>ERZ1035032.270-NODE-270-length-44261-cov-6.391395_pt1 | contig 44261 bp, 39 predicted proteins | sample MGYA00520693_ERZ1035032 | MGnify/ENA primary metagenome ERZ1035032 (study PRJEB33766, sample SAMN09781740) | gut metagenome | biome: gut microbiome | host: Homo sapiens | place: Madagascar | study: EMG produced TPA metagenomics assembly of the PRJNA485056 data set... | reverse complement strand
TATTATCGTGTGCATGCGCAGTCTTACGGCTGGCTTGGCTGGGCGAAGAACGGAGAAGAATCCGGAACTGCCGGATATGCAAAGCGTCTCGAAGGCATCCAGATTGTTTTGGTACCGAAGGGAAGCGCGGCACCGGCGAACAACTATAAGAATATTCAGTCTGTGAATACAAAGGCTTATATCAAGAAGTAATAATCATATAATTGAAGAATAAAAAATGTGGAAGGTGTACTTTAATAGCGAAGTACGCCTTTCGTTTTTAACGTTATTAAACACATAAATAAAAATATTTTTGCCCGTAAACTCGCATAATTACTCACTTTTTCTAAATGTTCCAAACTTACGCTTTACATTTTCAGAAGTTGTATGCTATGGTTTATGATCGGAGGCGGGAGCATGGGAAACTGGTTTGAGAATATGGAGCCAATGAACATACAGGAAGAACGTGCGAAGACGAAGAAGGCGGAGGAATCCTCCCTTGCGAAAAGCATATATAAGTGATATAAATAGGAAAGAGTGAAGCGCAGGATGGAGGAAGAAAGAGCATGAATTATATCAAAGAATTGCGTGATGGAGAGATGGTATCGGAAATCTATCTCTGTAAGAATAAAGTGGTAGCAAAGACAAAGGCTGGAAAGACATATTACTCTTTGCAGCTTCAGGATAAGACCGGAACGGTCGATGCAAAGATCTGGGAGCTTTCGAATGCGATTGCGCATTTCGAGCCGATGGACTATATTCGTGTTGACGCACAGGTAACGAGCTTTAACGGAGCATTGCAGTTAAATGTCAAGCGTGTGCGCGTGGCGGATGAAGGCGAATACAATGTGACAGATTATATGCCATGTTCAACGAAAGATATTGATACGATGTATCAGGAATTACTGGGACTGATTCAGGGTGTAAAAAATCAGTATTTACATAAACTATTGGAGATGTTCTTTGTCGAAGACAAGGCATTTGCAGAGAAGTTCAAGAAGCATTCCGCAGCCAAGTCTATTCATCATGGATTTATAGGCGGTCTGCTGGAACATTCTTTATCGGTTGCAAAATTATGTGAATATATTGCAGCGAATTATCCGGTTGTCAATCATGATTTACTTGTGACGGCAGCGATTTGTCACGACATCGGTAAGGTCGATGAGATTTCCGATTTTCCACAGAACGATTACACCGACGAGGGACAGTTAGTCGGACATATTGTGATGGGTACGATGATGATTGCGGATAAGGTGCGTGAGATTCCAGGATTTCCACCGAAACTTGCAAATGAGCTGAAGCACTGCATCCTGGCACATCACGGGGAACTGGAATATGGTTCACCGAAGAAACCAGCATTGATCGAGGCGATGGCACTCGCACATGCCGATAATATGGATGCGAAGTTGCAGACGTTTACCGAGATTATCCGGGAGAATGAAGACAAGACGGAATGGCTTGGATTTAACCGTATGTTTGAAAGTAATGTGAGATTGACAGGTGAGAAGAATGAGTAGTGAAGTAAGAAAAGCAATGACGATATTATATAAAGTGCATAACGGATTGTATGTGAATCTGACAAATCGTTGTCCGTGTGCATGCACATTCTGTGAACGACAGACCCGTGATCATGTGTCAGAGGTAAATGATGCACCTCTGTGGCTGGAGCATGAGCCGAGTGTGGAAGAAGTGATCGCAGAGTTTGAGAAAACGGATGTTGCGCCGTATGAAGAGATCGTATTCTGTGGATTTGGTGAGCCGACGGAACGGCTGGATGCACTGCTTGAGATTGCAAAATATCTGAAAGCACATTATGATAAGCCGATCCGTATCAATACAAACGGTCTTGGAGATCTGATCTGGAACGAAGATATCACACCGAAGTTTGCAGGTTTGATCGACACAATCTCTATCAGTCTGAACACACCGGATGCCAAACGGTATCAGGAGATTGTGCGGAGTAAATTCGGGGACGGTTCCTTTGAGGCGATGCTGAAGTTCGCAAAGGACGCGAAGCGGTATGTGCCGAAGGTGGTATTAAGTACCGTGGAGACGACGATTACGAGAGAAGAAGAGGCAAAATGTCAGGCAATCTGTGACGAACTGGGCGTTACCTATCGGATTCGCCCATTTCATTAATAAATTCGCGGACAGATTGTTAACAATCCATGGTGAATGACCGATAATATAAACAGAGATGGGGGTTCCATCTCCAAAAGCACAAGGAAGTGCGTATGATTCTAAGGAAGGAGCAAAAGAACATGGGAATGACAGTAAATGCAATGGCAGGTATGCAGGCTGCAAGTGAAACCGTTTCTGATTATAGTGTAACTGCAAAGGATGCGGAGACATCCGAGAAGAAGGCTTCTGCAGAGACAGAGAAAGATGCGGTTTACGAGAAGAGCGCGCAGGAAAGTGCCAAGGCACCATATTCCATCAACAAGATGAGCAAGGAAGACCGCGCAGCTTTGGTAAAGCAGCTCAAAGCGGATCAGGAAAGCAGACAGAACAGTCTTACAAATCTCGTATCTCAGATGCTTGGTAAGCAGGCTGGCATGTACGGAATTGCAAACGGAGACGATTCCATCTGGAAGATCTTTGCAAACGGAAATTTCACTGTGGATGCAGCAACAAAAGCACAGGCACAGGAAGATATCTCCGACGATGGATATTGGGGCGTGAAGCAGACCTCGCAGAGATTGTTTGATTTTGCAAGTGCTCTCGCCGGTGACGATGAGGACAAGATGCGCGAAATGCAGAAAGCAATGGAAAAAGGCTTTAAACAGGCAACTGCTGCATGGGGCAAAGATCTGCCGGATATCAGCAACAAGACATTGGATGCGGCAAATAAGCTGTTTGATGAATATTATAAGTCAAAACAAAGCGAATAAATACATAAAAGGTTTGCTATTTCTAACAATTCAGTGTTACAATAAAAGGGTCTTTGACAAGATCCTTTTATTTTTTTGACGGAGAGAGAAAATGCTACGATTCTGGTATGTGATTATTATCTCTTTGCCTTATATTATTTACTATCTGGCGAAGGGAAGTTATATAGAGAAAAATACGGAACGCTATTCCGAGGCAGACCGTTATCGCGTGGCACTTCATGTGATTCATGTCATGAAACGAAATGGCAGGATTCGGACGAGTGTGACTGGCGTGGAGAATCTGCCGGCGGAGGGCGGATATGTGTTATATGCCAATCATCAGGGTAAATACGATGCGCTTGGAATTATGGACGCCCATAAGAAACCTTGTACGGTTATGATGGATGCGAAGCGTTCGAAGATGATTATTGTCGATCAGTTTATTACATTGATCGACGGCTGCCGGATTGATAAGACAGATATCAAAAGTCAGGTAGAGGCGGTCCGGAAAGTGACAAAAGAAGTAAAAAAAGGCAGACGGTACATTGTATTTCCAGAGGGCGGGTATTTTCATAACCGGAATGCGATCAAGGAATTCATGCCGGGGGCATTCAAATGTGCAGTGCGTGCAAATTGTCCGATTGTTCCCGTGTTATTGGTAGATTCCTATAAACCATTTGAGATCAATTCTCTGCGGCGTGTAAAGACACAGGTACATTTCCTGCCAGCGATTTATCCGGAAGAGTATGAGGGGCTTACAACGGATCAGATTGCAAAGCTGGTGCGAAACCGCATTGTGGATGCAATGCAGCAAAAAGCGTGTGCATAAGAACATTCGGGGAAAAGAGGAGGTACGACTGATGGATATCAATCAGGTATTGATGGATTATGACAATATGTTTGGAACACATTCTCTGGAAGATATAGAGGAGTTTCTGACGACCAATATTGAAGTGGCGATGGATGAGCGGGATTATGCATCGGCACTTTCTCTGCTGAATGAAATGATGGGGTTATGCAGGGATACGAACCAGAATGCAAAGGGACTTCGGTATTGTGCAGATATTGAAGATATACTTGTAAAGATGGGTATGGAAGGCACGGTAGAATATGCAACGAGCCTGTTAAATGTGGCAAATGCGTATCGTACCTTTGGCTATTATATGAAAGCACAGAATTTGTTTGAACGTGTGGAGGTACTTTATCGGGAGAAGCTTTCTGCGGGAGATTACCGGTTCGCGACACTCTATAATAACTGGGCGTTTGTCTACCAGGGAAGTGGCGAGCTGAAGAAGGCAGAAGAGACATTCCGACGGGCACTTGCGGTCGTAGATCTACAGCAGAATGCATGGATGGAGCAGGCAACGACCCGGTGCAATCTGGCACAGGTATTGCTGCAGCTCGCAGGCGGTGCCGCCATGGGCGCAAATGGACAGCGGGTAGATGGCACAACGGCATCCACCATGTATGAGGAAGCACTGCAATGTCTGGAGCGTGCGCTCCGTATCTTTGAATGGGATGGAAAACGCGATTTCCATTACAGTACGGCACTTGCGATGATGGGCGATGCACTTTGCATGCGTGAAGCGTATGTGCAGGGAGCGGATTATTATATGCAGGCGATGCAGGAAATGGAAAAGCACGTCGGAAAATCGAATGCATATCTGGAAATCGAAGAGCGTTATAAGCAGGCGAAATATTATGCCGAGGAAATGAAGAAGGAAGAGGAAGAAGAACAGACGGCAGTTTTGACTGCGGATATGAAAACAAATCCTTCTGTAAAATATCTGACGAATATTGTGCATATGGGAGAAGTGCAGGCGGAAACAGTGCCGCAGGAAATCGGGACCAAGGAAGCGGCACAGGGACAGTCCGATTATGTGGATACATTATCGGAGGATACGGTTCAGCCAAATGCAGAGAATAACTGGCTGCATATCTGCAAGCGTTTTTATGAATTGCATGGTGCGAAGATGATCCATGAGGAATTTCCGAATTACGAGGCACGGATTGCCGTCGGACTTGTCGGAGAGGGTTCGGAATGCTTTGGCTATGACGATGCCATTTCGCGCGATCATGATTTTGCATTGGGATTCTGTCTGTGGCTTTCAGAGGAGGATTACCGGAGTATCGGAGGTATGCTACAGAAATCGTATGAGCAGCTTCTGATTGATTTCGGGGATGAATTCCTGCGTGAAAATGGAATCGAAGCACCGACAAACTCGGTCAACAAGGTGCTGTCACATAGAAGAGGTGTCTCTTCCGTGCGCGAGTTCTATGAGAATCTGCTTGGCGTGAAGGTACAGAAAACCGCAGAGGGTGGTTATATTCTCCCGGATAGTTGGCGGCAGATCTCAGAAGAGAAGCTGGCGGCGGCGACCAATGGAATGGTGTTCCGCGATGATGCCGGTGCATTTACGAAGATACGGGAGAGTCTGCTTGAGTATTATCCAACAAAGGTATGGATGATGCGTCTGGCAGAGAAACTGCATGGATTTGCGCAGACAGCGCAGACGAATTATGCACGTATGATGGCAAGACAGGATTATGTGACCGCGAATCTCTGCGTGGCAAAGGGCATGCAGTACACGATGGAGATCATTTATCTGCTGAATCAGAAGTATGCACCTTATTATAAATGGATGCGGAAAGGCATGCAGAGCCTGTCGCTCATTGACAGCGTGGCTCCGATCCTTGACCGGATCGCAGTGATTCCGAATCAGGCAGCTGCGTGGGAAGGACGTACGTATAGCGCGTATGAGACGAATTATAAAGACGAGATTGTGTCCTGCTTTGAGGATATTGCAGAATATCTGTTGATGGAGCTAAAAATGCAGGGCGTAGTGAAAGGGACAGATACATTCCTTGATGTATATGCGCAGGATCTGGTACAGCGTGTGGATCGCGGTGATTTCGGTGCCGTGGAGGATGCCGAGATGGAAGCAAACTACCGCGAGTATGTAAACGATTTGAAGCAGGCGGCAAAAGAAAAGACAACAGAAAAATCAAAATATGACCTCGAAGAAGAGATGGGACTGGCACGTGAATGGAGCAATGAAACGCCATTTGACCGCGAGGAAACGATTGCGGCAATCATAGATGCGGAGTGGAAGTTGTTTGGAAGTACCATCTATCCGGACGACTGGAATACATTCTTCATCATGCGGAAGAGCCGGTATCTGGCTTGGACGAATGATCTGCTTGCAAGCTATCTGCAGGATTGTAAGGCAGGAAATGCATTGCAGGTAGAGCGGAGTGAGAAACGGATTGGCATCGAAGAGGATCTGGTGCAAATCCAGTTAGACTGGTTGCAGAAATTCATCGAGAATTATCCGAAGATGGCAGGTTATGTACGTTTTATCTATACAAATGATGCACAGGAGACGATCGAATCGGCACTGCGCAGAGACATTGCTGCCTATGGAGACCGGACGTTTATCCTGTTTGGCAAATTTGTGACCGATATCGCACAGGCAGGCGGCAACCTGACGTACGACATCATGAACTATATGGCATGCCTGTATGGATATGGCGGAGTTGAAGATGCAGAACGTCAATTATAATTCCAATATAGGACTATCAAGTATAATGAAATAGAAAAGAACTCGTAAACAAACATGCTTGCGTGTGCATGTAATTGTTACGAGTTCTTTTTATGCAGAAAATAGTTTAATATAGTTTTTCTGTCTCACAGATCGTGCCGCCGCCGACTACAATATCACCATCATATAAAACAACGGCCTGCCCTTTCGTGATTGCACGCTGTGGTTCATTGAAAATGACTTCAATCTTTCCATCCGGGAGTGGATTGACAGTCGCTGGTGCTTCCGTATGACGATAGCGTACCTTCGCAGTGACACGGATCGGGGTATCGATATGGCCGATTGAGATGAGATTCACATCATCTGCGACAAGGCGTTTTGAGAAGAGATCTTCATTTCGACCAAGGACAACCTGATTTTTCTCGATGTCAACATCCATGACATACATCGGTTCTTTCAGTGCCAGTCCAAGTCCTTTACGCTGACCGATCGTGTAGCGGATGATTCCCTTGTGGCGTCCTAAGACATTGCCGTGGACATCAACGAAATCGCCCTCCGGGTAAGTCTTGCACGCATGCTGTTCGATGAACTTCGCATAATTTCCATCCGGCACAAAGCAGATGTCCTGACTGTCGTGCTTTTTCGCATTGACAAAACCATGTGCTTCCGCGATGGCACGCGTCTCGCTTTTCGGCATGCCGCCGAGTGGAAACTGTGTGTGCGCAAGCTGATCCTGTGTCAGGGAATAGAGCACATAGCTCTGATCCTTGCTTGCGTCGACTGCTTTCTTCAAGAGATAGCGCCCGGTTGTTTCATCCTGTACAATCTGCGCATAATGTCCGGTGACAACGTAATCCATTCCAAGCTCCTGTGCCCGTTGGTACAGATATTCGAATTTCAAATAGCGGTTACAGTCGATGCAGGGATTCGGTGTGATGCCACATTCGTAGCAATGCACGAACTTGTCCATGACCTGTTCCTTGAAATGTTCCTTGAAGTTCATGACGTAGTGATCCATGCCCATTGAATGTGCCACAGCACGGGCATCCTCCACGTCGTCTAAGGAACAGCAGGTGTGTTCCTTGTTGATGACGATGTCATCGTTTTGATATAATTTCATGGTGGCACCGATGCATTCGTAGCCCTGCTCCTTCATCAGAAAGGCCGCCACGCTGCTGTCGACACCGCCGCTCATAGCGATCAATGCTTTCTTATTCATAGTTCCTCCGAAAAATTCCTTGGACTTTTTTGTTTTATAATAGTATAGTATAAATATTGAAAATATAAATAGTCATTGCACATCCGCGCAATTTTTCTATATCATAATATAGTATGAACAGAATTGCAATATATGTGTCCGGTATAAAATGCAGACCGGCATATGCATCTGAGGGTGTGAGGTGGTTATGATTTGAATAGATATTGGAGGCAGGTCATGGGAACAATTGTAAATAAAACCATTCAGGAGGCAACCGCGCGCCTGAAGGAAAACTACGAAGCACAGAAGATTTTTGATATGTCACTCGGCGATTGTGTACCGAACCGGGACGCAATCATTTCGATCATAGAAGGGCTGCGCACGGTCACATTTCCGGGATTTTTCGGCTCTGAAAATATGGCATATGTTTCCAAGGATAATTTCGCGGGAAGCACGCTGGCAATCCTCTATGAACGGCTGTTTAAGCAGGTGCGTGTCGCCTTGAAGTTCGATAACAAGGAGCTTGCCGATGCAGAGATCCGGGCGAAAGCGGAGGAGTATACATCAACATTTATCGCGAAGATCCCGGACATTCAGGCGATGATCTTAAAGGATGTGGATGCGGAGTTTAACGGTGATCCGGCGGCGAAGGACCACCAGGATATCATCCTTTCCTATCCGGGGATTTTTACGATTTTTGTATATCGGTATGCACATGTCCTGTATGAGTTAAATGTACCGTATATTCCGCGTATCATGACGGAATATGCACATGGACTGACCGGAATCGACATCAATCCGGGCGCGACAATCGGTGAATATTTCTGTATCGATCATGGTACGGGAATCGTCATCGGTGAGACGACGACGATCGGCGATCATGTGAAGATCTATCAGGGCGTAACGCTTGGTGCACTCTCCACACGGAAGGGACAGCTGCTTTCCGGTGTGAAGCGTCATCCGACGATCGAGAATAATGTTGTGATTTATGCGAATACTACTATCTTAGGTGGCGAGACTGTGATCGGTGAGAATTCTGTTGTAGCTGGAAACTCTTTTGTCACGACATCCATCCCGGCGAATACGAAGGTCGCTTCGATGCAGCCGGAGCTGGAAATAAAAGAACAGAAGTAGGGATTCGATTTATGCAAACCAAAGATCATCTTGCCTTAGGGTGTTATCTTGCACGTGTATTTGAGATAGAAGAACCGGTAAAAAAATACGCATTTGTAATTGGAAATATCATGCCGGATGTTAACAAATGTTCATACATCCACGGATATTTTCAGTTGCTGCGCGCGCATAGACAACAAAAAGATGCGGGACCTTTGTCGTTGAATGACCATCGGCGTATGCTGATCGGTGGGCATACAGCGGAAGGGTCTCGTTTTTTTGTCAACCGGGTGTACCGCGTGCTGCGGAAACGGGAGAAACTGTCGGTGCGTGATTATTACCAGATGGGAAAGGCGACACATTATCTGGCAGACCGCTTCACGTATCCGCACACAATGCGCTATACCAGTGGATTTTTTGCGCATATCCGATACGAAAAGCAGTTGCATATTTATATGCGGGATATGCTTGCAGTCCTGCCGAATATGCGGGATGCGGTAGATAAATGCTTTTCCCGGACAAGCTTCAACAGTTTGTACCGCTCGTATCGGAAGGAAACGGAGGGAAATGGAACGGTTTTGCACGATTGTTTTCATATTCTGGCAGTATGTATTGCCTATTTGGAAAATATCCTATATAATGGGATAAGAAAGAATATGCAAAAAATGTAAACATTCTGATATGCATACACAAGAGAATGAAAAGCAAGAGGGAAGGAGCGTGTATGAGTGGACAAGTCAGAATTCGAGTCACGTTATTTTGACCTGGTATCCAAAGCGCCGGGCAAAACTTTTTTATTTTATGGCAATTTAAAAGAAGACATGATACGCTGGTCTGCATCGGCAGTGGAATATTTCGGATTACCGGGGGAGATATTCGGAGATTCCACGCGGGAGTGGATCAGCCGGATTCATCCGGAGGATGTGGAACCATATACAGATAGTCTTATGGAGCTTCTCCATGGCGTAACGCCGTATCACAACTGTGAGTACCGTATCAAGAACGCACAGGGAGAATATGTGTGGGTCAATTGCCGTGGATACATGACTTACGATGCGGATGGAAAAGCAGAGTGGTTTGGTGGTCTTGTCACGAATATGGGATATCAGACAAAGATCGATGCAGTCACGAATCTGTGGACCGTTCATCAGTTCCGGAGTGAGTTAAACCGTCTGCTGGATGACCGCGCGCGGGGTGGAATTCTCATGATCGGGCTGGAGAACTTCAAGCGGATCAATGCAGAATACAGCTATGCTTATGGTGATAAGGTGCTCGCCTTGATCGGAGAGAAGCTGCGTGAGGGTGTGCTCCACAACTGTCATGTATTTCGGATGGACGGAGCGAATTTTGCGATTGTCATGCAGGATGCAGGTGTGGAGCGTATTGTAGAATACAAGAAGTTCGTAGACAGCTTTATGCGGAATCTGGTCGTGTCCGGGCAGGTGGTACACCTGCGGTTTAAGGCAGCGGCAGCGTTCTTCCCTGAAGATGGGGAGTTCTTAGACCAGATTCAAAGTAACCTGTTTTACGCCCTTGATCATGCAAAGCTGACGAATACCGATGATGTTGTATTCTACAGCAAGGAATTATTTGCACAGAAGAAATATATGACACGTCTGAAGGAGGCAATCCGGGAGTGCGTGGAGGAAGACTGTAAGGGTTTCCGTATTGTAATGCAGCCGATCGTGGAGACGAAGAGCGAGGTCTGTGATGCAGCGGAAGTATTACTCCGCTTTACTCATCCGGAATTCGGTGTGATAGGACCGATGGATTTTATTCCGATTCTGGAGAATTCCAAGGAGATCATCCGGGTTGGAAAATGGGTGATCGACCAATCATTACAGACGCTTGCCAGGTGGCGGGAGCAGATTGGACATATGCCGTTAAAGCGTCTGCAGATCAATGTGTCTTATGTACAGTTCAAAGATCCGGAGCTCTTAGGTTATGTTGTGGAACGGCTCGATCATTATCAGCTTCCGCATGATGCGGTCATGCTGGAACTGACGGAGAGCTGCCGGGTGGAGCAAACGTCATTTCTATCGGACGTCCTGCAGACATTCAAGGATGCGGGTATCAGCATTGCGCTTGACGACTTCGGAACCGGCTATGCATCGCTGACCGTACTCAAAGATATTCCTGCCGACATGGTGAAGCTTGACCACACGATGACGCGGAGTATCACCGAGAAACCGAAGGACAAAGCGCTGATCGAATTCATCGTTACATACTGCAAGAAGGTTGGTATCGCTGTCTGTGCGGAAGGTGTCGAGAAAGTGGAAGCACTCTCCATCGTACGAAACGCAGGTGTCGAATGTATCCAGGGCTACTACTACGATAAGCCGCTCGAACTTGATACGTTCTACCGGAAATATGTGAAATAAACGAAACACACCATATCAATTGCATATATCCAGTATCGGTTCGAGTAAATACGATGTATTGAAACTAAGAAGTTCTAAACATATGTATATTACTCGAATCCGATCTGGATATCTATGCAGTTGACAGGTGTGTTTCTTTCGCTTTTGTAAGATTGAGGTAGAGTGTAAGGAATTTGCAGAGCCAATAAAGTAAATAAAGAAACCACATGGATACAATTCTAAAGCAGACCGTTGAAGCACGTCGGCACTTAATGAGTGCGAAGCGCGAATTTAGTACCGCTACGTGCTGAACCGAGCGGGAGCGCGTCTGCGTAGAATGTATCCATGTGGTTTCTTTTTAGTTATATAAATGCAAATTCCGTCAACTTAATCTGGACTTCACATAGTTGAAATCCTGGTTGTACTTGTTATCAATCTTCTCGTCCCCGAACATGCAGTCCGTGAACATATCGTTCGTGTTCGTGCCCGGCGATACAACAAAGCCGTCTCCAAAATCCGCTTTCCCAAGGAACACACTCTCGTAGAACATGTGATCCATATTCGTTACCTGTGCAGTCAGGAACCGCTCCGGGAATTTCAGTCCATCCGGGATACGGCACTCAGAGAACATATACTCCATGTTCATGACATGCGATGTATCAAAGATCTTACCGAAATCAAATGCCTCGGATACAGAACTCTGGTAAAACATGTATCGCATATCCTCGACTTCCTTCGTGTGGAAATGGTCACCGAGCGAGAAGCCCTTCGGCATAACACAGCCTGCAAACATCAGGTTCATGTCCTTGATGCCACGCGTGTTGAACAGTCCGCCGATCTGGAAGCCTTCCGGGAGCGTTACCCAGGAGAACATACCACAGCAGCTACTTGCATTGATCGGAACCTCCAGACGTCCACCCTTGAATTCACGGTAGTTAAATTTCAGAATCTTTTTTCCATTCCAGTTCTTGGTAGGCATAAAACAGATCGGATTGTAGAGAACCCAGTGCTTGTCGCCCGTACCTTCCTGAAACCATTTATAATTTGGTACACCAATCCGGTTCTGGAACCACATACGCTCGGAGTCATCGTTGACATCGATAAAGTAGGAATTTTCTTCATATACAAAGTGGTCACGACCGAATACTTTCTGGCGTTCGATTTCTTCTTTTCCAGCTATCATTAAAATTACCCCCTGTTGCTAATCAATTCGTACAAAAAATGCATGATAATTTGCATATTTTGCACAACAGTCTACTTTGATTATAGCGGATACAGGGGGTAGTTGCAACGGCAAAATCAATTATTGTGCAGATTCTGTCACGGTTTCGGTCTGTTCGATGCCGGTTTCATCTATTTTGTAGGAACCGCCCTGCTCTAACAGAGCGTCTGCGTCAACTCCAAGGTCTTTTTCAGCTTTCGCAAACCATACAGGCGTCTCATCCGGATTCGCCTCGTCAGTTGGGATATTCATCGTGTTGAAAATATATTTTCCCTCTGCATTGAAGATATACTCTGCCCAGCCGTAGCTTTCCACGGTTCCGCCTGCGATGAGCACATGCTTATTTCCTTCGGAATCGGTGTAATCCTTCCGGAAATAGTCTGTGTCGCTGCACTGATCGGTGATGTCTGTTTTCTCATCATTCAGATTTAGATACAGGCGTCCGTTCTCGGCAGTCGTGTAAGAAAGATCTCCTGTTTTTTCGATGGTAAATGTAACCGAGTTGTCGTCCTCGGAGATCTCCACATTCGAGCCATCTGCCATAACAATGATTGTGTGCACAAGAGATTTCCCGGTCGCCGCGTAACATATGCCGTTCGATGCGGCAAACATCATGACCAGACATGCAGCAGTGTAGCACATGCGCCGAACCACACGGGTTGTCCGGCTGCGCCGGATGGATGCCGGGTTTAAGTTGATTTCTGCGTCGGTCGTCAGGCAGTCAAATGCCTGCTTATATTTTTCATGATTCGTCATAGTTCCAATCCTCCTTGATTTCTTCTCGAAGAGCGGCGCGTCCACGGTTTAAGCGAACCTTGACGTTGCTCTCGCTTACATGCAGTATTTCTGCGATTTCCTTGATCGTGTAATCTTCATAATAGAAGAGATGAATGACGGTGCGCTGTTTCTCCGGGAGCCGCAGCACTGCCTCGAACAGGGTACTGCTTTCAGTATCTGGGAAATCCAGCTCCTCCATATAGCTTTCTAAGGATTGCCGGTGTTTCCGCCAGAAGGCGCGAACGATATTCCTGGATTTGTTGATTGCAACCCGCATCAGCCATGCACGGATATGGGTTTCGTCTTCAAATTCTTTCTTCAGAATATGATATTGCAGGAAGGTGTCCTGCACGACATCTTCTGCGTCTTCGCGGTTCTGACAGATACTGAATGCAATCCGGTATAAATGATTCTGATAGCGTTCCATCAGTATCCGTATTGGTATCTTCATAGTCACATCCTCCGTCTGTTTCAAAAGGCCTTTCACAGATTATACACGTGGGCGGACGAAAAGGTTACAAAAACTTGACATTTTTAAATAATCGTGGTTTAATCTGTTACTGTAATACTTTATTACACTAAATCATTAACCCGTTAGAGCAATAAATGAGTAAAGAAAATGGATATGCAGCGAAGACATGCATATCGTCGAGGAGGAAGAGAATCATGAGAAAATTAAAGAAATTACTTGCAGTTGCATCTGTTGCTGCAATGACACTTTCCCTTTGCGCCTGTGGCGGCAAGAAGGATGATACTTATACGGTAGGTATCTGTCAGTTAGTACAGCATGAGGCACTCGATGCCGCAACAAAGGGCTTTAAGGATGCTTTGGTAGAAGAGTTTGGTGAAGACGGAATCAAGTTTGATGAGCAGAACGCACAGGGTGATGCTAATACATGTGCGACGATCATCAATGGTTTTGTGAGCAGCGATGTAGATCTGATCCTTGCAAATGCAACGCCTGCATTACAGGCAGCCGCAGCCGGTACAGACACGATTCCGATTCTTGGTACATCTGTAACAGAATATGGTGTTGCACTCGAGCTTTCTGATTTCAATGGTACCGTTGGTAGAAATATTTCTGGTACATCGGATCTTGCACCACTGGAGAGTCAGGCAGATATGATCAAGGAGCTGTTCCCAGATGCAAAGACAGTCGGACTTCTGTACTGTTCAGCAGAGGCAAACTCCCAGTATCAGGTAGATACAGTCAAGGCAGCTCTGGAGAAGCTTGGATATACATGTGAGTATTATTCCTTCTCCGATTCCAATGACCTTTCAACAGTCACAACATCTGCAGCCAATGCAAGTGATGTGATCTACGTTCCAACAGATAACACAGTCGCAGCTAATACAGAGATCATCAAGAATATCTGTATGCCAGCAAAGACTCCTGTAGTTGCCGGCGAGGAAGGTATCTGTAAGGGTTGTGGTGTTGCAACACTTTCTATCAGCTACTATGATCTGGGTGTCGCAACTGGTAAGATGGCAGCCAAGATCCTGAAGGGTGAGTCTAAGGTAGAAGAGATGCCAATCGAGTATGCACCACAGTTTACAAAGAAGTACAACAAGGATATCTGTGACGAACTCGGTATCAGCGTACCAGATGATTACGAAGCAATCACAAACGAGTAATCGAAAAGAATAGTGAAAACAAGCGTATTTACTTGATTTTTGTTGTATTATTATAGTATAGTAGTCGGGTAGAGTTTTTCTACCCGACTTTTGTTAATGAAGAAATAAAGGAGAGAAAGAAATGGATGTAAGTGCTTTATTCAATGCCATGCCAGGCGCGATTGCCCAGGGTCTGATCTGGGGTATTATGGCGATTGGCGTGTACATTACGTTCCGGATTCTGGACATCGCCGATTTGTCCGTCGATGGAACGATGTGTACCGGCGCAGCCGTATGTATTATGTTGATGCAGAAAGGGTATCATGTAGCAGCCGCGATGGCGATCGCGACACTCGCAGGTATGCTTGTTGGTCTGGTAACTGGATTGTTCCATACAACGATGGGAATCCCGGCGATCTTAGCAGGTATTCTGACACAGCTTGGTCTGTGGGGAGTGAACCTGAAGATCATGGGGAAGGCAAATCAGCCGATCAATGTGGACAAATATGATTTGGCAGTTTCTCTCCGATACATAAAGAGAGTGGCATTCTATAAGAATTCCATCTTTGTCGTATTTCTATTTATGATTGTTGTCATCGGAATTTTGTACTGGTTCTTCGGTACAGAGCTTGGTAGTTCGCTTCGTGCAACGGGTTGTAATGAGAATATGGCGCGTGCGCAGGGTATTAACACGAACTTCAACAAGGTACTCGGATTGATGATCTCGAATGGTCTGGTTGCATTTGCAAGTGCATGTCTTGGACAGTATCAGGGATTTGCAGATATCAATATGGGTAAAGGTGCGATCGTAATCGGTTTGGCATCGGTTATCATCGGTGAGGCAATATTCAGCCGTATCTTCAAGAACTTCGCATTGAAGCTTCTGTCGGTTGGTATCGGTGGAGTGATTTATTTCATCGTATTGCAGATCGTTATCTGGCTCGGCGTCGATACGGATCTGTTGAAGTTGTTCCAGGCTTTGATCGTAGCAGTATTCCTTGCAGTGCCTTATTGGAAGGGAAAACATTTCAACAAGGGTAAGAAGCTTGCGGCAACCGCAGAGAAGAAGGAGGCGTAAATACTATGTTAGAGCTGAAGAATATTTATAAGACCTTCAATGCGGGAACGGTCAATGAGAAAATGGCATTAAGAGGACTGAATCTGACGCTGGAGGATGGCGATTTCGTAACCGTCATCGGTGGAAACGGGGCCGGTAAGTCTACGATGTTAAATGCAATCGCCGGTGTATGGCCGGTCGATCAGGGACAGATCCTGATTGGGGATGCCGATGTAACAAAGCTTCCGGAATATAAGCGTGCCAAATATCTCGGCCGTGTGTTCCAGGATCCAATGACCGGAACAGCAGCGACAATGGAGATTCAGGAGAATCTGGCACTGGCGCTCCGCCGGGGAGACAGCCGTACTTTGAAAGCCGGAATCACGAAGAAGGAGCATGCAAAGTATCGTGAGATGCTGGCTACACTGGGACTTGGTTTGGAAGACCGTATGACATCGAAGGTAGGACTTCTGTCCGGTGGTCAGAGACAGGCACTCACATTGCTCATGGCAACCCTGAAGAAGCCGAAGCTTCTGCTCCTCGATGAGCATACAGCCGCTCTTGATCCAAAGACTGCGGCCAAGGTATTGCAGACAACTGATATGATTGTCAACCGTGACAACCTTACAACTTTGATGATTACACATAATATGAAGGATGCAATCGCACACGGAAATCGTCTGATCATGATGATGGATGGCAATATCATTCTCGATATCCGTGGTGAAGAGAAGAAGAAGCTGACCGTTGCAGATCTGCTTCACAAGTTTGAAGAGGCAAGTGGTGAGGAATTCGCGAACGATAAGGCGATTCTTGGCTAATCTATGAATCAGTAGATATGAACGAAGAACAGGTATTGATTGCACGTTTGCAGGATTTGGCGAAGCGCGCATACAGACAAAATATTTATACATACACCGGATTCCTGACACCTACAGAGCTTGCGGTGGTCTATGAGAAGCAGGCGGATTTCTCCTTTGTGGGGATGACCTGCTTCGGCGGAACGCCGGAGTGCGAACGGCAGATGGTGCAGTTTGGCTCGGAAGAATTGTTTGGGTATGCGGGCGTGTTCCCCATCTCGATTATTCTGGTAGAACCATTACTGGACAAATTCGCTGAGGATCTGAGCCATCGCGATTTTCTCGGTGCGCTTATGAATCTGGGGATTGAACGGTCTGTGCTCGGTGACATTCTGGTAAAGGATGGAAAGCGGGCATATATTTTCTGCCAGGAGAATATCGCTGCATATATTATGGAGCAACTGACAAAGATAAAACATACGAACGTGAAAACCTCTCTCGTGGAGGGCGGGATCGAGGATCTGAAGCCTGTACTTGAGGATATACACGTGATCGTCAGTGCACCGAGGTTTGATGCCATCGTTGCAGCCGTCACGAAATGCTCCCGCAACGAGACGCTGGATATGTTCCGGGCGAAGAAAGTCACACGGAATGGCAGAATCGAGGAGCGCAACAGTCTGGTCTTAAAAGATGGCGATAGTTTCTCGGTCCGCGGGTACGGAAAGTTCCGGTATTGCGGTGCCGGAAGTGAGACGCGAAAAGGCAGAGTGAATATTTATTTAAAGAAATATATTTAGGGGTTTCCGAATGGGAAAAGTCGTGATAAAATATGTGACAGTGAGGCTTTTGCCATGAAAAAGGGAGACAATGAGGCGAGAAGGATATGATCAGTAAGTACATTACAGAGAATGGAAAATTCAGACAGATTGATGAGTTTATGCCTGGTACATGGATCAATCTGACAGCGCCGACGCAGGACGAGAGTCTCGAGATTGCAAGAAGATATAATGTGGATCTCGCAGATATCCGGGCTGCACTGGACGATGAGGAGTCATCCCGTGTGGATGTCAACGATGATTATGTTTTGATATTATTCGATATTCCTTCGGTTGAGATCCGGCACAACCAGGAGGCATATACAACCATCCCGCTGGGGGTTGTATGGACGGACGATGCAATTATCACGGTGTGTTCGGCGGAGACACCGGTGCTCAAGCATTTTATTGTCAATAATATACGAGATTTTACCACGAAGAAGCAGGTGCGTTTTACCTATCAGATTATGTACCGGACGAGCATGTTATATCAGTCGTATCTTCGGATTATTGACCGGCGCAGACTTGAGATGGAGGAACGTATGGGAGGCGCAACGGAGGATGCCGATATCGTCAACCTGCATGAGATGGAATCCAACCTGGTGTATTTTGATACATCGTTGCGTGCGAACCGGATGGTCGTGGACCGTCTGACACGGTATAGCGGAATCCGGAAATTCCCGGAGGATCAGGAATTGCTGGATGATGTGATTGTCGAGAATCTGCAGGCGATAGAGATGACGCAGATCTACCGGGATATCTTAAAGGGTACACGGGAATTGATGTCAACATTCATTGATAACCGTCTGAACAACATCATGAAGCTGTTGGCTGCGATTACGATCGTCATGTCCATACCGACGATTATATCGGGATTATATGGTATGAATGTAAATGGCAACGGTATGCCGTTTTCAAAGGAACCATGGGGATTTATGATTATATGTGTGCTTACACTTGTCATCTGTATTGTAGTGACAATTGTGCTGCGAAAGAAGAAGATGTTGTGATAGCTCCAGGTTGCAGGCAGACACAGAACTATGCAGGATGGCATGGGGATATAAGGGTTGAGATAGATTGAAAAATTTGAGATTTAAATTCGTTGTTGCAACGAGTCCGTTGTTCGTTGCCACGCATATTCCGCGTGCGAATTATATGATAAAACACAAAGAAAAATATACAGAGCAGCAGCGGTATGATTTTGCGATGAAGATCGAGAATCATATGCGCAGACGCGCCCGTACCAAGACGGATGTATTTGGCAGGGAGAATCTGCCACAGGATGGCGGCTACATCATGTATGCCAACCATCAGGGGAAATACGATGCACTTGGTATCATGCTGGCACATCCGAAGCCATGTGCGATGTTGTGGGAAGAGAAATCCGCAGATCGTCTGGTGGCAAGACAGGTTTGTGGACTGGTGGAGGGAACCACGATTTCCTTTGAGGATCCGAAGCAGCAGATCGGAGCACTCAAGACGATTGCCGAGCGTGTGAAGGATGGAAAACCATATTTGATTTTCCCAGAGGGCGGTTATACGGATAATAAAAATGAGTTACAGGAATTTAAGTCCGGGTGTTTCTCGTGTTCGTTAAAATCCAAGACACCAATGGTTCCAGTTGTGATCTACGATTCGTGGAGGTCGATGGATACGAATACCTTTGAGAAGGTTCGGACACAGGTATATTTCCTGCCGCCAATTCCATATGAAGAATATGGAAAATTGCGGAAGCATGATGTATGCGAATTGGTAAAGAAGAGAATTCAGGAGAAGCTTGACGAATTAAAAGAAGCAGATCCGAGGAGATGAAAAACGTGAAGACAGGTATTGTATTAGAGGGCGGTGCGTTCCGTGGGCTTTTTACCGCGGGAGCTTTGGATTGCCTGATGGATAATCAGATATTATTTGATTATGTGGTAGGAGTATCTGCCGGCGCTGGAAATGCGGTTAATTATCTGGCAGGGCAAAAGGGTCGTACCAAATGGACGATTACCGCAAGTGGTGAAAATGCATATTATGGTGTCAAGCAGATGCGTAAAAGCAAGAAGATGCTTGATTTAGATCGTATGGTGATGGAGTTTTCGCATAAGCAGTATCCATTTGACTTTGAGAAGTTCGTTGCGTCACCATCGGAGGTAGAGCTCGTAGTGACAAACTGCGAGACTGGAAAAGCCGAATATATCGCAAAGACAGAGGATGAGAAGCGCATGCTGACGGCAGTCAAGGCATCGTGTTCAGTTCCTGTGCTGTGCAATCCGGTTGAATTAGATGGATTCCATTATATGGATGGAAGTCTGGCTGATTCGATTCCGGTGAAGCGTGCATTTGAGGTTGGATGTGACCGGGTTGTCTGTATTTTGACAAGAAAGCCAGAGGAAGCACCGACAAACTATGGAAAGATCCGCGTGCTGATGCGTACCTATAAGAAGAAATATCCGGCATTTTATGATACGTTGATGCGCAGACGTGAGATGTATGCGAAGCAGTTAGACAGGATCGACCGATACGAGAAGGAAGGAAAGCTTCTCGTGTTCCGTCCGGAGTTAGACAGTATCAGCAAGTTTGAGCAGGACAAAGAAAAGCAGGAAGCATTCTATCAGAATGGATATGATCTGATGGCAGCTAACCTGCAGAAGATGCAGGATTTCCTGCAGGGAAAATAATCAGCGTTTTTGGCTGTGTTTGTACCACAGATACATATACGCAACAAGCGGACTGTATTCTGGAAGCGGGATGATCCCAAGAGATTCGTATACCGCTTTGCTGTCATAATCAGTAGAATATGCAGAGATTCCGGTCAGATAGACCGGGATCTTTTTTTGTGACGCCTGTTCGGCGAGTGCAAGCAGAGATGGATTTTTCGTATTGATCGTACCGGAGTGGTAAGCGTGGATTAACACTACGCATGCATTGTCCGGCAGATAATACTGCATACCCGGCATGGACTGGAAGAAGCATACTGGGCAGGATGTATCGAAGTGGACAGATGTTTGCTGCAGGTCGGAAAACTCCTGAAGGACAGGTGCAATCGCATCCGCATATGCATCATAAGAACGTTCGTACAAACTGTCGTCAAACGGATAATGGTTGTAGACGCCAAGTGCATTGTAGATCTTCGGCGTACTTCCGGTGTTACAGTAGGCAATGCCGACGGCTGTTGGCAAAGTTGGGGAAGTGATATAATCAACGGCAGCGGTAAAGTTCGTCAGTCCATTTGCACGCGGATCATCTAAGATATAATTGCTTGACACGAGCAGGATTGGAACCTTTGCATAGGCAAAGCACATACCAAGCGCGGCAGCGGTAAATGGAAGCGTATCCGTGCCATGCGTCACAATGATGCCGTCAATATCCTTTGTGAGCTGCTCCCGGATGCAGGAGATAAGCAGGTTCAGATGCGAACCATCCATATACTCACTCAGGGTTGTATAAGGAGCTTCCGTCTGAAAGTGCGGGATGGCTGATCCTTTTTTCTTTTGCTCGGTCTCGTACATTGCCAGCAGTCGATATGGCATCTGTGCATCGGTGGAGACAAAGTCCTGCTGTACGGACGAACCGATCGTGCCGCCTGTGAAGATAACTGTGATATTCATAAAACTACTCCGTTTCATTTTCCTTTAGTTTTAACATGATATTCGAGATAAATTCATGTTGTTCGGTATAAAAATTCGAGGAACCGTGATATTTTTGCGTCGTTGCCTGAATCGAGGCAAGACCGATACCACTTTTACGCTCCTTCGTGGAGATGTATTTTCCGTTCCGCGTGCAGACATTGCCGTCAAAGCTGTTTACCATTGTGATATACAGGTGCCCCGGGGTGTCGAGATCTGCGGATAAGCGGATGAAACGGGCATCGGTCCGGACATGGCGACATGCGGTGACTGCATTATCAAGCAGATTGCCGAAGATCAGGCACAAGTCAATATCCGAGATCGCTATCTCCTTTGGAATAACAACCTGCAGCTTCGTCCGGATACCATAGCTTTGGGCGATATCGATATAATAATGAATCGTTGCGTTGACCACTGGGTTGTCACAATAGGTGGCAGGTGCCTGTACATTCGATATCTCGGAAGAATAGTTGGAGATATATTCCTGTAATTTCTCATATTGGCCGGTCTGGGAAAGTTCGTTCAATACCGCAATCGTATGCTTGAAATCATGCCGGATACGGCGTGTCTCATCCAGATATGCCTGCATTTTCTCATACTGGTCTGCCTGAAGCTGGTACATCAGGGCGGTGGAATCTGCTTCGATCTTCCGGGAGGTCGTGACGGCGATGATGTACAACAGGGACTGGAACAGCATGAAGAACAGGAACAGCACACCTTCGATCACCATTGCAATCTGGAAGATCCGCCCGACGCGGATGTTGGCATAATCAATCGGAATCATGTAGATGTTGCAAAAGGAGATGATTGCGGGAATCATCCATGCGATTCTCCAGAATAATGTCGTGTTGAAATTCTCAAACAGCCATCGGAATTTGTGCCGCATGTGGAGTAACACAGACATAATGAGGAGGCTGACCGCATATTGTATGATCAGACCGGGCACGGAGTCGTCGTGTATGTTAGAATGCGGATCGATCCGCGCGATGATGTAATAGTTCATGATGCAGCCGAAGGATAATGCAGCGGTTGCGCATAAAAACATATAGAGTAATTTCAACTTCTCCAGTTTTACAGTCAAAAAATACGCAATCAGACAGATGCCAAGCAGAGGGAAGAAGAATATGTTTGTGTAGTAGGAGCCGGAAGAATCCACCCATGCCAGCACAAAACAGACTGCAACCATGCATGGCAGCAGCACCGGATAGAGCTTCCTCTGGGGAATGATGAGCCAGTCCGCAACAGGGATGATGCAAAGAAAGATGCCGGGGAGGATAATGCCGTATTCGGCGGCTCTGTAAACGAGGTTCCAGAAATTCATGAGAGCCCTCCTTTCGTCAATGCCTTCGTGCGCCGCTTAAACTGGTGAGCGATATAAGCCTGTGTGATGGCGGCTGCATTTTTCCTATGAATCGAAAATGTCGTGGAGTCGCACATGGTGCAGGAAGTGTTCTCCATATGTTGCACGTAGTCCAGGTTGATGAGTATCCCCCGGTTGATAGTCAGAAAACGTTCGTCCTGTGTGAGGATGGATGCGGCTTCGCGAAATGGCATGCGGCAACGGAACACATCGCGTCCCTGAATCTGCAGATAGTTGGAATCCGAGGTGATATAGCGGATGTCAGAATATAAAACCGGAATCTGCTTCCGGTCTATCGAGATTGAAAATGCCTGTGTGTCAGTCTCTTCTTCCTGCGTAATCGCCAGCTCGTCGAACAGCCGGGCGATCATCTCCCCGGTTACGGGTTTTTCGAGATAATCAAATGCATGCACCCGGAATGCATCTGCCCGATGTTCCGGACTGCTGGTCAGGAATACGATAGGTGTCCGGGGAGCAATCCTGCGGAATTCTGCCGCCAGATCAATTCCGGTTGTATCCTGTAAATAAATATCAAAGATAACAAAAGAATATGAGATCTGTGCGCATGCAGAAAGAAATGCAGCAGATGTCGCGAAGCAGTCACAGGCGATTGCAACATCGTGCGTGCGGCTGTAATCCATAATGGTTTTATATAATTTCTGTAATTCTTCCGGATTGTCATCCACGATGGCAAGGTTCATATTCATTTCCTCTCTGATGAATGGTTAAATTGTAATTTTTAACATTGTAACACAATTTCCTATAGGAATCTATGCATCCAAATGACATTTCGTCCCAGAAAAATGCATTTCGTCCCAGAAGGGTTGACGTGCCCCCCCAAGGTATGGTAAAGAAAAAGAATGAAAAAAATGTAAAGAGGATAATATTTGGGACAGGAAAGTCCTAGGTAGTAGGAGGAGAGGAAATGAAAGTAAGAGAGAAGTTAATGCGGAAGGTGATGGCAGTTGTGATCGCAGCAGCCACAATTTTTTCGATAAGCGGAGGGACGAAGGTTGTGCCGGTCAAGGCTGCGGGGGAAGTGGTCAGTATGGGAGGTACTACACTTGAAAATGCATACTATTATTTTGATAATGTATCAGGAAGTTTAACCAAAGTTACAGCAATTCCGGAAGGCTGTTCAGATTATATGCAGTATATGGATGGCGTATTGACGGTGTACGGGTCGGTGACAGGAACTTTGTATGGAGGAATGCAGGTTTCATCAGGAACTTTGAGATTAAGCGGAACGGGGAATCTGGATTTATCTTTTTATGGGTATTTGAGTGGTAGTGGAAGTCTTATGACAGAAGGATATACAGGAAATATTGCATTCCGGTCACCTGTGACGACACCTGTGAATGGGCTTTCCAGTTTGCAACTGCAGACGACAGGGAATATTGTGATTGAGTCTTCCGCAAGTAGAAGTGCAGCAGTCAAAGTTGGAACACTCGTGTTAAAAGGTGCATCTGTGGAATTAAAGAACAATGCGGCGATTGAGATCAGTGGAAATGCTACAATAACTGCAACACAAGGAAATTTAGATTTTCAGGCAGCGTTCAGCAATCCGTTGTTTTTATCTAATTCACCTGATGCAACATTTACATTGAACGCACCAAACGGAAGTGTAACGATTGCTAACAGTGGAACCGGAAGCAGTCTGGGAGTAAATGGAAATCTTAATGTAACAGCAAAAAATGATGTCAATATTTCAGCAACAATGCAGGCAGTAAATGGGTCTGCCACGATAGAATCACAGGAAGGAAACGTAACAATAGAATCTTCAAATTCTACGTCAGTCGTAAGTAATAAACTAACAGTTCGCGCCGTAAACGGAGCGGTATGTGCAAGCGGAACATCGGTAAGTGGCGGACATCTGCTGGGAGAAACTGATATTCAGGCAAAAAATAAAATTATGATACAGGATCAAGGAGCAGGTGTATCAATATCTGGGAATGCGAGCTTAACAAGTACGGATGACGAAATCGAGATTTTACAAAATTCTTCAAGTCCAATAGTGACAGGCAATCTTACGTTATCCACACCAAAGCTTACAAAGATGAAAAGAACAACTCCTTCTACAAACAATCTTGTTGGCGGAACGATTACAAGTTCAGATGTCGTTGTTTTGACAAACGGAAGTGATACAACCTATATGTCCGATGGAAGCGCGACTCCAACGGCAGCTTGCCCACATACGAGAATGGATGGTACAGGAACTTGTATCGCGTGTGGTTATCAGGCACCGGTAGCAAAGGTCAATGGACACGAATATACTACACTGAGTGCTGCAATTTCGAATGCAGGGAATAATGATACAATTTATTTGTTAATGAATTATGAAAATAGTTCATTGTACCTGAATTTTGGCAATAAAGACATAATATTTGACCTTCAGAACCATAAGCTAAAGGCAGGTGTGGTAGAAGCCGTCAATAGTCTGGTCATTAAAAATGGTGAATTGACTTCAGATCAGTTAAAAACTGCAAGCGTAGGTATCATGACAGATTTAACGCTTGAAGATGTAAAGGTAGCAGTGAATGGTTTTCAGTGGATGTCAATAGGAACGGTAAAATTTAAAAACAGTTCTTTACTTGTGGATGGAACTTCCGCGTATTTAACAACATATGTACATAGAATCGAGATGGATAAAACATCAAGAATGGAGATGAAAAATCCTTCCGGATTATCAACATATTCAAGTTTTACTGTTGACGCAGGGAAGACAATTGAGGATTATGGATTGTACTCTATTAAGAACCTGCTGCCAAAGAACAGTGAAATAAAAGCAAAGATTAATGCTTATAATGTGTGTATAGCCATGAAAATTGTGGATAAAAATACACAACAGCCACTTCAGAATCTGATTCTCTGCTACAAGAATATTGCAGATGCGGATGTAACAGTAGACGCGAGCTCGATTGTTTATGATGGCAATGCAAAGAAACCGACATTCACGGTTAAATATGGAACAGAAGAATTGGAAGCAAATGTAGATTTCTCAACGTCTTATTCTGGGAATACGAATGCCGGAACACAGGCAAAAATCACATTGACGGGAAATGATGTCGACAGCGCCTACTATGGAACAAAAACTATATTCTTTACAATTCAAAAAGCTCCACAGGCAGCGCCAACCGGATTGGTTGCGACTGCAGAGACAATTGATGGAAAGAATGATGGTAAGATTGCAAATCTCTCTGCGAAGATGGAATATAGCGTGGATAACCACACATGGATTGATGCGAATACGCAGCTTTTAGAGAACCTTCCGGATGGAGATTATTACGTAAGATATAAGGAAACAAACAATTACTATGCATCGCCATCTACCAAGGTGGTTGTCGCAAAGGGTGCGACGCCATCCCCAACAGGCGAGCAGACGACGACAGGTGAGCAGGCAACTACACAGCAGACATCCGTGGAACAGCCGGATGGAGCAACTACACAGCAGACATTCGTGGAACAGCCGGATGGAGCAACTACACAGGCAGGTGCCCCGAAGACAACAGAGGCAGATAAGAAAACGGATAAAGCAGTTTCCACCGGAGATGCATATCCGATAGCGATTATGATTACGCTTATGCTTGGCGCAGGTGTCGGTATCACGGGTATGATCCGAAGAAGAAAAGAAAAATAGTTAATTGTGCAATTCATACACATGAGAGCAGGATGGAAGTCCTGCTCTTTTTTCGGAAATAAATCATGTGGCATAGTGGAGTGGGTGAGGAAGAGAATATAAGACCGGAAAAACCCATGCGGTGGGCGTGAGAGGAAGAAAGTAAGCAGAAAAACCCAGATTGGAAGCGCGAGGTGGAGAAATGTGGCGAGGAGTGGGCGCAGAAGAGAATATAAGACAGGAAAAACCCACGCGGTGGGCGTAAGAGGAAGAAAGTAAGCAGAAAAACCCAGATTGGAAGCACGAGGTGGAGAAATGTGGCGAGGAGTGGGCGCGGAAGAGAATATAAGACAGGAAAAACCCACGCGGTGGGCGTGAGAGGAAGAAAGTAAGCAGAAAAACCCAGATTGGAAATAGAGGTGGATAGCGGGAACGGAAATAAATTTACAATTTCCGTATGAAATGGTATAAATAAAGAAGATTTTACAGATTGGAACTGTGTATGGAAGAATATGTGATCAAAAATCAAAAAAAGCTCCGGTTGGGCATTACGACTGGAACATGTAGTGCAGCGGCGGCACAGGCAGCGTCGATGCAGCTTCTGCTTGGCGTAGAAAGCCATGCGGTAACCTTGCGCACGCCAAAGGGGATGACAGTTTCCGTGCCAGTGTATCTGCTTGAGGCAGATAGCAAGAAAGCAAGCTACAAGGTTATCAAGGATAGCGGCGATGATCCGGATGTGACAAACGGCACGGATGTGTGTGTGACAGTGGAGTATGTGCAGCAGAGTGTGCGTGAGCAGACAGATGGAAGAGTGAAACCGGATGGAAGTGTGGGAATAAGGGGAAGCAAGAAGTCCAGTGGAAGCGTGGAAATAGATGGACGCGTGGAAACGGATATTCGGTGCAACAACCATGGAAGCCAAGACAGCTCTTGCGCATTCACAAGCGAATCATACCCATATCTGACGCTGGACGGAGGTATTGGAATCGGGCGTGTTACGAAAGAAGGCCTGGAACAGGCAGTCGGGCAAGCGGCCATCAACCGTGTGCCGCGGCAGATGATATTTGATGCAGTGGCGGATGTATGTGAGAAAGCAAATGTCTGTAAGCCATTGCACATCACGGTATGGATGCCGGAAGGAGAGACTCTGGCGAAGCGTACATTTAACCCGAAGCTTGGTATCGAGGGTGGACTTTCGGTACTTGGAACAAGCGGAATCCTAGAACCGATGAGCGAGCAGGCGATTGTGGCGACAATCGAGACAGAGATCCGGCAGTTACATGCGGTTGGCGAAGAAAAGATATTAGTCACACCCGGAAACTATGGACAGGCATACGCATCCGAATATCTGGGACTTGATCTTGCAAAGAGTGTCAAGTCGAGCAATTATATCGGTGATACGATCGACCTTGCAATCTCGTATGGCATGAAAGATTTCCTGTTGGTTGGAAATATCGGAAAGCTGGTAAAGCTGGCGGCAGGAATTTTCAACACACATTCCAAGGTGGCAGATGGACGCGGAGAAATCTTCGCGGTGCATGCCGCGATGGCGGGCGCCGAAGCGAAGGTGGTACAGGAAATCTACGACTGTATCAATACCGATCGGATGTTAGATGTGTTGGAACGGGAAGGCTTGCGGGAAGTTGTGATGCAGAGTATCCTTGCGGCGATCGAGAAACATGTGGATGGCAGAATCGGGGATACGATGCGGTTTGGAGTGATCGTATTTTCCGAGAAGTACGGATATCTGGGGCAGACGAGTGATGCGGAAAGAGAGTTAAATAAATGGTACATTTTGTAGGAGCAGGTCCTGGCGCGTGTGATCTGATTACCGTGCGGGGCATGAATCGAATCAAGGAAGCGGATGTGATCATCTATGCAGGTTCGCTTGTAAATCCGGAGCTGCTTTCGTATGCGAAGGCAGAATGCGAAATTTACAATAGCGCGCATATGACGCTTGAAGATGTCGTGTCTGTAATGCGGGAAGCAGAGGCGGCAGGCAAAGGAACAGTTCGTCTGCATACGGGTGATCCGTCGGTGTATGGTGCAATCCGCGAGCAGATGGATCTGCTGGATGAATGTGGAATCGCCTATGATGTGTGTCCGGGGGTGAGTGCGGTGTTCGGTGCCGCGGCGTCGTTGGCGTGTGAGTATACGTTGCCGGATGTGACGCAGACCTTGATTCTGACAAGAGCAGAAGGGAAAACCCCTGTGCCGGAGAAGGAAAATCTGCGAAGTCTGGCGGCACATCGCGCGAGTCTGGTGTTGTACCTGTCGTCCGGACTTGCAAGAAAGGTACGGCAGGATCTGCTGCTTGGTGGATACGCGGAGGACACGCCGGTTGCTGTCGTGTATAAGGCAACCTGGCCGGAAGAGAAGATTATCCGCACGACACTGGCTAAGCTTCCGGAAGATATGGAAGCCGCAGAGATTACGAAGACGGCACTCATTATTGTATCTCCGGCACTTGGAAGTGTCTATGAGAAATCCCGGCTTTATGACGCGGCATTTGCAACAGAGTATCGCGGTGCAACGGAGATTGCATTTCCGGCAGGAATCTGCCGGGTACTGCTTATTACATGTAGTGTGCGCGGGTATGCGACGATGCAGAAATTGGCGAAGAAGCTGGAAAATATTTCCGGTGCAGAAATTATCACGAAGGTGAAATGCGAGGCTCTTCCTGAGGTTTCAATGCGGGAAACGGTGAAGGCGTGTGTCGATGCATATTTTGAGCAGGTGGATGCCATTGTGTTCGTGACGGCAAGCGGAATTGCGGTGCGGAGTGTGGCAGAGCATCTGGCACACAAATCCAAAGATCCGGCGATTGTGTGCATGGATGAATGCGGGAAGCATGTGATATCGTTAGTGAGTGGACATGCCGGTGGGGCAAATGCGCTCACGCAGATGCTGGCGGATGTGATGTGGGCAACACCGGTCATCACGACGGCAACGGATGTGGAAGGCAGGTTCTCCGTTGATGATTATGCGCGGAAACATAATTTAGTAGTGACGGACTGGGCGAAGGCGAAGGCAATCAGCGCGGAGGTGCTGGCGGCCGGGGCGGAGCCTGTGTGGATAGAGGAACCTGTGGTGGCACAGGGAGAAGAGAAGGGCGCATGCGAGATATGTAAGGAACTGAAATCAACCGGGATTGATGGAAGCGAGAACAGAGTCGATAAATGTGGGAATAAAATTTGTGTTCAAAGATTGCAGATAGGTTCGTATCAGGTTATTGTAACTCCACGAGATATCCTGCCAGATGAGAAAACGATGCAACTTATTCCACGTTGCATCGTAGCAGGAATTGGATGTAAGAAGGGAACATCTTCGGATAAAATCGAGCAGGCGGTGCAGGATGCATTTGCGAAAGCAGGCTTGCGGATGGAAGCGTTATGTGCAGTGGCAAGCATTGATCTGAAGAAGGAAGAAGCGGGATTGCTTGAATTCTGCGAGACACGGAACGTGCCGTTTGAGACATACGCAGCAGAAGAATTGCAGGCGGTTCCGGGGACATATTCGGCATCAGAATTTGTGTCTGGCGTGACCGGCGTGGATAATGTCTGTGAGCGAAGCGCTGTGAAGTATGCAAGCGAGCATGGTATGAATCAGGGAGAGCAGTTACTAGGCAGGCAGGCAAAGCATGGAGAATTGCTGCTTCGCAAGCAAGCATATGGGGGCGTGACGGTTGCGCTGGCGTATGTGTGTAGCGAGTGAAAAGCAAGCAAAAAAACCCACGTGGTGGGTGTGGGAATCGAAAAACAGACGAAAAAACCCAAAAACGGAAGCTGAATCAGGGAAGTGGGGGGCAATCTGTGTGTAGCGAGTAAAAAACAAGCGAAAAAACCCACGAAGTGTGTTTGAAAGCCGAAAAACGGGCGAAAAAACCCAAAACCGGAAGCTGAACTGGGAAAACGGAAGCTAAAACAAGAAAGCGAAGAACAATACAATCCTGGAAGAACATAAAAACAAGACAATAGAGCAACAATGGAGAGAAGCATGAATGCAGAGAGTAAGAAGGAATTATATATTGTCGGGCTTGGCCCCGGTGCAAGACAGAAGATGACACAGGAAGCAATTGACGTCGTGGAAGCCTGTGAGGTGATTGCCGGATATAAGGTATACATTGAACTCCTGAGACCATACTACCCGGATAAGGAATATCTGGTAAATGGTATGAGGCAGGAGGTAGAACGCTGCCGTCTGGCGCTCGAGACAGCAAACGGCGGCAAGCGAACGGCGCTTGTCTGCAGTGGGGATGCCGGCGTGTATGGCATGGCGGGCATCACGCTGGAACTGGCAGTAGAATTTCCAGAGGTGGATGTCCATGTGATTCCGGGGGTAACGGCTGCGCTTTCCGGAGCTGCGCTGCTGGGGGCACCGCTTGGGCATGATTTTACAGTGATCAGTCTGAGTGATTTGCTGACACCGTGGGAGCTGATAGAGCGGCGTCTTGCGGCAGCCGCTGAGGGTGATTTCGCAATCTGTCTGTACAATCCGTCCAGTCACAAACGACATGATTATCTGCAGAAAGCGTGTCAGATTCTGTTACAGAAAAAATCTGGAGATACAATCTGTGGAATCACGCGGAATATCGGGCGCGATGGCGAAGAAAAACGAATTCTGACATTGGATGAGTTACTGGAGACGCAGGTGGATATGTTCACGACAGTATTTATCGGAAATTCCCAGACACGAAAAGTTGGTGACGCGATGGTGACACCGCGCGGATATAGAAGAGATAACGCATGAAAGTAGTCATATTTGGCGGTACAACGGAGGGGCGACAGCTTGCCGAGTATCTGATACAATTAAACAAGAAGCAGAAAATGCAGACTATCGAAGTCCATGTTTGCGTGGCATCGGAGTATGGTGCACAGGTACTGCCGGAGGATGCCGCGCTCAAGGTGCATGTGGGTCGGCTGGAGCAGGCAGATATGCAGGAATTCCTGCAGGCAGTTCAGGCAGACCTCTGTGTGGATGCGACACATCCGTATGCGGTGATCGTGACACAGAATATCTATCAGGCGTGTAAGGCGGTGGAAGTTCCGTATATTCGCGTGCGGCGAGAGATGCATACCTGTGAAGCATCGGACAGTGTCTATGTTGAGGATACACAGGCGGCGGTTGATTATCTGAAAGGCTTGACCGGAAACATTCTGATTACGACAGGCAGCAAAGAATTACATTTGTATACGCAGATCCCGGACTATGAATCGCGCTGTACGGCGCGTGTGCTTCCAACGCAGTCTGTAGTAGAGGCATGTACGGAACTGGGATTTACCGGCAAGCATCTGATCTGCATGCAGGGCCCTTTTGATCTGGAGATGAATCTGGCAACTTTGCGCTATGCAAATGCTGATTTCCTTGTGACAAAGGCAAGTGGGAAGAACGGCGGCTACGATGAAAAATGTGAGGCTGCGCTTGCCGCGGGAGTGCATCTGGTTGTGATCGGGCGTCCGAAGGAGCAGGTAGAACCGGTGATGTCACTTGCACAGGCAGAAAAATATTTGTCTGATATGATAAGAGGCAGAAAGGAGAATCAAAAGAATGGGGAATAATGAACACACAATCGTATATTTGATCGGTATGGGACCGGGAAATTCGGATTGCTTGACGCGGGAAGCGGTACAGGCATTATCGCAGGCGATCGTATGTATCGGTGCTTCCCGCATGCTTGCGATCTGGAAGAGTCTCTGTGAAGAAGATGGACGCGACGCGGAGCAGACATTTTATAATGCGTATAAGGCAGAAGAAATTGCAGAGCTGATTCAAAATCATGTCGGAGAGACGATTGCGGTAGTGTTCTCCGGGGATATTGGCTTTTATTCTGGCGCGAAGAAGCTTTCCATGATGTTGCGGAAGGCTGTGGGGAAAGTCTGCAATATGGTGGATGACACGACAGGAACAACCGAACAGATACAGGCAGATAAAACAATTTATGAGCTTTGTTATATTCCGGGACTCTCGTCTGTTCAGTATTTGTTTGACAAAATTGGCTGGGCATGGGAGGATGCAGAGCTTATCAGCAATCATGGCGTCTCTGCAAATATTCCAGCGAAGGTGCTGCATCATGCGAAGGTTGGTACATTGCTTGGCGGTGAAAATCAGGTGGCAGAGGTCTGTAAGCGGCTTACCGAAGTGGGATTGGGAGAAATCGCGGTAGTCGTTGGAGAGCGGTTGTCATATCCTGATGAGAAAATTACAAAGAAGTATGCCAAAAATCTATGTGAGGAAACATTTGATAAGCTGGCGGTTGCGATATTTATAAATGATCATCCGCAGCCAAGGCGTTTAGCTCCGGGAATCAAAGATGAAATGTTTATCCGGGGTAAGGTGCCGATGACGAAGGAAGAAGTGCGGATGGTTGTAATCGCAAAGCTTGGAATTCAGGAAGACACAGGACTGGTGAAATATGATCAGAACAGCGGGCAATGCATGACAAGCAATCCTGCACCAGTCATTTACGATGTAGGAGCGGGAACGGGTTCAGTATCCATTGAGTTGTCACTCCTGACTGAGCAGGGAACGGTATATGCGATTGAGAAAAAGCCAGAAGCTGTGGAATTGTTGCATGCGAACCGAGAGAAGTTTCATGTGGGAAATATGGAGATCCTTGCGGGCGAAGCATCGGAAGTGATTCCAACGCTTCCTGCGCCGACGCACGTATTTATTGGAGGAAATGGCGGAAATCTGATCAAGATCATGGATCAGATCTATGCGAAAAATCCGAACGCACGCATTGTTCTGACTGCGGTCACATTGGAGACGCAGGCAGAAATGCTTACGTTGGCAGACATAGCGAAGCGGCATAACGTGGATTTTAATATGGTACAGATGGCGGTGACGCGCAGCCGCGAAGCTGGCCCGTATCATATGATGCAAGCACAAAATCCGGTGTGGATCGTGACGATGGGATAGAAAATGTACAGGAGCGACCGGAAGAAACAATAGTATAGAAAATGCACAGGAGCGACCGGAAGAAACAATAGTATAGAAAATGCACAGAAACAGCCGATAAGAAACAATAGTATGGAAAATGGACAGGAACAGCTGGTAAGAATCAATGGTATAACATGTACAGTTACAGTCGGGGAGAAACAATGCAACACAAGAATAATATCCAGGTAAATACCCCACGCGTGATGTTCGCAGCGACGCGGAGTGGCAGCGGAAAAACAACCGTGACGTGTGGTGTGCTGGCAGCATTAAAAAAACAGAATATAAAGGTACAGGCGTATAAATGCGGTCCGGATTATATCGATCCGATGTTTCACCGGACGGTGCTCGGAATCGACACTGGAAATCTGGATACGTTCTTCGCGGATGCTGATGCGATTGGACGCATCCTGGCGCGAGACACGAAGGATGCAGAATTGATCGTGATGGAAGGCGTTATGGGATATTACGACGGTGTTGGTGGAACAACGACGATGGCAAGCTCTTATGAATTAAGCAAGGTTACGAAGACACCGGTCGTTCTAATCATGGATGCGAAGGGCGCGAGTGTCACGCTTGCGGCGATCATCCGCGGAATTATGGAATATAAGAAGGACAGCCGGATTGTAGGGGTGATATTAAACCGTGTATCACCGATGTTTTACAGCCGGATCAAGCATGTGATCGAGACGGAATGTGGGATTCCAGTGCTTGGATATCTGCCGGAAGATGCATCATTTGCGGTACCATCCAGACACCTTGGACTGCTGCAACCGGATGAAATGCAGAAGCAGAGAGACTGGGTGGAAACAGTTGCGGAAGCTGCCAGAAAAACGATTGATATTGACGGGATTCTGGAGATCGCGGCACAAGCAGAGATGTTGCAGATACAGAAGGCGACAGGTGAGACAGAAAAAAGCAAGTTCCCAGCCGGTTATCGCATTGGCGTGGCAAGAGACGCGGCATTTTCCTTTTATTATCGGGAGAATCTGCGCATGTTAGAGGATATGGGAGCGACACTTGTGTACTTTTCTCCACTGACAGATGCGCATGTGTCGGAGGTGGACGCACTGATCTTTGGCGGCGGTTACCCAGAGCTTTATGCAAAGCAGTTGTACGAGAATCAGTCGATGCGTGCGTCTGTCTGGCAGGCATTGGAAGCAGGCATGCCGTGCCATGCAGAATGTGGCGGTTTCTTATATCTTGGCAAATCACTTGCCGATGCAGAGGGAAATGTATATGAGATGGTCGGTTTCTTGGATGGTGCAGGATTCCGGACAGAGCGGCTACAGCGATTTGGGTATGTGGAGCTGGCACCGCAGGAAGCGGATGCATTTGCCGTGAATACGGTTTTGCGCGGACATGAGTTTCACTACTGGGATAGCACGGATTGTGGCGATGCCTGTTTGGCGTGGAAGCCCCTTTCCAAGCAGAAGACCTATCCGTGTATGGTGAAGAAGAAAGGAACGTTCGCCGGATTCCCACACCTGTATTACGCGGGTGCGGAGAATTTTTTCTATCATCTATTTTTAAATAGTACAGAGAACGAAAATAGATGAAAATAGATAATATAGTTTTTGGTTAGTAATGAGGGAAGAGAAGAGTAAGAGGGTATTATGTTAGAAGAGATACAGTTACAGCAGGTGCTGCCACAGGAAATTGAAAAAAGAAGCTTCGAGATTATCACAGAGGAGCTTGGGAGTGTTGAATTAGATCCGCTTCAGGCACCGATCATCAAGCGGGCAATCCATACGTCAGCGGATTTTGATTATTTGAAGAATCTGACATTTTCTGAGCTGGCAGTGGAACAGTTCCATACGGCGATTAAAAATGGAGCCTGTATTGTCACGGATACGCAGATGGCGAAATCCGGCATAAACAAGAAAGAACTTGCGAAATACGGTGGTGAGGTCTACTGCTTTATGAGCGATGACGACGTGGCAGAGATTGCGAAGAAACAAGGTTCCACGCGGGCAGTAGCAAGTATGGAGAAGGCGTGCATGTTAGACAAGCCGCTTATTTTCGCGATTGGAAATGCACCGACCGCGCTGGTGCGTCTGTATGAGCTGATCGACGAAGGAAAGCTGCATCCATGCGGTATTATTGGTGTGCCGGTTGGCTTCGTGAATGTGGTGGAAGCGAAAGAACTCATCATGCGGACACCTGTGCCGTATATTGTGGCACGCGGCAGGAAGGGCGGTAGCAATATTGCCGCGACAATCTGCAATGCGCTGCTCTATGAGCTGCGGGATATGGAGAAGTAACTGTGTGCAAGCACATCTTGCGCAAATGAACGAAATTTTCAAAATGTGCAAGAACGGCTTGCACGAACAGATGATTTTGGGAAAATGCGAAAGCACACCTTGCACATTTTTGCAAAAAGCGTATAATGTGTAACAAGGGGGTGCACAATTATGAAATTAAAAAGAGAAACATATTTGGAACAAATAAGACCGTATTATGAATCGGATATTATCAAGGTAATTACCGGAGTTCGAAGAGCAGGAAAATCTATTTTGTTAGATACAATAAAAGAGGAATTGATAGAACAGGGTGTGCCACAGGATCACATAATCTATCTCAATTTTGAGGATTTGGATTATGATTATATTGTAGATGCCGCGGATCTAAATAAAGAGACTAAGAGTAGAATTTCAGATGAAAATAAATATTATATTTTTTTAGATGAAATTCAACACATTGAGAATTTTGAAAAGGCATTAGCATCCTTTCGGGCGACCTTAAACGTATCACTTTTTGTAACTGGCAGTAATTCGACATTACTTGCGGGGGAACTTGCAACGTTGCTGACTGGAAGAACGGTAGAATTCGAGATACTGCCATTTTCATTTTATGAGATGAAACAATATTATGAGCTGAATGGAAAAGAGTTTAACGACGATTTGTTTTTGGATTATCTCAAATGGGGAGGGTTTCCGCTTCGCTTTGATTATGCAGATGAAGCTGCTGTGCACAAATATTTATTGAATTTGTACGAAAGTATTGTAAATAGAGATATTGTTGGGAAAACAAAAAGTGCTGATAGAAAAGCATTCATGGATATCTCATTATATATTCTTGCGAACGCAGGAAAAGAACTTTCAATAGAAAATATTATTGAAACGTATAAGAAAAACAATAAAGAAATATCGAAACGTACAGTTTATAATTACTTAGAACGCATGAAAAAGGCATATTTAATCCACGGAGTTGGACGGTATAATATTGTTGGGAAGTCAGCACTTAGTAATAAAGAAAAACAGTATGCCATTGATATGGGGTTTCGGACAATCAATACAAATACAATTAATTATGAAGATACCTATTTTTTAGAGAACATAATATATAATGAACTTATAACAAGAGGATATACGGTGTTTGCAGGTAAAACATATAAAGGCGAAATTGATTTTGTAGCAATCAGAAATAGTAAGAAATGTTTCATTCAGGTTTCTTATCTTTTAGCAAATGAAAATACGATTAAGCGTGAATTTGGAGCGTATGATAAGATTACGGACGCATCTCCGAAATATGTTATGTCATTAGACAAGATTGATATGAGTCGCAATGGTATTATTCACGTTAATATTATAGATTTTCTTCTTCGGCGAGTTGATCTGATGTTAACGTAAATAGTGTATGTATGAGTTAATAGGAAGAAATTATGAACGAGACACAGCAGAAAATCTATACACAGGCAAAGGGAAAATGGGATGCGATCGCGAAGCCAATCGACAGTCTCGGCGTGTTCGAGGATATGGTTGCCAGACTTTGTGCGATTGCCGGGACAGTGAATCCTGGTGATTATAAGCGGCGGGCACTGCTGACGCTGTGCGCAGATCACGGCGTTGTGGCAGAGGGCGTGACGCAGACCGATGCCAGCGTGACAAAGGTCGTAGCGGAGAATATTGCACACGGCTGTTCCGGTGTCAATTATATGGCGAAGACCGCAGGCGTGGATGTGTATGCGATCGACATCGGCATGCTGGGCGAACCATATCCGGATGCATCATTTGGCATGGGACATATGATAAACCGGAAGGTACAGGCTGGAACCGGGAATCTTGCGAAGGAACCTGCGATGTCGATGGAAATCTGCGACCGCGCAATTGAAGCAGGAAAAGAGCTTGTACGGGAATGTAAAGAAAAAGGCTATGAGATATTAGCGGTTGGTGAGATGGGAATCGGAAATACAACTCCGACCTCTGCTTTGCTTGCAGCACTGCTTGATCTTCCGGCGGAGGCGGTGACCGGACGCGGCGCCGGACTGAATGATGCCGGACTTGCGAGAAAGGTGCAGGTAATCACGCAGGCGCTTGCGCGTGTGCAGGGAACGGTCGATGCGAAGCAATCTGCTGGACAGGAGCGGACTGACGTGAAACTGCAATGTGGCAGGACGGATGTACAGGGAACTCCCGATACGAAGCAGTTGCTTGCCGAGCTTGGCGGGCTGGAGATCGCCGGAATGGTTGGTGTATTTTTAGGAGCCAGACAATATCAGATTCCAGTCGTGCTGGATGGTGCGATCACCTGTGTTGCGGCACTCGTTGCGATGCGGATGGAGCCGGAGGTTGTAGATTATCTTCTGGCATCACATGCGTCGGAGGAAGCGAGTGGAAGGTTGGCACTGAACGCACTCGGACTTCCGGCAGTGATACATGGCAAGCTGTGTCTGGGCGAAGGCAGCGGAGCGATGATGTTATTTCCACTTTTGGATATGGCATTTTCCATCTATAAAAATATGGGAACCTTTGATGATCTGTCGATTGAAGCATACAGCCGGGATGGAAAGCCGGAAGAATAGGGGGAACGCATGAAACATAGAAAGATATGGATAATTATAGCGGGTGTAGTATTGATTGTGGCTGGCGTACTCGGCGTTGTATTTGTAAGACAAAATTGGAATTCGAAGGCTACGGGACCGCATTCGATTGAATTTACGTTTGGATTTGATGAGTTTACATTTATGAAGCATACGCTGTCCGAGGGTGACAGAATGAGTGCGATTATGATGGAGAACAATATTGGCATGGCAAACAGCGTGAATGATACAAGGGATTATTTTGTGTACTATGCTGATAATATGAAGGCGCAGGTTCTGATGTGTCCGTATGAGATTGACGGGGATAGAAACTACAGAGCTTCCGTGTATATTGTCTCGAAGGAGAGTGAAAATGACAGAAGAATCCACATGAGCATAGATAAATCGCAGCCGGAGTATGATACATATTATAAGGGTCCGATTCAGATCGGGGATTCGCTGGAGCAGGTATACGAGTATCTTCATATAGATGAGATCAAGAAATATGGAGAACTGGAGGAGAAAAATAACCGGAAATATTATACATGTGACAGTAACCTTGGCGTGATCACGTTTCACGAAGAACCATTTACCGGATTGCAGGAGCTGGAGAAATATAAGACGCCGGAGGAATATTTGAAGACAGGAAATACGATCCAATACATTATTAATTTTGATACATATGATCTGCAGGTTCAGGTTGATGAAAGTCTGACGGTTTCACACATTAGTTTAGCTTATGATCCGGATCGGACGACTACAAGCAGTGACCTTGCGGATATGGGCTTCTAAAGAAAGGTAAATAGACGATGTTACATATTGTGTATGGCGGAAGTGCCAGCGGGAAATCATCGTATGCAGAAAGCTTCGCCATGTCCTTGCAGGGCGAAGGACGGCTGCTCTACATTGCGACGATGTATCCGTATAAATGGAATACGACGGAGATTGATCCGGAGACGATGCAGCGGATTGAACGCCACCGCGCGATGCGTGCCGACAAGGGGTTTGATACGGTCGAATGTTACCGGCATGTGGAACATATTGTGGCGAAGCGGCAGGATGTGCTGCTGCTTGAATGTATGTCGAACCTGCTTGCAAATGAGATGTATCTGGAACAGGATAGTGATGATGGCGGACTAGCGGAAACAATGTCGGAAGTGGAGAAAGCAGGTGTCGGTATGTCAGAGACACTGTCACCGGTGAGCAAGAAAATCGTACAGGCGCTCGTTAATTTATCTACGCGCGTGCAGGATGTGGTGATCGTCACCAATGATGTGTTCTCCGATGGCGGAAGCCTGACTTACGATGAAAGCACGCGGGAGTATGTGAAGAATCTGGCAGAGATTAACTGCGCACTCGCACGGGTGGCAGAAACCGTGACGGAGGTTGTCTGTGGGATTCCGGTCATAGTCAAGAAAAATCACCCAATGGGGAAGTAAGGTTAAGAGTAGGAATTGGGTAGAAATTGTGAATGGAAGAAAATTCCCCAATCATAATGCAGAAAAATGAGAAATCATTGGGGAGAAAATTGGAATATGAAAAACATCCCCAATTTCAGAGAAATGGGTAAGCCAAAATTGGGTAAAAAGTTTAGAATTATCAAAAAATCCCCATGTAGGAACAACAGCAAGTAGGAGAAATAAGAACAAAAAGTTCGAGTAAATTGATCAGAGGAGACAAGCAACTATGATGAAAGCAATCTTAATTGCATTTTCGACATATTCCAAGATACCGATGCCGCATTTCAAATGGGACCCGAAAGCCTTGCAGTACAGCATGTGCGCGTTCCCACTGGTTGGGGCTGTGATTGGTGCGGGCGAGTTCGCGATCTGGTATCTCTTTGGTTTTCTCTTACAGTGGTCGGAGGTCTTCACAGCGGCACTTCTTACGGTATTCCCGATCCTGATCACAGGCGGCATTCATATGGATGGATTCTTAGATACCGTGGATGCGAAATCTTCTTATAAGTCCAAGGAGGAGAAGCTGCAGATTCTGAAGGATCCGCATACCGGGGCATTTGCAATTATCCGCGGCTGTCTGTATTTCCTGATTTATTTTGGATGTATGTATGAGCTTGTAACTGCAAGTTCTGTAAAGCTTGCTGCCGGAGTGCAGACGGCAGGAGCGGGGGAGGCTGCTGTGAATGGCAGCTTGACAACGATCGGGAAGGATGGAAATCCTATGCGGATGCTGGCGGTCTTTGCCATCGGATTCATCTTGGAACGTACCTTGTCCGGACTTTCGGTACTCACATTTCAGAAAGCAAAAAAAGAAGGCATGCTGGCAGATACTGCACGCCTTGTAAATAATCGCTCAAAGGTGATCATGTTCGTATGGCTTATTGCCTGCATTGCCGCAGGCTGTGTGATACAGCCGGTTGCAGCACTTGTGGTCGCAGGCATTGCCATACTGATGTTTTTCTATTATCGTTTCATGTCGTATCGCACCTTTGGCGGGATCACCGGCGATCTGGCTGGATATTTCCTGCAGATGTGCGAACTCTGGATGTTAATTGGAACCGTCGTTTTGGTGCATGTTATTTAACAACGATGACACCACCAGTCACATAATCCCGATCGCTTAAGCTAAGTCCATCGACCATGATACCAATGCTTTCGCCGAGGGTAGATTCCGTGACATCCTGACGGAGCTGCTCCATGCGGCTGATCGTGCCTTCTACAACCTTGCCGTTTGTGAGCTGTACATAGACAGGATCGCCTGTCTTGAATATGCCCTTATTGGTTGTACCATTTAAGACGAGTGTATCTTCGCCGCCGAGCTTGAAGCAGTCGGTGATTGCCATATAGACATCATTTGCAGCTTCACTGAAATCACGGTCAACATCCACATAGTTGGAAGAATCAGTTGTGCTTTCCGTTGTTTCAGCGTCGGTTGCCGATGCATTTCCTTTGGCAGAATTAACGAGCTCCACGATCTTCTCGTCTGCGGTTAAATATTCGACATCACCGAACAAAGCCGTTTTCTCTGCCATCAGTTCTTTCACGATGTTTGTTCCATAGCTACCATCAAAGGCGTCTAAGAAATAGTCTTCCAGGGTTCCTTTCTGGATTGGAACGTATGTAAATCCAACTTCATTCTCCGGATATACGTAATATCCGCTTGTCTCACTGTAACGAAAAGTGTCAAAGAAGTCTACCGCAATTCCAAAATCTTCAAATTGCCAGCCAATGTACATTAGATATGATGAGAACTGGTCATCCGATTTTTCCGGATGCAGGAACGTATCAACGAAGTACTGGGTATTTTCTTTGGCTGACTTTTCTGCATCATAGTTGTTGCCGAAACAGATATAATTCGGGGTACCAAACATGGTTGTCAGCATATCCATATAGATATATGCAGGATTCGGATCGTCGTAAAAGTTGTAGACGTCGTTGTAAGAATCCTCGGAAACCCCGAAAGCATCGTAATCTAAATATGTACTGAACAGTGACCAGAGATTCTTGTCAAGGGCTTCGTCAATGGTCATATCGTCTTCGTCTATCAACAGCTGGGGAAGGGAGTAATTATCCTCATAAAAAGATACGGAATATGCGGATTCATCCAGTGCATCCGTAAGTGGCACGCCGGATGTGCTGTAAGACATGTTAAAAAGCGTATCCGTCGTAACTGGGAATGTCATTCCGTACAGACCGGCACCCTCTGGCAATTCCAATGTCTCTGCGTCTGAAAGCCCGCGGCTGAACACCCATGGACAGATGGTGTAGTCGATCGTACCGGCTGCTGTTTCGCTTCCGGAATTATCGGAACTGCTTTCGCTTGTTACTGCCGGAGCAGAAGTGTCCGATGTGGTATCTTCTTTTTTGCCACAACCGGTTGTCAGTGTAAGGGCGGCTGCCAGTGACAGTCCAAGTGCCAGTGTCTTTGTAAGTTTTTTCTTCATTTTGATAGTCTCTCCTTTAAGTAAATATTTAATAAGACACGCGTTATGCGCAGACAGAATCGTCTGCTGCACATAATCATGTATTGAATATAAATGATACGGAACAAATTTGAAATCCGTCCGTTCAATATATAGACGGACGAACAGGAGAAAAGGTTGGGAAAAATAAAAAAATTATGCAATATGAAAATGTATCTTGCAGAAAAAGTATAAAGAAGTATAAAATAATCGAAAAAGTATAAAAAGGTATAAAGAAATATAAAAAGTATAAAGAGGGAACGCTATGATCTTAATAATCGGTGGTGCATACCAGGGAAAGTTCGAGTATGCCAAGGCAAATTTCAAAGAAGGACATCAGATTATCAATAATTTTCATAAATATGTGCGGAAGACGATGCAGCAGGGCGGCGATCCGGAATTAGAGGCAAAGCAGCTTATGAACAAAGCGGTTCTTGCCGGAAATGCAGACAAGCTCGTCTTGGTCAGCGATGAGGTCGGAAGCGGCATTGTGCCGATTGATGCATTTGAACGGGAGTTTCGCGAGAAGAACGGGCGCGTGAATTGTTATCTGGCAAGCCAGGCGGAACAGGTTATCCGTGTGACGGCAGGAATCGGAACGAGGATTAAGTGATATGAAAGCAAAGATTGTATTAATCCGTCATGGCATGACGCAGGGAAATCAAGAACATCGGTATGTCGGTACGACGGATGAAGGACTGCTTCCGGAGAGCGTGGAAGATCTGCGAGGTATGCAGGAGTTCTGGCAGAAACAGGTGCCGATGAATGGTAGAACCGTGGCAGATAGTGTACATGACGAAATCGAAATTGTACCGGGCAAAATCACATGTGACCAGCACTGTCAAAAAAACGGTAGTAAAGAGCAAATCGTCTACGTCAGCCCGTATCTGCGCGCAATGCAGACGGCGAATATTCTGTTCCCGGATGCAGGAAAGGTGGAAATCGCGGAATTTGCAGAGTGCAGATTTGGCGATTTTGAATATAAGAATTATGCGGAATTAAATGGCAATCCCGATTACCAGCACTACATCGACAGTGGCGGCACGACGGCGTTTCCGGGCGGCGAGACGAAAGAGGAGTTTACAGACCGTGTGATGCGGGGATTTGAGAAGGTGTTTGTGGATGCGGAAAGCAGGGAAGAACAAAAACGGTTACGATGTGACGTTTCATCGAGAATAGAGACGGCGCACACATCCCTGTCAGACACGATCATTATCGTCGCACACGGAGGCACGATCATGGCACTGATGGATCGGTTGTCAGAGCCACACAAGGATTATTTTGACTGGCAGGTGAAGCCGGGCGAGGGAATTGCAGGATGGTTAGAAGTGACAGCGGATGGGATGCAGATTGTATCTTATGAGAAAATGAAATTGCCGCAGGGTATGAAAACGGTGCCAGATGCTATGAAAAACGGTGCATGATACTATGAAAACGGTGCCTGATGCTATGAAATAGATGTGATAGAGACACTATGTAAAAGCAAAGTCGTGTGAGGTATGTCAGGTAACTAACAGTACGGAATACAAATATGCAATGCAGCTATGAAAGGAAATGAAAAGTGACCGTGTTACAGGAACGTATATTTATCATTATAATTGCATGTTTGCTTGATCTGGTATTCGGTGATCCACACTGGCTGTGGCACCCGGTACAGGGGATGGGCTGGCTGATCGACCATGTGGAGGCATGGATGCGCAAGCGGTTTCGGATACGGGAAGATCGCGACGCGGATATCCGTAAAAAACAGGTGGCAGGAACATTTACAGTTGTGATCGTGATAACGGTGTCACTGCTTGTGGCGGCAGGAATCCTATGTGGGTGCAACCGGATTCATCATACGTTGTATCTGGTCGTGGCAATCTGGATGTCGTACCAGATGCTGGCAGCCTGCTCGCTTCGGCGGGAGAGCATGAAGGTGTGCAAGGCACTCGAAGCCGGGGAAGTGGACCAGGCGAGAAAGGCAGTGTCCATGATCGTCGGCAGAGATACAGCATCGCTCACTGAGGAAGGCATCGCGAAGGCAGCGGTGGAAACGGTCGCTGAAAATACGTCGGACGGCGTGATCGCCCCGCTTTTTTATATGTTTTTGTTCGGACCGGTCGGTGCGTGGGTGTACAAAGCAATTAATACGATGGACTCCATGCTTGGATATAAGAACGACAAATACCGGTATTTTGGAACGTGTGCGGCGCGTGTGGACGATGTCGTGAATTTCATTCCGGCACGACTTTCCGCGTGGCTGATGGTTGGTGCGGCAGGCATTTTGGGTATGGATATGGCTGGCGCGGCACGGATTCATTTGCGGGATCGACGAAACCATGCAAGTCCGAACTCCGCACAGACGGAATCGGCGTGTGCGGGTGCGCTTGGATTGCAGCTTGCCGGAAATGCATATTATTTTGGAAAGCTATATGAGAAACCAACGATTGGCGATGTGAAAAGGCAGATCGAGCCGAAGGATATCCGCCGGGCAAACCGGTTGATGTACGGAACCGCAGTGTTGATGGTGATCGTGGGTGTCGGCGTGCTGATCGGATGCGGATGTTTCATGTAGTAATAATTACTATTATTATATTGACAATAGAATAAAAGAGAGATACAATCCTTATTAAGAATAGTATGAATTTATAACACTCATGGAATTGAATTTTTGGATTAT
>ERZ1035032.268-NODE-268-length-44418-cov-103.038568_pt1 | contig 44418 bp, 56 predicted proteins | sample MGYA00520693_ERZ1035032 | MGnify/ENA primary metagenome ERZ1035032 (study PRJEB33766, sample SAMN09781740) | gut metagenome | biome: gut microbiome | host: Homo sapiens | place: Madagascar | study: EMG produced TPA metagenomics assembly of the PRJNA485056 data... | reverse complement strand
TCTCATCGCCTTGCGTGAATAGCCAGTAACGGTAAAAGCCGTGTCGGTCAACCCACCGAAGATAGATACCCTTCTCCGTGTCGTTCCTTTCTATCCTTGCAATGAGAGACTGCTTGCCACCGCTCGCCATCGCAAAGGTAAGGTCGAAAACGTCCGTGAATGTTCCCTGCTCTATCTTTCCATCGTAGTCGTAGATGTTCCAGTACCTCGCCTTGCTTGGAAGAACGCTGACATTGATGTCCACGATGCCATCGATGCCCGGCTTAACTAACTTGTTTGGTGCTCCCTCGTAGCCGACAAGTATCTGGGAAGCCGCATTGAGATAAAAACCGAAGGAGAATGGAAAGTTCGTGAACCATGTTAGCTTCTTGTTTGCGTTCCAGGTCTCTCCTGCCCTCATCGCTCCCCAAACGTAGAAGGTCGTGTAGCTGAATGTCGCAAGGTCGCTCCCCTCGCTGTTCTTGACCTTTACGGAAACATCGAACGCTGCCCCGAGGTTGCTTTTCTGGCTCTCCCTGCTGTAGTCGATGTTTCCGAAGCTGATGCCATCGAAGAGTGCCTGCACATATTCCCGGTAGTCCATGATACAATTATCGGCAAACGCTTCCACGCTGTACGTGTACGTCTTGGTCTCCCTGCTGATGGTTGCCTCGATGCTCGCAACACCCGAGCCGCTTGCCTTGATGATGCAAGGCAAGAATGCGAATCCTACAGCGTCCGGGTATTGAATCGTTATATTGTTTTTCGTTGTCTGTCTCATACCGTCTCATTGTTTAGTTTGATGCTTCCCACCGACTGGTGGATTAAGAAAATAAGCCTCTGACCCAGCCGCTTCATCGTGTCGGGAACAACATTGCTGTATACGTCAGCCCTGCCGCCCGTCCGGTGCAGTTTAGAACCTTTGGTGGCGATTGTGTGGGCGATGGCTCCTGCCATGCTCATATCGCCACGCTCTTGTGGAGTGTACTTGTGTGCCCGGTCGGTCTTGTATGGGATAGGTCTGCCGTGCAGTCCCTTGTCTTTCATCCACTGCCGGATGATGCCACGGAAACCGTATGGTATCTTTCCTGCTCTTCGTCCGGTCTCCAGCACTCCGAATGGCTTGTGTCCCCAGAGGATGGTTTCTTCCTCGCTGGGCTGCTCCACCTTTAGGCTCGCTATCGTTCGCCCTGATGCGTTCTGTCCGTTGATACGTATATGGTTGATGATAAGCTGCCGTGCTCTCTCCACTTCCTCACGCATGATGAGCGATGCCGCCTTGGGGTCGAATTGAATACCTCCCTTGCTCATACCTCACACCCTCCTATGCTCTGTGTCAGTTGCAGGGAGTACATTACGCCCGACACGATCGTGCTCAAACGCTCGATGATGGTCTCGTAGTACTGCTGCCCCTCCAATGGTTCAAACTGGTGCGACTGGTTGATGGCTCGTATCATCCTTGCCCCTGCCACCTTCATTCGGTCGATGCACTCTCCGTTGTCTTCTCCTTCCGCTGCCCTCGGTACGGTGTCGAGATAAGCCAGGGCAACGTTTACGGTGTCGTATACCCTGCCGTTGCGTATCTCTGTCATGCCGCTGGCTGGGATGATGCAGACGATTGCCGGATAGTTCAGTTTCTCCAGCTTGGTGTCTGCTGTGTCCCAGTCCTCGAAAAGGTAGGTGTAGTCTGGTAGCGTGTCTGCTGCCAGCTGCTTTAATGTTTCTCTGATTGTTGCCATAATTATCTGGATTTTCGTTTCATTTCTTCTGCCTGCAACTTCTGCAGGTTTCGCTCGTACACGCTTCTCTTGTTGTCCATTTCCATGCACTTGTAGATGCGAAGCCATGGGGTCTTCAATACTTGGTCGTGGTCGCTGATGCCCATCCTTACTGCGTACCAGTCGAGCATGCCGAACAGTCCGAACCGCAGGGTATCGATGCCTGCCTCCTTCTCCAGTCGTGTTGGCTTCGCTGTGTCTGTGCTCTCGAATAGTTTGTTGATGCGCTCGACCTCTGATGTTACCCAGCCGATGAGCATAACGACATCAACCGCCCGAGCCTGCTCCACTTCCTTGTGGCTCAGACCGAGGACGGTTGTCACTATCTGATACAGACTTTCCTCGCTGTCTGATAGCTGGGAAAGGTCTATCAGCTGTCCGATGGATAGCTGGTTGAGATTGCCGGGTACTTGTTTCCCTCCAACAAATGCAGGTCGTGGCTGCTTGCCGATTTTGTAGCTGGTGTGCCTTGCCACTGCCAGCCAGTACTTGAATGTAGTGTTATTATCCATACGCTTTTATTTTTTGTCGTTATCTTTGCCTTAATACGTGCGCCCTAGCCGTTCCGTGGCTCGCTACGGATAACTTCTTCAAGGCTACGTATCGTATTGCGTCTATGCCGTGGTTAAATGCGTCTATAGGCTGGTTCGTGGTCTCTCCATCCCTTGACTTCTTCCACTTGTATTGCTGCATGTTCCCGATTATACCGTGGCTGCGTCTTGTTATGTTGATGCGAAAACGCTTCAAGATGTCAATGCCGTTGTTGATACTGTCCGCTCCCTTGGTGCTGCCTATTATCCACAGCCCTCGGTTGTGTATCTCCTGAATGCTCTTAGGCTCTGCCGAATCCGCAATGATAAGGTCACGTTTCGTCCGTCCTTGTTCCTTGCATCGGTCTGCGATGTCATCGTTCGTCATTCCAGGCTGGTAAATTTCTTCGTCCACCCATAACTCTCCGTGCGCCAATATAACGTGCTCCAGCGCAGTTGGGTCGTTGGTGAATCCGAAGTCCATACCCCTGCATTCCATCTTCCATTCGTCCTTTGGTGGCAGCTTGTCAACGATGCCCCAGTTGGTGAATACAAGTCCGGTTATCTTTCCGGTCAATCCTCTTGCGTAAACTCTCCAAAGTTCGGGGTCGTCAATCTCTTCAATCTTTTTATGCTCCTGCTCAGTAAGGAATCGGTTGTTTCGGTGGTCGCTCAGTATCAAACGGCAGTCATCCCTGCCGATGATGTTGTTGTGCACCCAGAAGCGTGCGCTTGGATTGTAGTCGATGAATACCTGCTTACGTGTTCGGATGGCCAGCTGCCAAAATACTTCGTATGGCACACCGTTCGCCTCGTTCACGAACAGGTAGTCACGCTTACCGTTCTTAGCGTCCTGCGCATCTTGGTAACTCTTGAACTCGATGATTGAGCCGTTCTTTCCTCGGTAGCTGCTGTCGCTCTTGTTGGTCTTGAACCAGTCGAGCAACTCTGCCCTTGTGTGCAGGATGGTGTCGAGGTCTCGCATGGCTCCCACCTTTAAGTTCGGGAGGTCTTGACCGCACACCGTGATAATTGCCATGGGGTGTTCGAAAGAAAGCACTATAAGACGCTGCATGATGGTGTATGTCTTCCCCGAGGACGTGCCTCCTTGGTTTACGAGAAACCTTGGCTTCACGTCCGCATTTGGATCATACAGCTCACCAATAACATCAAATAGTGCCATTCTTACAAACAATAAAACTTAAAACAAAATTATGGTAAAATTATTCTTTATCCAATCCCTCACGCTCGATTACTTCCTGCTCGCTGGATGCGCACTGGTGTCCCGAGTTGATGTATCGTACCTCGATGCCGCCTTGGAAGCCTGCGTTCAGGTCGAGCACGACCTTATCAAGTCCGAGCAGCTTGCAAATCTGCGTCTCAGCCTTTAGGATGATGTCAAGATACCTTGGGTCTCCTAGTCCTCGCTTCTCAGCATCGAACATTATCGCCTTGACGGTATCCATCGTTACCAACCCAGTGTCTGGATCCTTGTTAGGCAGTCCGACTTGTGTCTGTGTCTTGCTGTTATAGTCCGCTTTGGATTTCTCCCATGCGTCCCAGGCTTCACGTATCACCAGTTTCAACCTTGCCACCTCGCTTGTTATCTTTTCGTCCGTGTCGGTCAGCCGCTCTTCCCTCCACTCCTTCAGTAACCGCTGAATGTCGCAGTGCGCTTGATTGTATTTCGGTCTGTCGAGCCGCTTGCGAACCTCTGCCGTGATTTCTCGCTCCGTCCATCCCTTGCGGTATAGGGGTGCGATAATCTGCAGGCGGTTCTCGATGTCGATTTTCTGTGCTCGATGTTTGTTGTTATTACCTTGTGGCATACGATTCTTGATTTAAAATTTCGCTCCGTTGTACTTGTATACGATGTTTCCCTCGCTGTCTCGTTCGTCAGCTGGCAACATTGCCCCTTCGAACATTTTGTATGGCGAGTGCGCTGCCTGCGGATTGTTCCAGCACCACTTCATGTAGTCGGCTGCGCTCATCGTGTAATACTTCGAACTTTTCTCACGCGTTCCCATGTTCATCGCCTTATCCAGTTTCGCCCTCAAGAAAATCTCTGCATCCAGCTTGATGTCGCTCCACCTCACGTACCCTTTACGCTTGCAAATGTTCAATGCTTCGCAAAACTGTCCCCTGCTGTAGTTCCATGTTGGCGGCAATCCGCAACAACTTCCGTTGTGGCAAAGTTCCTTGAAGTGTGCGTCCGATACATAAAAGCGCATTCCCAGCTGGTCGCACAGTTCCTTCATATTTCTGAAGAACGGTTCTTTAACCTTGCGGTTAAGTCTAAGATAGCCGGATTGTACGCTGTACTTCTTGTAGAATGCGAGAATGTCGAAACCTGCCATCTTGCTGATGGTAGGCAACAATTCCCTCAATGTCGGGCTTCTCGTCTCAAGACAGAAGAATTCGGTGCTCAAAGCGGTAGCCCCTCTGTTGAATGCTTCCTTGATAAGGTCGAGGTACGTTGGCGTGCTCACTCCGATGATGAAGGGTCTCAGTCTCAGCGTTGCCCCTCCTGCCCCTGCATTGGCGATGCGCTCGATGGCTTCCAGTCGTGCTTGTGGGCTTTCCACCCCTCGCTCTATTACTCTAGCCTTCTCTGCATCGCTGGTAATGATTGAGAACTTGAAGTTCCAGTTCTTCTGCCCTCTGATCAAGTCCATATATCGCTCATCCTTGGTGAACCATGCTCCCTTGGTCGAGAAGCAAAGCGGATAGTCTATATCCTTGAAGAAACGCAAAAGCTCCAGTGTCGTTCCGTACTTCCGTTCGAAGTTGTCGAACTGGTCGCTCATACTTCCCCACTGCATAACCTTGCGAGCCTTGATGTATGGCGCAAAGTCTCCACCGTGCTTGTCGGGGTCAATAAACATTCGCTTGATGCGCTCAACGCTCACGTCCTTAACCTCCTTGTGCAGGTATTCCTTCTTCTTACTGCCAATACCTCGCTGGTTCTGAGCAAAACAATACATACAGCCAAAGCTGCAATTATTGTAAGTGTCAAAAGCCATTGGCATTGAGCAGTCGGGAAACTCGTATGTTATTCTTGGCGTGTTGCCATAATGTTCTGCCATATCCTCATGAATTTATTTTGTTGATGATAAAGTCTGCGATTTGGTCTGCTGTCTGCTTCGTGGTGTCTATCGCTACAACATCACACCCCGCAGTTTGCCATTTCTTTGCCGAGTGTGCCGATTCTCGCTGTCCCCGGATAATATCCTTGCTCAACGTTCCGTTCGACCGTTCTGCGAGCCTTTTTTGGATTTCTCCCAGTGGTGCGTATAAGAAGATTACAATCTGTCTGTCCGCATTGAACATTGCGTGCGTCAAGTTCGGACCCCAGCATTTAAGTCTCATCCCTTCGCAAATGATGCAGTCGGTGCTCTCCAGTGCCTTCTTCACGATGTCCCGCAGTATGGTCGTACCGTTCAGATTGTCAACACCTCCGTACTTAACATCGTATCGCCCTGCAAATGCAACTCCATCCCTGGTGCTGCTTATTCCGTTCGAATAGCTTTCGATTCCACCAAAGCTTTCTATCAGCTTTCGGGCAACGGTGCTCTTTCCGCTGGCGTTGGTTCCAATGATAAAAACACAAGTCTTTCTCATATTCGAGTTATTTTTGTTAAATTTCGTCTCTGCCGGATTGAATTGTTCCGAGCGGATAGTTTATCCATTTCAAGAGTTTCTCCGACTTAAACGCGAAAATTCCGACTATTCGGGTTTTTCTTTGAGTTCTTCCACGTCAAAGTTGCGCTTCTCGATTGCGTCAAGTCCCAGCATGTCTGCCACGGCTTGTGCGTCCTCGCTGCGGTATACGATGATGATGCGCTGTTCTTCGTCCTCTGCTGGTTCGTAGGTCGTGGCTTCCTGCTGGATTTCCCAGGGGTTCAATCCCCATCGCTGCATATCGTCCACGTCAAACGCTCCCTTCAGCTTCTCTTCATCCCAGCTGCCAAAATAGACATTATCCTTGATGATGAACTCGTCCGTCTCTTCCTCGGATAGGCTGTCAGCAATAACGACCTCGACCTTTGGTTCTGCCTTCCACTTCTCCCAGTGGTTGCAAAGCTGCTGCTTCTCTCCATCGGTCAGTTTCACGGCAACGGCTTCTATTGCGTTCCTGATAGCTTCGTTTTCCATCTGCTCGATGTTGAGCAGGGCACGGAAGCGCATGTTTCCTCCGAGGATAACTCGGTTCTGATTACAGACGATTGGTCTCATCTGCAACATCTTCGGAAACGTCAGAATACTCTCAACGAGTTTCTGCATCTGCTGTGGCTCAATGCTGCGTGGGTTGTCTTGGTTCTCCACCAGGTCGTGCAGGTTGATGTTCTCGATTTTATTCTTCTCCATTGTCTTCCTCCTTTCCTTCTTGTCTTGGTTTCAGTTCATCAAAGTTCCAGACGATGCGGTCGATATGATCAACTCCTAGCAGCTTGGCAAGGAATGGCTCATCGGCTGGCTTGTAGTGAATGATTACGTTCTCACGTGGCAAAACGCCATCGCCCATTATCGTTGGCAAGTCGTCAGGGGTTAAGTCTTGCCCTTCGATTTCAGGAGGTAGTTCCCCTGCGAATGGGTCGCCCTCTTGGTCGTCCTTGTCTTTCTTCTTGCACTTGCTGGTGCTGCTTGCTTCCGCTGGTGCTGGGTTCCAGACTGGCATACCCCAGTTCTGAAGCTGTGCGCTGTCCCATCGGTTCGCCAGGTCGTTGAAGTCCCAGTTACCGAAGGATAGGTTGTCTTTAATCATAAACTCCTGCTTTTGTGCTTCCGTCAAGTCTGATGCGCTCACAACGGTTACTGTTGGCTGCTGCTGCCATCCCTGCCAATACTCCATCAATGCGGATTGCTCCTCATCGGAAAGACGCTGCTCTGCATCCAGCTTCACTTGGATGCCTGCTTCGTCCATCGTGACAATGTGCTGCAAGGCTTTCAGTCTCATGTTTCCACCCAATGCGTGGAAGGTCTCATCAATAACAATCGGGCGCAGGGTCAACATTCGTGGGAACACGATGATGCTCTGCACAAGCTTCTGAAAGTTCGCTTGACTTATCTCTCTAGGGTTCGCTTCGTTCTCGCTGACCCTCGATAGTGCGATTTCTTCTGTTTTCATTTTCTTCTTGTTTTAAGTTCGAAATTCGTGCTTATCTGATAAACACCGGCGCAAAGATACTACTTTTTTGCTTTAGTTGTTCGCTCTTTGCACACTTTTAACTTTTTCCAACACTTCGTTTTATCTTATCCATCAAAGGCTCTGATGGTCTTCTGCAGGGTTGTCTGCGGTTTCTTCGGCATCACTCTGACCGGGTATCCTGCACAGACCCATGCGAGGAGAAGTGCGTCTCTCTGGTCTTGGTTCATTCTCGGCAACTTTTGTCCTGCGCTTACAAAATAAGCAATTTCGTCCTGCGTGATTTTTCCGTCCTTGCCTTTCCAGCACTTCTTTAGTGGCTTGATGATTTCGCAGGGGATATTGTAATGTTTGCAGCACTCGACAATCAAGATTCCGGTCTGATGGTTCATTCCGGTAGAACGTCCGATTGCTGCTGCCTTGACTGCTGTCATAAATTTACCCAGCACATGCCAGTTGCTCTTATTGAGCCAGCCGCCTTCAATAACGACCTTTATCTTCTTGCAACTCTCGTTCATAGCCTTGAGGTAATCTATCAAAGCTGGGAAGTTCATCTTATAAGCGAGAAACTTCTTGTCGTCAAAGACTGCTCCAACTCCGCTTTCCTGAATGTCGGGGTCAATGCCAATTATAACTGTTCCTTTTTCCATTTTCTTTAAAGTACTTTATTTTGTTCAAATTTCACGCATAAGCGTTTATTTTGTTTTGCTGGTGTAGTTTTACGCAGCACCCTTTACGTGCGCATATACGTGCGCACATGCGTTATTATCCCTATCTTTCCCCTACCCCTTTCTTTCCCTTCTTTTTGGTTGCGATAGAGAAAGCTGGCAGGGATTCCGGAAGTTGTGCCTGCGATTGCAAAATAAATGAATAACAAAATGTATATGTTGCAGGGGTCTTCCTTCTTCCACCGCCAGCCGAATGAATAAAAGCATAATTTCTAACGATTTATTTTTCTTACTTCTTCATGTACCACCTCGCTTTCTTTGTTTGTTGTCAGACTTCGGGAGATGCGTTTCCGGCTCTCATATCGTAATTTCAAGATGTTATAAGTTTATTTGTTTTGATAGGGAGCCATCCCCTTCTGTCCTCGCTGGTTAAAAACTCTATTAATGAACTCACGACCGATTATTCTTCTTGTTCTCTAGCAGCCATGCCAGATGCGCTGCCTGCTGCGGATTCTTGAACATGGAAAGAGCCTTCTCTACGTCCGGCTTCTTCCTCTCACGCATCGCTCTTTCGGCTACCCGGTTCTTCGTACCGTAGTTCCGGTAGTGCTTACTCCAGTACTCCTTTTGATACGCCCGGTATTTTTCCCGGTTTCTCTTTCGCCATTCCTTCGTGGCTCTGAGGATCTGCTCCCGGTGTTCCTGGTAGTACGTTCTGTTCTTCTCCCTTGTTGCGAAATCGCTCATTGCATTCAAGTATTACCTGATGTTCTACATATTGCTTGCGCTCCGGGCAATAGATGCCATTTAAGCAGTTTCGCCCGGTATCGCAAGCCTTGCATAATTCACTCGCCATACGTCCTAGAATGGGTCTGACGTGAAGGCAAGGTACTCATTGCCCTCGAATGGGATGCAGCAGGAGAATCCCGATGTCTTTCCGCTGTGGATAGACAAGGCTTCATATCTAAAATTCGCTCCCTCTCCACGGTCACGAACAAATAACGCTGGAATCCACTCGTTTTCTTCTTCATCCCTTACCAGCACCTTATCGAAAGGCTTGAAGGCTGGCTGCTCCTTCTCTTCCTTCCCATTCTTCCAGATGTCGTAATGTTTGTTGAACAGTTCGACTTCGTTCTCTGTCGCTTCTCGAAGTTCCTTGTTAACGCTGATACGCAGGTCGAAGGTCTGGTCGGTCACGAACTTCTCGTTCTCGATTTCGTACTGTTCGCCAAATGTTAGCGTGTCTTCACTTTCATTCTTGCCGATGAGCTCGCCGATGATGGTCAACTCTCCGTCCTCATCGTCCTCGTTGAAAACGTAGAGTTTGCCGATTTCAAACTTAAGTTTCTCCGGCTTTTCAATATCCAGAGTTTCCCGGTTCAGTTTTCCCCCAGATTTTTCCTCGATGGTTTTGATGTAGGTCTGAACAGCATCGCCCTCTTCAATACGAAATTGTTTGGTATTTGCAGTGTAACGTCCGGAAATATAACTATACCCCAGTTTGTCGTCACCATCAAAGTAATGTTTACCTATGAAGTTTGTATATGTATAATCCACAAACTTTTCAAAGATAATATGCACACATCCATCTTCAGAAACAAGCACGTCTCCCTTCTTGAAGAACTTGCTCCAGTCTCGCATTTCGTTAGATGGGAAGAGCAGAACTTCTCCTTCTTTATAGATTTTTCCGTTCTTGTCGAAAAAGTGTTCTCTTCCAGCTCCGTCCTCAGTCCAGATTGCTTTCGCACTGTCCTTGTCGTTTGCCATTCCACTATGCCAAACATTTCCACATATTGGCGTGTACAACTCTGTACCGTACTCTTCGTTTTTGAGAATCTCGTAAATATCAATATCTTTCTGTTCCATTGTCTGAATGTTTTTTATTGTTTATAACTTAACGTGTCCGAGTTTGAAATAAAGTTCCAACAGTTCCTGAGTATTGAGCCAGAAATCGGTGTTGCCAACGTATACGTGATGTCGGTGTTCGTCCGTGATGATTTCAATCTTTTTCATTTCTTCTTACTTTTCTGAATGTGTCTGTAACTATCATCAAAGAATTATCTTCTTCGTTGTATACAAGGTCATTTGTGATATATCCCAAGTCATCAACAACATCTATATTACCAAACTGTTTCTTGTGAGTTTCAAGAAGTTTTATAAATGCTGATATTTTCATCCCTCCACCTCCTTTCCAAAAAGTTCAATCTGTGGATGAATGATGTCTGCCCGCTTCTTCTTAGCCGCCAAGAGGAGGAGGTTGGTGTTCTTGGTTCCAGCATTCTTCTCAAGGTCTCTGATGATGCAGGTCAGGGCATCGTGCTCCGCTTCTTTCTCATTACCGTAGAAGATGCTGAGAGTGTCATATCTACTCGGGTAGGCTACCGGGCTGTCGTACACGTGCTTTCCCTTTTGAATGCTGTAGCCCCATATCCAGCCGAACTGGGTGTTGGCGGTCATTACCTTCCATCCCCAGTTGTCTGCACCCTCTGCGGCATACTCGATTACGTGCGGATTGATGCAAACATCGTAGATGTTGTACTTGAAGCCTTCGTGCTCTGCGACCGGCTTCTTGATGTCGTAGCTGTTTTCGGTCAGCCACTTGAACCAGTCTTCCGATGTCTTGAATACGAGCCCTGCGGCTCTGCATTCGTGGAAAAATAACTCATTCATGGTCTTTAATCTCTTTAAAGTGAATATCGCTACATCTTGCACAAGGGCAAAATTCTGTCAACCCTTTAGTATCAAGAGCACATATATCGCAAGTATTCTGCTGTTCAGGTACATCATCATCCGACACTACTTTCAATAATCTACCGTTAACGTTCAGCAATGTGCCCGCCACAAAATCCTTGCATATCTCGTTCGGTTCATTAATTACAATTACTTCTTTTTCCATAATTCTTTTGTTTTAAGTGTTTAAAATCTGTTTGCCTTATAATTTACCGCCCGAAGCGTGAAAACGCCACAGAGCGGCTTATTTTGCCCTCATTCGTTATTTTTCGGGCTTCCAGTCAATACCAAGCCGCTGTATAACTCCCTTCTCGTAGTATCTTGTCAGCGAATCCTTGGCAGGCTTGTTGCTCGGATTCTTCTTGAGGTCTTCGAGGTTCTGCTGGATTACCCACCGGAACTTGCTGTCTTGGCTCTGCTGGCTCGCTGGCTGCTGACGCTTGGCTTGCTCGTAGAGTTCCCCGATGCTCGGACGTGCTGTTGCCGCAGGATCCTGCGCCTTGACTGCTGCCGATTGCGGCTGCTGGCTTGTGGCTGGCTCGTTGTTGAAGTTTCCTTCCAGCACCTTTGCAAAGTTCTGCTCATTGCCGAATATCCAATCAAACTTTCCGAGCCAGCCATGCTTATTATTGCCGTTCATGAAGTCAGATGCCATCGCAATGTCAATTACCCGGTACAGAGTTTTCACGTCTCCCTTGCATTGACGAACCCTTGCCTTAACCATCACCTTGCGGTTCTCGGTCATGAGCGTAATAGGCGGCATCGCACTCTTCGTCTCATTATGCTTGCGGTTCCAGTATTCCTTGACGGCAGCATAGTCTATCTTTTGAGATTTTGAACCCTTGCCGCCACCGGGTGCTTCGGGCTTGACCGATGCACTCTGAATACCTTCTTTAGAAGGTTTATTATCTGTTTCTTTAGAAACATCATTAACATCTACATTATCATAAACATTATCATTTACATATACATTATCATTATCATATAAGGTTTTTGAAAAAACCTCTTGGTTTTGTTTGGTTATTTCTGAAACCTCTTGGTTTTTATCTAAACCAATTGGTTTTTGTTTATCCTCTTGGTTTTGTTTGGTTATTTCTGAAACCTCTTGGTTTTTATCTAAACCAATTGGTTTTTGTTTATCCTCTTGGTTTTTTCTTGGTCTGCCACCCTTTTTGCCATTGGCTCGCCATCGTTCTACCTTCTCTTCGTACTTGGCTTTATTCCGTTTCATATCGTCAACGATAAAACCGAAAGCCATACGCACGACTGGTTCGAGACTGATAGTCTCCCCATCCCTTGCGTAGAGAAATATCGCTCTCGTCAGTTGCCCGAGTTGTTCATCGGTCAGCCCCTCGATAAGAGCGTAGTATGATGTGTATAAGATGAATGAATCGTTCATGATGCTTTATTCTGATAATGATAATTTCTTTTCCAGCTTCCGTTTGAGCACGGTGGCCATACGGATTTTGTTCCGCTGGCTTGTGTCGGTCGGTGCTGTCACTTTCCCACCTAGGGAAATATAATTCTCCAGTTGGGAAATTATATTCCTTAGGTCGGTTTTTGATATAGGAACAGCCATAAGCCCTGCCTTTACTTAATGAGCAATCTTCGTGCTCCCTGCACCTGCTTGATGTACTTGGCGCACGCTTTAGGATGGTCTGCCTGAAAAGCCTTGGCATCGAACTTCTCGCTTGCCTTCGGTGCTTTCCACGTTGCCAGCATCTTTCCGTTTCCGTCCACGATGCTCTCTGCGTCCCCGAAGAACAGCTTCAAGTTGTCCTCAATCTCATCCTGCTCGGTCTCCAGTTTCTTGTTCTGAACCTTGAGTTCCTTGAGCCTAGCAATCTGTTCGAGTATCTCCTTCGTTGCGGTCACTTCCTTGCCAGCTACATGTAGAGGAGACTTTAGGAGAACGTCTTGTGCGCTGTAGGCTGGCGGTTCTTGGTTGCCCACGATGTAGTCAAGCCAGAACTTGGTTATCTCGTCCCTCATCCATCCGAAGAATTCGGGGTCGAAGTCGATGTCACGGTAGCCGAAATCCCTGCCTGCTGTCAGCCAGGCAAGTGCTCCGTCCTTGTATTCGCCCACTCCTAGGTTCATCTGTAGCTGGCAGAACCAATGCTTCGGGAGGTCGTCTGCATCTATCTGCATCTGCGTGGTCTTGCACTCGAGGATGCTCTTGCTCGCTTCGTTGTGCGTTGCCCCGGTTCTCCAGAAGGTGCGGTCTGGACTTACTCTCAGATACGGAGTATCGGTGTTCGTGATAGTGTAGTCGTCCGTGCTCGCCTTGATGATGTGGCAGTGGCTCTCTCGTTTAAAGAACTGCGCCACGGCATCCTCCAGCAGATGTCCTGCAACCATCGCAAAGTTCTCAACCTTTGGTGGGTCGATGCCCTTCTTGCGTCTCCATAACTGGTATGGGGTCTCCCATGGGTTCAGTCCCAGTACTGTGCCTGCCTCTGATGCACCTATTCCCTTTGAGCGGTTCTGCAACCACTCCTCTCTGCTTTTGTACTTAATAATCTGTTTCATTGTCTGAATGTTTTTATTTATCAAAAAAGAATCTAGCTGCTTCAATAACGACCGAGCGAAGGAATTCCTCCTTTTGCATTGTTTGACCAATTCCGCTTGCGAGGGAATTGGCTTTACCGTGGTAGGAAATACGGAAATCGAATCTTTGGTTTCCGTCTTCGTCTGCATCTCCAGTCGGCTCTATTGCAACAAGCAGGTAGTTTCTTTTTTCCTCGTCTTCCTCTGCCCATGCCTTGAAACCATCTGTGGTTCTTTTGAAGTACTTGTCGATGGTGCTCTTGTGTTTCTGATTGTTTTCTTTTTCTGCCATAATTTTACTGAATGTTTAATAGTTGCCACGGCTTCCCTTGGTAGGTTATGATGGGAGCCCACCCCATAGGTTGTGCCGTGGCGGTTCGGGCAAACGTATAACATTATAAACTAAACTACTTCTTCGCTGCTGTGCCAGTCTTTCCTTGGCTGCGGCTCATTGCCTTCTCTGCCTTCTTCTGTGCGCTCTCGGCTGCTGCCTGCGCCTGCTGTGCGATGGCTTCCTGCTGCTTTGGCTTCTTAAAGGTCTCCTCAACGGTGGTCGTGCCTTCCTTGATGGCGTTGTACACACCAGCCAGCTTCTGAATATCCTCTGCCGTGACTTCCTCGGCTGATTTCTTGCCCAGGTATTCCAGCAGCATAAGGTCTGTTACCTGGTACACTTGGAAGCAGGCTACGCAGCTCTTCCACTGGCTCTGTACGCCAGTCTGCTTGATGTGCTCCAGTGCCTTTGCCTGCACTTCCTTTACCACGCTTGCAATCAATACCTGCGGCACGACCTTGCAGATTGCATTACGCTGTGCGATCGCCACGGCTGCATTGCCAACTACCACCTGCATGTCCTGCGAGAAGGTATATCCCTTCGATGTCAGAATGCTTCGCTTCACTTCCACGGAGTAGGCAACGTTGCTCTCGAGGTCATGGCAGACGCCTTGTGCCGTGATGGTCTTGCCATCGTTTGCGATGATGCGTCCAGCGATGCGCAGGTTCTTCCAGCATGCAGAAATGATTTCCGTGAACCTGACACTAGGACCCTCGATAACCGATACCTGACCATCCTTGCCCTTGCGCTCTAGATGATAGAAGCAGTTGTAGGCTACATCATCGTCCATCGCTGCCAATGCTACCATATTCTGCTTGCACTGCATGATGTCTCTCGGAAACTTGTGCGCTGTGGCAATCTGTCCGTCAATCTCCGAGCGGTTGATAGCTTCCAGCATTTCGCCACCGCTTACTTGAATAATTTCATTTTCCATAATTCGTTCTTTTTATTGTTCGACTTATTGTTCATTAACTCTAGTGGAAGGCTGGGGATTCGAACCCCAGTTGACTGCCAAAACTTACCCCACCCTTGCCAGCTGCTGGTGGATGCCCTTCCGTTGCAGGGCGCACGCTGTCGTTTCCGCATATTGCATGGTAAAAAACAACTAATTTTAGATAACCTTTGAAAAATGAGTTTTGCGTGCGCCCTTTGCCCTGCCGCTGCAGGGAGCCATATAATAATTGTTTAACATCGTAATCAAACCAGTTGAGCCATAAGGCTGTCGAGCCTGCTTTCCTCGAATGCGTCCATCGGGTCTTGGTCTTCGTATTGGCTGTTCTCCTCCAGCCAGTCGTCCATAACGTCTTGATAGTTGACGCAACCCTCGATAGCTTCCTCCAGCCGCTCGCTGTCGTTGTTGTTATTCTTGTGCGAAACGACCGCTGTGTTCCCGGTTCTGTCGCACCATACTGAAATGTCGCCTGCCTTGGTCTTGATGTCTACCCTTGCAACCGCTGGTCTCTGTGGATCACGGTCTAACTCCAGCCAGATGGCATCGTACATTTTCTCTCTGCAATCCTCTATTATCTTCTTCATTCGTTACCTCCTCTCTTATTGAATATGTAACTTTGGAAGGTCTCACGGCACGACTTCAATACCTCGTTGTCGCCAATTTCGTCCACTGGTATGAGCGGTATGTTATCCAGTGCCACGCAAAGGTTGCCTTCAAACTCTCTGTACTGGATTCTCCGCTCTGCCTCGAAGTAGCACTTGTTGTTTAGTTCGCAACACTTTCGGGTCTTGCGGTTCGCCTTCCAGTTAGTGATAAGCCAGCAGATGTCTGTGTACTTCACGATCATCCTGCGCATATTGATTGATAACTTGCTCATAGGGCAATCCTCCAGACTTTTTTAATCTCACTGCCCTCGAAAACCTTGCGGTTATCGATTCTGCGGAACTTGACCTTAATCTTACCAGCCTGCAACCATCTGCGCAGGGTGTTGCGATGGATGCCAAGCACCTTGCAGGTCTCTGTCATGGTGTATCTGCCTGCGTCTGCTACCTTTGGTTCTTCGTTCGTCATAATTAAGCCCTCCAAAAGATTAAAGTTACTAATACGATGGCAACTGCCAGGCTTATTACTTCGTCACTTGTGATAATCTCGATAAACTTCTTCATACGCTGAATGTTTAATGGTTCCACTTGATTACTTGCGAACGGCTGCACGTCTCTTCTTAGGTGTTATCAATCCAGCCTTTATGAGGATAACACGCACGTTCTGCTGGGTGCAACCAACACGCTGTGATACTGCGAGCATTATTCTGCTGTCTGAGGTCTCGGCAGGTGCTTTTGCTCGGAAATCTGCAAACATCGCTATGATGTTCTTCTTTCTTTCGTCCTGCTGCTTCTGCAGTGGGGTTCTGAAATCATAATTAAAATTTTCTCCCATTTTATTTGTATTTTAAATTATTTTCTTTATCTTTGCAAATGAGTTTTTAAACTCGTTTCTTAATTCGTTTGCAAAGATACAATAAAATATTTATATTCACAAACATTTGTGTTTATATTTATAAATTGTTTACTTTAGTTTTAATTTATTTAGAATTAACTATGACTGGTGAAGAAATGAAAACATATTTGAAGCAGAGAGGGTTATCTCTTGCTTCTGTTGCTGAAGAACTGGGCACAAGCCCACAAAATCTGAATGGCAAGTTAAAGGCTAAAAGTCTGAAATTGGACTTTATATCTGCAATAAAGGCAATCATCGATAAATGTGCCCCTCCACTCCCAGCCGAGATGGAAGAGGCTGTTTTCGGTTCAAACATCAATGGCTCGAACAGTTCAAACGTTTCTCAGTCAATAGGTAGTGATGCTGCCTTGGCTGCTGAGAATAAACTGCTGCGAGAACAGAATGAGTTCCTGCAAAGTCAGGTAAAAACGCTGCTTGCCATTGTCGGACAGAAATAATTTAGTAACTTTGCAAAATGAAAAAGTATGGTTAGTCAAAAAACAACAGACGATAGGGAGACGGACAGAAGAAAGCTCTTGGCTGGGTATCTCTACGACTGCTCTAAAATGATGTACGGAAGCGTTGCTGTCGGTGGTCTGTCTCCTCTTTTCACTGGCAAGGAACTTGCAATGGTGAATATAGCGTGTATTATCTTTGGCTTCCTTGGCGGTGCTGCAATCGCCAATGCTGCTAATTATATAATGAAATTTAAAAGTTAGAGATTATGGTAACATATTTGTTTTTTAATGTATTCGTGTTCGTGATGAGTGTTGCGTTTGTTCTCTTCTTGAAATCAAAAAGAGGTCAGAAGTGGTTGCGTGAACTTTAGTTCTCGCTCCAGGTACAATATCAACTAAAATTCTAAGTAACGATGAAAGAGGAGGATTTCATAGAGCGGAAGGAGAAGATTCTTCTTGCCGCCCTCGGGAAAAGCTGGCTATGGAAAGCCAGCAGGTTGATAATAGGTATTATCCCTCCAGTGGGTGCGTTTGTAATGCTGGTTCACTGTTCCCTGCTCTCCATGGGCTTTAGGGTAAAACTCACAGAGTGGATATTCGACTGCTCGCTGTTCGGGTTCATTGCCTGGATCATCGTCAGCCTTGCCTATGGCTTCTGCTGGGTACATCGAGCGTTCGCTACCTACGGAGTGCTGATTTCGTTCTGCATCGACTTCCAGCGTTCTTTCGGGTTCGGTGTCTTGCGCCAGCCGCTGCATCTGCTGATGGTCGCCCTAGGGCTGCTGCTCTTCTTCGTCTTCATCAAGAAAAAGGCTTGGAATGAGTTCTACGAAAGAAATATAAATCATTTAAATAAATAGCGTATGGGAAGTTTTATAAATGGACTGGCAAAGGGTTTCGTTCGCTCTGCTGTCAATCAGGTAGGAAGGGATGCTGGTCGTGTTGTCAGCAATAACATCTATGGCGATGCTCACTCTATACCGCACCGGAATGTTTCCGCTGGTGGTGCTGGTCGTGTTTCCAGCGTTGGAAAGGTAGAGGATGAGGGAATCCAGCCGATAGTCCCTTCTGTTGGTGCTGCTTGGTTTTGGGGTTTCGTTGGTTTCATGTTTAGTATCATCGGTGGAGTTATCCTGCTGGTTGTTGGCTACAGAAAGCTGAAAAACAAATATACCGCCTATGGCTGGCAGTATACATCGCAGGCGGTCTATGTCGCTGATGGTCGCTACAAGAGAGGAGAACGATACGATGGGAATCAATTGACTAGGCGCAAGGTTGAGGTTGAAGCTGATGATTACATCATAGCAAGAAACGAGAAGATAGCAAAGATTTATCTATACTTTGGCTTTGCTGCTGTTCTCGGATATATCCTTGTAATGTTAGTTATGCCGAATGTGCCGAATTGATTACCTTCTCGCCTACGAGAAATATTTACCAGTTCTCTCACCTTCCGAGGTGGGTGGACTGCTGGCTTCTCGCCCAACGCTGGCTCAGTTGCAGGACTGGTCGCAAAGATTGAATAATCATCGGGCAAGGCTGGAAAGCGTTTTCAGTCGTGCCTACAAAAAGATAAAATAATATGGAAGATAAAAATCTGATGTCCGCTGATGTGGATATAGTAGTTCGTTTCTTCTCTGCCATCGACCGCCTGAAGGCTGATGGTTGCATTGGCGGTCTGAAGACGATAACTGACCGGTATGGTCTCAACCGCTGGAACATCATGTCCCTGCGAGACGAGCCTGCCGAGTACTACGGTCGCTTTCGTCCGTCTTGGGTTCAGTTCCTAGTCCGTGATTACCACATAAACCCATACTGGCTGCTCCTTGGCTCTGGTGAGTTCTATGCGACTGGCTTCACGGCAGAAATCGTGAAAAACCTGAATAAAAACTGCACAAGAAAAAAGCAGTCTGCATAAGTTTTTAGTTTTCAATCATTTAGAACATACGTTATGATTTTAAGTACAACTTTACTGTTTTTCCCAGTATTTAAAAGGGTTCTCTGATGCTCTGATAACTTGAAAATGCCGCAATCATGCACCATGTTGCACAATTGCGGCTCTTAACGCTGAAAATAAACTGAACAAAAACTGCACGGAATTATGGCAACACTGAGATTATATCTAGATACGAGGGTTAAAAGGCAGGATGGTACGTTCTCCATCCGGCTTGCTGTCAACCACCATGGTGGGACTGCCTTCATCTCCCTCAATCAATACTGCAAGAAAGATGAGTGGGATAAAAGGGCTTGCAAGGTGCGCAAGCGTCCGGATCGTGATGCTATCAACGACTTCCTTCTTGACCGTCTTAATTTCTACAATAGAATGATGATGAAGGCGCAATGCAGGGATTCTTACCGTGGCGATATTACAGCTAGGGAACTCCGAGACTTAATAATGCTTGAAGCCGAGCCTGCAAGGGAGAAGGTCGCCCTGCTTCGTGATGGCTTCATAGCCTACGAGGGCAGGAATCTGAAAGAAAATACTATAAACAGATACAAGTACACTTGGGCAAAGATTGAAGCTTTCCTAGGGAAGGAAAAAGCGGCTCTTCTTACATACGATGAGATTAACCGCTCTTGGCTTGAAGATTTCGATGCGTTCATGGCAAAGGAAGGCTTGTCTAGGAATACCAGAGCCAGCAGGATGCTCTGCGTCGCTGCTGTATTCAACTTGGCGATAGATAATGAGCAGACGAAAAACTACCCATTTCGCAGGTACAGTCTTCGGCTTGAGACAACGAAAAAGCGAGATTTGTCCGTTGAGGAAATCCGCTCTATCTTCGAAGCTGGTGGTGATGAACTGGTCGACATGTTCCTGCTGATGTTCCTGCTGATTGGTATCAATGTGAGTGACTTGTTCGCCTTGACAAATGAGAATATCGTCCATGGTAGACTGGAATACGACCGGGCGAAGACTGGCAGGCATTACTCCATCCTTCTTCATCCCGAAGCTCTCCGAATCATCGAGAAGTACAAAGGGGAAAAGAAGCTGCTTCGTTTCTCGGAGCATTTCAGGAACGTTGATGTTGCAACGGTCATGATTAATAAGAAACTAGCAAAGGTGCGCCCAGGGCTTACTACGTACTACGCTCGCCATACGTGGGCTTCTATTGCCTTCAACATTGGTATACAAAAGGACGTGGTGTCGCTTGCGCTGGGTCACTCTTTCGGTGTCCGGGTAACCGATACCTACATCAATGCAGACCTATCGAGAGTAGATGAAGCCAACCGCAGGGTTATTGATTATGTGCTGTACGACAAAAAATAGCCTTATTTCTTGCGAATTTGCCGCAGAAACGGCTCAAATTGTTTTCGGGGATAGTTTTATATGCTTACCACGTAAGCGGCTCAGAACGCAAATTTTGGGGGTGAATCGAAAGAAAGAGCACAAAAATACCCCAGCGGTGAAAAAGTCGAGCCGCTGGGGTAATAAGTGGAGACCACTTTAAACATTCAGTGATGCAAAGGTACGCTTTTCCTTTGAAACCACCAAATTATTTGCCAAAAAATTTCTTCCTCAACAAATCATTGATAAATCGTGACTTGTTGGGCAATGCGTTGAGGAAAGGCAGCAGGTCGTTGTCTATCTGTATGCCAACCAGCTTGACCGTTGCACCTGCACCCTTCTTCGTTCTCTTGATGTTTCTTCTATTCTCCATATCCGTGATTCTTTACTGGTTCTCCATTTACTCGCAAAAGGTTGCGCTGCTCGATCCTGCACTTCTTCGAGTACTTGCGTGGAGTGCCATCCTTCTTGCAGGTCTTGCCTTTATATACCAGGCAAGGCAAGGAGTTGTATTCGTAACCTCTATGTGAAATAATCCAATCTTCAACCCTTATCGTATCGCAGTTGTCGCTGATATAATCGCCAACCTTAACTGGGCTGTGCTCCGTAGCAAATTTCCTTGCCAGCATTACTCTTTCCTTCTCTGCCTTAACCCTGATTTCGTGCAGGGCTTTTCTGTACTCTTGTTCTGTCATTGTCTTCTGTCTTTTTTAAATTGCCTATCTAACTTCGTTTTCATTCTGTTCATCTTGTGCTCAAGCCTGCCAATCTGCTTATAAGATAACCACTCCGGCTTGATATTCAACTCCAGCCAGTACTGGCGCATTTCCTTGCAATGCCGGGCGATGCTCTGGAAATAGAGGTGTCGCTCGTATGGGTTGCGAAGGAAGTACTTGCAATCGGATAATAGACGACCAAGCATCATGTATTTATGCTTTTGCCCTTCTCCAAGACTGACAAGCCTTCCGTTGTCCCCGATCCACAGCATTGCTCCCTCTCCCTTCCAATTAAAGTCGAAAGCCTTGCTTACCGGATAATAATAGCCATCGAGCACCGTGCCTTCCTTAAGGTCTCGCCCAATCTCTCGCAGGCAGGTTCTTCCCCAGCTGGTCGTTACCTCGACCACTGCTTGTGCTGGTATCTTGTCGTATTCCTTCATATCTTCATTATTTTTTCGTGAACGTAATAGTAGTTATATTGCCGTCCTTAAAATGCTTTTTGTATCTCTTGGTTGCTTTATCATACAAGTATCCTCTCTTTATAAGATACTTCTTTCTATCTCTAAGCATCTGACTACCTTCAACGTATAAATAAGTACCCAAAACCTTAGTTGAACCATCAACCGACTTGGTAAATGTCATAGTTTCTAAAATTTCCATATCTTGTTTCTTTACGCTGGGGATTGCTCCCCAGCTGGTTATTAAAAATCACACTCGTAAGAGTATTGTTTCTTTAGCTTCTCCAAAGCGTTAGATGTAACGAAGTAAACATTATCAGAACACTCGCCCTTCTTGATGCTTCTGTTCTCCTTTAGGCTCACTGGGTGGTTGAAACGTATCTCCCAACGGTTGCCAACACCTAATATCAAGAAGTCCACTTCACGCTTGCGCTTGTCTAGTTCGGTTTCCTTGTACTCGCCACGCTTGATGAACTTGTCTTCATCCTTAAAGTAGCCTACCGCCTTCATTCCGTTGATTGCTATTTCCATAACTCATCCCTCCTTTCTTACTTTGCATACAATGTTACAACCAATCCTCTTCTGAGTGCGCAGCGGCAAGCGTCCATACCAGCCTTCAATGCTCGCTTGATGAACTTGTTGAAGAGTTCTGCTCCGATGAGCTTCAAGATTCCGCTTACTCCTACGAGTGTGTTTATCTTCTTGCCATCCTCTGTGCGTCCGAAGACCTTGATACGAAAGTTAGAGTTGATGAACTTTGTTGAGAACTCTAAAATGTTTGAATTTGACTTTTTCATTTTCTTCTCGCTTAACCGTGTTGCGTAGGGCTTAATGTTACTGAATGTTTTAAAGTGCTTACCTTCTAAACACGCTGCAAAGATATTAATATTTTTCCGTTCCACCAAAACTTTTCCCGAAAGATATTAATATTTTAACTTTTATTGGCTGTTTATGTCGTAAGCATGCCGTTTTCGGTCGTTTCCGGTACGCTTTCCGTCGTTTCCGGTACGCTTTCCACGCTCTATATAATAATAACCTGCACGCATTAGCTAGAATGAATATAATCTAACTCTCATATCCCCTACCCCTTTTCTCTCAATGAAAAGTGTTCTTCGCACAAAAAATGGGCAGAAAAACGCTCTCCTGCGCTTCCTGCCCTTTTAAAGATATTATGATTGAACCTATTGAACCCTCTTCTTGATGCGCTCCTTTATCCAGCAAACCGCAAAGATTGCCAGGAATAGTAATACGCAATCGCCAGCGAATAATCTTATCTTATGCCATGTGCCAACTGGCTTCTCTACCTCCTTGGTCTTGTATCGGTTCACGTAATACTTGACCTTCAAGGTGTCTGTTACGAAAACGTAGGTATCACCAACGATGGTGTCCGTCTTGGTCGAGGTCTTCCATCTGGTGGTCGTAAGATTGTGCCATCGCTCCTTGATTACGGTGTCTCCCTTGATGTACACCAGCACGCTGTCCTGCTTGAATATGCTGTCGTGCTGTCGTGTTTCCTGCCAGTGGATCTGTCGCTGGTTCACGCTGTCACGTCTTACACTGGCGTGTGCGCTGTCGTGATAAACCGTGTTATTTTGGGCTGTTTTAGCGCAGGAACAGCCAAAAATCAAAAGTGGGGTAATTATAAGCATGGCTAGAAATAACGCCTCAGAACGCAAATTTCGCCCTTTTCTTGAATTTTCCATACTTTAAAACTTTAGATTGATATGTTTGTTACACAAGCACCTTGATTTTCAAGGCTTCTTTGGCTCGCTTCAAATACTTCTCGCAGGCTACCAGTCCCTTGTAGCCTCCGTTTATCTTCTTGCGGATAGCCTTCAAGTTGTCTTGGTCTGCCAACTCATTGCAGCCGAAAGTGTCGAATACCCACATCGAGGATTTCGTTGCTCCCAGAGAACGCTCCAGGAGTTCGGGACTGCCCACAACATCGAAGCCGCAAAAATTGGCATATTTCCGGTAGTTGGCTCGCCCGGTAATCTGTATCAATCCCCTGCCCTTGTACTTCACGCCATCGCCCTGCTGGGTGTTGCCTAGGTCTTTCCTGCCCTCGTAGGCTCTGCCGCTTGCCAGTTCCTTGGTGTATCTCAACTCTCCGCTTTCGTGGGCAATCTGTGCGAGATAGTGCGCCATCCTTAGTGGGGTATTGATGTGGAAATGCTCTGCCCATCCGTTGATGATTGGAAGGTAGGTGTCTGCCCTGCTGCCTGCATTCGGCATTACCTTTATAAGTTGCGCTCTAGTTATCCTCATTATCTCCTCCTTTCTTCCGCTCTTCCTTCATTATCTCGACAACCGCCTTCGCAATTTCGTCCTTGTTCTCGAGGATTACCTGCATCGTGCGGTCTTGCTTGCGTATCTCTGCCTTCTCGTATGCCTTCTCCCGGATGCTCTTAAACTCGCACATAAGCAGATACACCGTCCATGCGATAGCGAACATAGGGAAGGGAGAGATAATACACGTTGCCACGTCCATAAGCGAAGCAATACCGAATGTCGGGAAATACTTCTTCGCCTTGTCGCACGTCTTCTTCAACCCGGTTGACGTTCTTGCAACATGCAGTTCCTTCGCCTTCTGTATGCCTGCTATCAGGTCAATTGTCATCGCTATCAGAATTGTAGCGAAACAGATAAAAATTACTAGGGCGCACAAATAAAGGTGGTGCACCTGAAAATCGTGAAATACTTCGCTCATATCAATTTATTTTTTTTGGTTTATTCCAATTTTTCCCAGTCGATGGTAACGCCCTTCCCGATGATGTCTGCCGTCCACCTGCAGAATGCCATACCCTCGTATCCGTCTGGATCACTGGCTACGGCAATAGCATACTGTACGCAGTCGCTCTCGGTCTTGATTACCTTCGGGTAGAAGTCCGCATAAGCCATATTTGCCAAATAGAGAATATCCCCGATGGTTGCGCCCTTGGAGATTATCTCGTTGTTTGTCGCCAGCCGGATTTCGTCTACCGTCCAACGATGGCTCGTTCCGTCTACGTTCTTCATCTGCTCGCTTGCCTTGATTGCTAGCTGCTTCGTAAAATGGTAGCCGTGCTTGGCAACGTATGCCACGTACCCACTGGCTCCCATGAGTGCCTTTGCTGCCTTCTCGTATGGTAAGCCGTGGATGATGTCGCTCTCTTGGTGCTGGTGTCGCTCTTCCTCGCTATTGCAGGAATGGCGCATAACGATTATTTTCTTCATTGTGCGCCCTCCTATCCTAGTTTGTCGAGTAACTGTTTAACCATGCCACGAATGCCGCTTATATCGCCCTCAAGTGCCTTGAAACGCTTTTCGGTTTCCTGCTTCTCCTTGATGGCTGGGTTCAAAGCTGCAAGCAGTTCCTCGCCCTTGGCTTTCCTCTCCTTGCTTGGCTCGTATGCCTTGATTATCTCATCGGCTTCATTTACCAATTTTCCAACTTCTGGCAAAAGGTCTGCCTTGTCGGTTGCCAGTACGATTTCGCCTGCAAAGGTTACTCCCAGGTGTTCGGGGATAGTGTAGATTGTCTGCTTTCCCTCCACCTCGATTGTTACGTCTCGCATTGGCTGTCCGCTGCTGGAAATGGTTGCGATGCCAGTGTTGATGTGAGGCTGGTTGTCTACGACCTTGCCTTCCTTAACTTCCACCGTCTGCTTGTCTAGCAGATAGACCGGGTGATTTCTTTGTATATTCTTAAATTCCATGATGCGCTCTTTTTATATAATTCGATAAATAGACAAAAAGGGGTCTCACTGATAACACAGCGAGTTGCCCCTTCATAGTTTTTGTTTAGACCTCCTACGCTCCAGTGGTGGTCGTGGTGGTCTTCAGCTGCTGGATAATGAAACCAGTCTGTTCTCTGCGCTTGCTGTCCTCGAGCTGAATCTGCAAGTCCTGCTGCCAGTGGTTGTTGAGAACATCAACGATGCGCTGGGTGTTGTCCTTGCCCGAGTTCTTCAAGTCGCAAACGACCGTCTGGATGAGGTTGCCGAGGTTACTGAAACCTCGCTCCAGCCCAGTATTGGTGTAGCAGAACCCCTGCTGCATTGCGTTGATGATGTCCTTCTGCCCCAGCTGGTTCTCGTAGCCCATACGATTGATGTTCTGCTGTGTGGTGCAGCAACAGTCCTTCAACTGCTGGATGATGTTGAGGTTTCCGAGGTTCGCTGCGTTGATTACTCGCTCTGCGCTGAAACCAACCTTGCCGCCTACATCTTGGATTGCTGCCTGCACGCCACAGACTGCATTCTGCAGCTGGTTCATATCGCAGTTAAGATTCTGCGCCAGCTGACCAAGAGCAACATTGTTGCCCTTCACTGCGTCCATCAGGAGAGCCGTATTATTGCCGTCCTGCATCTGTGTGCGAAGGCTCGCAATCTGATTCTGCAATTCCGTGTCCTGCAAATTGCCGCCACGGTTATTCCAGTCTCGCATCCAAGCCATCATCATCATATAGGCAAACGGGTTATTCATCCAGTTGCCCATACCACCGTTCATTGCTGCCAGCATCGTTGCTGGATCGTTGTCTCTACCTCTAGCGAGCAAAGCTGCCGCCAGGTTGTCATTGCCACCGTCCCCAGTGCAATAAACTTTCTCGATTGTGTCTGCCATATAATTTTGAGTTAATTACGTTACGGAAGCCAAATACTGGAATCCGCTGCAAAGATACTCTGATTTTTGGCTCGCTCCAAAAAGTTAGTGCAGGGGTATTTATCGAATTATTGTCAAAGAACGCTTTTGGTTATTTTCTTTTTGTTTCTTAAATGCAAATCGGCTCTACGTCCTTGTTTAGAAGGGTCGCTTGTGCCGTGGCAAGTCGATAAACTCGAGACGTACTGATATAGGTGTAAGCCATCTTGCTCAGATGTCTCACTGCTGAAACGGTGCGGTTTAATACGGTCGCAATGGTCGTAATGCTGAATCCTGCGTGTATCATCTGCTCAACGACCATACATCGTGCCATAACGAGGTTTTCTGCTCTCGACTTGCCGAGAACGTCTTCTCTCGTAATACTCAACTCTCCGTTCTGAAGTTCAATAGCACAACACTTGATTACGTTGTCTATAACTCGCCATAGTTCTTTCTCCTTGTCATTCATATATAATTTATTAAAATTATTGTATATTATTATATATATTTTCAGACGAAAATTGTATTATTCTGCCCCCAGCATAGAATCAATCATTCCGTCAATGGCTTCATCGGTCATACTCTTCTTAATAGCAGGATCTGCGCCAATTGACTTCATCATCATAGCTACCCAGGGGTTGTCACTCTCCAGCGTGGATTGTATCTGTTCCTTGTATGCTTCGTGAAGCTCACCAGATTCCTTGTATTCCAAAAGAACCGTGCGCAAGGCTTTCACCACGTAGTTATCCATCAGCAATGGATTGTCCATTGCCGATGAAAGTTTGGTAAGAAGCACTGCCAGTGCTTCATATAATTGCTTCTTATTCTTCTTCATATATCTATTTTTTAAGTTTCTAAACTCAGAGACTTTTAGTTCATTCATCTCTGTCCTCTTTTTGTTCATCTTCCTTTGGCTCGTCAACCTCCCGGAAGTCCTCGGGCGTGTCAAGGTGGGGAACGTCCAACTTCTCCCCACCAATGAAATACGAATACCCTAGATAAATCTCTTTTCCATAGTTCGTGCCATCTGCGATGCGCTCGAACGTCTTGCCATCATCAGCGATGATGTGCTTGTCGTTGTCTTTGTCTATCTTCATATCCTAATAGTTTATATTGTTACTCCATACTTCTGTCTCTCCTCGTCCGTCAATTCGCTCCAACCAACAATCTTGTCTGCAAAAGCACTCCAGTTCGTTGCCGCCTTGTATGTCTCTATCGCTGAATCTGGGACGTAAATTTTCAACACACTAGAAGGAATGCAGTATGAATCTATAGTTGCTGGTGTCTCTGTTCTTCCTATGATTTTTTCTATCGGGCACCTCTCGTAAACACGGCTATGACTTGCGGCTGGCTTCTTTAAGCTGACTGGTAGTAAACCAACAGTCAATTTAGTGTTTTTGAATGTTCCCGAAAAAGCATATATAGGATTTTTGTCGAAGATGTCAAATGGAACTTCTTTTAACGAGGTACATTGTTTGAACATTCCCGCAGCCCAACCACCATAGTAATAATCAATTCTTTCCAGCTTTTCCATCTTGTCGAACAATCCACGTGGAACGCTCTCTATGGTTTCACAACCTTCAAAAGCAGCTATGGAGGTATATACATTTTTAAAATTGTCAAACAATCCAGCAGGAATAGACTTGAGCGAAGCGCATCCTTGAAAAATACCTTGTCCGTTATAGCTACTGAGGACATCAGAATCACCCCTTAATGTAAAAACGGATTTTGGTATTTCCTTTAGACTACTACATCCATAAAAGAAGCTTTTTATAGATAATGAATTGAGACATACGTCTTCACTTACATACTTCAATTCACTTTCGTCCATTAGAGTCTCTACACCTATAGGTGTATTTCCAACCGCCCAAAAGGCTACTATGTTTCCAAATCTCACCTGTGCATTTTTTCCTTCGACGGAATCCAAAGATACATTATGAAAAGCCTTATCATCAGTATAAGTATGTGAACCCTCATTGCTGGTAGTTCCATCTCCCCAGTCTATATTGACAGAACCACCTGAAGCGGTTATAGAAACAGAGTTACCAGCCAACAAAACTTGCATCTTTCCGTTAGGCTCTGGCTTCAACGTCATTATGTCAAATTCAATATTGTAAGTCTTTGATATTGTCGTGTCCGATTCAGACTGAATGGTTCCTCTATCTTCGCCTCCACTATATCGGATAACATAATCGTAGCGTTCTCCTTCTGCCAATGGCACTTTTGCCGTTCCCGAAGAAAGGTCGTATGTCAAGCCATTGATTTCCACGGTCGCTCCTTTTATTGCTCCGTACTGGCTTACCACGTTGAAGGTGGCGAATATTGTTTTCAGTAGGGTTCTTGCTGTGATTGTCAAATGAGGGAAAATACTATTCACTCTCTCGATGTCTTCCTCAGTAGCTTTAAGCACAGTATATTTTCCGCTCAAATATGCGATTGAAGTGTATTCCCCATTGTCTCCGACACCCTTGATGTTCGACAGCTTGCTGAGTATCGCGAAATTGGCTTTCAGTGCATTGATGTTGGTGAATCTTACGTATACGAGTGCGTTGTCCGAGGAAAGGATTTCCTCGGCAATGTCTAGTGGCTCAATATTCGGGCAATTCTCTATAACAAGCGTGGTTACGTTCGCCCACGAATCTACTGATAGACCAGTACCAAGCTTTGGCTGGTTCTTTAAAGTCAAGTTGGTAATGGTAGCTGGGAGCTCCAAAATTCTAAGCACACCACCCTCAGCAAGATTCACGGCTGTAGCCTTCGTTCCCTTTGCATACACTTCCTCTATGTTCTCGCAACCGCTCACGTCAATGCTTGTTGTATAGTTAGGACAGTTCTGAATGTCCAGCTTGCGTAACTTCGCATTGTTTCCCAGCGAGAGAACGCTGAAATTTTGATTTTGATAGCCTGCCTTGGAAGAACCGATAATTAACTCCGTGATATTCGTTGCCTTAGATACATCAACAGTGCCAACATATAGAGCCGACAAGTCGCCAATAGTCTTAATCATAGAAGCATTGTAGATAATGGTCTCGGTGTCGTTGAACTTGATGCCAGCAGGTGCAGTGATAGTCTTCACTTCTCCCTCTCGCATTCTCTCACTCTTGGTCACGCTACCCCAGCGAATAGTTCCATACATTGCCGAGAACGCACCGATGGTGATGTCTGCCTTTGGCTCGACACCTACCCATACACTCGGTGTGTATGTTCGGAAAGTAATGTAGTCTGACAACGAAGAGCCTGCCTGGAACTTAGAATCCATGTACTTGAATCGGTTGTAGAGCCACCAGCGGCGATGAGCGTCACGGCTACCTTGAAGGGCATACAAGAACGCTCCAGTCTTCACGGTCTGAGCCGTACCGCTGGAATAATCCGTATATCCGTCAATCAAAGGAGACTCGTACTTGAAATAGCCGTCTTCGTTGTAAACCGCCTCGCACCACTTGTCGCTCTGTCTTGTGTTGCAATACTCTATAACCTTGTCATAGGTCAGAATGTTCTTCTGTCGCAAGGTCTGATAAAGGCTCTTGATGTCATCGGCGAATGCGCTTTCAACGAGCTCCCAAAGCAAGGAGTTCGCTCCATTGTAAGCGTTCAAGTTGCCGATAACATCGTGTATCTCGATGTTGTAGCTGAATCCGATTGCGCCCTCGTTGTTGATGCCGAAGACGGTATCGTTATCATAGAAAATGAAAAGCCACTTGCCGCCAGTGTAATATGTCAAGAACTGGTTCTTCGCTCGCTGATCAACCATTCCGAAGACCAATGTAATGAGGTCATAGAAGAGAATTGTCTTCTTGTCGAAATATTGTTCCAGTTCTGCCTTGAACTTGTCAACGTTACCCTTGCAAGAAACTACCCATGCAAACACTTCCTTCATCTTTGAGATGTCTTCGTTGCCGTCAGGATAACGACCTTCGAAATCGTTCTTCCATCCGTCACCGCTGAAATCGGCTGAAAGGAAGTTCGAGCGGTCGCTGGTGTTGTTCAGAAACTCCCACGATTCGTCCCCCTCCGCAAAGCCGAATGTGTTCTCTGCGCTCTTGTCGGTGTTGAAGTTGTACTTGCCGATGAACTGAGGTGTATCACCTGTATTGCTTCTGTGGAAAATCAAACATGGCTCTCCATATACAGTCGTACGAATGAGTGAGTTCTTTTTCTGTGGCTCTGTCTGTATGCCCGCCTCCTTGAGCATCCACCCGATATAGTTAGCTAAACCGGTATTGTGTGTGCCACTGCTCTCGGCAAAGTCAGCCTTCCAACAGAAATTTACTGCTGGCAACACTGCCTCCTCGTTTAGCGTGAACATATCTTGATGCTTTCCGCTTTCCGTCATATTGAAACCACTCTTAAACTGTCCCTTATAGTTCTTTCGTGGGTAGTACTGGGAAGATGTACCCTGCACGTTCAAAACAACATCATTGGCAGTAAAACTCTTCTCTGGATGGTTCTTGTCAACGTACTCAATGCTCACGGTTTTCTTGTCTCCCTTAAACTGCGATAACTCGCCAGTAATAATAAGGCAAGGTATCTGCTCCAGCATCTTGGAATAACTCAAATTGCCGTATGTATCATAGACTTGATTACGGTTGAAAATAGCCAGCTTCTTGTCTATATCGTCCATATCTGCAATATAGTTATCCAGGAGCTGCTGTGCATTGAGGTTGTTAGAGTAGCTTCTGATATTGTATATGTCTATTGTGGCTGTAGATGATACTACAGTTATGTCCACTGGCGATGGCTGAACGAATCCGTCATTGGCTGGGTATTGAAGTGACTGCGATTTGATACCGTTGATATAAATCTGCATCAATCGGTTGTTGGCTCGCTTTTCAACCACGAAGGACACACGCACTCGCTCATCCTCCTTATACTTTGTCTCCAGTGTGGACTGCTCCGAGGTTAGGGATATTGTGTTCGGTGTAAGTCGCAAACCAATGCCGCCCTGCTGACAAGAGAGAACAACACCTTCATAGTCCATCACTTGGCGAACAGCAAACTCAATCTCTATGGTCTTGCCAGTCTGTCTGATGTCCTTGGAGAATAATTTCAAAGGAATAGTCATTGCTGCTCCACCGCTCAATCGCATGGCTGTGTTGCCGTCCTTATCGACTATCCATCCGTTGGTTATGTAGTTCATCTCAGAGAACGAAGCCGCAATTCCGTTGTTCTCCCATGTTTCCCTGTCTGTGTCTTGATTGCTCCTTCCCTGCGATGTCAAGAACAACTCAAGGTTCTGAGTTTCTGCCTCTGATGTGATAGAAGACTTGTCTACAGTCAATTGGAATGTCTTACTTACACTTCTGCAAGTTATCGTCATAGTGGCATCGCCTTGGCTCATAGCCTTGTATACCCACGATTGCTTGGTGCGGTCAACCTTTCGGGTTGCCACGATGGAATCGTTAATCTTCAAAGCAATGTCTGCTGGGTTGTTCAGTGGGTCGTAAACCACAAAAGGAATAGAAACCGTCTCGTACTGCTTCATGTATATACGTTCCATGGTGCTAGCAATGATTGGGGTTTCGTTTCCTTGCTCGATACATACGAGTGCAAAGTTAAGCTGGTTACTCTTCAGTTCCAAACCATGCATGGATGCGGACAAATAAACTTCCAGGCTATGTGCTCCGTGCGCTTGCGCTGGAATATCAAAAGTCTGCTGACGGTTGTTGACATCAGTTTCTTCTTGGTGTATCTCCTTGCCGTCCAAAATAATGTGTACGGTCTTCTTGATGTTGCCGATAGGGGTGTAAACGAAAGGTATAACACCTTCGTACGCAGTCACGCTGTCGAAGCTGGAAGATACCATAAGGTTGACCATCGTCACTTCGTAAACATAGCTTCTAGAACTTCCCTCTGCATTGTCTATAGTAAATCTAATCTCGGTTACGTCCTCCCCGATGTACTTAGTTACGTCTATAGTGTATGTATTGCCAGAGCGCAAGGTTATTCTCTCACGCTGCTTACCTGCAACATAGACAGTACAAGAACCGCTAACCTGAGAAAGGTCACCTTCATTCTCGTAATAAGACAAATACTTAAACTTAAAAGTCTCTGTACTCCCAGCTGTCGTATACTCGCTAGGTGTGACAATTATCGTATTCTTCATTGTCGCTTGTGTCGCTCCTGTGTTAGGAAGCTGAACTTGCGATACAACTAAATCTTCGTACTTTTCCGTGTCGGAATTATACTTTTTCATGGATGCTTCATCTGCGAATATTTGCAAAAACTTCTTATCTTTAATTTGTACGCATCCACCCTTCTTGGTGAAGGTCTTCTTGATGAGTTCCTGAACTCGTCTGCCCGACACAGGAAGGTTTCCTGTACTAGCATCCCCTCCCCAGTCAGTGTCTAGAGTTATTGGATTGTCAAAAACTTTTCCCATTGTTTATAATTTTATATGTTTTTCCACCCTTCGTTATCTATCCACGGTTTCGAATCTATCCAACGACCACTCCCGAAGCAAGAGCGAACCGCCTGCCAAACTAGTTTCGTACCTTGATATACTGCTGCAATAATCCTGCCCTTGGCTAGTATTATAGCGATGTCATGCCCAAATGCCCGAATCATACCTATTCCTCCTCATAGACAAAATAAATCTTGCTTTCGTCCTTGTTGATGGAATTATATTCATTCTCTCCGAGAACGACAAGTCTGTTTTCATGCTGCCCTATATGGTTTACGATGTCCTCGAAAAGCCCTCCGACACGGTCTGCGGTATTACCACCGACCTCCGTCTCGTTCTTGACCTTTTGAGCCACCTCCCGCATTTGGGAAATTGTCTTGATAGTTATGTCTGCCATACGCTTTATTCTCCTATTGCGTGAACATGCGCCCTCGTTCCTCGCTGTGCCTTCACTTCCCCTTTCTGGGTGAATGCCTTGAGGTATTCGAGTGCATCTGATAAATATCTCTCTGCCATATCCATGATGTCGTTGTATTGCTTGTTGCTCGATACATCTTGAACATGGTCTGAATAATCGTCTCTGTGACGCATTCCACCTGCTCGGCTTATAATTGTGCCATCGGCACGAAAAAACCTCGCATACGTGAAATAAGCGAGTGCCTTGCGTATTCCGCTTGTGTACTTCTGTACATTGGTTTCGTCTTGGCTGCAATCGCCCTCCTTCTTGGTGGTGTATTCACCACCGTCCAGGAAGACCGCAGGCTGGAAATCGGGCAATACTGAATTGCCCCACTCTCCCTGCTCGGTCGCTGCCTTGAACCGCTTCCAACCGATGGCTGGTATGATGTTCGCATCTTCGCATTCACGAATGTATGCGTTCACTTCATCATCATCTAGGTGTGTGCTGGTCGGTCGTGCCAGTTCCCGGAACTGTTCAACCGTTATAAGTTGCTTTCTTGTCTGTCCTCCCATAGGCTCAATCAATTAATCTATCGTGTTGTTTCCTGCCGCTTCGCTGCTGATATACTTCAGCGGCTGCAGCTTGGGGTCTAGGTTCTGAATGGCAGAATCGTGCCAGTTCTCGAAAATCTTTTTGAAGGCTCGCTCAATGAATCGCTGCTCGGTCGTCACTTCGCCTGCATAGTATTCGTAAGCGTCCTGCATAACTTGTCCGCTGAATCCAAGCTTGCCAATACGAATTGAGTAGAAGAGTTCTTGATGGAACTGTGCGTAGATGCGCTCGATAACGCTGCTGTCAGTCACGGAAAACTCCTTGTCGAAGTTCTTTGTCGGGAAAGCCACAACCTTTGGTTCGTCTTCCTCGTTCTCCACCTCTACAGCTAGAATCTTCGCTGTGTTCTCGTCCCCTTGGAACTGCAAAAGGTCTTCATCGGAAATCATCTGTCCGCTCTCCACCTCTTCGCCTTCCTCGTTGAACTTCGGAACGCCTTTTTTGGTTACAAGCATACACGATACGAGGAAGTTATTTCGGACATTTCGCATCTTGACGTTCCCCAGTCCCTCATCGGTTGAAATCTCCGTGATGGCTGAATCGTAGCTGGCTGTAGGATAAATAAACTGTCCGTCTAGGCTCTGCCACAGAATCTGCCCCTTGTAGCTGTCGATGCCTCCTGCGTTTTCAATCTGTTCAAGAACGATGTCGGGGTCGGGATTGAAAACGTTGATGCGCTCGATAGTCTTGTCGTTCACCATTAACCGCTTTCCGTTTCTCGTTTTCTTCTGCTCCCAGTCGGGATGCAGCAAGACGTGCGCCACGCTCCCCTTGTCGTCCGTCTCTTCAAGGCGGCAATTCTCAAAGGGTACGTGGCTCACGCTCGACACCTGCCCTAGAACGTTGTAGTTTACATGAATGGCAAAGCCTCCAAAGCGTGCGAGGTCTTGCGCTACGTTCCGGAGCAAATCGTCTGCCGTGTCCCCTTGCTGGTTCATCGCTAACGCTGCGATAACATCGCTATCGAAGCCGTAGCCCTCAATAAATCGGGCGTAGCGGTTAAGGCACAGCATTGCCGTTCCGCTGGCTTCCGTGATGCGTGCGAGGTTCTGCGGATATAGATTATCATATCCGTATGCCTGCATCTTGAATCTGCTGATGTAGGAAATATCAACCCTTCGCCTTGGCTTTTTAACTGTCTTAACGTTCATATTGCTTGTGTCGTTTTACTTGTTGTTTTGTCACTCTTCCTTGCCTGCTTTCTCGGCTTGGTCGAGGTCTTTTTTCTTGTCGCTGCCTGCTTTTTCGGCAGGATCTTTCCCGGTGGTATCATCTGCACCGCTGTCGCTGCCTGCTGGCGGCTGTTTGTTCTCGATAAGTTCCTCGCTGGGTATCTTCTGAAAGTAGCTCTCCATGTGTGGGTACTTCGTCAGATATTCGTGCGCTACCTTGTCGGTCAAGTTCTCATTAGTGAAAATCTTACCATGGTAGAAATCGGGGCAGGAAATGATGAAGCCTGCCTTCATTACGTAATTACATTGCTTTGGCATTGCCTTTTCTTTTTTGAGTTTTAGATATATTTCTATCAGAGCATCGTGGTAACACTGCTGGCAGGTTGTCGGAACAAAACGCTTGCGTGTCACCTCGAAATATAGAGTTTCTATAACTGCCTTGTCGGTTGCATCAAATGGGCTGTCGAAACGTGCCTTCAACTCCCCGACCTTGGCTATTGCTTCCTCGTAGGTCATGGCTTAACCTCCTACGGCTGTTGTCAGACTGGCGTACTTGGCTGCTGTGGTCTCGCTGTCGGTGTCGAAGAAGAAATAAGCTGCCTTTGGTACGCTCTCCTCTTCCAGCGTGATAAGCCAACCGCCCTCGGTGTCGTCTGAGTACTTGTCGTTTTCGCCTGCGCTTGCCTTCAGTGCCTGCGCATATCCGAATACCTGGTACTCTGCACTTCCGTCCGCTCCCTTTGAAAGGTTGCGCAGGATGATAACATACTTTCCGTTCGCTAAGCCGTCAATGATATTTGCGCAAACTTCGGGTGTGTTCGCCAGCACCACGATTGCTACGGTGTTCTTCCAGCTGTTGCGGTACGTGCCAACGGTCAGCTCGGTCTTGGTTCCAGTGAAAGGCTTGCTGCCTTCCTGCCGGATGGCGTATGCTTTCTTGCCAGTCTTCAAGACCAATGTTTTAATTGTATTGCCTTCGACAACGCACTTAGTGAAGTCAATGTCGTCTCGGTTGATGATAAGTCCATCGCCCTCCAGTCCCTTCGTTACCTGGTCTTCGCAAGGGATGATGATGTCCTGGGCGATAAGGCTCTCGCAAGTTGTTGCCATATTAATTCGTTTTAAAATTGTTATATCCCCAACACCGTTTTGTGGGTGTTGAGGATTGTCAAAAATAACTTAATACTAAACTGAAAATTTGGAGCGATTAGTAAGCTGCATGGATCATGTTCTCTTCGAGGAGAGCCGTGCCAATCTTACCGGTAGCATAGAGATAGTTCCTGCGCTCCTTCTGGTCGAACCAGATGTCGAGGTCGCTAATGAGTGCATCGGCATCAGTGCCCACCATAAGGTGCTTAGGGTTACAGAATACCGCACGGTGTGGAAGGTTGATTGTAGCCTCGCCCTTCTCGTATGCGTTAATCATTCTATCCCAGATACCGACACGAGCAATCTTCACTCCGTTGTAGGTCGCTACATCGAAGCCATCGAACACCTTTTCCCACGGCATAATATCGTGGTAGGTCTGCTTGATGTCGTAGGTCAATGCGTCAGCAAGCGAGCGTGTCATGAGCAACACTGCATCGCTATCGTCAATGATACGTGTGTCTACGTCCATCAAGATGGCGTCTACGAGTGTTGTAGCTGCACCCTTCTTGCGCAATGCTGAAACCTGCGCTGCTGCCGTGGTCTCGCTGTTGGCTGCGATGGCTGTGTGGTTCTTGGTCGCTGTGGCTGTAAAGATGCGCTTGAACAGACCGTCACAAACGTTGAACATGCTAACGTCCGACCCTGCTGTCAGCTTGCCGCCACCTGCGCCTGCCAATGCTGCCGCCTTGTCGCCAAACCATCCGAAACGCCAAATCATCTGCTGCATGGCTCGCTGGAGTGCATCGGTGTAGATAGTCATGAAGTCGGTGCTGGTAAGGTCGCCAATGGCTGTACCAGTCTTAAGGCTGTATTCTGCGATTGAACCCTTCAATGCTTCGTAGCAAATCTTGATAGGAATCTCCCACTGTCCGAGTTCCCAACGCTTCTGAGAGTTGGCGATACCCTTCTCTTCGTAGGTAGGGTCGCAACCGCCACCCTTCTTGCCGACCATTTCCATCTCACCGACAAGTGCGATTGGATCATCGTTCTTGACCTTCATGATGTTCACGAATGAAGAAAAATCCTCATCTTGGTAGAAGGTTTCCTGCACTGCATCCTTGATGCTTGCGAGGTTTTCTGGCTCGAGTTTAAGGTTCTCAAGCTGCTTTTTTGTAAATCCTGCCATTATTTTCTTTTGATTTAATGGGTTAATACTTGGTTACTTCTTGCCCTTTTTGTGGAGCTTGGCAAGTCTCTCCTTGATAGCGTTCTTGCCTTCCTCGACAGCGTTCACGTTGTCGCCTGCGCCCTTGCCGCTTGGCTGTCGCTGCGCTGGCTGGTAGTGGCTGCTGTAGCCTGCCAGCACCTTCTCAGCACCGCCTGCCATCTTCACGGCATTCAGGATGCGCATGTCTTCCTTGCTCTTTGCGAGTTTCTGTGCGTCTGCCAGCTGTGCCTTCGTGTCGTTCAACTGCTGTTTGAGTGCTGCTACCTGCTGCTTCAACTTAGCTACGGTGTCGTTGTCGGTGCTTGATGCGCTGCCGCCCTCACCGCCTTCACCGCCCTCATTGTCGGTGTTGTCTGCGGTCTGAATGTCAGTAATTACACCGTCCTCGACAACGATTGTCTTGCCATCGGGCATTTCAAACGTTCCGTCCGGACTTGCCTTGTCGCCAACTTGTGGATCTCCCTCTTCACGCTCTACGGTCAGTGTCTGTCCGTCTGCTGTGTTGAGTTCCATCGCCTTTGGCTCTGCCTTGGCTTGTGGCTCTGCCACCGCCTGCTCTGCTTCCTCCAGTGTCTTCACGCCCAACTTGGCGAGAATCTTGTCAAGGAGAGAAGCCTTAACTTCTGTTTTCTTCTCCATTGCTTTTGGATTTTGTTGTTTTGAATTAATAAAATTTTCGATATTGCGTTTTGATGCGCTTGCGCTGAGTGCTGAAACGGTGCTGCTGATAAGACCTAGGCGCAAAGCCTCGCTGGTGTTGATGAAGATGTCCTTATCCATCAAGGCTTGTATCTCTTCTCTGTCGCACTCGCACCGCTCTACGTATGCGTCCACCATCTTATCCTGCCACATCTGCATTTCCTCGCCCAGGTTCTTCAAGTCCTTTGCGTTCAGCTGGTCGCCCAACCCCCAGCCAGGAACCCACGGATTGTGCAGCAGGAAGGCAGCGTTCTCGTATGCCTTGCGGCTCTCCTTTGGTGCTGCAAGCATGATGATTGTTGCCATGGATGCTGCCTTGCCCTCCACGGTGCAGGAAATCTTCTTGCCGCTCTGTCGCAGTCTGTCGTAGATTGCCCAGCCTTCAACCACCGAGCCGCCATTGCAGAAGATGCGCATATCGATTGTATCATCGTCTTTCGGTATGCTTGCCGCAAAAGCATCTATATCCTGAAAACATACGCAGTCGCCTCCCCACCATTGATACCAAAACTTGTTGTCTTGACTGTCGATGTCGTTGTATATTCTGAGTTTTGCCATTGTATCGGTATTTTTTAAGTTTTAAAACGCTGCAAAGATACGATATTTTTCAATATGTTTATCTCATAAGCAGTTAATTTTTCTAAACAAGCCCAAATTTTGCGCTCTAAGCGGCTTTTATTGCCTTTGGTGTGTAACTTTACCACCTTCAAGCGAAAACCGCTAAGAACGCAAATCTTGATGAAATAACTGTAACCTTAGATCCTGCCGATATTTTCTATCGTCTGCACTCTCCGCTGGGTTCGGTTTATCTCCTCCACGCTCACTACTGGCTGTGGAGCCATCTGATACCCTCTTGCTACAGCTGCCGCCAGCATATCCATGCCGATGTTGCTGCCTCCGTTGTTCGCTACGATAGGAACGCCACCGCCCAGCTGGTTGAATGCGGATAATATCGGGCTAAACATAGAAGTCGCCTTAGCGGTCATTACGCTCTCGCCATTGGAAAGCCTTGCCGGGATGCTGTCGCTGGTTCCAGTGCCCGAGCCTTGGACGTAGCCACCAGTGGAGAAGCCCTTGACGAGTGCTTTTGCTCCTGCAAAGGCTGCCTTGATAAGTACCATTAATGCTGCTGCACTCGCAACACCTCCCCACGACTTGCTTGCAATCTCCTTCGCCAGGATCTGTGCATAGTAAGCGTTAACTGCTATCTCGATTGCGTCAAGTATTGATGTCAGCATCGATTTGAGGAATGAGTGCAGCGATTTATCCTCGCTCTCGAAGAACTCGGACAGACCGTCTCCCATGGTCTGTATCATGTCGCTCATCATTTTCAGTTGCTCTTCCGTCAAAGCTGCCTTTTTCTTGTTGGCTTCCTCTTGCTCCTTGACTTCTGCATCGCTCAAATCCTTTTGTAGCTGCTCCTGCACGGCTGCATAGTTCTTGTAGGCGTCCATCTTGCTCTGAAGGAAAGCCTTGTATCTCTCCAGCTTGGCTGCATCGTCTTCCTCTCCAGTGCCACCGTTCATGATGTCCGCATCCTTGCGTGCCTTCTCTGCGTCCTCGAACTCCTTGTTGAGTTCGTCCACAATCTCCTTGGCTTGATTCTTCAAGTCCGCTTTTGCCTTTATCATGATGTCGAGAAGTTTTGCCTGCATTTCCTGTGCCTTTTCTGCTCCGATTTTCCCTGCCGCCACGTATGCGTCAATGCTCCTTGCCACCATGTTCTTCTCCAGCTGTTCGAGGTCGTTGTTGTAGTCTCGCTCGTTGTCATACATACCTGCGAGGTATCGCTTCTTTGCGTCCATTACTTGCTCGTTGTACTGATACTGGATAAGAGCAATCTGTGCCTGCAATTCCTTTTCCTGCTTCTTCCTGCGCTCTGCCTCTGCCTTGGCTTCCGCTTTCTCCTTGGCTATCTGTGCCTTTGTCTTGGCAGTGCTGCCCTTGGCTGCTGGTGTTGTTCCCTTGTTTCCGTTCGTTGGCTCGCTACTGGTCGCTCCACCGTCTAGGTTCGCAAGTTTTAGATGGTTCAGTCTTCCGTTCACGGTGTTCTCGAATCCGTCAGCAAAGGAATTTCCTATCTCGATGCCAGCGTTCTTGATGTCGTGCCATGCTTCCTTGATAGTGCCGGAAATGTCGAATATCTCCTTGAATCCCTTCTGTGCCTTGGATAGGTCGAATGTAACGATACCTTCGAGAATATCAAGCATGCCCTTGGCTGCAAAGCCCATCCTCTTGAATGCGTCTATTCCAAGATTGCATACAAGCTTGATTGCGTTCCACATCAAGCGGAAACTTGTGCCGAGTGTATTGATTATCCCTCGCAACAGAAGGCTTTCATTGTACCAGTCGATGAAGTAGTTGATAGTATTGAACAAACCCTTCATTATCTGTATGAGAATCTTTGTGCCGAACATCTTGCCCTTCTCGATCATCTCCTCGAATCCGTGCTGGCTCATATCGAACATCGATGAAAGGTAGCTGTTCAGTTCCTTGTGCAGCTTGATGTTCTCCAGCTGCGTCTCTCCCCACTCTCCGGTCTGCTTCTTCACTTCTTCGATGTCTGTCGTCATCGTGTCTAGCTGCTCGATGAGCTGAATACCTGCTTGCGCTCCCTGCTTTCCGAAGACGTTTTTCAGAACATCGCCCACCTGCTGGCTGTCCGCTCCGAAGTTCTTCATCTTTGTGCTGACCTCTTGGATAACATCGAAGGTACTTTTCGTTCCGTTGGCTAGGTCTTGCTGCACCTGCTTGCTGGATATGCCGATAGCATCAAGGCTGGAAGCCGTTCCGCTGCTCATCTCACGAATTTTCTTGCTAGCCATATCGATGATGTCAAGACCCTTGTCGCTGAAGATGCCGCTTCGGGTCTGCTGCAATATCGCCACAAGCTGGTCTGCACCGATACCTGCATCGTGGAAGGTAGGTGCATATTGCTGAATCTTGTTGAGCATATCGCCCGATAGGTCTGCACCGCTTGCAAAGCCATCGTTGATAACCTTCATCGCTTCCTCTCCCGATAGGTGGTAGTTAGCCATGAGATTATCAGCTGTGGCGAGCACGTCATTAAAATCTTTGCCCATCGAATCGGCTGTGGCAGCGATGCTGTTCCTCATCGTCTCCAGGGCTTCCCCGGTGTACCCGGTGAATTCCTTTGTCAGTCGTGTGGCTTCCATCAATCCCTTGTTGTAGTCATAGAACCACTTGAATGTCATACCAACACCGACAACGCCAGCGAGTGCAGCAAAATATGGATTCATAACCAAGCCGATTGCGGTCTTACCGAACGCCTTCAGCTTGTCTGTCAGTCCATCCATATTCTGCGCCAGTTTGATGATGTTGCTAACCTCGGTATCATTGACAATATCCATACCAAAGAACTCCGTCCCCTGCAGGTCATCTGCTGCTTGCATCATCGAGTTGTAGTAATTGCCAACGTTGCGATAATATCGTTGCGTCTCCTCCTCAGCCAACTTCAACTTGTCAGTTATCTCGTTGATATGCTGGGCTAGTGCCTGCCCCTTCGCTCCCTCACGCTCTGCCTTCGCCATTTCGTCATACTTCTTGGTGGCATTGGAAAGCTGGGCACGTAGCTGCTTCAAGCTGCCCTCCTGCTCGTTCTCTGTGCGCACGTTGTTCTGTATTTCCTTCTGCAGGGCACGCACGTTGTACTGGTACTCCTTGATGGTTGCGTTGATGGCTTCCGTCTGCACCTTCATTTCGTTTGTCGTGATGGTCTTGTCTTTTTCCTGCTGCTGCAAGTCCTTGATACTTGCCTTCAACTGGTCTATCTTCTCTTTGTATCTGATGATGCCATAGATTGCATCCTCGTACTTGACTTTTATGTCAAGAATCTGCTGTTTGTCTTCACTTACCATAGTTCTTTCTTTTTAGTTGCTTAACTCTATCATTGTAACCTCGCAATATCCGCTGCTTGTTGTCTTGATTTCAAGAACTGCAAAATACGCTCCGTACTGCGCAAGGTACACTGGCTTCGTTTCGTCAAAGTTCAGTATCTCCAAATCGGAAAGGTTGAACCGCTCCACAATATGGTGTGGGTTCGCCACCGTCTTTCTCAACTTTTCCAGCTTGCTGTCGAAGATGTCCTGAAGGTCGATGTTGAAAGCCAATTCCGCATAGCCGGCATCGTTCTTCGTCAGGTTCACTATTCGGTCTTTGCATGCCTTGTATTTGGTGGCGACTTGTCTGGTGTACGTTGTGTTGCCAAACGTGGATTGCTTGCTTTCCCACTCGTATATCGGTATGCGGTTTCCGTCCGTGGCTGCAAATGGTAGCGTACAGACGTCTTGCGTATACTCCAGCGTCTTGTTGTCTATAGTCATATCCGCATCGTGCTGCTGGTATACGGTGTCGTCTTCCTTCCACTTGTAGATATTGTGCTGGAAGTAGTCCTCAACACTGAAATCGGTCTGCCTTGGATGGTTGCTGGCTTCGCTCGGGATGAGTTTCTTTGTCCAGTCCACCGCTTGCGCCTTGTCTTCCCAAAGGTTCACGATGTCGGCAAACGTAAGTGTTCCACCAATAAACCGCTGGCTTGGAAACGTTGATGTCAGAATGCAGATACACTTCAAAAAATCCGTTACCTTGATGTCGGGCAGGTTCTTGCCGATAGGGAAATTACCTCCGTAGGGTACATCATCGCTCTGCTTGATGCTGGCAGACAACCGTCCGTTGTAACACTTCAATCCAATTAATGCCTGATTTTTCGGGTGCTTCATTTCGAAGGTTACGATGTCGCCCTCTTCCAAATCTATCTCCCCTCGTCCTGCTACAAGGTGTATGAATCTGCCGTTTACCTTATCCGATTCATAATCGGTCACATATTTTCCAGAAGTCTCATCCTGCTGCAACCCTGCAATATATGGAGTTTCCGTCCAAGTTCCGTCATCGTTCTTGTGCTTAACCTTCATTTCGATATAATTTGGTGGATATGAGTAGAATGCCTGCCACTCAGTGCTCCCCTCTCCAAAACTCCATGATTTGTGCCCACTAGGTGTAACCTTCGATGCGTCCCACGACCAGTTCATCTGAACGTCAAAAATCATCTTGCAGGCAATCTTAACATTCAGCTGGCTGTATCTGTGCCCAATCTCCAGCCCATCGAATACCTCCGATAGGCTCGTTGGTTGGAAGTCGAGAATACCTAGGCTCTCTGTATGGAAAAAAGTGCCCTCCAAGCTGCCTACAACCGTCTGCGCATCTGCCTTCCTTGTAATCAGCGGTACAGCAAGCCCCTTTATGATTTCTTTCGCTTGATTGCTCCAGTCGAATGCCACACCAGTCTGTGCCGTGATAAGGTCTAGGATATACCTTGCCGTAACGCTTGGCTGGATTGTTCCATTGCTCCAGGAACTACCAAAAGAGCCACCTCCACCAAAAGAGCCACCTCCACCAAAAGAGCCACCTCCACCAAAAGAGCCGCTTCCATCAAACGTACGGGTGCTCGCTCTCGCATTGCTCTCCGTCTCGCTTTTACTCTTAACAAGAATAGTCGTGCCAGTGCTGTATGCTTTAATGGCGTTGATGATAAGCCATACCGCTGTTGCTGGTGCTTGCAGGTCTACATCAATTGGCATGCTCTCGCTCGTATATTTAACGTTGTACTCTCCGCTCGCATTCACTTGGGATAACTTACCGTCCGAGAGATAATAAGCCGCCACAGACGTGCTCATCGACTTACCTATCATCTTATCTACCGAAGGCTTAATGTATACGAGGAGACCGGAAGGCTTGCTCTTTACCACATTAATTTCTGTTTCTCCGGCTGCAACCTCATACGTTCCCCATGGTGTTGTCTCTCCGGTCTTCGTATCGAGTGCTCCGTATTCGACAGAGCCAGCCTTCTCTGCCCGAACCCTGATGGATATTGTCTCCATGGCAACGCTCGTTTCGAGATTGGCGATGCACGCTCCTGCACTCACGAACATTCCGAGAATAGGATCAGGAGCAAACAACACCGGACGGGTCTCTTTTTCTGTCTTCCCGGCATCATCGGCAAGGCTAATAACGTTCTTGTTGGTGTCGAGTATTGCCCATGTCCGGAATTGTCCCTTGCCTAAAACCTTGCTGATGGTGGCTCTCATTCCAACCTCGAAAGGTATGATTGCACACTGGTATGTCTCATCGGTCAGAACTTCGCCCGATACATACTTTCCGATTTCTGTTCCAGTTCTTATCTTACCTTCAACGAGTGAGTATGTCGTGTCGCTGTTCCCTCCCACGTTTTGGTCGAATCCCATCCATTCATCGCTTGAAGTCTTAGCCACTGCCGTTTCGTATCTTCCATAGAATACTCCATCCGCTATTGCCTTCTCGTAGGTGTCGTAGCTGTTGTTTTTGGTGAACCGAAGATACTTCGTGCAATTCAGTTCGTTCAGCTTTAGGTCAGACGATTGCAGCGTTGCCAATGCCTGGAACAATCCCCAATAAATCGAAATTTCGATGGTTTCCTTAACGCTCAGAACGCTTGCCCTTCCGCTGTGGATAATCTCCAGTCCGTTGCGGAAATAACGTGCTGTGTGGAAAATATAGGGGTATTTGCTGCTGGTGCTCGGTTTCCCTGCAAACTCCAGCACAGCCATATTGTGCGCTGTCTTGGGCAGGTTGATGGTGTATGTTGTGTTGGCGGTCATTTTCGTGATGTCACGGAAAAGATTGCTCTTGATGTCGAGCGTGATTGCCGATTCCTCGCTCATATCCATAAGAACACCGTCTATGTAAAGTTGCTGGTCTGTCATAGCTGCTGAATCTGTGTATTGTTAATAACTATGTTGCAGACGAAATCCTGCAACTCTGCTGTTGTCTTGGTGTAGGTTCCTGCCTTGATTGTCACACTCTGCCACTTGTCGCCACCGAGGTACATATCCACGACCGGGCTGCTGGCTAGGTCTTGCAGGAAATCGAACGTATCGCTGTCTACCAATGGTGCGCAAAGCGGTATGGTGTCTTCCCTGCTGTAGCCCTGCCTTCTGCCGTTCGCTCCGAGGTAGCCGAATATCGTATCATCATACGCTCCGAGGTTGTTGCGAATGAAGCTGGTGTCGCTGCTTATCGCCCTGCTCTCATCGCCTTGCGTGAATAGCCAGTAACGGT
>ERZ1035032.264-NODE-264-length-44700-cov-13.005555_pt1 | contig 44700 bp, 69 predicted proteins | sample MGYA00520693_ERZ1035032 | MGnify/ENA primary metagenome ERZ1035032 (study PRJEB33766, sample SAMN09781740) | gut metagenome | biome: gut microbiome | host: Homo sapiens | place: Madagascar | study: EMG produced TPA metagenomics assembly of the PRJNA485056 data... | reverse complement strand
ATATATATAACTTATATCTTGTAGTGTGTATGTGTTATAGGAAAGTATATATTAAATCTACTTAGAAAGTAAAAGTAAAGGAGGAAACGATTTTGGCAGAAAATAAAATTTCCCCGAAGAAAGAGGATAAGCCAAAGAAGAAACCGTATCAGATGCCCGACTTAGAGCCGGGTGATAATACCAAGTACATCAACCATTCCTTGACCATCATGAAGTGGGACAAGCCTGATATGGACAGCTTGGAAGCGGTGCAGCAGAGGTGCTTCGACTATTTCAGCCTGTGCGCGGAAAATGACATGAAGCCGACTTTCGCAGGGCTCGCTTTGGCGTTCGGTGTGGACAGGATGACTATGTGGCGGTGGTGTAATAATCACCCGGAAGGGAGGAAATTAAGCAACTCTACTCGTGACACCATCAAAAAAGCACGGGATTTAATCAACGCTCAGATGGAGGATTTCATGCAAAATGGCAAAATCAACCCAGTTGCCGGAATTTTTTTGATGAAAAACAATATGAACTACACAGACCAGCAGGAAGTGGTTTTGAAACCAGAAAACCCCCTGGGCGAACGGAAAGACCCGGAGGAGCTGCGCCGGAAGTACCTGGAAGATGTTTACGGGGCCGATGCAGACAAAATCATAGATGCGGAGGCGAGCGAGAAATGACAAAAGAACTGGCCGAGGCCCTTAAAGCGGTGTTTGAAATCATCGTGCGTGAAAATCCAGATGCAGTCAGAGCAACCATTGAGTTTGAAACGCCAGGCGTATGCACCGTTGAAGTGGAATCGAAAGATAGAATCCTGCTTAATCAACTATAGCGACTATGAAAATGCCCCCGGAGGTCTTGCGACTTTCGGGGGATTCTTCTTCTGAGACTTTCAAGCGACTATGGCAGCGACTATGGCTTGCGACTATCGACTATTGACTATGCTCCGCATTACTTGCCGCTCTGGGGATGCCACGCAGCCGCTGCCGGGAGCTTTTGAAAAGCCCGCCACAAATTGGCCGGAAACGGAACACGGAACGCACGTTAAACGCAAGCCATCACCACCCCTGCAAACGGGGAAAATGCACCCGGTAATATAAACACATATCCGAAAAATAAACCGCTTAGAACGCCACTAGAGCCGCCACACAAGTAAGACACAAAAAAGCCCGTCACAATGGGCGGGGCGTTCAGGGCAGAGAAAAGCCCCCGGGGTTTTCCCCGGGGGCTGCACCATTTTATTTTTAATTTACTGCTTTTTCAAAAGTTCCATCAACACCGCCACCGGAAAGAAAAGAATCGCGAGAATTTTCACTTGACCACCCCCATCATTTAGAAATCATCACCTGTTACCCACGCCGGGAATATAAGCTTATCTATTTCAAATCCGATACTGGTGTAAAGTGTGAAGCTATCCTCGTCGCCGGACTTCCACACATCGGCTGAAATTATCACATTCTGTTCCGATATTTCAATCGTTGCGCTAAGGCTGATAGTCCCGGCAAATTTGCACACATCATTGGACGGCAATGCGAGAATTGCTTCTTTGTTTGCACAAAAAGCTTCTTCAATTGCGTCCATAGCCGCGTTCATGTCGTAAATATCGGTATCTTCCGGTAAACTTCCGGTTAGCAACTGCGTCTCGATTTCGTTCTCTGTGCAATAAGTAGACCTATAATCATCGAACAAGGCTAAAAATTCCTTATCTGTCATGCTTTTTCCTCCTTTTTGCTTAACAGAAAAGCCTTGATTGACTTTCTCCGCCGCCAAATGGCGTTTTCTGCACCGTCCTCCATTGCTTGATACATTTTACCTGTAACTAGCTCCCCGCGCGCGCTAAAACCGATGTGATACCGCTCAACCAGCTCCACCACGGGCATTTTCATGAAGAACTCCTCTTTTTTCCTTTTCTCGGCCTCGTATTCCTGCTGCTCCTTCCAGCACTTCTCCTGCTCCTCGGCCTCCCACGCTGCCCGTGCTTCCGGCGTGGGGAACGGCAGCGGAATAATACGTTCATCCCAGCTGGAAAACGTATAGCCGACTAATTCATATTCATCGTAGCCGATTTCTTTGTGGATGGGGTACAGGTTGTGGTCTGCATCCACGTGGAAGCATTCGCCATTCCAATAACTCATACCGTGGCGGCTGAACCATTCCCCCAAAGCGTTGATGTCTTCCTGTGTGGCATCGGATGCCAGTGCTTTCTCACAAATTTCTTTGTAATTGTAGCGGTCGGAATCGTAATCATAGTAACTCATTTGTTTTTCCCCCTGCTCAATCATCGTATGTAGTTATAATGCCTGAAATGTTGCTGTTCCAATCAGCGGCGGCTTCCCATTTGAACAACTCTGCCCGGTTTATGAAGTACCAGCACATTTCCGAGTATTCGCCTGGGTTGTCGTTAAGAATCTGGGCGCAAGGCTCAATCGGCGGAGATTCCTCCGGCGCATCGTCTGGATAGCGGTCTTCCCAGTGGATATTTTCGGCAAGGGTGTAGGTCTTGCCGCTATAAGTTATTTTTTGACCGGCTGTACCGGGGATGCAGTATTCCACAATCTTTATCATCCTTTCCCCTGGTATCAACCAGGATGAAAACCATTATATCAACCATTTTTTACGTTGTCAATGTCAACAAAAAGCGGCCTAGTTGCAATTTTTCAGGATTTCCGCTAAAACCATAAGCGGGAAAAACAGGATCAAAAGCAGCGCCACGGTTACACACCCATTACACCAACCCAAGGCGCGCGGCGGCTAATATTGCAGCATTGCACTCCTTGCGCGTGCGGTACTTGCAAAAGCATAACAAGGGGCTGTATTTGTGGGTCTCTTTATCCATGACGACCCACCAGGAACGCCCATCAATCGCCGTTCTTTTTGCGGGCGCAAAATAGGATTTTTGCATGATTTCCCCCCCTATGCGCAATACTGCCGGAACGTGGGCGTTTCCGCCACGTCTTCCCGCATTGCTTTTGTGGCGGCCCTAATTAGCTTTAATGTGCCGGTATAGTCGTCATAGCCTGTACACCACCCCGGGCGGCAAGATACCAGGCCGGCACCGGCAAGCTCTACCAGGCATTTTTTCAAGGCCGTTACTTCCTTTTGAGCCTCTGCCCGTTCCTGCCAATTGTCAAAAAATACCGGGAAATTAAACTCAATATCAACGGAAAAGCCTTCATAATATCCGGGTTTTGTTGCAACGTGGAAATAGTAAAAACCGTATTTTTCAATGATAAATTCGGCATTTTCCCGGCCACTTTCGTAGCAAGATTCCATTTCTTCGTAGTCGATATTCCCGTTTTCGTCGGTGAAAACTGCCGGGTCATAGGGCTTTAGGCCCATGGTGACATAATCGCTACGGCTATAATTAACGGTTCCCATTATCAGCACCCCCCATCACGAGATACCCGGGAATACAAGTGGGCTACACGGTTGCAAGCCTGGTATAATGCCCTGGCCTGTACGTCTAGCCAATCCTCACGGCTATTCGGGCGGCGTTCCCCGTCACGGGTCTTTTTCAATTCGGAGGGGCAGCATAAACGGGCGGCAATATCGCCGTTGTAAATCAGGGAAGAACCGCCCCAACTGTATTGTTGCCAATCAGCTGCCCCGTTCAGCATCCATTCCCGGCACTCTTTCCCCGGTTCAGGGTTGCGCCCCTCATAAGCTGCCCGCTCGCGGAGTTCGCCCACCAGCTCCAGGGCGTAGGCGTTTACGCCCCTATCCCATGCGCTGCGGTCTTTCCGGGCTTCCAGTTCGGCGGTGATTTTATCATAGATTGACATTTTTGTTTTCCCCCTTGATTTTGTGTGTGGGGGCGTGCTATAATAGCAACGCCCCAAGTGTGATAGCGTTAATGATTGGATTTATCCCAACATCGCTTCGGGCTGCCCTGCTGGATCTGCTACATCCAGCGGGGCTTTTTTGTACCCGGTGTAAATGCTGTAGCAATACTGGTTGCTGTACCCCTTGCCAGGGACTCCCTGGCAGTCCTTAATTGTGTAATGGGTTGCGCCCATTGCTTTTAGCTGCCGGAGCGCCCACCGCTTGTTCCCACGTAGGCCAACAAGGCTTTCCGGGATTTCCGCCGGGGTACTCTCCACGCCCTGGTTTGCTACCCGGATGTAGCCTCGACGGCTGCCGGTCCAGTAACCGCCGACACGAATCAGTTTTTTCATTGCTTATTCCTCCGTTCTGCATTTTTCCGGGTCAAAAATGCCCGGGTAAAATTTATTATTTACAACAATTCCCTCCACAGACAGGCAGCCGGGCGGGGTGGTATAATTGCTCAAAACGATTCCGTTTGGCTGTACCCAGTAAAACAGCTCGCCGATTGTAAATTCTTTTTTTCCAGCGGATATTCGGCGCTGGATAGCGTTCAAGGTGTGCTTATTCATTTTTTCATTTCTCCTTTTCTCCCGGCTTGCCGGGGCTTTTTAAGGTGGTCTCCTTTACTGTCTATAGTATACCATAAACATACTTATATGTCAATAGGGAAAGTATAAATATTTTTACATTTTTCGTGCGTAACGGTTCAGTTTTACTGTGTTTTATATGAGGACAAATTTCAATAAATGTTTGCGGTACAGATACAATCATATAGTCCACAGCGTAAGGACAGTTTTTACCCACAAAACATGGAATTTTCAGAACATTTCCCATATTTTCCAGTTTCCGGGGGTATCTTTTGCCGCCACGAACGCAACCAAATATTTATTTTGTTGCGTTCAATGTGGAGATGCCGCGAATGATTGATAAAAGTGTTCGCCTGATGTGGACTGCGCAAAACAGGGCTTTACCCCGGATCGTTTCACGCTGCGCCCCGTTTCCAGCAGCTACGGCACGCCCCGCAGCTGCCCGGCACAATGCCGGACGGCTTTTCCGCAAAGCCGATACCCGGGGGGCCGCCCTCACTGGGCGGTTCGTCTGCACCTGGGGGGCATGGGGGCGGGGGAATACAAAGCCAGCGCAAGCCGGGATTTAGCCCTCCGAATACCGAAAACACAAAAAAGGCCCCCTTCTCTTTCAAAAAATCCCGCAAAAAACAAAAAGGCGATTTTCAATTTTATAAAAGCGCCCTTCTGCTGTTACATAAATATATTTTCAACTTCCTATTGACTTATAGATATGTTTATGGTATATTCAAAGCACACAGGAGGTGCTACCAATGCAAATCAATAAAGCAATTAGGCAAGTGATGCGAGATAAGGGCGTTTCGCTTCTGTCCATGGCAAAGGCAATTGGGAAAGAACGGAGCGGTGATGTAAACGCAAGGCTCTACTACTCCAACATGACCTTCGACAAGGCGGTAGAAATGCTGGATGTCCTGGGCTATGAAATCATCATCCAGGAGCGCAGACCGGGCGCAAGACGGGCTGACCAGATTGTGATTGACCAAAAGGAGGAGAGTAAACAATGAAATATCTTAACGAAGCAGGAAGACGTGCGTTTTCCTTGATTTTGGCTGTGTTGACCGCTACAGCTCTGCTGGTTCCGTGTGCGATGGCGGATGGGATAACATTCCGGGGCATCCCGTGGGGCAGTAGCCAGACAGAGGTTGAAAAGGCGATGGATGCAGAAGGCATTGACCTCTGGGTATATGAAGACTACAATATGAGAAGATGGGACGGAATAGAACAACAGTTCGACTGGGAACATTCCAAGGATATACCATGTGGATGGTATAGTACTGCATTTGGCTGCAACCTGACGGTGGCTGGATACAATGTGCATTATGTTGAGACATACTGCGTATGCGGAACACCTGAAAATGGTAAAATTTCGCAAAGCAAAGATGATTCCATTTTTTACATTGGGGCATATACTTTTGACGTGATTGACCATAGAGCGGCCTATGAAGATTTGAAGGAGAAGTTGTGCTCCATCTATGGAGAGTGTGAAGAAAAAACAAAAAACGGAAGTGGATTCCATTTCGGTACAAAAGGTTCCGGTGAGTATCATTACACAGAGAGAACGGCAACGTGGAATGGGGATGACGAAACATCAGTAAAGCTATACTGCTATACATCTGATTATGATGATGACAACGATATTCGCGTTGCGATATACTATGGAAAAACAGATATGGATGGATATATCGATTCCCTGCAAGCGAAAATGAAAGAAGACGCTTTGCAGGCGGAGCGGGACAGCAGAAGCGCAAGCAAAGATGGGCTGTGAGCGAAAAGGAGAATCCGCAGGAGGTGGTCATAATTGAAGCGAGTTTGTAAATACTGCGGCAAGACCTACGAAGGAGACCCCGGTTCTTCCGCTTGCCCGGAATGCGTGGCAAAGAACAATCGCACAACAATCCGGCAGAGAGTATGTTCTGTGTGTGGAGCGACATTTATGGCTGGGCCGTCCTCGAAGTTCTGCCCTAGCTGCCTTGCTGACCGTAAGCGTGAACAGGCAGCAAGGAGAAGGAGAACCGGGACAGCCAGACCTCTTGGCAGCACAGACAAATGCCTCGCCTGTGGGCAAGAGTACATTGTAACCGGTGGCAGACAGAAATATTGCCGGGAATGTGCGGAACAGGCAATGAGAGAGAACGACCGAAAGAAGTCAAAAGAGTGGAACAATGCGAATACCACACCAGAGCAGCGAAAGGCAGAAAGAAAAGCGGCGAGTGCTGAAATTCCGTGCGTTGTGTGTGGGAAACTGTTTGTTCCAACTGATGCCGCTATCACTTGTAGCCCGGAATGCAAGAAGATACATCAAAAGCGTGCTTGTGCCAAGTATGAATCAGAAAACAGGGAGTACCGTAACGAGTACCAGAAAAACCGTATCAGAAAAAAAGAAGCGGCAATGACCCCGGGGGAATACAAAGCGTACCGGGAGAAAATAAACGCAAGGGCGAAAGAGAATTATAACAAACGGAAAACCCGTGAAGGTGGAGGTGACTGTGGATAGCGTTTTACAAGAGGAAACCTGAAAGCTGTACTAAAAAAGAGAGGGAGAAACAACATGAAAAAAATCATTTGCACAGTTTTGGCGCTGGCAATGCTGGCAGCACCTATGACCGCATATGCGGAAAAGGACGCTAAAACATCCGGTGAGCAGGAGAAGAAAATTGAAGCTCTAACAACGATGATGGATCACATACAAGAGGCTGAAAGCTGGCAGGAAGAATTAGTCGAATGGTTTAACGTCTATCTTGAACGTGTAGAGAACGGCGAGACCCTTACGGAAAACGAAATGGGGAAGGTGTTTTCCTATGCGTATTCTTTCATTGAGACGCTCAGGCTGTGGCAGTATGAGGCATCCTCGCTGAGTGAGGACAAAGTGGATGACAGTGCGATTGAAAAGCTTAAAGAAAATACTGACCTGCTGAAAGATATGTATACGCTTTACGGTGCGTCCGCTCAGAAGGAATGCTTGGATACGTTGTCCGCGCTGTTCACAATAAGCTATAAATAATCTTACATAAGATATTTTGAGCAGGAAATAAGAATGAAAATATGAAAAAGGCATTTTGGGTTATTATTGCAATCATTATCGGGCTTCTGACAGTTTATGTTTCATATGGGCTTGAGATTCAGGGCTTGTGACGGCTGCGCTTGGAGAAAAATAAGCAATGGTGGAAGAAAATAGGAGCAAAGCGGTGAAAATTCAATTATATGTCACAAATGCGCTTAACGGCGGCTTTTCCATCATCCGGTACAAGGATGGAGTTTACGACAGAATCCCGACAGGGGCAAAGGATTGCCAGGACGTGAAGGGGTTCCCCGTTGACCAGAACTGGGCGAGAACAATCAATAAGGAGCCGCTTCTAGCCGAAGCAAACCGGAAATTGTATGGTATCAGCGAAGATGCTGAAATTTACAAGGAGGAACAGAAATGACAAAAGAGAATATTATTGCTTCCGCACGGATTTTTGCCAAGCTGCAAACCGTTTTGGAGAAGGACAACGTAACAGACGTTATCAACGCCGCACGCAATCCGGTAAAGATGATGGTGCTTTACAATAAGGAGGCGTTTGCAAGGCACGTTCTGGACGAGGAAACACAGCGGTATCTTTGCGAAGAATACGAAAAGTTTACGCTGGAAGAATTTGATGCGGGGCTTGGAGAAAGCCTGAGCCTGCCGGACCAGGGAGTGTGGCAGCTTGCCTATAACAGAGCGAAGCAGGAGTTCCGTAAATAACCCCCTGCAAGGGCAGGGGGAAGCCGAAGGGCTACTTACACAGAAATGTGTGGGTAGCCCTTATTTTTATGCTGAAAGGAGAAAACCACATGGATTATGGGAAATTATCTACCTCCATTTTTGGGGCGATAGAGAAAAAGCCGGAGGACATTGGAGCCTACGAGGATTTATTCTCCGTCTGCCAAGACTGGGCAGAGACAGACTTCCAGAGAGCGCACAGGGTTAATAAGCAGCTTCGGGATATGTGTTCTGCTCGGATGAACCGAGTCTCCATGTCCAAGGTGGAGGGATTTTACAGCCAGTGGCGGCGGAGCTTGCTATTTGAGGCTCCCTATGATTTTGATAGTTACTTGCTGTATGCCGAGATCAACAGACAGGCGAAAAAGCGGTTCTATCAGCCGAGGCGGGCAAAGCTAAAGCCGGTGGTCGATTCTCTGCAAGCATTGTGTGGGGATGATGAACTGGATATGCTGGCGGTCAGCCTCCCTCCCGGTGTGGGTAAGACCACGCTTGCCGTGTTTCTGCTGACCTGGGTCGCTGGGCGTGACCCAAACAATCCGAACCTGACGGGCAGTCACTCCAATTCTTTTGTCCGTGGCGTGTATGATGAGTGTTTGCGAATATTTGACCCCAAGGGGGAATATCTATGGCATGATGTGTTCCCTACCGTTCAGGTCTCCAACACAAACGCCAAGGATTGCCGTATTGACCTGGACAAGCGGCAGCGGTTTGAAACGCTGGAATTTACCTCCATCGGCACAGGAAATGCCGGTCTGTACCGTGCGGCGAACTTGCTGTACTGTGATGACCTGGTATCCGGCATTGAGGTTGCTCTTTCTAAGGAACGGTTGGACAAATTGTGGGAAATCTACACCACGGACTTGCGGCAGCGTAAAATCGGTGACAAGTGCAAGGAGCTTCACATTGCTACCCGGTGGAGCGTCCATGATGTGATTGGGCGACTGGAACGGGAGTATGAGAATAACCCCAGGGCGAAATTCATTCGGATTCCGGCCATGAACGAGGATGACGAAAGCAATTTTGACTATGAGTTCGGCGTGGGCTTCTCCACCAAGTTCTACCAGGAGCAGCGGGATATTATGGATTCGGTCAGCTGGAAAGCACTGTATCAGAACCAGCCTATAGAGCGGGAGGGACTTGTCTACCATGCGGAAGAACTGCGGCGGTTCTTTGAGCTACCGGAGGAAGAACCGGATGCCATTATCGGCATCTGCGATACCAAGGACAAAGGAACGGACTACTCTTTTCTGCCGGTTGGCTATGTATATGGGCAGGATTATTACATTGGTGACTGCATCTGCGACAACGGGCTTCCTGACATAGTGGATATTCGTCTTGCGGATATTCTGGTACGGGACAAAGTGAAAATGTGCCGGTTTGAAAGTAACTCCGCCGGACGGGTCATTGCGGAGAAGATTCAAGGTGAGGTCAAGCGGATGGGCGGCATCACCAACATTACCACCAAGTTCACCACGGCGAACAAAGAGACAAAAATCATCGTCAATTCTGCATGGGTCAAGGAGCATTGCCTATTCCTGGATGAAAGCAAATACAAGCGGAACACGGACTACGGGCGAATGATGGATATGCTCTGCTCCCACACCATGGCGGGAAAAAACAAGCACGACGATGTACCAGACGGCATGGCCATGTTTGCGGAGTTTGCCCAGAGTTTGAACGGTGCTGGGGTGGAAGTTTTTGCAAGACCGTTTTAAAATAATGCTTGACTTTTGCCATTGCATAATATATAATAATGCCATGGCATAAGAGAGGTGATGATATGTCGCCACGAACCGGAAGGCCAGTCAAAGGAAATAGCAAGCGAGATAGAAGTTTACAGCTTAGAATGAGCAAAGAGGAACTTGAAATTCTTGATTTTTGTGCAGAAAAACTTGAAATTTCAAGAACAGATGTGGTAAACAAAGGTATTTTGCTTGTAAAGAAAGAACTGGACAAAAAAGAATAACCGCAACCTGCCGCCGTAGGAAGTGAACAGGTTACGGTTATCAAAACACCAGCCCGAAGGATGGTAAATCCATTCTATCATTCCTCTGGGCTGAAATCAAGGAGGAAAATTTATGAATAACGAAATCAAGGTATTCAGCAACGAGGAATTTGGTACTATTCGCAGAGTTGAAGTCGATGGCGAATTTTGGCTTGTCGGCAAGGACGTTGCACAGGTGCTTGGATACAAAAATCCGCAAGAAGCAATTCGCACCCACGTTGATGATGATGACAAAGGGGTGAGCGAAATCCTCACCCCTGGTGGCAAGCAAAACGTTCCTATCATCAATGAATCTGGTCTCTATTCCCTGGTGCTTTCCAGCAAGCTCCCCTCTGCCAAGAAGTTCCGCCGGTGGGTCACTTCGGAAGTGCTGCCCTCAATCCGCAAGCATGGAGCGTACATGACCCCGGAAACGCTGGAAGCGGCGATTCTGAACCCGGATTATCTTCTGAAAGTGGCAACTGCTCTGAAAGAGGAAACGGACAAGCGGAAAGCCCTGGAAACCAAAGTCCAGGCCGATGCACCCAAAGTTCTGTTTGCGGACAGTGTGGCGGCATCTACCAGCACCATCCTTATCAGTGAGCTTGCGAAAATCCTCCGTCAGAACGGCGTTAATACGGGAGAAAAGCGGCTGTTCCGGTGGATGCGTGAAAACGGGTATCTGGTAAAACGGAACGGCACGGACTACAATATGCCCACGCAAATGAGCATGGAGCTGGGCATTCTGAAAGTCAAGGAAACGGTGGTCTGCCACAGTGACGGGCATACCTCTATCAGCAAGACCCCCAAGGTGACGGGCAAGGGGCAGACCTACTTCCTGAATAAGTTTCTTGGGGAGGGACGGAGAGCATGATTGACGTTTATACTTCCAATAAACTGTGGCTTGATGCCAAAATGGCAAAGTCCACCATTGAAATTCTGTCGGACATGATGTGTGCGGACTGCGACACGGAAACGGACGAACTGATTCTCAGCGGCAAACGAGTAAATCAATACACGAATGTACTTGCCCTCATTTCCTCCAAAATGGAGGAAATGGCAAGCATCCTCGGAAAAGGATAAAAACTGAATATTTGATGTTAGCGCATTTGGGTGTAGGGAACTTCACCCGATGCGCTTTGTGTTTTTTGTAGCGAATGGTTACATGAACAAAAATTAACTAGACAACCATTGGGGAGCTGTGATAATATGATACGAGAGAACTTATAATAGACGGGGGGGTGCGGGACACGGCAAGCAGACGATTGTTCGGGCGCAGAGTGATTTATACCGAAGTGAAAGAAATCAACCGGGGGAACGTGATTGATGTGCTTCAAAAGGCACTGTTCACGCACCTGCAAAACCAGTCTGAAATTGACTACCTCTACCGCTACTACAGGGGAGACCAGCCGATTTTGTACCGCGTGAAGGAAGTCAGGCCGGAAATCAACAATATGGTGGTAGAGAACCGGGCAAATGAAATCGTTTCCTTCAAGACCGGGTATCTGGTTGGCGAGCCGGTGCAGTATGTCAGCCGGGGCGGAGAAAAGGAAATTGCCGATGAAGTCCTGCGGCTGAATGACTATATGCTCTCCGAGGATAAGGCATCCAAGGATGAGGGGCTGGCTAACTGGATGCACATTTGCGGCACTGCCTATCGCATGGCTATGCCGGACGGAATGGCAGACTTAGAGGAAGACGAAGCGCCATTTGAAATCTTCACCCTTGACCCGAGGTACACCTTCGTAGTGTATAGTGTTGGCCTGGGGCATAAGCCCATGATGGGGGTACGGTATGTTCTGAAAGAGGATGGAACAATGGTGTTCTCTTGCTGGACAAAAAACCGGTATTTTGAGGTATTCAACACATGGAGCGTTGTGCATGAAGAAGACCAAATCTTCGGGATTCCCATTATCGAATATCCGGCAAACGATGCACGTCTGGGGGCGTTTGAAATCGTCATTCCGCTGCTGGATGCCATTAACATGACGGAAAGCAACCGAGTGGACGGCGTAGAGCAGTTCATTCAGGCACTGATTCTGTTCCATAATGTGGACATCGATGAAGATAAGTTCCAGGCTTTGAAGGAGATGGGCGGTATCAGGTTCCGGGACATTGATTCTACCCTGAAAGCGGAAATCACATACTTAAACAGTGAGCTTAACCAGGCACAGACCCAAACCCTGGTTGACAGTATGTACGAAACGGTGCTGACCATCTGCGGAATGCCGAACCGAAACGGCGGCACATCCACCAGCGACACGGGAACAGCGGTCATTATGCGGGATGGGTGGTCTTCTGCTGAATCCAGGGCTAAGGGCATGGAGCCGATATTCAAGAAGTCCGAAAAGGAGTTTCTGAAACTGATTCTCCGCATTTGCCGGGACATGGGCAACCTGAGCCTGAAGCTTTCAGCCCTTGAAATCCGGTTTACACGCAGAAATTATGAGAATATCGCGCAGAAGTCTACGGTTCTAACCCAGATGCTTGCTTGTGATAAAATCGCTCCTGAATTGGCATTTACGCACTGCGGATTATTTTCCGATCCGCAATTGGCTTATCGCATGAGCATGGATTACATGAAAGAGCAGGAAGAAAAAGCGGCGAGGGCCGCATTGCAGAACGGAGGAAATGCCAATGGAAACGGAAGTGGAAGCCAGACCGGCAATCCGAATGACGACCAAGGAAATTCGGGCGATTGAAGAAATCATCCACCGCCGGAACCAGGCGGAAATCAAGGTGGAGCAAGGAAAGATTTCCGTCATCGAGATCAAGCGTAAGAAAGTAAATTAAATAGGAGGTATAACATTGAAACGAAGAACTGTTGCAATTCTGCTGATTGTGTGCTTCATTATGGCTGTAATGCTTTGCGGATGCTCTGAGGCAGATAAAGTGAACGCAAACATGAGCAAGCAAGCGGACTACTTTGAATGTGAACGCAAAATCGTTGTATACAACGCCAGAACCGATAAGGTGATTCTGGAATGCGAGGGGTACATGAGTATTTCCAACAACGCTTCCGGGGAGCTGGTTGTAACTGTAAAAACGGGTGCGAACACATACAAAAAGAACTATATCTATTTGAATACTTATACACTTTATACTGTGGAAGATATTACTGGAACTCACACAGACCCATACCATTATAAGATGATTTTCCACACAGAGGTTCTTCCTGACGTAGAGTTCAGACCTTAAACATAAATTGACGGCTCCCGAAGTGCGGGAGATTACAGCCGAAGGGCTTTCGATACCTGAAATTGGTGTCGGAAGCCCTTCTTTTGTTTTATATGCCGCTGTGGTCCAGATGGAGACGACACCAAGATACGGAGGCCCAGGTTCAAGTCCTGGCGGCGGTGCCATAAACGGCAGAGAAGCCGCAAATCGCAAATCGTGCTGGGAGATCAGCCTTGTTAAGCGCAGAAAGGAAGTAAACACCATGGCAAAAATTGACATTCAGAAAATCGCCGGATTCGACACCATGACCCCGGAGGAGAAAATCGCCGCCTTGCAGGGCTTTGACTTCCCTGACCCGGATTATTCCGGTTATGTGAAGAAAGACCTGTACGACAAGGCCGCTTCTGATGTGGCCGCCTGGAAGAAGAAGCACCATGACCTTCTGTCCGAGGATGAACGGAAGAAGCAGGAGGAAGCCGAGGAGCGGGCATCCATGGAACAAAAGCTGGCTGACTTTGAAAAGAAAATTAAGATTTCCGAGTACAAGACCAAGCTGGTTTCCCAGGGCTATGACGAAGAACTGGCAACCGCAACCGCTGCGGCTATGGAATCCGGCGATATGGATACAGTTTTTGCCAACAACCAGAAGTTCCTTGACGGCTATGCCAAGAAAATTATCGCTGACAAGCTGAAAGGAACGCCCAGAGGCGCAGACGGAAACACCGGGGATGTCGGAATCGATTACAGCAAGAAAATCGAGGAATCCAGAGGAAACGGAGATTATGCCGCCGCTGCCTACTACACTCGCTTGCAAGCGGAAGCGGAAGCCGCTGCAAAAAACCAGTAAAAAAAGGAGATTGATAACGAAATGGCAATCGCAACAAGCTTTGGCGTTCTGAATTATTCCGGGATGCTGTTCAACAAGGGCAACACCCGCTGCCCCTTGAGTTCCATTATCGGTGGTCGTGCAAAGACCACCAATCATGTGGAGTTCGTGACCGGGCAGGAATACACCACAGATGGCGGCACGCAGCCCGCTATCTCCGAAAACGATTCTTTGACCGCCCCCGAGGCAAGCGTTGTCACCCGGGCGCCGAAGACCAACGTGACCCAGATTTTCCACGAGACGGTAGGCGTTTCCTACGGAAAGATGTCCAACATGGGTACTTTGAACGGCGTGAATATCGCCAATCAGCAAGCTAACCCCATGAATGAGCTAGATTTCCAGGTTGCAGCAAAGATGCAGAAGGTCAACCGGGATATTGAGTTCACCTTCGTGCAGGGCGAATACAGCAAGGCAACCACAGACGCTACCGTCAACAAGACCCGCGGCCTGAATACGGCCATCACCTCCAACGTTGTTGCCATGGCAAGCAAGCCGCTGGGCTTGTGGAACATTGCTGACGGCGTAAAGAATGTGTACGAAGCCAACGCCCCCCAGGATGGGCTTGTGCTGTGGTGTGACGCAACCACCATGTTTCAGGTCAATGCCGATGCTGTCCAGAACGGCCTAACTGTCATCCCCGCTGCCCGGGAAATCAACGGCATCAAGCTGTCCAGCGTGGTCACGCCTCTTGGCATTGTGTACCTATATCTGGGCGAGTTCCTGCCCAAGGGTACTGCTTTTTTGCTGAACCTGGATGTGCTGTCCCCCGTTTTCCAGCCCGTTCCCGGTAAGGGTAACTTCTTCCTGGAGAAGCTGGCAAAGACCGGCGCAGGTGAGCAGTACCAGCTGTTCGGCCAGATCGGCCTTGACCATGGCCCCGAATGGTACCACGCCAAGTTCACCGGCATTGCCCAGACCTTCACGGCTCCCACATACAGCCGGAGCGTGTTTATCGCCAACGATGCCAAGAACCCTGTGAATACCAAGGCTGCGACCTAATCAGGAAAGGAGGCTAGGAAACCGTGGATGAACTGGAAAAAATCGCAATGGCGAAAGTGCTGTCCGGCGAAACCGATGAACTCACGGTTTCCGCCTACCTGAAAATCGCCGGGAGCAAAATCTGCCGGAAAGCATTCCCCTTTGCCCCGTCTATGCTGGAAGTTCCGAAGCAATACGAATATTTGCAGGTGGAAATCGCTGTTTATCTGCTGAACAAGCGTGGCGCTGAGGGTGAAACTGCCCACAGTGAAAACGGAATTTCCAGAACCTACGAAGACGGGGACATTCCCCCCACGCTATTGCGGCAAATTGTCCCGGTTTGTGGTGTTTTGTGAGGTTGAAACATGAAAATCATGGAACGAAACAAGCAAACATTCTGGTTCTGCCAATTCCTCGGGACAGCACCCCTCGAAGATAAAGACGGATACGAAACCGGACCACAGACGCTATACAGCGAAGCAGAAAGCTTTCGAGCGAACGTATCTGCTGCCAGCGGCGCTGTCCAGCTACAGCAGTTTGGCAATTTCACCGAGTACGACAAGGTAATTGTGACGGGGGATACAACCTGCCCCATTGGGGAGGAAACGGTGCTTTTCCTGGACAAAGAGCCGGAGTATGACGAGGACGGCAAGCCGCTGTATGACTACATCGTAAAACGGGTTGCAAGGTCTTTGAACGCCGTTTCCATTGCCGTTGCGAAGGTGAGCGTGTCATGAGAAAGAAAATCACAGTTCCCCTTTCTGGTTCTGGCATTCAAAAGCTGCGAGACGAGCTGAAAGAATACCAAAGATGGCAGCAGGAGTGCGGGAGAAGGCTTGCAAAGCGGCTGGCTGAGTTTGGTGTACAGGTTGCGAAAATTGGATTTTCTAACGGCTCTCATCTGGGAGAACGGGACGAACACGTTACCTGCGAAGAAACGGAAACCGGCTTCAAGGTAAAGGCAGAGGGAAAAACCGTGTTATTCGTTGAATTTGGAGCGGGCATCACCTACGGATTCGGCCATCCAGAGGCCCAGGAGTTTGGCATGGGACCTGGTACTTACCCGAACGGGAAAGGCCACTGGAATGACCCGGATGGTTGGTATCTCCCCAAGAGTGCCGGGGGCGGTCACACCTACGGCAACCCTCCTGCAATGCCCATGTATGAAGCGAGAAAACGGATAATGCAGGAGCTTCCGAGAATCGTAAAGGAGGTATTTTCCGGTGATTGACATTGAGCGAAAGATATACACCCCCATTGCGGAAACGCTGCGGAAACGGTTCCCGGGCATTTCTGTCAGCGGCGAATATGTGAACGCCCCGCCCAAGTTCCCCTACGTGAGCATCGTAGAGCAGGACAATCACCCAACGGTGTCGCACCTTGACAGCAGCAACACGGAACGGTACGCAACGGTGATGTACGAAGTAAATGTGTACTCCGACAAAGCCGGGAAAAAGAAAACTGTGTGCCGTGAAATCATGGGCGTAATTGACGAAATGCTCTACGGAAAGAACTTTACACGCATTTCTATGTTCCCTGTTCCGAACATGGAAAACGGAACGATTTACAGGCTGACCGCCCGCTATGAGGCGGTGACAGACGGAAAAAACAGCTACCGAAAATAACAAAACAAAAACGAAAGGAATGATGACTTATTGCGATTTCTACCTATAAGGTCTTCCTCATGAAAAAGGGAAGCACCGGAAACACCTACGAAAAGCTCATTGACATCAAGGAGTTTCCCGACCTGGGCGGCGATCCTGAGATGCTTGAGACAACCACCCTGTCCGACAAGATGCAGACCTACATCTCCGGTATTCAGTCCATGGATGCCCTCTCCTTCACGGCGAACTACACCTTGGAGGACTACAAGAAGCTGGTGGCTCTCAACGGAAAGACCGATCACTACGCTGTGTGGTTCGGCGGTACTGGCGAAGCCGAAAACCTGACCCCCACCGGCACTGACGGCAAGTTCAAGTTCGATGGGCAGCTCACCTGTTACCCCACCGGAGGCGGCGTCAATGAAGTCGTTGGCCTGGCAATTTCTATTGCACCGTCCACGCCTATTACGCTGGACAGCGAAGGATAAGCAAGAAACATCACATTTTTTAGGAGGTTTTAGCGATGGCTAAGAAGATTTCTATTCCCTACAACGGCAAAAAGTACGTTCTGGAATTCACCCGGTCTACGGTTTCTGCCATGGAAAAGGCTGGTTTCTCAATCAATGAATTGAGCGCAAAGCCCGCTACCATGATTCCCATGCTGTTCTCTGGTGCGTTTGCCGCCAACCATCCCAATACCAAGGTGGCTACCATCAACAAGATTTACGATGGCATGGGCAACAAGCAGGGCTTGGTCAAAGCCCTTGCCGAAATGTTTTCTGAAGCCGTGTATACCCTGCTCTCTGACGAGGATGAGGAAAACGAGGGAAACCCCGGCTGGGAAGCAGTAGAGTAAGCGAACTTCTTTCCAATGACGAAGGGGGTGGGGAAACCCCGCCCCCTTCTTTTGCTTACACGGAAATATTCAACGAAGCCTTTCCATACTACCTTTCTATCGGCATGACTTACGACCAATTCTGGAATCATGATGTTGAGCTGGCGAAATTCTACCGGGAAGCAGACAAAATCAAACAAGAGCGGCGCAATTATGAACTGTGGCTGCAAGGCGCGTATACGTATGAAGCGCTTCTGGATGCGGCCCCGGTGCTGCGGTTCAGTTTCAGCAAAAAGCCCATCAAGCCGGTGCCTTACCGTGACCGGCCCTTTGAACCGGGAGCTGAGAAACGGGAGCAAAAGGCAACGGAAACGCGAAAGGCAACCAAGGAAGAAAGACAAGACCAGAAAGCAAAAACGATGATGGAGATGTTCATGCTTTCTTTCAATAAACGATTCGAGAAAAAGGACGGTGAGGGAAATGGCTGACAATGTAGAGATGCAGGGCATTGAGTTTGAGATCATCAACGATAGCAACGCTGCTGTTGCGGGTATCGAAAAGCTTTCAAAGGCCCTTTCAAATCTGAAAACGGACGTAGGAAGCGGCATTTCTGCTGTTTCCAAGGCCGGGGCAGCCATTTCCAGACTACGGAAAGCACTGGACGGCATTGATACAAGGGGCATGGGTGACAAGCTGAAAGCCGTTTCCAATGCGGTGAACAACCTGAAAATCGACCCGTCTGTTAAAGTCCCTGCCTCCCTATCTAAAAACCTAGTGTCCCTTAATGAGGCCGTAGCAGGAAGCGATTCCGGGAAAATAATTAGCTTGGGTACAGCGTTACAGTCCATGGCCGGAAGCGGAAAAATTAAAATCTCCCCTGCTCTGCCAAAGAATATCACTGAACTCGGCACGGCACTTTCTACCTTGGATGTATCCAACATTGGGAAACTGTCAACACTTGCCGCTTCTCTAAAGCCCCTCGGTGAGCTTGGAAAAGCGCAGATGACCTCGTTTATCAACCAGCTCAAAAAGTTGCCAGAGGTCACCCGGGAGCTTGAGACAGTGAATTTTGACAGATTCACCGATCAAATGCAGGAGCTTGCAACCGCTATGAAGCCGTTAGCGGATGAAATGAACAAGGTGTCTGCCGGGTTTTCGGCATTCCCGAGCCGGATTCAGAGATCGATTGAAAGCACAGAACAGTACGGCGGAACTATCCAGCGGGCAACAGGGCAGACAAGTTTGCTTTGGAAATCGCTGAAAGGCGCTGCGTCTTTTTACCTTTACCGGAAAGCGTACACAGGGCTCGCTAGTATGCTGAATACTGCATCGAAATATACGGAAACAATCAACCTTTTTACAGCATCAATGGGAGAATACGCAAAAGAAGCGTATGATTTTGCAAAGAAAGCATCGGATGTTATGGGCATTGATATTTCTGACTGGATGCAGAATCAGGGCGTTTTCAACACTATCATCACCGGCTTTGGAGTTTCCGGTGAAAAGGCTGCGTTTATGTCCAAAAACCTGACGCAGTTAGGATATGACTTGGCATCCTTTTACAACATCGATGTCGTATCTGCTATGCAGAAGGTACAGGCTGGTATCTCCGGCGAGCTGGAACCATTGCGGCGATTGGGTTATGACCTGTCTGTCGCAAAGCTTCAGGAAGAAGCCACAGCCCTGGGAATCAGTAAAAAAGTATCCGCAATGGATCAGGCGGAAAAATCAATGCTGCGGTATCACGCTATCATGACCCAGGTGACCGTTGCGCAAGGGGACATGGCAAGAACGCTAGAAGCCCCTGCAAACCAACTGAAAGTGCTGGGGAACCAAGTAAATCTTGCAGCGAGAGAAATCGGCAACATATTTATTCCTGCTCTAAACGCGATCCTGCCTTATGCGATTGCGGCAGTGAAAGCAATTCGAGCGCTTGCAGCATCAATCGCAAACCTGTTTGGCATTCAGCTGGCATCTGTGGACTATTCCGGCATCTCCAGCGCGGGAAGCGCCGCGGAGAAACTGGATAAAGACCTAAGCTCTGCCGGCGGCAGCGCTGCGGAGCTGAAAAACCAGCTTGCCGGTTTTGATGAATTAAACGTGATTCAAAGCGCGTCAGGCGGTGGCGGTGGCATCGGTGGTGTCGGCGGTATTGGTTCTGGCGAGTTTGAAGATATGGAGCTGCCCGGGTACGATTTTATAAAAGATGCTGTTTCCACAAAAGTTGACAAAATCTATAACAAGATAAAGCCGCTAATCGACTGGACGAGTGAACACTTGCAGGAAATCGGGCTGACTGTTGGAACCATCGGTGCAACAATGCTCGCATGGGAAATCAGCACGAACCTTGCAAATGCGCTGAACTGGACGAAGGTGACGCTGGATTCCGTACATGGCGTTTTGCTGGCGTTAGGTTCGTCAGTCATAACAATTGGAGTGTCCTTACTTCTGGAAAAAAAGGGTCTTGCCGGGGCAGCAACAGAAAACTGGGGTGACCTGATTGCATCGTGGATTTCATCTGCTGCCGGTTCCGCCATAACGGGAGGCGTTGCCACAAAGTTTCTGGGGAAAACCGCCGGTAAGTACGCCGCCGGTGTGACACTGGCGATTTCTGCGGCGACCAGCATCAAAGCAATTTACGATGACGTAAAAGCGGATGGATTTGATGGAAAAACTCTGGCAGACAGCATTTGGACGGCCATCAAGGGCGCTGCTGCCGGTGGACTGATTGCCCTTGCAGCCGGAGCGACCCTTGCCGTTGGCGCAAGCATCGGCGCTGGACTGACACTGGCAGGCATCGGCATTGCCGTTGCGCTCGCCAATGTGGAGCTGGACACTCAGGAAACCAGATGGGGCAATCTGGAACTGACCAAGGAGCAAATCACAAAATATGTGCAGGAGCAGCTATTTTCAATCGACGTAACCGCAACCATCGGAGCGGTTGACAGTGTGATTTCCGACCTGGACAGCCAGAAAGGCAAGCTGAATGCTGCCATTTCGGAATTTAACGATGGCTTGATTCTGGTTCAGTTCGGTGTTGATAAGCAGGGCAGCTATCAAAAAATGCTGACCGCCCTGACCGGCGGTGCTGCGGATGGTTCTTATTCTGCGGATTCCATTCTTGGGATGCTGGGAAAGACATTGAGCGCCAGCAGCAACGCAATCATGCTTGGGTACGGGATGCTTGGCTACGATGACGAACACCGGCTTGATGTTGCAAACCTGATTAACACCTCCAACGCCTCCGTTCAGGCGGCGGCAGAAAACGCCGGCAAGGAGCTGGCGGTTCTGCTGCAAAAGGGCTGGACAGAGGGGCTTGAAGAAAACGAAACGGCAAGAGCGGTTGAGCTATCAGGCTTTATCAGACGTGTAACAAGCGCTGTGGAGGAAGGCAAAATTGCCGGTGAGTTCGCCGGAAAGGTTGCGTTCGCCCTGGAAGACGTTGACCGTGGTTCCTTTACGCAGGTTTTGGAACAGTACAACACTATGAAAGCCGAATTGGAGCAGTCGTACCGTGACTTAGCAATTCGGACGCTGGGAGAAATGCAATCCAGCTATAGCCTTGCGGTTGCCAACGGCGACATGGAATCTGCCAATAAAATTGCCGAGGAAATCAAGGCATATGAGGAAACCATGTACCAGCGGATTGCGGAAATGGTGGAGGCTGCCACAGCGGTTGGAAGACAGAAGATCCTACAGGCGGCGCAAAATGCTTTCTCGAACACGATTACCATTGATGACTTGATCGGCGGTATAAGCATTGAAGAAGCTCTGGAAAACAGTTTTGTAAAATTCACCGATGAAACCCCGCTTGAAGAAATTGTAGATTACATTGACAACTACGTTATGGAGACCTTCCAAGCCGTTCTGCCAAAGGAAGACTACAATCTGCTCAAAGAGGTTGCAGAAGCAACAGGCGCAAGCTACTTGTCGATGCTCCCGGAGGGCGTGCAGTCCGGTTTCCAAACGGCGTGGAGCGCCGTTCTTGGCGACAGAACAACGGAAGTCTTTGAGGCGCTTGGCTACGATTCTGGAAATACCTATGCGGCTGGATTTATTGGAGAGACAACGAATATCGGCGGCAATGTCATTGACGGCCTCCACCAAAATGACTGGGCAGGAGCGGGAGCAGCGGACGGAATGGCGTATGCAAACAGTTTTTCGGCAACGGCTGGCGCAATCCGGTTCCCTGCGCTTACTACTCCTTCGTTTAAACCCGATGCGGTGATGCGAAAAGTCAGGGGATATGCGACCGGCGGTTATCCGAAATCCGGTGAGCTGTTCCTTGCAAGAGAAAACGGCTCCCCGGAAATGGTTGGCAAAATGGGCGGGAACACCGCTGTCGCCAACAACGAGCAGATTGTCACCGGAATTTCCAGCGGCGTTTCCAAAGGCGTTTCCGATGCCAACCGGGAGCAAAATGCGCTTTTGCGGGAGCAGAACGACCTTCTGCGGCGGCTGCTGCAAAAGCAGTTTACCGCCCAGGTTTCCCCCAGCGCAGAATTTGGGCGAGTTGTGGCAAAATCTTCCAGAATGTACGAAAAAACCTATGGATAAGGGGGTGTCCCATTGATTCAAAGAATTTACAATTATGAAATGGGATTTGAAATCAACGGAACCCCCATTCCTGACCCCAGCAGTTTTTCCGGTGCTGTCAGCGACCTGGACACGCTGGGGGAGCGGGATTCCGGCGGCACGCTTCGCAGAAACAAGATTGCCGAAAAATACCACACAAGACTTGAATGGAAGAACATCCAGTGGGAAATGATGCGGTACATCGGCAGCATGATGGGCGGCAAAGAGCGAGACCGTTTCCTTTTTCGGTATGTTGACCCAATCGGGGGCGAGCAGGAGGTTGTATGCTACTGCGGAGACCGGGAATGGGACGGCGTTCTTTGCGCCGACCGGGATGACCGGGAATGGATTGGGACGCTTCGAGTGTCCATCATTGAGATTTGAGGAGGGCAGGGAAAACCATGGTAATTACAAGCGACCGATTCCATGAGGCAATCCGGTCAGATGCCCCGCAAACACCGCTGTTTATTTTTGACGGCGGCGTTGTAACCAAAAACGACATCGATTTATCAAGCGGATTCCGCTTCCAGGAAGCCGTTATGGACGGGGACGATTTTGAGCCGGGCGCTTGCTGCTCCTCCACGCTGGATTTTCAGCTGATGAACGAGGACGGTGAGTGGTCTGCGTTTCCGTTCGGTGATTTTACTGCCTACCTGGGGGCGCAGACGTTCCACAGGCGAGAGAAACAGCGGAAAGGCTGCGTTGTGCTGGCGGGCGGGAACACCATCCAGGGAAGCGACCAGCCCCCCTATTTAACGCTGAATGGGCAGACTGTGGCGGGGGCGGATGCCCCGGTTTATGCCGCTGTGCTATTCCGGGATATGCTTCTGGCGTTCACGTGGCAAGGGTATTTGTCATTTCGCTACAGCGGCGGGGAAATCACACCGGCGCAAGCCAATATTCATGATGCGCCCCTCCTGAAAGCGGCTGAAAGCTGGAAGCGAACCAGAACCGGAATCTGCTATGGGCATCAAATCCCGGGCATCACCACTGGCGTAAAGCCGGAAAACTGCCTGACCGTCACAACTCCAAACACCACCGTGAGCTATGAAATGGTATCGCTTGGGAAATTTACCGCCGAACGCCCGGTGTTTTCCACAAAGCGGCGGCTGTCCGTCCGGTGCTACGATTCCATTCAAAAATTTGACACGGAGTATACCCCCGCTCAGTTTTCCTACCCCACAACATTGTATGGGCTGCTGGAACAGACCTGCAAGGCGGCGGGCGTGGCGCTGTCTGGACAGGCACAGGAGCTTACAAATGGCTCTGCGTCCATCCCAAAAGCACCGGAACTGAAAAATGCAACGCTGAAAGACCTGCTCCATTACATTGGGCAGCTCAGCGGGACATTTGCAAAAGTGGGGCGGGATGGGGTGCTTACGATGAAGTGGCTTTCGGCATCCGGTTTTTCACTGGATGGGCATGACTACAGCGAGTGCAGCATTGGCTACTACACCGCAGCCCCGATTTCAAAAGTCGTTTGCCGAACCACCGGCGGCGAGGATTCCGAAACCGGCGCAGGGGAAAATCCATATTACATCGTGGATAACCCACTGCTGGCTGTGATGGGAGGTTAATAATTTGCAAGTGATTGAAAATTTGCTGCAAAAAATGCAGCAGACCCCCGCTTTTCGACCCATGTCTGCGGATACGTTTTCCGATTGGTCGATTGAAGCGGGAGACATCATCTCTGTGGATGCAGACGGCGTGGTGCATCCATTCCCGGTGTTTACCTCTGAATTGGATTGGGCGGGGGCGGCGAAGTCAACGCTTTCTTGTGATGGCAGTCAGGCAAGACAGCCCCTCCGCAAGCAGGAGCGGCGGGAGGCGGCTGCTTTTGGGGCGGTATCACGTGAAATTGCCAAAACAGACGGAAAGATTTTGGAGGCGAGAAATGAACTGATTGCCGCTCTCACAGGGGCAGACGGTGCGCCTGAAGATCTGGCAGCTGGGCTTCAAAATTACGTCCGGTACGATTTGACAAATAAGGAGGGGTATGCCGAAAGTGTCCTATTTGCGCAGATAGGCGAAAAGGCGCGAGCCGAAATCAACCTCTATACTGTCAAATCTGGAGATAAGGCTAAGACTTTCGCTGAAATCCTGGCAGATTTGATTACACTTCAGGGAAAAGTGAAGATTGACGGAACTGTGCGAGTGGAGAACGGACAACTAAATGTCGATGAAGACATTTATACCAAGGGAGACGTGGACGCGGACGGTTCAATTTATGCGCAGGGCGGCCTGGGATGCCAAAGTGGACCGTTCCGAGTTGGCGGGCGACAATTTGACCCAACACAAATCACCTCGACCACCGGCACTGTCCTGGTGCTGGGGACTGCATAAATAGGGGTGCGTCTCCAGGAATGGGGGCGAAAAAATACCCGCTAAAATGCTGGGAAACCCTAAAGCCCACGAAAAGCCGGGGTGGCTCCCGGTGCCTATACGGAGCGAAAGCAGAAATAAAGTAGTGGGATGGCCTACGCTGAAATAAAAAGCCGCTGTGGCGGTGCTAAGGGCTGCAAGGAATGGGCAATCAGCAGGGGGCTTTGCGCTCCCTCAACGACCGCACGGCGAGCATCCAGAACGGATGATGATACAGTCTACTCCCCTTTAAAAATATCGGGAAACCGAGGGTATAAAGGATATTAAACCGCCAACAGGGCAAACAAAAGTTAAGGTTTTGAAGAAACAAGCCGGTATCAAGCCGGCAGAGCTGCGGGAGTTCCGGGATGGGGACACTGTGTTTTATAATGTGCGCACGGCATCAAGCAAGCCCCAAGTTGTGACATACACCGGAACGCCAACCATCACGGGAGACGGGCGAAAAACCTACAGCTTTTCCGGTAAGTCGTCAGGCTTGATGAACGTCTATAGCACAGCTGGCGGTGCTACGGTTGAAAATAAGAACTACAGCGGGAGATACCGTGTAAGCTACAACGTATCGTCTGCCTCTTATTTTTCGGAGTCGGTTTGGCTTTATCAAAATGGACAGTACAAGAAATTCACTGGCGGTTTTTGGCGAAACTATAACAAATCCACCCTGGTTGTATCCGGGGTGGACACCGGCAGCGGCAGTGCTACCCTTGATTTCACGCCGCTGGAGCAGACGGTGGATGCCGGAAGCCTGACGGTTACACCTTACACGCCAGAAACCGTGGTGAAACGAGTGCTGCAACCGGCGGAACTGATTCCAGAGGAAGTAGAGGAAATCGAAGGAACGACCATTACAGTGCTTGCCCAGACTGTCACCCCGGTTCAGAATTTCGCCTTTGATGGCATGGATGACCTTGATGAAATTTATGAAATTTAACGCGGAAGGAGAACAAAATGGCAGAACAAATTGTGCGAGAAATCTGGCTGTTTCAAAAGCGGCGGGTGCCGCCCATCGACATTGTGGCTGGCAGTCAGATTCCTATTGCCCTAGAGATTAAGGATTATACCATTCCTACTAGTGCAATGGTCAAGGTGTATGCTCGCCCCTGGGGGCGGGAGACCACCTATGTGCAGGACGCTGTGGCAACCGGAAACACGGTTGTTTTTACCCCCCAAGACGGGTTTTTCAGGGAAGGCTGGAACAGCGTGCAGCTGGAAATCAACGGCAGCAAGATTCCGCTGGCGCTGGACGTAAACGGCGGTGTGCGGCTTTCGGACGGCGGCGGCGGCGCTACCCCCGAAGCCGTCCGTCCGCTGGTAGCCCGGGCGGAGGAAGCGGCCAAAGCGGCGGCAGGGCAAGCAGCAGAAGCAAAGGCCAGCGCCGATGCTGCGGAAAAGAGCGCCCAGGGGATTCGGGACAGTGCGGAAAAGATTGATAGAAATGCGGAGGATGTTAGTCAGCTAAAGGAAGATTTAGGGAATGAATCAACCAAAATGATTGATTCAATGATGGAATACGTCTATCAATATTTGGGAAATTCAAAAATTGCGGTAAAAAATGTGGCAAAAAAGGGAATGTTTGATGTCCAAACAGGTCAAGTAATTGAACATGATACACGATATTACACCCCATTTTATATCCCGAATTATATTAAATCATTACAAAACACATCTGCCACATTATATGTTTGGGATGAAAATGGAAATTATCTTGGCTTTGTTTTAACTGATTATTCTATTGGGAAAAGTGGCAGCCTAGACATTGGCGGTGTAGACCTTGATATAATCCGCAAAAAATATCCGAAATATAAATTCAAAATGGCATTTTATGGTGTTGGCGATGCGGCAATTTTAATGTTGAAGTCAAATCCAAGTAGTAAATTTAATATGATTCCGCCGCCTGTATACGAGTGGGCTAATGGTTATATCACCATGTCAAACAATCAAATAGAAGTGATTGCCAGTAATACTCGTATTGCCTCAACGAATTATGTATCAGTGGATTGCAAATATATAATTGCAAAAGACGATTATTCATTCAGAATCGGCGCAGTGGATTCTAACGGGGAATTCCTCGGAAATTATACAGAAAACAATAGGTTTGAATCTATTGGAAACAGTAAGCCATTAAAAAATTTCGATTTAGCAAAATATCCAAATTATAGATTTGTTCTTACTATCTTCCGTGATGATAATAGTGATATTTCTCCAAAGGAGGGATACACAAGTCTTATATATTTGCCTTTTTCTCCTATTGATTTGAATTTGACAAATGAGAAAGAAAAAGAATTATACACTACAAAACTTAGATATTTGCCATTTTTGTCTAAATTAAACGAAGAAAATAAAACTTCCTTATGTTTGTGCGCCGCTAAAACACCAATTGTGAAAAATAAAATTCCTATGCATACAGGTTTTTTGTTTCAAAAATTACCAAGCGATGATGGTACTGTTTTTTATGGGACAACACTAGAAAATGCTGTGGAAGTAGGCAAAATTATGAATGCCACAAAAACAGAATATCTTTCTATGAGTACCAGATTGCAGGCAATTTCACCAAAAGATGGCAGAGTTATTTTAACAACAAGAGGGGATAGAGGAAATTTATATGTGTGGGATGGTAATGATACATATAAATTGTTCGATGGTGCATCTTTGAAACCAATGGGATGGCTCTATAACAGCGGTGTCGATTTTGTTATCGATGCTAATGGAGTTGAGCATTGCATCTTTGCAGAATATGATGGAAGCACGCAAAATAAGGACGGATTTTATGTGTGGAAAGGAACTTATCCTTATACATCTGAATCTGACTGGAAAACTGTATTTCACAAAGATATATCATGGGAACCTGTGGTTGCAAATACGATAGTGCATTTTCATCAAATCCGAAGAGATCCTTGGACAAATATTCTTTATTTGACAAGCGGAGACAAGGAAGGTCAGCTCAACTGGTGGTACTCAACGGATTATGGTGACAAATGGACTTTACTGATCAGTGACACATCTGACAATTACTCGTGGGAAGCACACATTCTTAGATGTATAAATTTTGTTTTTACAAAAGATTATATTTATTGGGCAGTAGACCACGGAACAAACTCTTGCTTGAATAGAATCAAAAGAAATTCTTCTGGGATTATAGATTTATCCACAAGAGAAAAACTTTGTGATTTACCGTTTGCTATCGCAACAAATTCCATTTGCCATGTTGAGTCTCCTAATGGTATCTTTCTGTATACAAGAATAGATACTGGCTTGGAGTATGAATCTTATTACGGAACAAAAGTACCTGTTTTGTTTTGGTCTTTTGAAACGGAAAAGCTGTATAATTTGTTGGAACTTGGTTTGACAAATAACTCTTGGGGTGGTCATCGCGGAAAGTGTTATTTGAATTACACAAGCGGTCAGCAACCATATCCAGCAATGGGATTTAGCGATGATACCAGGTGCTATTTTGACATTGCAGGTGCTGACAATAGCAATATCGGAACTATTTTCTATGATATTTAATCGGCTAAAGATGGCTTTAGCTGATGCAAACAAAAAAGAAAGGGTGAGTAAAATAACAGTCGAACAAATACAGCACCTGCTGTGCTATCTTGGCTATGACCCGGGCAGCTGCGATGGCATCCAGGGCGCAAACACCCAGGCGGCGGTGAAGAAGTTTCAGGCAGATTTCGGATTGACTGCTGACGGCATTCCGGGTGAGGCAACTCAGAAGATGCTGACCGGCGCTGTGGCTGGGACGGCGGTGAAGGTGGAGAAGCCGGTGGACACCATGAAGAGCGGGGAAAAGACCGGAACGTTCTGGGATGACATCAAGTATTTTACCAGGGCGGAATGCCGCTGCAAGTGCGGTGGGCGGTACTGCAATGGTTACCCAGCCCAGATGGCAGAGGAAACAATGCGGATGGCTGACGAAATCCGGCGGAGAGCCGGTGTGCCGCTAAACGTCAACAGCGCCTTGCGCTGCCCCCCGTGGAACACCCACGAGAGCGGAGTGGCAACGTCTCTGCATCAGTACGGTCGGGCTATCGACCTTGCCCCCATCGGCGGCAACATCTCCGTTGCTAAGTTGCAGGAGATTGCAAAGGAGGTTATGGCGGAAAAGCTCCCAGGGAGGGGCGGCCTGGGGACGTATCAATGGGGCGTACACATTGACAACGGAAAATACAGCCGGTGGAACGGCTAGAGAAAGAAGTGAAAAATTTGAGCAATTTTGCCCAAACTCTATTGACAATTCTGCTGGCGCTTATTGGCTCTGCTGGCTTTTGGGGGTATCTGGATGCCCGCAGGACAAGGAGAGAAAAGAAGGACGATAAAAAGAATGCCAACACTCGTCTGCTAGTTGGAATGGCACACGACCGCATTATTTATCTGGGTATGAAGTATGTGGAACGTGGGTTTATCACCAAGGACGAATACGAAAACCTGAATGACTACCTTTTTGAACCTTACGCTGCTGCCGGTGGGAACGGTTCTGCCAAGCGCGTTATGGAAGAAGTAAGAAAATTGCCGCTACACAATAATTAGGGTTTATTCTTGCCCGGCTTTGGCTGGGGTAAAATTTAAGGAGGAACAGTATGAAACTTTTTATCAGTCAACCGATGAAAGACAAAACCAATGAAGAAATTGAAGCCGAAAGAGCAGCAGCTGTCAGACTGTTCGACTTTCCAGGCCTGGACTTAGAGGTTATCAATTCTTTTTTCAAGGACGCACCTGCACAGGCTACCCCGCTGTGGTTTCTCGGAGAGTCCATTGAGTTGCTGGGAAAGGCCGATGTTGCGTACTTCTGCAAGGATTGGCAGCACTACAATGGATGTATCATCGAGCATGAATGCGCCGTGAGATACGGCAAGAAAATTTTATACGCCTAACAAGCAAGGAGGGAAACAAAATGATTAACTGGGTTGTACGTATCAAAAACAAGAACTTCTGGCTGGCGTTCATCCCCGCCGTTCTGCTTTTGGTGCAGACCGTAGCGGCGGTGTTCGGCTACTCCCTGGACTTTGGGGAACTCGGCAACCGGCTGGTTGCCGTGGTCAACGCTGTGTTTGGGGTGCTGGTTGTCCTGGGCGTGGTCAATGACCCGACCACGGCGGGGATTGCTGATAGCAAGCAGGCGCAGGGATATCATTACCCGAAGGAGGACTGACAGATAATTGGATAAATCCCGGATTAACCGGGTGATAGTGGAAGAATTTGACCGGCTGGCCTTTTTGACCGAGCTGGAAAAAGGAATCCTTGTCACCCGTGCCGCCGGGAAAAGCCAAATTTGGCAATCGCAAAATCTCCATGTGTCCCAAGCCACGATAACCAGGGTTGTCCGAAGATTGCAGCAGAAATATGATGCAGTCAAGGGGTACAGTGCCACACTCCCGGATGACCTAGTTATTTGACCACAAATTGACGATTTTCTGACGAAAACCAGGCGAAACGATGATGATTCGTTCGCCTGGTTTTTTGTTATTATAATGGCAGAAGGTGGCCACCTCCAATATTTTCAAGGAGGACTTCTATATGGTTGAAGTTGAAAAGGACTATGCAAGCAAGGGCGTTGCTGGAGCTGGTCTTGGCACTGGTATTGCAGGACTTTCCCTGGGCGTTCTGAATGCCATGGGCGGTCTGGGCGCATTGGCAATGGGCAATCGCAATCAGGCCGTTCCTGTTGCTCCTGTAGCTCCCTACGGCTGGGCTGGTTGGAACGGCTACGGCGGCTGTTGCAGCGACAATATGCCCGTGACACGCTACGACATGGACAAAGATCGAGATATCGCCGCCAAGGATGCGGAGATTTCTCTGCTCAAGGCAAATATCTACAACGACCAGAAAACCCTTGAACTGTACGCCTATGTTGACGGTCAGTTGAAGGATATTCGTCAGTCCCTGTGTAACCAGGCGGTTCACAATCAGCGCACTGAGGACAGCTTCGCTCTGGTTCGTCAGGACGTTGAGGCTGTGCGTGCTGAACTGTCCAAGGACATCAAGATTGAGGCAGAGCGGCGGTGCTGCGGTGACAACTCTATCGTCACTTACGCCAACGCCACGTTCTACCCCAAGATGGTGGCTGACGTTACTACAGGCACCGGTACGACTGCCCAGACCCTGTACAACCCCCTGCCCAAGTGCGGCGGCGGTTGCTGCAACGGTAACTGATTTCCCAAAGTGGGGCGGCAACCGCCGCCCCACATTTTTAAGGAGGTAATTTTTATGGTTTCTATGGATACTGTTCAGTCTGGAATTGCGAAATTCATTGACCGAGATATTGCCCCAAGCCTAAACGGCTGGGACAGAGTCCTGATTGCCGGAGCCGGTGGCCTCTTGACGGCCAACATCCCAAATATTATCGCCCAGTATGCGGAGCACCCCATGTTTAAGGCTCTGGGCGTTTACGATAAAGGGCGCAACGCTGTCGATGTAGACGCTCTGTACAACGCCGCCAAGCCGTACATCAGCGACCCTATCCCTGTGGAAATCCCGATGCTGAAAATCACGTTCAAAATAGGGAAGAAAGAGCTGGATACGCTGTATGCGTACATCAAGGAAGGAGTGTAAGGCTATATGAAAGAAATAAAACTCCTCATGGAGCACATTGAGGACGAGCTGGAGGACGCGCACACCTACGCAGAGTTGGCACTTGAGTACAAGGAAGCTGACCCGGAAACCGCAGAGCTTTTTTACAAGCTCTCAGGCGAGGAAATGAACCATATGAACGCCCTGCACAAGGCCGTTGTTTCTCACATTGAGGAATACCGCAAGCAGAAGGGTGAACCGCCTGCGGCCATGATGGCTGTCTATGAGTACCTGCACAAGCGTGATATTGAGCGGGCGGAGGAAGTCGGAGTGCTACAGGCAATGTACAAGAAGTAAGAAACACGCCCGGCCAATTAAGGCAGGGCGTGTTTCTTGGTCTGGACGAAAACCATACCCACAACAACAATTGTGTTCGGATTCGCGCCCAATGGCAGAGCATTCAGCCCCATATCCGAACACCCATGTGCAGGTGAAACAGGGACGCGGAATGTTTTGGCAGGGATTTGAGACAGGCGGTAAGCGGTGACAAATGTCAAAAAGCCGGGGTCGTTATCGTAAACAGTGACGGAATTAACCAGCATATCTATTAACATCGGCTTTTGCGTTTCCAATGGGATTGCTTTTTCGCGTACAGCGCGAAGGTAGGTAACGACCGTTTCTTTTTCCAGCGGGATAACGCCGCGTTCTTCATCGACGAGCTGTTCGGACAGCGCTTTTTTTTGCGCTTCCAATTCAGCAATCCGCATTATAATTGCATCCGGGGCAACGGCTGCTGTTTCGATGGCTTTTGTCAGGTTACGGATGCCGCTGTCAATTTCTGCAATTTTCTGACGGATGACCGGAATCTGCGTATTCTTTTTAATTTCGTCCTCCGACTGCTGGGCGGCTATGGACGCGACAAAGTCGATAATATCATCCGTCAGGACATCCAGCGCGTCCTGAGCAACAACATCCTCAATCCAGTCCTTCGGGACTGGCTTTTTATCGCAGGTGTGGTCTTTCTTTCTGACGGCGCAGGAATAGTAATTGTATATCTTGCCGCCCTTCCCCCTGCCGCATTCTCCGACCATCGGAGCGCCGCAGTGACCACAGAATATTTTACCTGCCAGAAGATACGCCGCCTTTGCTTTTCCCCTGGCTGGGGCGGCCTCATTGGCTTTCAGGCGGCTTTGAACGGCGACCCAGGCATCATCGGTGACGAGGCGAGGGATAATCCCTTCTTGCCGCATTTCCTTATACTTATAAACACCAATATACTTTTCATTCCGAAAAATATTTTTGAAACTGCTTCTGTTAAATTTTGCGCCGCTGGCCGTCCGGTAGCCCCGAGCGTTAAAATCCGCGCAAATGGAAGCGGCGGTTTCGCCGTCACCGTATCGGCTGAATGCTTCCACCACCAGCGGGGCGGTGAGCGGGTCAATGACGAACTTCTTATTTTCAATCTTATAGCCCAGCGGGATTTGACCGCCCAGAGAGTTGCCCTTGATGGCGGATTCCCGCATTCCCCTGGTGATTTTCTGGGACAATTCCAGAGAATAATACTCCGCCATCCCTTCCAGAAGGGCTTCCAGAATCACGCCCTCCGGGTTTTTGGAGATACCTTCCTTTGCGGATTCCACATTGCACCCGGCTTTTCTGAGCCGCATACGGGCGATTGCGGCATCTTCCCTGTTCCGAGCAAACCGATCCAGCTTGTAAACCAAAACCGTTTTCCATGGCGCTCTGACAGCATCAGAAAGCATCCGCTGGAAGGATGGCCGCTTCTCCATGCTGGCGTGTGCGGATATAGCCCGGTCAACATAAATAGCAGCTATCCGGTAGCGGTGCTGCTTGCAATGGGCGATCAACTCCCGAAGCTGCCCTTCAATGGACTGCTCCGTTTGTCGCTCTGAGCTGTAGCGCATATACAGGCAGCAGACGGCATCACAATCAGATGACAGAACAGACGGATTTTCGGCAAACTGTTGCCGCTCCTGGGCGGTGAGCGCGGATAAATCAATGGGTATCGTTTGCATTTTTCTTTTGCTCCATCCTTTTTTTTACCATTTTTCGGCAGACGAACAGACAGACACCAGCAATGGCGAACGCAGCAGCATAAACAACGGGGCTGCTGCGGGTTCCTCTAAAAAGCCCGAGGTTCGGATTTTTCATATCCAGGAATACATAAATCATCAGGCAGGCCCCAAACAGCGTCGCAAGCCCTGCGGCCCCATAGGTTATCCTCCTCCAAGAGCTGCGGACGGCAAAAAGCTCCCTTTCCATCATGCGGCTGCGTTCTTCCAGCCGGGAGATAGCGTTATCTTTTTCCGATATAAGTTCTTCCTTGTGTGAAATTTCGGTTTTCAGCCGTTCGATTTCCGCGCTCTGGTCTTGCTTCGGCGGGGACAGCTCCATCAGCTCATCCAAGGAAAGCCCCAGGTCGATTGCGATAGCGGTGACATCGTAGATGCTGGGGCCAGTCAGGTGGCCGGAGAAAAACTTTTTAACCATGGATTCGCTCAAACCGGTGCTGTCAATAACCTGCTGATTGGTTTTGTGCTGCTCCTCCTTTGCCCATTTCATCTTTGTGGGCAGATTATCACAAATTGTCGATATTTGTTGTATTATTTGCTTGTTTTCCATGTAAATCACTTCTATTACTCGTAAAATATTCTCAATTTCCGGGAAAGCTATCTGATTACCCATATGAACCTTTATGTTTTTGCCCTGCACAATTACGATGGGGGCAAGCCAAAGGAATGGGACACACGGCTCCACCGGCGGCGGCAGCCCGGTCACTTGTGGCACGGTGGCCGGGCAATTTTTAATCTGTCTGTTTTATTGGGCACATTAAGTGCTATACATAAGTTATGAATCGAACAAACATTCGATAATAAAACAATGCAAAGGAGCGGCGACAATGTTGGAAGAGGTTTTGGAAATGTGGGAACAGCTAAACGAAGAGAATAAGAGGAAGATACTTACCCTTGAAGCTGCTCTTTTATCAACTCAGCCATTGCAGAACGAATCTGCTGCTGATGCTCAGGAGTGAGCATAGCAAAGTATCTAGCGAAATCCTCGGTTTCCTTGTCGGGAGCCGGGGATTTTTCCGTTTCCTGGTCTTCCTCGGAGAAGTAGTCTTCGTCCACGCCGAAGTAGTCAATAATCTTTTTCAGCTGCGTATCTCTTGGGGAAGAACCGTTTTTCCACCCAGAAACGGCGGATTTGGAAACACCTACTTGTAACCCGACATAAGACGGTGTTACCCCTCTGCTATTACATAGTTCGATAAACTTTTTGTAAAACATGACGAAAAAGACCTCCATTTTTGTGCAACAAGCAGAAACAGAACTTTATTGACTTTGATACTTGACTTTCTTAACTAACTGAACTATAATACTTCCATGAACACCGGTTCTCAAAAAATGGTGCAAGAAGCCACGGGGCAGGAACCCTGATTTCTCAAAAGTTCCGGCTCCGGCGAGTGGCGAATGCTAGTTATCTATGGCAAGACTAATATAGCATACGCCACGCGCTTTTGCAACATATTTGTGAATGGGTTTTCAAAAAAATTGCTGCGGCGGAAAAGAAAAATTCACCCGTGGTTTGGTCACGAGTGAATTTCCCCCAAATTTATTTGCCGAAATGCGCTGCGTTGGAAGTCCGTGCTCCGTACACGGCGGGAAACCCTAGATTCCCGCTTTACTTTCAACAGCAGACCAAACCTGCGTCCTTGACGCACCGTTTCACTTTGGCAGTTTCGGTTCTGCCCTTCGCCCTAACGCATCACGCCACCTATGTGGTTCGGTACTGGCGGTAACAAAAGTTTGTTGGACATAAGTGCCCCCTTCACTCTTTATTTGCCGCATTGGGCGAGGACATTATAGCGAACTTTTCCGCCGCAGTCAATATCCCAAAAATGGCCGTGCAAAGGAGGTTGCGAATTGTTTTATGAAACCCTAAAGGAAATCTGCGAGAAGAAAAAAACAAGCCCATCCGCCGTGTGCCTTGCCATCGGAATGAGCAAGAGCAATGTAACGGCGTGGAAAGCCGGTAGGAATCCTACCCTTGATACCGTTATTGCGGTAGCGGACTATCTGGGTGTAAGTCCGGCGCGATTTATCAAAAAATAAAGGAGGAGGTTACAACGAGTGGAACTAAAGATACCGCAGACCTATGGAGAGCGGAGGAAAGCAGCCGAGTTCATCCGGCGGACATTGGTTCAGGAGAACCTACGGAACAACTGGCTGATCCAGCAGCTTGCGCGGGAGGGGTTCTTCATCAAGCCACCCACGGTGTGCGATGCGCTGGCACTTCGGTCTCAGTTTCCGAAAACGGACGAGTTTCTGGGCAGAGCGGAACGGATTTGCAGAAAGTACGCGAAGAGCTGCTTCGGTCAAACGCAATCCGGGAGCTAGGCAAAATGGCAAGAGCCTTTATGAAGGAACAACCGGAAACTTATAAGCGCATTTTCTTTGAAACTTACGGCAGAATGCCGAAGGACGTGTGAAAGGAGCTAATTATGGCAAATTATAAAGTGGGAGATAAGGTGCGGATTGTAAGCCAAAAGCCGAATCACCCCGATTTTGTGACCAATATGGAGAAGTACCTAGGCAAGACCCTGACGGTTCGGAGTGTTGCTGAGGGCGGCAACTACGCACACTACACATACTACACATTTGACGAAGCGTATAGAATTCCCACCGATGGGTGTTATTGGTGTTTTCTTGAAGCCTGGATTGCCGGGCTTGCTGAACCTCAGACGGAACGGCATGGCGACAATGGTCTGAGCGTGGTTATCTGTTTTAACGGAAATAAAACCACGGCACGGCTGATGCGAGGCGAGACCATTGTGAAAACCGCAACCGCCCGCCGTAATCCCGCCGACAACTACAGCAGAGCGGTGGGGGCAAGGGTCGCCGTTGAGCGGTTGTTCAAGAAGACATCCGGCAAGGCCAAAGATGCCAGCAAGCCTAAAATCGGAGACAAGTTCGTTGTCGTTGGAAGAAGTGCGTTCCATGGGTTTGATATAGACACAATCGTAACGCTCATCCGCTTGGAATGTGATGGTTGCAACCAATACCGAGATGATTTTGGTTTATGTCAGTATGTTAGTGACCGTGATGTGAAGCCATACAAGGAGAAAACGACATGAGCGCAAAAGATGCTACCCCCCAGGAGATTCAGGCCATGAAAGACCGGCTTGCCCAGAAGCAGGCAGCCAGGCGGTTTGATGTAGAAGCAGCGGAAGCCATCAACATGGTTCACCATCGTCAGCCGTTGGTGGTGGAGGAGCGGCTAACCCCACTGGAAAAGCGGGAGTACGTGAGCCGCGTGATTCCGGCTGGACGAGCGTTCAGCGCTTCAGCGGTAGCGTTTCTGCTTGCCAGAGCATTCACCGACAACTGGCTGTTCCTACTTGCATTGAGCCTGACGGTGTTCACGGCGGCGGCAATTGCATAAAAAAGCCGCTCCTGGGGAGAGACCAGAGAGCGGCAAGGGGAAAAATTTACAGTGTCATTATAAATGACAGGAAGGAAAATGTCAATGGATATTTTTGATAAAATGGAGCCGTACCGCTTGGCAGAGCAGCTGGCATACGAGTCAGACAGACGAGCAGCCAGATACCCCCGCTGCGAACGATGCGGTGACGCAATCACAGACCGGAAGCTGGTATACATCCCCGAGCATGATGAGTTCTACTGCCTGGATTGTGTTGACGCAATGACCGAAATTAACGAAGCTGCGGAGGTAGAGTGATGGAGGATGATATTTTCATCAACGAATCCGAAATGTTTGAAGAAGTCATTCCCGGTAGAAAACTGAGATTTAATTTCCCAGCAATTTACTTTTACCTGTCATCCTCCGCTTTTGTAGCGTATTTTAATAAACTTGCTGCGCCGATGATGGCGGATGCAGAACGAGTCCAGGTTAAAGTAAGCAGTCGTTTTATCGTATTCCTGCCATCCGATCGCAAACCGCACAACACATTCGCAAAAGGCCAAAGCCATACGGCAACTCTTGCCGTTACAAACCTTGTAGGGATAGTTCCGGTAGGAGCGGCGTTCCGATGCTATCCCTACAAGGGTGGAATCGCCATCAAGCGAGACGAACCGATTAAGGAGGGGGACGCAAAGTGATTAAAAAAATACCCACCGCCAACATGAGCAAAGCGGACTGGGAGAAGCTACGCTCAACCACCATCGGCGGCTCCGATGCCGCCGCAATCCTGGGTCTGAACCCCCACAAGTCACCCTACGCCCTGTGGGCGGAGAAAACCGGAAAGGTCATCCCGGAGGACATTTCCCAGAAAGAGGCGGTGCGGCTGGGTACAGACCTGGAGGACTATGTGGCACACCGATTTATGGAAGCCACCGGGAAAAAGGTGCGCCGGGAGAACTACACCGTATTCCGAGACGATATGCCATATGCCCACGCCAATTATGACCGCCTGATTATTGGAGAAAAAGCCGGGCTTGAAATCAAAACCACCAACGCCCTGAATTTGAAAAAGTTCAAGAACGGGGAGTTTCCGGCACTCTACTATTGCCAGTGCGTTCACTATATGATGGTTTCCGGTTTAAAGCGGTGGTACTTGGCTGTCCTGGTGCTTGGAATCGAGTTCAAGGTATTCACCATTGACCGTGACGAAGCGGAGATTGAAGCCCTGCGGGAAGCGGAGGAAAACTTCTGGTACCAGGTGCAGAACGACCTTCCCCCGGAGATTGACGGTATGGATTCCACGGTGGATGCCCTGAACGCTGCATTCCCGGTGAGCAACCCGGAGGCAGAGGATGTAGACCTGACCGGCTGCGCCACAGACCTTTTGATTTTGGACGAATGCTCTCGGCAAATTAAGGAGCTGGAAGAAAAGAAAAAGGCGGCACAAGCAAGGGTTATGGAGGCGTTGGGAAACGCTGAAAAGGGATTTTACAGCACCTATTCCGTCAGTTGGAAAAGTCAGAAACGGCAAACCTTTGACCGCAAGAAATGGGAGAAAGACCACGGAGAAATCCAGGAAGAATATTTGAAAACATCGGAGAGCAGAACTTTCCGGTTCAAAAAGGAGAATGACGAATAATGGCAAATAACACGATTCAGAACGCAGCTGCCGCAACCACTCAGGCGGTCAGCAAGGCAAAGAAGCCCAGCAGCATCCAGGACTACATTGAGGTTATGAAGCCCGCTATTGCGGCGGCGCTGCCCAGCGTGATGACCCCGGAACGGTTCAGCCGCATTACCCTGTCCGCCCTCAGCTCCAATCCAAAGCTGAAGGAATGCACTCCCCAGTCCTTTCTTGGTGCAATGATGACCGCCGCGCAGCTGGGATTGGAACCCAATACCCCCCTGGGGCAAGCCTACCTGATTCCTTTTCGCAATCACGGCCAGATGGAGTGCCAATTTCAGCTTGGCTATAAGGGGCTTATCGACCTGGCCTACCGTTCCGGTGAGGTTTCCATCATTCAGGCGCACACCGTGCATGAAAATGACGATTTCCAATATGAGCTTGGCCTTGACCCCACACTTCGGCACGTCCCTGCCAGAAGTAACCGTGGAAAGCCTATTTTTTACTATGCAATTTTCAAAACAAAAACTGGTGGCTATGGCTTCCAGGTGATGAGCATTGAAGATGTAAACACCCATGCCAAGCAGTATTCCAAAAGCTACAGCAACGGCCCGTGGCAGACCAATTTTGACGAAATGGCGAAGAAAACCGTGCTGAAAAAGGTGCTGAAATACGCCCCCTTAAAGTCCGATTTTGCAAGAGGCATCGCTCAGGACAACACTATCAAGACAGAAATTGCCGCCGACATGGCAGAAATCCCCGATGTAACGGACTACATTGATGTGGATGCAGAGACCGGCGAAGTCATCCCCCAGGAGGCAGCAGGAAATGCTTAATTGTGTTTCAATCGCTGGCAGAATCGTCCGTGACCCTGAGCTGCGCCGTACTGGCAGCGGCAAGGCTGTTACCAGTTTCACCGTTGCCTGTGACCGCGATTTCAAAAACCAGCAGACCGGAGAAAAAGAGGTTGACTTCTTCGACTGCGTTGCCTGGGGCGCTGCTGGTGAAAATGCGGCAAGGTATTTCAGCAAGGGTCAAATGGCAATGGTTACCGGACGGCTGCAAATCAGGCAGTATACCGACAAGAACGGACAGAACCGAAAGCAGACGGAAATTTTGGTGAGCAGTCTCTATTTCTGCGGAAACAATAGGGACAATAGGGCGGCAAACTCTCAGCCGAACGCCGGGGGCAGCACTGCCCAGAACGCGCAAAGCGCCCCCCAATTTGTGCCGGTGGAATGTGATGACGATCAGCTTCCCTATTGATGTCTGATGTCAATGCCTTGGCGGTGGGAGGTGAAACCGCCAACTCCAACGAAAGGAGAACCCTAATGACTGTTGAATTTACGATTCCCGGCGTTCCGCAAGGGAAGGAGCGCCCCCGCTTCACCCGGAACGGTGCGACATACACCCCAAAGAAAACGAAGGACTATGAAAAGCTGGTGGCATGGGCATACCAGTGCGAGGCCCACGATGTGCGGTTTACCGGATCGGTGCGAGCGTTTATTGCCGCAGTCTACCCTATCCCCAAGTCTTGGAGCAAGAAAAAGCAGCAGGACGCTGCGAACAACAAGCTGTTGCCCCTGGTAAAGCCCGACCTGGACAATGTTGCAAAGGCGGTGCTGGATGCGTGCAACGGAATTGCTTACAAGGACGATGCTGCTGTTACCGGGCTGACGGTCTGCAAACGATATGGGACGCGGCCATGTGTGGTCGTGCAACTATGCGGGGAGGCAGAAAGCAATGACACAGTGTGAGCGTATCCTGCGGCATTTGCAGGACTATGGGAGTATCACTCAGGCCGAGGCTGTTACCGAGTACGGCTGTTACCGGCTGGGTGCTAGAATTTGGGATTTGAAAGCGCAAGGAATCCCCATCCGCTCCGAGCGGGTGACTGGCAAAAACCGGTACGACGAGCCGGTATCCTTTTCCAGATATTCCATCGTAAAAACGGAACGCGAGGATTGACCCATGGACGAAAGAACCCAATTTACATTTTACGCCAGCTTCTTCGATGCGGTTTCCAGAATCAAGAAAAAGGCAGACCGCGCCGACGCTTACGACGCTATTTGCGCCTATGCCCTGCGGGAAGAAGACCCGGACTTTTCCAAAATGTCCGATGCCGCACAAATCGCGTTTCTGCTCATAAAGCCGAATCTGGATTCCAGCAGAAGGAAAGCAAAGTCTGGGAAAAGTGGAGGAAGCAGTAAGCAAACAGCAAGCAAAGCGGAAGCAAACAGCAAGCAAAGCGGAAGCAAAATGGAAGCAAACTGCAAGCAAGAGCAACCCGCAAGCGAGAAAGAGAAAGAGAAAGAGAACGAATGTTATCCCCCTAACCCCCTTGCGGGGGCAAACGAAAAGAAAAAGCGATTCACCCCGCCTGCGGTGGAGCAGGTGGCGGAGTATTGCCAGGAAAAGGGGTACCACATTGACTCGGAAGCCTTTGTAGCGTTCTATGCGTCCAAAGGCTGGATGGTTGGCAAAAGCCCCATGAAGGATTGGAAGTCCGCCGTCGTCACCTGGACAAAGAGCGAAAGGCGGAGAGTTGGCAACGAAAATACTCGCAGCGGCTACACCAGCGGCGTTGACCGTCTGGCAGAGATGTACAGGGAGGAATTTGGGGAATGAATAAACAGGAAGCGTACCAGATTCTAACGCTTTTACAGGCAAATTATCCAGATTCTTTCCGTGGAATGTCCAAAGAAGCGGCAAACGTGAAAGTCAATCTTTGGGCTGATATGTTCGCCGAAGAACCGTTTGAGGCCGTTGCCACCGCTACGAAGGCGTACATAGCCACAGATACCGGCGGCTTTATGCCAACCGTCGGGAAACTGAAAGATATGCTCCATCGGATGCAGTCGCCCCAGCAGATGACCCAGATGGGGGCATGGGGGTTGGTTGCAAAGGCATTGCAAAACAGCATATACGGTGCAGCTGAAGAATTTCAAAAACTCCCTCCGGCGGTTCAGCGGACGGTGGGAAGCCCCGCCCAGCTCAGGGAATGGGCGCTGATGGACGCAGAAACGGTACAGTCCGTGGTAGCCTCGAACTTCCAGCGATCCTTCCAAGTGTGCCAGAAGCGGGAGGACGATTACCAGAAGCTCCCCGGAGCAGTAAAAAGCTTTGTAGCAGAACTGGCGGGCGGGATGAAATTTGAAGGGCTCCCGGAGGGGGAGCAGAAAGGAAATGTGAAATGAGCAACGTTATAGAACAGCTTACGCCAAACCCAGTAAACCACACGCATGGAGAAAATGGGTGCTGCAAAAACCCCAGAGCATGGGAAATGGAAATGATGCACCAGGTGTGGGCTGCCGGCCTCCACGATGCCGCCAATTGCTTTCAGAATGCGCTTGAAGCAAAGTGGAAGCTCGAATCTCAGCGAAAGGTGAAGCCGAAAACAAACAGTGACAGAATCCGAGCTATGACGGACGAGGAGCTTGCGATATTTTTGGGAGATGTAGATTGCTGCAACCCCGATCATTGCAAGCCTGGAATGTACTGCGGGAAGCGCTGGCTCTCCTGGCTCCGCTCCCCGGCGGAGGAAAGCAAGGAATGAAAGTACTTGTAGCGTGCGAGGAATCGCAAACCGTGTGCAAGGTGTTCCGGGCAAAGGCCAGAAGCAAATTCTCCCCCGGTATAGCCACCGCAATGGCCGAACAGTGGGGATAGAAACGAGGTAAAAATGAACAAAGCACTGTTAAGCAGTGGAAAAATGGACTGGCGAACACCAAAAGACTTTTTCCGAGAGTTGGATCAGGAATTTCATTTTGGTTTGGATGCTGCCGCCTCCCTCGAGAACGCCAAGTGTGAACGCTATTTCACTCAAGAAATGGACGGCTTGTCCATGCCGTGGGGTGGGTATGGAACTGTGTTTTGTAACCCGCCCTATGGCCGGGAGATCGGGAAATGGGTTCAAAAGGCATATTCTGAAAATGTCCGTGGGGGGGTGACAATCGTCATGTTGATTCCGGCACGGACGGACACAAGCTATTTCCACGATTACATATGCGGAAAAGCGGAAATTCGGTTTCTGCGTGGGCGGTTAAAATTTGAAGATGAAAACGGGGTAGCAATGAACCCAGCGCCGTTTCCGTCTATGGTAGTGATTTTTAGATAGCAGATAAGCCCGGGGCAACCCGGGCGGGAAGGAGAAAATATGTATGTTCTTGAATACAAGCAGCTGTTTATACCCCGGGAGGAGCTGACCAAGAACCGCAGTTTTCAGGGGTATAAGTGGAAACAGTACGCTCTATGCGCCGAAAAGGAACCGCTAGTACAGATTTTGGCAGAGCAGAAAAGGCAAGAGGACTGGAGAATAGTCGAAATGCCAGGGAACATAGAACAGGAGGGATGACAATGAGTAAAGCAGTACTTATCAGCATCCGCCCGGAGTGGGTGCAGAAGATTGGAGAAGGCAAGAAAACCACCGAGGTTAGAAAGACAAGGCCGAAGTTGATACCTCCGTTTATGTGCTATATTTACTGCACCTTGCCACGAAAGAACAAGTCTCATGTCATGTGCTTATCCATTTGCGACGATGACGGGGAGACTATAGAAATGAACGGTAAGGTTGTTGGGGAGTTTACCTGCAATAAAGTAACGAATCTTTTTTCAAATAGCCAGTTCTGGCTGAACGAGGATGATGTTTTGCAAACTTGCTTGTCTGCTGCGGAAATACGAAAATATGCAAACGGCGCAAACGGATTGTACGGCTGGCACATTTCCAACCTGAAAATATACGATATACCGAAAGAACTGAGCGAATTCAAGGGGCTGAGGAAAACGAAATTTGGATATGCGCCTGTTGAAATCAAACGCCCGCCCCAGAGTTGGTGTTATGTGGAGGAACTGCAATGAGTGATTACATAAGCCGGGAGGCGTTCAAGGGGAAATATCTCTGCTGCGGGTATTTGCCCGAAATGCCGGAGAAGGAATTTGATGAGTTCCCCGCCGCCGATGTGGAGCCGGTGCGGCGTGGGCGGTGGGTGGTAGACTACCCAGATGGTGCGTCTTACGAGGGCGCAGCGCTCAGGCTAATGTTTGCTTTGATTACCTGCTCAGAGTGTGGCAAAACTTTTGAACTAGCGAAGATTGGAAAGGCTAGATATTGCACTTGCGGCTCCAAAATGGATTTGGAGGAATAAAATGAAAATGTTCCTTAAATGGTTGAAAAAGTGGAGAACAAAATTATTTTCCCAAAAAAGAAAGGAGATTTTTGATGCCGAGTAAAAATGCTTTTTTAGAAAAACAGGCAAAAATTCAGAAAGCGTGCTTTGACGAGGGCTGGGCGTTAGGCGTGCAACAGATGTGCGACTATATCTCCCTGGCCCTCCGAGACCCGGAAACCATGGGCAAGGATACATTCAGCGGCGCAAGAATCCTGAAAGTCATGCGGAAAACCAACGAGATTATGCAATATTTCCGCCCGGCGTTCCTGCCAAACGATGAGGCGGATTGGTATCAAGAACAGCTGGACAAGGCTCTGCGAGAGGCGTTCAAGGGCAACGGCGAAACGTTCTTTCCGTTCCGAGAGCGGTACGATTGCCTGAAAGAGTACGACTATAAGGTCGGGAAATGGAGGGGGTAAAACGATGAATCTATTGCAAGAAACACTGGATGCGTTGAAAGAAAACGGCAAAACCCCTACGGATGTGCGGTGGGTTGGAAGGCCGAAAATCAAAGCAAAATGCAGCTGGCGTGAATTTGAAAAGCAAGCTGAAAACCTGCCGACATTCTGTGATGTCCCTTTCGATCTGCTTGTCGTGGGGGACGACTGGTGGCTCGAACGGGAGGAGCACAGAGAGGAAGAATGGTGGGAATTCAAGACGCTTCCGGCTGAGCCGGATGCACCAAAATGCGAGATTGGCAAAGACCTGTTTCTATGGGATAAAGACAGGCTGATGCTTCTGGGGGTGGAATATCAAATTTTCGACCTGTCGGTGTTGCCCAGCCTGGGCGTGACAGCTGACAATGTTACAGCACCACTGGAAAGCTATATTTCCGGCGAAAAACAACCAGCGATTTATAAATTCTGCGTAAGGGCAAGTGTTAACATTGGTTTTGAAGATTTCGTTGAAAAGCCAGGGGTGGGAAAGAGGTTTATCCTAAAGCTTGTGGATGACGTTAAAGTCAGAGACGTGAGGTTTTTGGGGCTTGTCAAAAAAGTCGTAAAAATAACCGAAAATATAGCGATTGTCTCCATTGAACCGGTGTCAGCGTTTGAGATAACCGATTTTCCGAGAGGTGGGAAAAAATGAGCCTTAGAATATGCACCAGATGTGGTGCGCCACTGGCTGGCAACAAATGCGAATACTGTGGGCACCCTCAAAACGAGGCCGGGTTTACAGCTTTCTTTGAGCAAGACAGAGCCGTAGGGACGCTGACCATCGGCGGGGACGAATACAAGGTCTATCTGGCGGAAATGGAGGCGCAAGAGGTGCTGGGAGCCCCTGATGGAGACTGGGATGGGACGTGGAAAAAGCCGAGGCTTGGAATCAGGCGAAGGTTCGTTTTGGAGGAAATGTGAGCCCATCTTATTAACAAGATATATTTAATATATAATAT
>ERZ1035032.263-NODE-263-length-44717-cov-125.208656_pt1 | contig 44717 bp, 45 predicted proteins | sample MGYA00520693_ERZ1035032 | MGnify/ENA primary metagenome ERZ1035032 (study PRJEB33766, sample SAMN09781740) | gut metagenome | biome: gut microbiome | host: Homo sapiens | place: Madagascar | study: EMG produced TPA metagenomics assembly of the PRJNA485056 data... | reverse complement strand
TTAGAGAATAAATTGGACTTTAGCGATAATACAGACATCTTTATCCCTATTCCAAGAGGTGTGGCTGTAGTCAATATCATTGCAGACTCATTAGCTACCTCAAAGACACAGAACATTGATGCCATATTGGAGTTCTGGGGAAGTGGTATATATTTCCGTAAAAATATCATCCTTAATGCACAAGGACAAACATCTATGGCTTTTGCCAAGAAGAACCAGTCTTTTGATTTTAAAGACGGAACTTCTATTAAATTTGGTGACTGGGTTTCACAAGATAGTTTTCATTTGAAAGCAAATGCTGATGATGTATTCTGTGGTCTTAACAATGTAGTATATAAATATGCAGACTATGTGGTAGGTAAGACAGATACAAGAGCAAACAGAGTTCTTCGCTCAGCAATTATTAGCTATAAGAATGCCAGTGGTAAATTCAAAGCAGATTTCGATGATAATGCTAAGTGCATGCCTGATGGATTCCCTATATCTCTGCATCTTAATGGAGAGTTCTATGGAATGTATACATGGAACATGAAGAAGCATCGTGCCAACTATTCCATGGATAAGAAAGATTATACCAGTATTATGATAGACCCAGACAGACTAACATCTGAGACATTCTGGAATGGAACTATTGACTGGTCGAAATTTGAGTTGAAAAATCCAAAGACGTTGATATGTATGGATGGCTCAAAATATGATGGTGATAATCCTAAAGAGTTGATAGATTCAACATCTGAAAAATATGATGAATCAAATAAAGACATGAAGAATACTGCCATCACAAAATCGTTACTTGTAAGTCTTTCAAATGCCATGCCTGCTGTAAATGCTTTGTCTAGTGAAGAAGAGAAGAAGGCTAAGTTCAAGGAATTGTTTGATTATGATAATCTTGTTGTATACTTCCTTGTCAGCAATGCCATTGGTAATTATGATGGTCTTTGGGGAAGAAATACTGTATTTACTATTTATAATAGTGGGAAATGCGGCTTTAACTTCTATGACTGCAATGCAGTGTTTGGTCGTGAGGCGAGAGGATGGTATAGCATAAAACCTAATGAAATCGAAAAAGCTGCTGGTACTCCTTTTGAAATGTTAGATGTACTCTTCCATACGGAAATTGCTAACGAATATGCAAAATTGAGAACTGACAACCTAATTTCAACAGATACCATCTGCACTTTCTTGCAAGATTGGTTAAGAACTATTGGGGCATATTCTATTAGTAGAAATTTAGATAAGTGGAATGAAATTCCATCTTACAGGGATGGAAGTAAGACATATCCTTCATATCCTACCACTAATGGATTTTATGATTCCTTCCAAAGATGTGAGAAATGGGTAAAAGAAAGAATATCTTTCATGGATAGCTATTTCAATTATAATGTATAATTAATAAATATTGATAATTATGAATAAATGTTTAGTTACAAAATTAAATGGTGTTGTAAATAACGACAGCATTCCAAAGTTAGGAGAATTAATAATTGAGGTTAATGATGCAAATGGCGAAACATTAGAGTTCTATGGAACAACCTATGAGAACATAGCAGCCAGAACATCTGGAAATGTAACTTTATCCGATGGTAGTACAAATGCCATAAAGAAAGTATCAGGCGCAGGAAAAATATTCCTGAGTTCAATGAATGATAAATATCCAACTGGTATTATTACATGGAAAAGCAAAAAATTAGCTTTTCCAAATCTTTGCAGTTCTTTTTTAAAAAAATGTAACACGTATAATATTGATGCAGGAGGTTATGAATTTCAATTAAAGAGTAATTTGTCTACTCTGACCATATCGAATGCCCGTCTTGAAGGTACGTTTGGTGCTATTTCCAATATAAATTGTAATAGTTGTATCTTGAATAACGATGAACCTCTTAACTTGAATACATTAAATGTATCCAATCTTACCTCATTCTCTTGGACAACAGGCAAGATAACAGGAGATGTCAGTTGTTTGGACTCTGTTCATGCACCTAACTTGGTGAAGCAAAAGAATTTAGATTTATGGAACAACACCTCTACATTGACAGGTGATGTATCAAAAATGTTGAAAGACGGTGGCTGTGTATTAATGAGCAAAGAAAAAGTTACCTGGTCTAATCGCCCTTCTGATTATAAGATTTTATCTATTAGTGAATGTAACCTTGGTACTGACGTAGACCAAATGCTGATAGACCAAGCAAAGCTTGATGCTGGTGATACATATTATAGTAAAACTATAGACGTTATAGGTACACGTACATCAGCATCAGATGCGGCTGTAACTACATTGCAAGGTAAGGGATTTACTATTTCAGTCACTCCTGCATAATGATTCAAGTATAACATTAAAATCAAGAAAGGAAACAAGATATGAATAAGTTGACGAAGAAGTATAAGGTAGTACATGTGGGAACCAAGATGGTGTTCCCTCTCACAGAGGAAGGTGACAATGCTGAGGTATTCCCAGCAGTAAATGCCACCGGAGTAGAGTTTGACATATACTCAGAAGCAAAGGCTTACATAGATGAGCATGGTCTTGTGTATGAGGAGCCAAAGTATGGGGAGTAAACCATAAAGATAAAGAAGAAGGGAGTGTTGTTTAGCACTCCCTTCTTCTTGTATTCACTCTTCAAGTTTTTCTGTTTCTATTTCAACTTAGGTAAACTATCATCATCTACTGTACTAGGCAGTTTAATCACCAAGCATTTATTTTCTGATTCTTCCTTTAAGTAAGTATAACACATTCCAAGAATCATAAAATTAGAAAATAATAGAAATATACTCATCATGATACAATCAGAAACTAGTGTTTTACTACATAAAATAACAAAAGTGGCAAATGCAACATCAAAGATGATGCAAACAAGTACCCCTATAGAATAAACTTTAATTTTCTTCTTCATAAGTTTGAATGTTTAATTGGTACAAAGATAACTAATTATTTTGGTTCGTCTCTATTAATTAACATTATTAACACTCGAAACATCAAAGAACTTCTCACACAAACTCCCCATAATATAGCATGGTTCCTCGCTCAGCATATCTATTCCATCCTGCTCACAGATATGCGCTACCACATGAAGAAGCTCATGACCGATGGTGTTGATAATACTGCCATCAGATTCACACTCCCCAATGGCAAGCACACTCCTTCTTTCTGCTAGGTTGGAATAGGTAAGCCCCCTATCTCCACTCGATAAAGACAGATGCTTATATGCTTCCGATAACGGATTTCCGTTGCAACCAATATCAGAAAGAGCATGGCATATCTCATCGGCATCAGGTGGCTGATAACCTATGAAACATACTATGCTCCAATCGTACTTCGGGAGTTCAATCACTCTTCTCATCATAACACATCTTCCCATGGAATAGGCACACCGTTATGGCAGCAGTCGGCATAGAATCGGTTGAAGATGAAACCATCCTTCTGGTCGGCATCATCCACCATATCCTTGATAAACTGGGCTAACTGCTCCTCATCCTTGATGGAAGACTTGTAGAAGTCTGCCCTCGCCATATTCGCCACATACACATGGTCGTAGCCAATCTTATTCTTCACCTCAATTCCCTGACCAAGCAGAAGGGCATCCACCTTCTCCTTATCCCAAAATGAGATACTTACATCACGCTTGGTAGAAGGGTCATACTTGTACATCAGACTCACCGCCCACTCGCACATCTTCTTGCTGAAATGATAGCCATTGTATCTGAGATAAGAAACCATTCCCTCAGGTTTGAGGTCATACATATCCAATGGCATTCTGCATTTTCCCATATTGCTGAATATTAAAGGGAGTCTGGTCCGACATAAATGTCACTACCAAAACTCCCAAGTTAAACACTAGCGACCGCCACCATTGTAGCCGCCACCACCTCTTTCACCATAACGGTTCGGGTAGTTCCAATCATCATTGACGTTGTTGAATCTACGTCTGTTCTCACGCTCTTCACGTTCCTCACGCTCTCTTCTCCAATCGTCACGATAATCAGGCATACGCTCACCCATACGCTCCTGCTTCATCTTTTTCAGACAAGACATAGCCTTGCTGCCAAAACCAAGCATAGACTCGATGTTGTCATACAAATCATCGAACTTATCTTCTGTAATCTCAATCATTACCATAATCATAAGATATTAAAGTGAATAGATAGGTAGGAGATTACTTACTCATGGTCTGTTGGAGCCATCCCATCATCTTGTCAATCTTGCCCTCAATACCTGAAACCTTACCTTCCAGTTTATTGATTTTCTCGGTCTGCTCCTTTTCTTTGGCTATCTGGGGGTTGAGTTGCTGTAGCATTCCCTCACAAGATTCTACTACCCTCTTGTTGTAATCTACGCTCTCCAGTATCGCCTTGGATTGTCTCAGCATGGCATCCACCTCTGCACTCATGGCATCCTTATTGTCGCTAACCACAAGATTCTTGTCGTTGGCTATCTGTCCGTTTGCTGGCAGTTGCTTGAAATCCACTTCCTCATCACCCAGCTTCACCTTCACGTCCACTACGGTTTCCATAGGCTGAGGAGTAAAGCCGTTATTGAAGGTAGGGTATTTCGTCTGAGGATTGCTTACTGAAACCACCTGACCGATTCGCAAGTTCGGGTTCTCGCCCTTGTCTAGGACATAGAATAAAGAATTAGTTCTTAAACCTTGAAACATAATGTAATCTCCTATTATCTATTCTTGTTAAACAATACCCGACATCATCTGTAGGGTGTTAGTATCTCTCTCGTACCAAAACTGATAAACACCAGTTCCCTGCACGTCTGCAACCGTCAAAGGTGCGCCATTATACTTGGTCACAGCCTGTGTCGCTCCGTTGGTCTCGAAAAGGATAGGCAGCGTGCCAGTCGTTCCAGTCGGAATAGCCTGCATCAGGTTCACGAAAATCGTTCCTCTGTAGCTGGCATTCAGGAAGGCGTGGTTTTTGAACGAGAAAACAACATTGTTGGTGTTCACAACCACGCCCGTAGAAGCGATAGCTGCCGAACCATTACGATTCACCCTTGTATATGGTCTTAACCAAAACATAGCAGCCTCCTTTCCTTATTAACCCCAGAATCCTGCATTGTTAGCAGCATTCAGTCCATACAAACCAGCCTGATAAGCCACGCAGTTAGGAACCGCAGTAAATGGGCTGTAAGGAGTGGTCACGGTCTCAGGCAACTTACACTTGATACCAGCCACCTCGTTCTGCAAGCCAGCCAATACCTGATTGATAGGAGCCACCGCCTGACCCACAATCTGAGATGTCATAGCAGAAGACTTGAAGGTGCTGTTCTCTTCACGAAGAGCATCAATCTTGTTCTGTAACTCTCTCATTTCAGCTTGCTTTTGTCCGTCAACGATGGTCTGTGTGCTATCCTTGATAGCATTGTGCAAGTCACAAGTCTGTCGCTGAGTCTCGTAAGCTACATTGGCAAAACCACGCTCCTGACCAGTAGCTACATTGTTGATAGCATTCTGCAAGGTTCCAGTCTGCTGACAGATAGCCAATCTGTTCTCGCAGCAGCAGTTGGCAATCTGCTGAGCAATCTGCATATTACCCTGCTGCAAAGCATTGATAGTCTGCATACCGCTCATACCAACCTGATTACCTACACTCTGAACCTGAGAGGTCAAGGCAGAAATGGCACTCTGAATCTGACCTTCGGTGCAGTTCAACTGGGTAGCCAAATTGCTGAGTGCATTGCGGTTTCCACCGATGGCATCCATCAGGAGACCACGACCATAGTCATTGTTAATCTCGTTTGCGAGACCACCACGACCATTATTGCCGAAACCTCCCCAGCCGTTACCTCCCCAGCCCATGAGGAAGAAAAGGAAGATTACCCACATGAACCATCCACCTTCGCCACCGAAACCATTGTTTCCCTTCATGGCAAGAAGGACATTTGGGTCAACACCCTGCTTCTGGAGCAGAGGCGCAAGAAGACCGAGCATCCCATTGTTAGATGTTGAGCCTTCGTTTCCGAATACATACGTTTTACTTTCCATATTATCCTGAAATCTTTTTTGTTAAACACTAAATTATGATTCTCACTTTGTAACGTTACGAGCACAAAGATACGAATAATATGGATAGAGATTGATAAACTCGTAAAAGATTATATAAGTGCGTGATTAGCAAAGATTTATGATTACGGAAAAGGTCGTAAATATACAGGAGGGGCGATTGTGTCTCTCCTATATATATAATGTGTAGCGACTGCTAGAGGTTCAAGCCATACTTTCGTGATAGCTTGCGGAAGAAAGCCTTCTTGTTGGCAAAGTATCGGATGAGCGACTTGTTCCACTTCTTTTCATGCCCGAACTGGTCATGGATGCCTTCGGGTATCTTGCCATCGTGAACATACTTCTCAAATGATGAGATAGACTTGCCCATTTCGTTAGCACACCAGCCCTTGTTGGCTTGGGTATCATTCATCATGGCAGTAAGGAGTGCCACCAGTTCCAAGTCTTGTTCCGACATACCGCAAGGGATAGGCTTTCCTTCCGCTTGGGCTACTGCTGATTCATGCGCCTTATCAGCGAGAGCACGAAGTCCAGCTTCGATGATGCTGTAATTTACTAATTGCGACATAAGCGTATATAATTAATATGAGTGTAATCAGGAACATATCACAATAGTACATCTGATTTGTGATAACGATAGAGCCGAACATGATGTGTATCACATTTACTCCTGCGATATAGAGTATCGGGATGCGCCACTCTACACACAATCTGTGCAACACCTGACCTTTCCAAAGGGAAATCGGGTATAGGATATAAGTGATGAAGTAGAAGAACCAGATAGGTTCCTCGTTCTCTTCATACCATAGCGTTATCTCCATCTTGTTGTCATAGAACTGAGATACACCATACCATCGCATAAGCATGACCAATATAGGCGCATATTTGAAATAGAGCAAGTCCGTCTTAATCTTGCTGCGTTCGGGGAGAAGTTTTGTAATCTCTCCAATTAACTTCTTGACTCGTAGGTCTTCGTCTTTATCTTTTTTCATAAGCCTTCATTTTTAAGTTTATAATGATTGGATATTCTTTTGCTGATGTAATCACCTGAGATTCAGATGTTCTTAGATGCTGCAAATATAAAAAGAAATAATGGAAACATAATAATTTAGGATATTTTTAATAGTTAAACTTTATAAATACTTACAGATTAGCAGATTTACACAAGAATTAGAGGTGAAAAGTTTCAGATTGAAAGCAATTATCCCCCGAAAGCCTAGCACTTTCAGGGGATAGTCATATATGTATTACTTCTCAGTCTTCGCCTTCTGGTTAGCCACAACTACCTTGTTAGCCTTTTCCAGCACGGCAAGAATCTTCTTTCTCAGTTCACGAATCTGCTTCATGTCCTCAGCGTTGTAGGCATCCTTGCCATCATCCAAGAAACCTTTCTTCAGCTCGGAAATTTCCTGCTTATCAAGGGAAATCTCGTCAATGGCATCAATGGCAGCCTTGTTGGTATTGTAGTAGGCATCGCTCTCATTTGGGGCATTATCTACAATCGCATCATATCTAGTCTTGAATGAGTTTAATTTTTCAAAGAGTTGTTTCAACTTCATATCCTCAAACTCATCCATAGGGGTTGCATGATTCTTATAGATGTCCTCAGCATTAAGTTGATGTGGTCTGTACTCATCCCCACTCTCTTCTGCACGCTCCTTCTTTCTAGCTTCCTTGTACTCGTTTACATCCTTTTCGTACAACTTGTACTTCTTGTACTCCTCTGAGCCATAGAAACGTTCAAGCAGAGAGTAATCGCCATCAATCTTAGCTTGTTTCTTCAACTTACTAATCGTGTTGGCTGCTCGGTCGTAGTATTCCTTCTTATCCCAGAACTCATCACCCTGCTTTTTGCTTACTGGTCTATCATCAGGATTGCTGACGAACTTGCTAAGAACTGGAATGTCTGCCATCTTGATTTCCTTCCGGTCATTGAGCGACTTGGTAAGCAAACCGAGCACCTGACTGCCCATGGTGTAAGCACCACCGAGATAAGAAGACAATACATGGTCAACCACAGCAGGGTTATTCAGATTGTATCTTGGGTTACCCAAAGCATCCCATTTGTTCTGCTGCACATCAGGATAGTCGTTTCCAATTGAGTTCATCATCCTTGATGCACGCACCAGCCAATCAGGAGTGCCCACGTATGCCTTGGTAAAGTTCGGGTCATACTTGTTGTACTCTGTGTCCTTGAATAATGGCTTGCCAGTAAAGTCAACATTGAAAGCCAACTCAAAGACTGGACGGATTGGGTTCGGCATCAGACTGACACCTAACTCTCCATCATATCCTGTTGGGTCGAGTGGAAGCATATCCACAACCTGACCAACCAAATCCCAACCATAGTCTTCCCAACTCTCCTCAGCCAATTCACCACCCATCATCTTGGATGCAATCATATCGCCCAAGCCATAGAAAGCACGGAACTCCTGAGCAAGAGGAATCTTCACGAACTCATGGGTAGTAGGAACCCACATAATAAAGTTGTTTCGTCTATCCCACTTAGAGAACTGCCAGTACTTCTTAGATATATCTTTGTACCAATCCTTATCATCATCACCATCGCCACCCAAAAAGGCAGCAGCCATCTGCATCAAGGCTGCATTAACGATAGGAACCAGCACACCGCTCGCTATCCACGATGCAGTTACAGCCGTGAATTTGAAAGGATGATGCTTGGCAAGCGCACCCAAGGTCTGCAAACTCTGTACTGCTGGGTTGATGAAGAGATAGAGATTTCTAATAGTCTGCCAGCTATGTTCTCCAGTACCCTTGCGGTTGAAGTTCAAGGTTACGTCCTTGGCATCATTCACAGCCTCATCAATGGAACGTCCATACTGAATAGAGGTCATGTAAACTGCAAATCGGTTACTATCCTCAATCATTCTGTTCAGGAACTCAATGCAATCCATGATGGTGTGTCCTACCTTCACAGGGTTCGCCTTCCATTTATCCAAATCCTTCAAGTCATTCTTGAATTTCTTCTTCAAGTCTTCCACGTCAAGAGAAGAAACAAAGCCAGTTTCGCCACCATTCATCATGAAGTCATAGAACATCTGTTCCTTTGGAGTAGCGTTTCCGTTGTTTACCTTATCTCTCAACTTGCCGTTCTGAAAATCTCTCAGCATAAATCCGAGATTCCAAGAGGTTGTGAGATTCTTTCTGAGCAGATAGTTGTATCTGCCATCCTCACGAATAGCGGTAGATGCCAGCGTCATGGTCAGGTCTCGGAAGTAGTTGGAAGGGATGAAGAGAGGTGAAAGACTAGTATAGGCAGCAGCCATCTTTCTTCCGACAACAGCAATAACCCTCTTACTGATACTATTTTTGATTCCTTCACTCACTCTGTGTGCTCTGGTATTGTTCATCGCCTGAGCCAACTGCGGGTCTCCATTCACATAGATAACATACTCCTCTCCATCCTTCATCACTCTTACCTCATGTTCTCTCTCCTCGCTGTGAGTCTGAGGATAGGCAATGTTCAAGCCTTCTCGCTGCTGGGTAGCATCGCCAGTCTGAGCCATATTCTCCATCTTCTGCTCGAAAGCATCAATGGCAGCCTTCACCTGATTGCTATTCATCTGAGAAGTAATCTGAGGCGTGGCAGGAATCCACTCCTCGTTGCCGTTGGCATCCGTACTCTTCACGTACCAAGCCTTACTCAGGGTCAGCAGGGAAGTTGGATGATTCTGAGCCAAGAGCATCAGGTGTTGCTTAACCCAGTTCTTGTTGTTCAGCAGGATTCCGCTCTCTGCCATATTCTCGATGTAGGCGATAGGGTCGTCAGCGATAGAGGTTCGTCCGTGTGCCGTCTTCAAGGTCTGATTGAACGCACCCTTGCCACCACCTACATAGTCCCATACTTGGTCGGCAGTAGTGCCATCCCAGCCACGGAGAGGAATATAATGGCTATACATATCACGCACGTACTGATAAGTATCTTTGCTCATCATGCCAGCCTTGTAGCCATCACGGAGAATCTTCTTGGTAGCCGCATTCGTAGCATTCCAGAGGTCTTGCACCTCAGCTACATGACTACTCTCAATATCCCTTACCAGTTTGTGGGCAGCTTCCTCAAAGTCTGAGCCACCGAAGAGAGCCGACAAGCCTGAGTAATCGTAGGCGATACCATTCTCATCATAACGATAGTCCATATAGGAAGGAGAGTATTTCGTTCTAAGAGCGTTATCTCTCTGTCTCCAAGTAGTGAAATCCACTCTTCCAAACTCCAAATCGCTATCATTGGTAATACGGTTCATATCACCCTTGTAAGCTCTGTATGCCGCACTTCTCTGAGCCACGTCCTCAAAGTCAGCATCCAGTGACTTCTTGAAAGCCATCTGAGCATCACGCTCTAAACCATGCTTAGCCATCATGTAGATACGGACATTATCATAGCTGTCACCCAGTATCTTCTTCATCTGATGATAAGCCTTTCTCAATGGCTGCAAGAACTCATTGTTGTATTCCTCAAACTCGTTCTTTCCCTTGCCGTGACTGCGGTTCTCGGCAGTATAGGCATCCTCAGCCATATTCAGGCGGTCAACACCCACTTCCTTCATGATAGCTTCCTGAGCCTTGCGGATAGCCAGCATACTATCTTGGAAGGCGATACGTTTCAGAACAGAACCACGCTGCAACTCTCGGTTGAACTCTCCAAGGGCAGTATCATCACTTAGAAGATGTTGCTCGTAGGTTGGAGCAGTCTTCCACAGAGCCATCTGCTTGCGGTACTCATCCACTCTCTTCAGGAAATCAACAGCACTCTCGCCAGCGTTGCGTTGTGGGATGGTTGGTCGCTGGGCGTCCTTAGGCAGATTATTATCCTTCTTCCACTGGTTCAGGTCATGCTCAAACTGGTCATAGCGCAAGGAGAACTTGGTATTACCATCCTCAGGAGTAGTTGGGCGCAAGGTGTTCTGCAAAAGAGGAGCAATCACATGTTCCGTCAACTGGGTAGGGATTCCGTTGCCGATGATGGTATGGCTCAGACTCTCAGAGAATGGCATCTTGTAATCATCGCTCACTCCTGATACTCTTGCGAGCACTCTACCCATGGCACGATATACCTTGCCGTCAGGCATCACAATCACGTCACCGCTCTTGGTTCGGAGTGTTGGCAGCAGTTCATCAGCGAAGGCATGAGGAATCTTTCCGTCAGCATAGGCACTACCCATCACGTACAATGGCTTGTCTATGTTTCTCCAGTCAATGCCATCAGCCTTCAAGCGAATATCCATCCAGTTAGCCACACCATTCTTCTTCTCGGTCAGGGTCGGGATAATATCAGCAACAGCTTCATACCATCCACTCTTGCGTGCCATCTTCTTTGGCTTGATAGGAAGTTTGCCATCACGAATTGCACGGACAATCAATCTCTCTCGTTTGGTGTAGCCGCCATAGTCAGCAGCATTATACACATCAGCATCCCAAGTGTAACCGTTGGCATCCAGTGCATCGGTGATAGTCTTCATGGCATCTGAATCCTTATATCCCTTCACATTCTCAATGGTCACCACCTTTGGCTTTATGGCATTGATAAACTCGGCAGTACTAGCAGCAGTCTCCTTGTCAAGTTCCACCTCAGCATGGTTACTCTTCGCCTGAGAGTAGTTCTTGCAGACTGGGCTGGCATGGAAGTACTCCACCTCGCCATCAATCTGTTTCACCAACTCTCTTGGGTCAACATCACGAACATCAGCAGTAACGATGTGCTGCCCGAAGTTGTTGCGATAAACACCGCTTATCTTCTCATCATACTCCACTGCCACCACTGGGTCGATGATACCCTTCAAACCTTCCTCAACAAGACCGCCACCGCTAAAGTAGGTTCCAGCCTTAATGAGAGTGCCATCAAGGTTCTTCAAAGAAAACTTAGGGTCACGCTCAATAGCTTCTGCAATATGTATAGCCTTCTTGTTGGCTTGTTTCCACCCCTCAGGTTTCGCCATCATTGATTTCAGAGAGAAACGAATATTGTCGCTACTATTGATAGCTTCATTGAAGGCACGACTGCGGTCACCTTCCTTATTCGGGTCGTAGTCATACATTGGTAAGCCAGCATTCTCTATGCCCTTGCGTACATCTTCGCCCAAGTTATCAGGAACCACGGCAGCAGCAAACTCGTTTAGACGGAGAGGTCTGTTGTACTTAGTCTCAAAGTACGCACTCTTCAACTCTGTCTGTACTGCATTCTTCAAGGCATCCAGCTTCTTCATGAAGGTAGGAGTAAGGGTAATGCCATATTCTTTCTTGGCATACTTCTTAGGGTCAGACTGCAATACAATATCGTGAAGTCTCTGCTCGCCATAGAACACATCATTATACAAGAACTTGGCAAGGTCATAATAAACCTCACTCCATTTCTCGTAAAATTCTTCCTTATCCTTATTAGAAGACAACTTATCCTTGTTGGCACGCATTTCGTCTGTAGAATCAACACGACTAGCCAACTTTGCGATAAAGCTACCAAACGAGGTATATTCACTTCCATTGGTCTGCCCATCTGCTTCTTCCCTCATAACCTTTGAAACATTTTCAAGAGTCTCAGGCACATACTTTCGGGAACCATCCTTAGTATAGCCACGGAAGATACGGTTCTTTGTTCCGAACTCATCCAGTTTGTTCTCCTGCCACCTGATGTAATCATCATAAAGACCATTCTTGTTGACGTAATTACTAGCCTTCACCTTAGACAGATAGAAGTCATACTTCTTTGTGTCGTTGTGCTCCTTCACCATCTGTTCAACAACCTTCTTTACATCGGATTTCTTTGGTGTACCATTCTTATTAAGAAGACTTGGCGCATAGTCACGCTCAAAGATTTCCTTAGTCTGTTTTCTTACTTGTGGATTGATAGGGCTAGCCTTAACACCAGTCTCCTCATACATCTTTCTTCTCACCTCTAAAGAAACCTTTTCCCATGTAGGGTGAATGATGGCATGCTTAGCCAGACTCCTAACCTTTTCGTTCAGTTCAGGGTCAGTCTGCATACTATTCAGAATATCCTCGGCAGTAGGATGGTCACTGATAATTTCTTTCCAGCGATAATCAATTCTTGAATCATACTCCTTAATATCAATACCCTTTTCCTTCAAATACATCAACTCCCAAGCAGGAATATTATTGTCACTCAGGGCATCCTTTGCCTGCCTCTTAATCTCAGCCTTAGCTCCACTTGGGTAATCAAGACTATCAACCCAGTCTTCAAACTTCCGATACCCCTTCTCACTCATTTCTCGCTCTACTGAAGGATAACGCTGAGTGTAGGCATCAGTTATCCAAGTACCACCAGTATTGCCAGTACGCTTATCCAAAAGGGCAGAAGGAGCGATGAAGGAAATCTCTCCAAAGTTGTCGTGACCAGTCTTATTGGTATCAATCACAGCCAAAGAAGGATTGGCAAAGCCACCCAGTTTCAAAGCCTTTCTCAGCTTCTCCTCAGTAATGTTATGCACTCCTGCAAGAGTTTTCTCATCCTTCAAAGAGAAACGAGGTTCTGCTACCGCCTTAATCTGTCTATCCAAGTCTTTGTACTTATTAAACAGACTATCCAACTCATCCTGATACTTCTCGAAAGATTTGCTTCTCAAATCATCCCAATCATCATCAGGAATCTCATATTCCTCTGTCATTTTGTGCTTATCCATATACTCCTTCATCAGTTGCTTTTGGTATTCAGCACGCTCTTTGCCCTTCAAGTTGTATGAATCCTCAGTTTCCTTCAATTCCTTCTTCAATCCAGCAACCTTTTCTCTGTTAGCCTCACGTTGCTTGAAAGCCTTATATCTGTCCTCATAAGTAACAGACGATAGTCCACCCTGCTTGTATTCGTGATACTCAGCACCACTTTCGTTGTCGGCATTCTTGTTAGCCACCACATCAGGAGCATTGAACTCGCTAGGAACATCACCCTTCACCTCATTCACTTGGTCAGCAAAAGGTCGGTCAAGGTCAAAGAGTTTGTAGTTACCCCAAGCATCCTTATACACATCATCCAATTCATTATGGACTGCCTTATTATAGAATCGTCTCCATCGGTCAGCCAGCACTTTCTTTTCGTAATACTCAGGAGAGTTTGAAGGATTGCTCATATCCACCAGAGCATACTGAGCATACTTGTTAGGACGGAGTTTGGAAGCATATTCATAAGCATCCTCAGCCGCTTTTCTCTGCTCCTCATTCTTGATTGAGAACTTCAAAGAAGGATGATTCAGGAACTCCTCGAAAGTTTTTGGCTCCTCAACATCAACTTTTTCGCCATTTTTCTTGGTAGTTTCAAATACTTTTGCTATCTTTGCAACCGTAATAGAGTTGTTGGAATTGAGGGAAGGGGTCATGGTTACGCCTTCATTTTTACCGTCCAGCAGCTCTATTTTTGTTGCTTCATAGCTATAGAGCTTCTTGTTTTCTCTAGTTTTAACGTTTTCTTTCAGCGTAATCTTTACTCCATAAACCTTACCACCTATGTTTACAGCACCAAAACATCTGTGAATCATAACATCTGGATTGATACCGAATTTCTCACTACGGACATTGTTCACCTTCTTACGGTCTCCATGCTGATAGGCATCAACGCTTTCACGAAGCACAGAAGGAAGCACCTTCAATACACTCATGTGTACATCTTTGCTTATGCTTTTATCAATAGCCTTCTCCGACAAATACTTACCAACAGCAGTATTACTGATATTAATCTCACCCTTGCCGCCAGTTTCTTCATCATTGTAAGTTCTAACAATATTCTTCTTAGCCCATTCTCTTGCCTCAGCATAGTTCTTAAAGCCATGTTCCTCATCAGCATCCACAATATTTACTGGAGTATTTGCTATCTCAGGAGTCAAGCCATCTTTCTTCAACGAGAACTTAGTATGACTAGTAATCTGGGCATTGTTCTCATCAAAGATAACATAGTTCATCTTGCCTTCCTTGTTGCCGCCAGTATTACGCTGAGCGATAACCTTCACACCGACAAAGCCAGCCTTTGAGAGAAATTCGCTTGCAGCCTTGTCGCTACCTAGGGCATTCGTCAAATCTCTATAAAGTTCCTTGCCAGTAGTCAAAGATGGTTCAAGCCAAACTTCATGTTCGTTACCATCAATCTTGTAAGTATCATACTGCCCAACCTTCTTGTATTTCCAGCCATCAGCCTTGAAAACCTTTGGCAGACGCATAATCTTGGCAGCACCTAAAGGCTCATCCCAGCCGATGTAGTTGCGACCAGTATCATCAGGAATATCAACAGAGTAAAGGTTGCGTGGTTTCTCCATGGAATCCAACTTCTTCTGCAAAGCGTCAACCTTAGTTTTTACATCTTTGATGTCACTTTCCTTAGTTTTTATACTCTGCTTATACCTTTCAACCTGCTTACTATAATACTCAATATCAGATTCATACATGTCAATACCAAGACCAGTGCCACTTTCCTTTGCCTTTGAAAGTTCTTCCTTAGCCTCATCAAGTCTTGATTGGTACAAATCTACATAGGATTTTGCATCTTTCAACTCATCCTCCAATAAATCAAGACCAGACTTGGTATCTACCAAATCCTGTGCGACAGTATCATAGTCCTCATTAATCTTGAAGTCAGAAGGATTCAAATCTTTCAAAACTTTCAACTCATCTTGAACTTGTTTGGCTTTCATCTTCGCAAATGGGGTGTCGCCAACGGATGCAAGTTTCTTCTCATCAGCATCTATCATCTTTGATATAGCCTCTTTTGCGGAAATATTAAACTTATCCATATCAAAGGCAACTTGATAGATAATTGATGGAGTTTTATACGTCATAGGCTTACCTTGATACATCAGTCTTGAAGGCGCATTCTTTTTTGCATTTGCCTTGGCATAAGCCTTGGCGATACCTTCAACCTCGCTCACATAAGTTCCCCAGCCATAAGCCTGAGCACCCTCACCACTACCCATGAAGGAGTGGTCGAACTTGTCAAACGATGCTTGGGAGCCATGATAGGTCTTGATGGAGAACTTAGGAGCAGCAGCTATCTCCTGATTGATGCTGTTCACAACATCATCAGTAACAATATCGCCCTCCTGAATCTGCTGAGGTTCACGACCAGCATTCTTCACAAGTTCCGCTTGCTCTGCTCTGGTCAAGATACGGTTCACCTTCATCGCACCAGTAATCACCCAAGGGTCAGTCTCAGGGTTCGGGTTGGTACGATACATATAATAGCCGTCAGTAGGCAGATGCTTCAAGCCAGCCAATGAATGCTGATACTTGCCCGATGGATTGATACCCTCTTGGCGAGCTTCCTCCTGATAATCAACATCAGCAGCATACTCCACCTCAGCGAAGACGAAGTTCTTAGGGAAGAGAGTCTTGTTTCCCTCAGCATCCTTGCGATTGAACTGGATAGCATAAGGCACTACACCAAGATGCCAGCCTGGTCTATAGGCTAGCTTACCGCTACCGCCTTGTGTTCCCTTGCCGCCCTGCTTAACCTGAGGTCTGCCAGTCTTGCTTTCTCCTGCAATAGGAGCCGCATCAGCATCGAGCCACACACCAACTGGAGTAGCAGCACCATTAGGGTTCGCTACCATAGGTGGATAGAGTTTGCCATCCTTCAATACGAATACCTTGTAGCCGATACCCTTCTTCTTAGGTTCAGGCTTCTGACGGAGAGAGAAGGAAACATCTTCACCAGTCTCGGAGTTTGTTACCTGACCATTGGCAGTATCAACATAAGCCTTCTCTACGATACGCTCCAAAGCATCTACCGACTTGTAGAAGTCTCCATATAACAGACCCTTTATCTTCTGAATAGCATGAAGAATCGTAGCCAATACAGGATGATTTAGACGAAGAGAGAACTTTTGTGCCAAATCAAAGTCATTAATAAACTTTCCTAAGTTATCAGCAACAACCTCCTCAACGTAATCATCAATATTGTTATATCCAGAGATACCATAATAGTTTTGGTAAACCTTTGCCAAGTCTTCCTCAAACTTCTTCCTTGTTGTTACCGCCATAGCAACCTTAACAAGTTCTTTGTATGCCTCAGGATTCTTCTGCTTGATGGCATGAGTCATTTCGTGACCAAAGACAAACTGAGTAGCCTTCTCTGTGTCCAGAGCAAGATACATGGTTCCATTCTCTATCCAACCATTTGACCTTGCGCCCATATAAAGGAACTGAACCTTCAATCCCATCTTCTTACACAACTCCTTAATAGCCTTGTGTACATGTTTAGGCATATCAATATCCAAGATGTCCTTATCATCCACCTTGTTGTCATTGATAAGTCTCTGTCTGTCTTCATTATCATTTATGTTATATGTCTCACCGCTCTTTCCTCCTTCAATTTCAAACGGAACCTTATCTTCGCTGAGTTGCAAGCCAAGCGGATTCTCGTCCGTTGCATCATCAGGAACTTCAATAGCCTTGCTACCCTCTCTTAACTTGTCAGGGAACTTATTCTGCTCAGGGGTATTTATATTCTCATTTGTCTGCTCATTTATCTTCTCATTCTCCTCATCATTAATCTCATCAGAGTTCTCTTCTCCAGTCTTCTCCTCAGATTCAGGAGCCGTTTCAGTCTGTTGTTCTGATTCAGCCTTATTCTCCTCAGCGAATGCGGCATTGTCAGCAGCCTTCTTCTCCTCTTCTTTAAATTTCTCAGCCTGAGCGATACGGAGATTCTCAATGTAGTTCTTAGCTTCCGATGCCTTGAAACCGCTAGTAATAACGCTGAGCATGGCATTGCGAATATCCTGAGTGTCGAGTGAATCAAGGTTAGATGGACGATTCTCCCACAGACTATGAACGAGCGCATCAATGGTAGTTCCCTTGCCATCAGCAGCGAGCAACTGGGTCTTGGCAAAGTCTTCTCTGCTCAATCCAGTCTCCTGCTTAACACCCTTACTTGTCTCTGTGCCCTCATAGTTGAGAGAGTGAGCACCAAGGTTGCTAGCCACATACTCCTCAGCAGTAAGCGGTATAGTATCAGTAACATCAATGCCAGTGCCATCATACAGACGATGCAGAAGAGTTCCAACCGTCTCCTTATAGAGTTGAGCCACAGCCTCAGCATCATCATTCACCGCACTCTTCAAGCGAGCGAACTTTCTTCTTGCCTTCTCTATGAGGTTTCTTCTACCATCAGAAGTATTCTCTTCCTTGGCAATTCTTCTTTCCTTCAACGAATCACGGATAGAGATTGCAGAGTCATAATGTGCTTGGGCATCAGCAATGGCAGCTTCCTTCTCCTTCTTGCTTGCAACCAACTCAGAAGGTTTAGTGCCAGTCACCTTTTTATTCTTTGCTTGCTCTAATACTTTCTTAGCCTTCTTGATTTCTCCATCCAGCCAATCATCTGCATCCTCACCGAGGTTATTGTCATACCACTCAGCAGCATGAGCAGCATCAGTCTGGCTTAGGTCAGTCTCTCCATTCGCATCAACAGGGATAGGAGTTCCATCCTCAAATGTTAAACTTTCATTATTTTCATTGCTGTTTGAAGAATTATTAATATCTTTGCCATCGGAATCGTTGAGCGCAGCAGCAGACTCTGACTCTGTAACACCATGAGAGGTTGACGTGGGATTGGTGACGATTCCTTTTTCTTCTTGACTTCTATTAAAGTCAACAGCAGTCACAATCCAATTCTTTTTCTCGCCATCGAAACTCTTTCTGATACCTACACCTACACCATCAAGCATTAATGTATAGCGATTCTGATTATCTTGGAAGATACGACCGCTATTAATAACATTCTCAATCATTGCAATAGCATCATCTGGAGTCTCAAAGTCTTTTCCTTCACCTACATGCTTTCCAAGGATATGAGCCAAACCCATCTTTTCGTTACCCCATACAAGGTCAATGTCTCCAACATCATCACGATGGAAGACACCAAGTAAATCTCCACTCTTATGACTCATCAGGAAGTTGAAAGCCTCCTTAACTTTGCCCTTAAACTGATTATAGATGTTACCAAACGCACCAGTTCCTATTGGTTCAGCATCCTCTATTGTAGGAGATTCCACCTCTATTCCACCTCTATCCACTCCACTATTATCCTCTATCATTGAGGTTTCAGGCATAGCTTGCTTGTATTCATCGAGCGACATAGAAGAGATAGTAGCCACATCTTCTTTGTTCACAGCATGAGGAACGATTGTGCCATCACTCTTCAACTCTACAACCTTAGCCTTAGCACCAGCATCACGAATCAGGAACAATCTAGAGTCAGGATATTTGGTATTACCATCCTTATCAAGCACATCAACGAGCACCACGCTGCCATTATCATTAAGAATCTGATTGAAGTCAAATGAAGGTTGAGTCTGTTGTTCTGCACGCTCCTTCTCCATCTGTTCTCGCTGAGCCTTTGCTTCTTGCAATCTCTGCTGGTCAGAAGCATCTTTCATCTTCTGCAACTCTTCAAACGAAACTGGAACATTTACATTCTCACCCTTGACAAGTTCAGTAGGAATATTGCCATCAATAGTAATCATGGCAGTACCATCACCATTATCAGCCAGCACTTCATAAGTATGCTCTGTTCCATCTGCATCAACGGTCTTGAACTGAGTACCTACCTCAACAACACCATCAATGATACCAGTAGTTTCTTTGATAGCCTTCTCCTTGGCATCAGCCATAGCCTGACTTCTCACTTCATCAGCATTCTCCTCACTACCCAGTTCAGCAAACATCATGGCATCAGCATGCTCAACCGTATTAGTAGTTGGGTCATAATACAGAATCATATCATCACTATTACTAATGTCAATAGAACCATCTTCATGGGTAGCAATATTACCATTGATTATATATACACCATAATCTTCCAAGCCGCCAGTAGCCTTGACGGTAGCATTTCGGATTGTATTACGAGACTTGTCTGTGTACATATCAACCGCCTGTGCTGCCCTCTGAACCTCCAAGTCTATCTGGTCTCTTGCGTTATCAATCACACCTTCATAGCGAGCAGTAGATAACTGGTAGTCATAAATAGCCCTATCAATATTATCATCACGACCAGAGAGTGCTTCAAGTTCCTCATCACTCATGGATGCCAACTGCTGCTCTGAGATACCAAGAAGTTGAGCAAGAGACTTCTGTTTGTCTTCTTGGTCTAGCTGAATCTCATGTGTATCATAGCCGTAAGCATCACGACCCTGCTGGTATGCCTGATTCTTCTCCATATTCTTCACAGAGACACCTTCACCCTTATCTTCAACTGCCTTCTTTGCTGCAAGCATATTACCGATATCATAACCACGCATGATGAGCAAGTTCTGAATATACTCACGCACTGGCTGTCTGTTCTTACCAAGAGCAACATCACGATTGATTTTGTTTACCATTTCAGGCATATCATCGTTTGTTGTAGCATCAATCTGATTACGGAGTTCTTCCCATTTCTCCTTACCGAGCAACTGAGACAAGTTCACATCAGCCTTGTCTAGCTTATGCTTATAGGAATAATACTGCTTGGCATTATAAGCATGAAAAGAAGCAACAATACCCTTCATCAATCCGATAGACAAGAGCATACCGCCCCATATCTGAGACTGCTGCTTTTCATCCCACAAGTCTGAGATTTTGTTATCACCAGTAAAGACCGTGTTGGCGATGATGCCCAACTCTTCCTCCAGAGACTCACCGACAATACTATTGAGTTCCACCTTGCCAAGAGTTCTGTCTGCACCAGCCTTCAAGTATCTTACGTTCTTTGATACCTTGTTGTTAAGCAAGAAGTCTATCACCTTGGAAACATTCTCCATGTTATACTTTTCGATAATCTTCTTGCCACCTTTGGTAACGAAGTTCTTCAGGGCAGTACCAGCAGCATCAATTCCACCGCCAGCCAACTCTGTAGCAAACTCAATGGTCTGAGCCGCCTCACCCTTTACAAGGGCAGTAAGGAAGTCTTCACCGCCTTCATGCACAAGTTTACCATCACTATCAAATGTGCCGAACTTGTAGTTTCCCTGCTCATCCTGATAGACCTGACCAGTATAACGATTCATAACATCGTTAGCCACATTTCCAAGACCAACCGTATTAGCTTGGGCAGCACCAACGATTCCATACTGGATAGCTTTTCCGAAAGCCTTTGTAGTAAGACCAGTTACCTTGCCGATATAGTTTGCGATATGAGCACCAACCATTCCAGTAGCTTTCTCCATAGTACCCAATGCCACTTTTGAAGCAGCACCCTGCACAACCTTACCAATAGCGTTACTCATACCCTTGGAAAATCCAGCACTACCAATCTGCACCATAAAAGGAGCCATGTTGGTAGTGATAACACCTCCAGTGTACATCCATCCATGATTGTCGCCATACTGACCCTGAGCATTGCTATTCTTTACAGCCTGTTGCATCAGCATATCACCAGCTTCCGTATGGACACCATTATCCAAATCCTGCTTGGTCGCAAGCAAGGAGCCAGCATTGATAAGGTCAGACGCACCGCCAGTCAGGAATCCAGTATCTTTGGCAGCATCATACATTCCTCTCCAGAAGGAATGGTCATCAAAGATTGCACCATTTCGTGAATCCTGCTCCAACTGCAAGAGTTCTCTTCTCTTACGATTGTAGTCACTTGCAGCAAGAAGTTGTCGATTTTCCGTATTCTCCAAGATACCATTGTTGGTAGTAACACTATGAGGAGTACCAGCAATACCGCCACCTCTTGTCATATTACCCCACACGCTACCGACCTCATCAGTAGAACCAATGAAGGACTTGAACATATCGCTAATCTTAGCTGCATCCTTGTCGGCATCAGCCATCTGGTCGTGCAGTTCATTCTCCCAGTTCTTCGATACCGCCTGAGCATACTCCCTATCAAGGTCTTCTACGGTCTTGGCAGGAGTAATGGAAAACTCCTCTCCAATTGGCTTACCTTTCTTATTCACAACCTTTGCGGTTACTGGCTTACGGACATTGTTTGTTGCCCTTGCAGCCTGACCTACCGCTCTACGAGTAAGTTCTGACGCTCTGCTCTTATTTGGGTCAACAGATTTAAACATTTGCTGACGATACTTATTGACTGTTGGAGTACCACCAAGTCTTAGCTTTCGTCTAAAATCCTCGTAAGTAGGACTATCTATAATGCCGTCTGCCCTGAGACCATCATAAATATCCTTTCTTATCTTATACCCCTTATTACCAGGAGTCAAGAATACTTTTCGGAACTTATCTCTATCACTAGCAGCACCTTTCGCCTGCATTATTTCAAATAACTTATCTACATTATCTGGCATAATATTACTCTTTAAAATCCGTACTTTTTGGCTAATTGCTTAGCTCGACTATTGTTACTCGTAGAACCTCCACCATGGGACGAACCTCCAGCCAAAGAAGAACCATTCTGTTTTCTGTAAGCTTCTACTATTGTCTGTGCATTTTGAGGAACACCAGCACGTTCCAAACTCCTAGTAACCGCTCTTACTCCATTAGGGTCTTCAGTAGTTAAACCAGCGAGAGTTTTATTATAGTTTTCTTTAGAAGAACCACCTTTATTTTTTCCTGCCTTTTGTGCTCTAGTCACATTAGCGTTGGCATTCTTCCTACTAGTACTTTCCTGCTCTTTATGATGTCGAACAGTTTCTTTATTCGCAGACTCCTGATTACTTAATTTACCCTTATTGTATTCATCTTGCTGTTCTATCCTCATTTGGTCTAACATGACTTTTGCTCTATTGACTCTATCCATATTATCGTGATACCTCATCTGCTCAGCGAGAGTCAGGTTGTTCTTGCGAGCTTCCTCATCAAGAGCGAGTGCCCTCTGATACCCAGCCAGCCAAGATGCCCGATTCTTCTCTCTCTGCTCATCCATGTAAGCCTTGCGTTTATTCACCGCCTTAGTCATATCCGACTCAGGATTGTGTACCACCTTTGCACCCTTGGTAGCAAAGTAGATGTTGGATAGCGCACGGAGACCATCACCCAGAGCAGCGATACGAGCCTTTGTACGCTCCTTCTTCTCTCGGTTCGCCCTCTGCTCAGCAGTCTCATTCTGTTCAGGATTCAGCATCTTATACATATCAGCATAAGATAGCTGCTTAGGCTGAGGTTTCGGCTCCTCCTTCTTCACGATAGGAACAGATGGTTTATCCTCCTCATCACTTGGCGCACCCTGATTCACATCTACCCCATTGGCGATGGCTTGTTGTGTAGCGATAGTCTTCTCTCTAGCCGCCTTCATCGTAGGTGTTTCATTCTGAGGAGTGGCAGCATTCATCTGGTCAATCTTCTTTCCAGCCGCATCCAGTTGTTGCTGGGTGAAGACTGGAGCCTGAGTCTGTGCCACCTTCTGAGCGGCATCCACCCCACTCTGCTGCTTGTTGAGAACACTCTGTGTAGCCTTCAAGCCATTGTTGTTTCGTAACATATCTGATGCTTTCATAGGCTATGCTTTTACTTTCTGTTCTTGCAATTTCACTCCAAGGCTATTCAGTTCACCTTGCGATGGCAGCCCAGTAGTCTTCGCCTTCAAGCCAAGAACATCATTCGGATTCTTGGCAATACCATCCAACTGCTCCTGAGTAACATTCATATTCGGTGCCTTCTTTACTCCACCAGCACCACTATCAATCGTTGCAGCGATGTTGGCAGCCGTACCAGCCACACCAGCAACGGCATTGGCGGTATCAGCAGCCTTCTCAGCTTCCAAGCCCATCTGTTGGTTCTGCAACTGGTTCTTGCGCTCTCTATACTGCTGCTCGATATTATCCTTGCGAGACTCATTTGCAGCCACAATCTGTGAAGTAGTATCAGCAAGAGTCTTGTTGTTTGCCTCCTTCACCGCAGTAGTAGAATCATCCGTACCACCCATCACCGCTTGTCTGCCCTTGGCAGCCTTGTTTCTGTTCTTAATCTGCTCCTGCATCTGAGTGAGCAAGCGAACCGTATCAGCACGCTTGGTCGGGTCGGCATTGTATGTTCTGTCATACCACGCCTGATTTTCTCTCTGTTGCTGGGCAATCATCTGTTCCTGCTTACGTCTCGCCTTGCGGTTAGCTACACCACCAGCGATACTGCTTGCAAGTCCAAGACCTGCCCCAATTAATGCTCCTAACATATATATGTATTTTAATTATTAATAATGTGGCAAAGATACAAATACCATCCGAGAATCGTATTTTATCCGTTTATTTGGGTAGGTAAGTTAACGGATAAAGTTTCCGTTTGTAGAATAATTGCTATCTTTGCACCAAAATAGTTAAGACAATGGCAGCAGACAGAAATTCAAAAGGTCAGTTCGAGAAGGGAAGACCGAAGACTGGAGGAAAACAGAAAGGGTACGAGTCTCCTATCACAAAGGAGTTTCGTGAGCTGTGTGCCGACTTTTCTAGAGAGGCTTGGGAAGACTTCATGGCTGCTTGGTATAAGTGCGAGCCTAAAGATAAGGTAACGTCCTTCATCAAGATTTTGGAGTTCAACTGCCCTAAGCTACAGACCGTCACTCTTGACGATAAGCGTGAGGTTCACAATGCCCTCACCGAGAAGTTAAGACAGATGTCAGAAGAAGAAGGTTGAATTGTTCATGAAATCATAAAAAAGACGATTGTTTTTTCATAGGTTTTTTGGTTTATAGGTTTTAAGATTGTTAGGATAATAAAATAGGGAATGCGTGAGCACTCCCTATTCTTTTATTCACTATCAGCGACCACCTCTAGCCCTTCTATCTCCAGCCATATCCGTCTTGGAACCACGATTCACCGATGATAGCTTATACCTGATGCCTGACCTAGTATGTGAAGCGTCCATACCCTTGCGTGAAGCTGCCCCATACTTCTTATCGTGAACAGCGTTATGACGAGCCAACTCCCTACGCTTAGCCTTCTGAGCAGGGGAAGACTCGAACTTTGTATCGTAGGCAGCCTTCCGTGCCCTAGCTGCTGGATGAGTTCTGTAGTATTCAGCAGAAGAACTAGTCATTGGCTATCTCCCAATCATCAGCAAAAATATCAGATACAGAAGGAACCCAAGAATCTGCTCTGCCATCTGGGTTGATGATAAGCATCTGGTTGGTGTAGTCAATGTGAGGATTCTCACGACTCATCAAGATGTTCTTAGCAGACTGAGGAAGAGACTGCATATTAGGGATGATGTCACTAGTGATATGTGAAGGAATCTGCTTAACAACAAACAAACCCTTGCCATTCCATCCCTTGCGTCTTACCGCAAGACCAGACTTCAAAGCCTCAATAACCAAACCAAAATCCATTTCGCCAAGTTTACGATAAGCAGCATCAAACACACTCTTAGGAGACCATGAGCGATAACCATCATTATAAACTACAAGATAACCATCTTCCTCATCGGTTGCTGGCTTAATTTCTCTACCTAGCACATGCTGTGCATCTTTTAAAGGCATAGGCTTTGCCTGAACTACTTTCGTGCCAATATATTTTGGCAATCTACATAAATTTTCACCCATAATTAAACTATTTAATTAATTAATATATCTTTTTACTCCTTATCTTCCTTCAACGCATCATCAAGATACTTGTCAAGAGCCTTAATACACTTATCAGGAATCTTATTAGCATCCTTGTTTTCTTTGAGATAATCAATAGTGCCACCTACTCCATAGATGATAAGCAGACTCTCTGTGGAAGGGATGAATACACAAATAGTTGCACCAAAAACCAAAGCATATATAGAACACTTAATCTTTCTTTTTATCATTTTAAAAGGTTCTTCATAATCAGAACCGAACGTAATCGTCCAGATACCTAAACCAAGTAACACTAAAATAGATAAAAAAACGACAACTTCACCAAAATCATGTAAGTTGCCCAAAACACCTAACCAATACAATTCACTCATAATCTTAAATTTTAATTAATATATCTATCTCCAATAAAGTTCACGATGTTCCTTCTTCAACAAATCCCCAGTTCTGCACCACCAGTCATTCGGACTCGCTTTAAGATACCGCTCAAATATAGGGCAGTTCTCTTCGTGAGTAAGGATAGGATGAGAGGTTGGCTTGAACTGATGCACACACAGCAAGTCACCATGATTGCCACCATATATGCTAGGCGGCATAACATCTTTCGCCTGATGCCATACCTTGTTGAGGTCAATGATGTCTGCCCCATCCAGTTCCTTCAAGGCATCATCAATTTTACCCAGCACACGATTCAGGACTTCTGCCCTATCCGTTCCACCCTTAGCAATTAACCACTTGGCATCACTCAGGGCATCTCTAATCAACATATCCAGTTCCATAAGCCAAAATTTTAATTCCTTTTCGATTTCTCGATGTTATATTGCTCACAGATGTCGCAATACGCTCCATAAGCTAAATTATCTACCATTTCATTGTACTTGTCACCATTGTGACCTTTCACCCAGTGAAAGTGAACTCCAGCCAAATGAGAAGAGCATTTCTTGTACAACTCATAAAGGTCTGGATTCTTCTTTGGTGGAGTACTCTTCCCCAACACAAGTATGCTGTACTGGCTATCCGTATAAATATCAAGATAAGCACCATCTGGACAAGACTTAGCTGCACTGATGATAGCAAGCAACTCCATACGGTTGTTGGTAGTCTGTAGTCTGCCATGATTCTTCATCTTGACAATTTCCCCATCTTTCAACACGATGTAAGCCGAACCTCCAGCCTTATACTTAGACTGGTTATCACAACTTCCATCCGTATAAGCCACATAGTTCATGCCATTATCAGGAAAAGTCTCAACTGGGTCGAAATCTTCCGACTTTTCAGCCAATTTTTCTCTGATTGCTCTAGAGAATTTACCTTTAGCGTTGAACACACCAAAGTTAGCATCAGTGAGAATCATCCAGTTTACTGGTTCCTCACCATTTGCCTTCTTCCACTTTCTTTCATCAAGATATTTATAAAGACTCTTGATGTACTCATCTGTTCCATAGTTCTTCGATATACAATATCTCTTGAACTTTTCATAAGTTGGTTTAATCATAACTAATAACTTACTAAATATATTTTCTTTCTTTCAATGTAGGTTACCAAAATAAACACCTAAGCAATTAACAGAAAAATCCGTCAGGGATTCCTCCAATACTCATGTCTCTCTGGATAACCTTTTCACTCTGCTTGCCATAGATAAGATGTCTGAATCCATCCGACACCGCTCTATCAGCGATAGAATAAGAACAAGCAAGAACTACAAATCCAAGAGTACCGACAACAAAGTCAGCTTTGGTTTTTCTCGTCCTCAGCAACGTTCTCTTAGTTTCTTCCTCATTCCTGATGTCAAAGGAATGCTTCTCTGCAAGAGTAGAATTAATTCTACCACTGGCAAGAAGTCTCTTCTTGATTCTTGAAACAGAACTACTACTTGTATTGAGAGCCTTCTGAAATTGCTTTATCGTGATTGCCTTACCTTTGACACCGACCTTTTCACCCTCAGGTGCTTTCATACAACAGTTCTTATGCTCGGCAGCACAAATCTGAAATTCAAAAAGTTTCTCATTGATAAGATTGAATAGTTCCTTCAATGTATATTCTTTCACCTCAAACTTACAGACCATAGCACCACGATACTCACGACCCTTACGAGTCCACTTTATCGTGTTGTCACGGAATGAATGAACAATAACCTTGTTTCCGTCAACGGTAAACAAGCCATCATCCTTCATATCTTGAATAAGTCTTTCTGCTTTTGGTTTCCCGATATGCAACTCTTTTCTTAATTTGTATTCCGTAACATTCCACATTACAGAATTGCTATGCTGCATCTTTATCCAAATAGCAACCGCAAGAAGTTCCTTCATGCTCTTGTTTGAAGAGTATGCTTTAAGAAGTTCTATGGTCACATTAATATACTGCATAACATTTAAAAAAAGAGTCCCGAAGTCTTGGTTGCAGCAAGAACTAGGGGACTCATATCTAGTAGGCTTTCGCCTTTAAAGGAGGACTTATTTATCCAGCCAATCTGCAACATTAACGATGCAAAGATAGAAACAATTTTTGGAACCACCAAATGCAAAAAAGTGTTGAATGTAAATGAAATTGGATTTTTAGGGAAATGGATATACATTAGACATACAAAATGATACAATGTTAATCTAAGTTAAAGTCTTTTTGAAAATTAATTGTGAATAAGATTTAATTCTTATCTTTGTTGTTGGCAAGTTAGTTACTTTGCAAAGATTAACACTTCATTGTTGCTATTTTGTTACTCATCAGAAACAAGGAAATACATAACTCTTTATGAATCAGGTATTTAACTGATAAAGCAAATCGTATTGGAATAATAAAGATAGTAGATAGCCATGTTTTAGCCATCTGTTATCAAATGTATATCAAATGTATATCTAAACTTTTAGTTATCAGCACTTTACCTTTTCGGAAAATTAATTTTCCGAAAGATAGATATACATTACCTATACATAAGATACGTGTTGGTTTTGTTACTATTTTGTTACCCAAAACTTGCGAGTAACAAAAAAAATGCTTATCTTTGCAGCAGATTTATAAAATAAAGGCTTATGGGAAGGAAGAAAACAATCGAAAAGGAACCTGTCACTATCAGATTCAAGGAACTTGCCAACGGAAACAAGAGTGTCTATCTGGACATCTACAAGGATGGCAAGAGAACCTATGAGTTCCTGAAACTCTACATCGTACCAGAAGTGGGTAGAGGTAAGGCAGAGGCAAGAAGAAAGAATGCAGAAACAATGGCTACAGCCAATGTTATCAAGGCTCAGAGAGTACTGGACATCAAGAACAGCATTTCGGGCATCATATCAGTCAAGAGCAAGATGAAGCTCATGGATTGGATAGACAACTTCAAGACTTATAAGATGAAGACATCGCAGTCTCCAAGCCGCATCGCAGCACAGATAGAATGCACCCGAAAGCAACTCATCGCCTACAAGGGAGATAATATCAAGCTATCCAGTATTGACAAGAAGTATTGTGTGGGATTCATTGAGTTCCTGAACAACACCAAGAAGAGCAATGGAGAGCCGCTTTCCAGCTACACCAAGATTATGTATTGCAATCACCTCAATGAAATGCTCAGCAGAGCCGTGAAAGGTGGGATGATATACAAGAATCCATTCAGCGAGGTGGATAAGCGTGAGAAGCCAAAGAAACCCGAAACCAGCAGGGTTTTCTTGGATATTGAGGAGGTGAAGAAACTGGCAGAAACAGAATGCAGGGTTCCAGTTATCAAGCAGGCATTCATGTTCTCCTGCTTTTGCGGTTTGCGTATCTCTGACATCAGGAGACTGAAATGGTCAGACATCAGGGAAGTTACCAACGAGGATGGAACCAAGTCATGGCATCTGTCTATTATACAGAAGAAGACCAACAAGATGGTGTCCTACAATCTGTCAGGCAAAGCTATAGAATGGTTGCCTGAGCAGGACGGAAACGAGTACGTCTTCAACGGTATGGGATGCGAACAGACGGTTCTTACTCATATCAAGGTATGGGCAGCCAATGCTGGTATCAAGAAGGACATCACCTTCCATACTGCAAGGCATACATTTGGAACCATGATGCTTACACTGGGTGCAGACATCTACACTACCAGCAAGCTGATGGGGCATACAAGAATCGCCACCACCGAGATTTATGCCAAGATTATAGACAAGAAGAAGAATGATGCAATGGGACTCATTGATAAGTTCTTCGACAAGGACTAGACCCTCTCCGTACCAACTCTTAGTCTCTGCAAAGTTTGCAACGTTTGCTGCAAACTTTGCAAAGATTAAAAGTTAAACTATGTAATTTGCTTCTGATTCTCAGGAGAAAAGCGTAATTTTGCCTCATAAACTTTTAAATTATTGGTTTATGAAAGAAGACGATGTAAAAGAGATAAAACGAGGTCTAAATTGGATAGTAATTCTACTAAGCCTTTTATTAATGACCATATCCATTCGAGGTTGCACAATATAGCAACTATTGCAGCAATTACAGGAATCCATCTAACCGCCCTATTCTTCCATACATTTTCAGGGTTATACTTAGATTCTCTCCAGAACTTTTCTATCTGAGATTTACCAGACTCAGATAGTTCTATTCTGTGAGAGTACTTTGTCGTATAACCCAATTCTTCCACTACGTGAACTGTGCTTAGCCACTTTTGATTACAGCATTCTTTGTCCGCTTCCTCTAAATCAGCAGAGCCTAGATTTGCTTTCTCATTTAATATAGAAAGAATCTTCTCTTCCTTCTTTGTCCGCTCTTTCTTATATTTCAGCAGCACATACAACTTCTGTTCGTTAGTTATTTCTGCCATTTTACTTTTCTAGTTGGGAAAATATTTTTTCCTAGTTGGGAAAGTTAATTTTCTCCATTGTAATTCTTTAATATTTCGTCAGCTTCATACTCGGACTTCGATAAAGGAGCACGCTTGTGCTTATCCATTATTGCCTGCTGCTTACGTTGTAAAGCTAAAATCTTATCCTTATATGGCTTGACTCTCATCATATACTTCCAAGCCGACTCCCCCTCATTTCGTTTGATACCAGTTATTTTCTCCCATTTCTGTGCAAACTCCTCGTTAGTTTCTTTCGCAATCTCGGAAAGCCCAGACGAAATTTTCTTATGCAGATTAACAAATTTCCAATAATCATCAGACAACATTTTGCGTACTCTTTGGTCTTGAACTCTCGATGCAAATTGACTAGCATCCTCACCGTCTTTCTTCTTTAGCAAAGGAAAAGCATATACTTTTTCTTTAAGGATTGGTATAGCTTTTTGTGAACTTTCCTTTTCCAACAACATTCTATTTTGCAAATAGCTATCTTTAAAGGAAACATGACCTCCATTCTCAACAACATCTTGAAAATACAAATCGGAACCATCCAAAATTCCATCAGGATAATATTGTGGCTTCGTTATACCATCCTCAATAAAATATAGCGTTGAAAAACTTTTCTTGTCACTTTTTCTAATGCCAACCCTATAAATTGGTTTCTCTCCGAACAAAGAGCACCAACACTTAGAAACAACAATATAACCAGAGATTCTTTCTCTGCCTATATACATACCATTAATATATTTATTGAAACAAGCATCGTAAATACTTGAAATTCGTATAGGATTTGATACATCAAAACCAAAGTGACCAACTGCATTAGCGCATCTACCAAAATCCTGCTTGTTCGGTTCTGGTATTGTGCGAGGTACACTATTCCTTATATTTTCTAGTATTTCCTTTGCCTTCCTATCACTCAATTCACGATTCACGCTTATTATTCTCAGGATAAATATTACAGCAATAATAGTCAAAAGCAACATTATACCAATAAATACTTCCATTACATTACCCCCATTCTTTTATGAACCAACACTAAATCATTTCCTTTCATTGCCACCAATATCCAGTTCAGTATTGTACCAAAGATACAACCTAATATCCAATGACCATCATGCTGCCAAAACGTATGCCATAAATAGAACGTACCAAAAGCAAAGCCAAGCATATATAGGAAAAAGGAACTATAAACATCAACCTGTCTTAATCTGATGAAATAATATGGGAAGAACGTTATCGACTTATCAAACAAGTTCGATACCACCATAAATGGCAATGTTCCTATCATTAACAATACGATATAAATAACATCAATAGAAATAGCCCACTTCACTGACAAGAGGACTATAGCATCACATAACATTAGAACAAACAACGTATATAAATTTGTTATAATCAGTTTCATATCTACTATATTTTTATAATTAAACATTCATGTTAACCTACATTTGCTTTTCTCACGCCACCGCCCAAGATAGACAATAGCTGGTCGTAGCGTTTTTCTAACTCTTCGTACTTCGCCTTCCATACAGAATCATCCTGAGGAACCTCATCACCAAGAACTTCATGCTTAGGCTCCTCAGCTACCATATAAGACACCTCTTCCCCATCGCCTTCTTTATGATACATAGTACCAACACCACGTATTACCCACTCGGCAGATACGTCAGGGAAGACAGAAAGAACCTTTGCTACTACATTAGCAGACAAGGCACGCTCACCCTTCAACTGAGTGTTAAGGGTAGTTTGAGACATTTCGACTAACTTCGATAGAGCGTTAACCGAAACTTGCTTATTATCCAAAATTAGCATAATACGCTGATAAATAGTTGCTTCCATACATTTTACATTTTTAAACCATACTTAATTAATCATAACTGGTTAATAATTTCTTGCTAAATATTTGGTAGATTAGCAAGAAATGACTACCTTTGCAACCGTAAACAACAAGTTGCTATATATTTAAAAGCAAAAGTACAAATAAAAATTAAGATATGCAAGTAAAAAAGATAAAAATTATCAAAGTTTCGCTTGAAGGACGAAAAAAACTTGCTGAGCGGTATGGTTGCCGAAGGGAAACAATCTACAATGCTCTAGGTTTTAGAAGTCAGAGCAAGCAATCCGAAGACATCAGGCAGGATGCCTTGAATGAGTTCGGAGGAGTTGAGACCGACAAGGTCGTGTTCTACTAGGAAGGAGGTGAATATGATTAAGAGATTATTCAGAACGTGGCTAAGGTATAAACTCGTAAAACATATTGGCGAGCCTATCAACTACGAACAAGTATTCGAATGGATATATGACTCGCCAATCTTGGAATGGTACATAAGAATCCAAGTAGCACATTGGAGCGAACATCTAATTAATTTCCACAAAGTCTCTGAAGGAGAGAAAGTAGATTTAGATGAAGCCCAAAAATACTTAGACCTTATCCATAAGTAAGGTGACAAGAGTTGCGGGATATTCTATCGCACCATTCTTGAAAGATGGGAAAAAGGTGGTCGAAATTTGAACGACTTTATAACCAGTTTCCATTTGGATTCTCTTGTTTACCTTCTCTTCCAAGTTGAACTCATCGCCACTTGTGCATTTGATTACAATTACTTTCTGTTTCATACGAAATTGAATTAAGTTAAAATAAAAATTTGTCACCTGCAAAGGTACAAAATAAAAACTACAATCGGGCAACGGTAGATTTAATAATGTATAAAATGAAAATTTGTCACTTTCTGTTTCATACACTACCGCCCGATTTTAAAACTGGAGGAATCCTATGAATGAAATTTCAACTATTGTAGATGGTGACAGAATGACATCACTACAGATTGCAGAGATTACTGGCAAGGCTCACAAAGATATAATGAGAGCCATCCGAAACATGGAGCCAGCTTGGGAAAAAGTGCAAGAGCGCAAATTTGCGCTGATGCAAGAAGAGATAGAGATTAGTAATGGTGGTCACAAGATGAGACCTTACTACTCCCTCAACAAGGAAGAGTGTCTTTACATCGCCACCAAGTTCAATGATGAAGCGAGAGCCAAGTTGATTAAACGATGGAAGGAACTGGAGGAGCAACATCAAAAGCCATCCGTCCCTCAGAACTATCTCGAAGCTCTCAAATCTCTGGTCAAGTCCGAGGAGGAGAAACAGCAGCTAGCTTTGGAGAACAAGCAGCAGCAAGCAACCATCCTCACTATCAGCAAGGAGAACATGGAACTGGGTAACAAGATTACTGAAATGCTGCCAAAGGTCAGCTACTACGATAAAATCTTGCAGAGTAATGCCACCATGACCGTCACCCAGATTGCGCAGGACTACGGAATGAGCGCAGTCAGGATGAACAAAGAACTGGAATCTATGAGGATTCAGCATAAGGTTCGAGGTCAATGGATATTGTACGGACAATTTCTCAAAGGAGGTTACGTACATAGCCGAGCAGTTGACATCATCCGCAAGGATGGTCAGCATGACGTGAAGTACAACACCGAGTGGACAACGAAAGGAAGAATCTTCCTATATGAATCACTCAAAGCGAAGGGCATTCTCCCCTTAATAGAGCAGGAGAACACTCCCAGCGATAAGGGCACTGGTGGAACAGAGCCTACCAAGGCAGCTAGTGCCAGTCAACAAACCATCAAATTCGACTGATATGATAGACCCAGAGATTAAGGAGCAGCTAGACCGCATCGAGCAGTATTCGCTGATAGCTGCAAAGAACGTGCTCAACATTAAGGAAGCTGCAATCATACTAGGCATGACGGTTCGAGGAGTGAGGGAGAACGTCAGAAAGCACATACTCCCCTGCTACAAGCCAAACGTCAACCTACTCTACTTCAAGAAGAGCGAGTTGGAAGACTGGATGATGCAGAACCGCAGCAAGAGCATGGCAGAGATAGAATCAGAGGCAGCAGCCTATTGTGTAACCCATTAAACAGATAAGATTATGTTAGCAGACGTAATGTTCGTGGCAGCAGTTGTCACATTCCTTTTCGCCATAAAGGAAATCCGCTCCTACTTCAAGGAAGTGAGCGAGTAGAGCCATCGGATATATGGAGATTAAACCTCAATATAAAATGTTGAATTTAAAATTATTGAATTGTTTGTTATAATTGTTATTTATGCTATTAGGTGGACGAAAGTCCGTTCGGTACAGCAGAGGTTTTTTGGAGTTTGCTACTCCCAGTCTCCACAAGTGATAAAAGTAGTCATTTTTTACTCATGTTTTTAAGTTAGTTAAATTGTTGATTAGCCAGCGCAAGTAACTCAGTTGGTAGAGTATGAAGGTTCATCCCCTTCGAGGTCGTGGGTTCGAGTCCCACCTTGCGCCCCATATAGCCCGATTCCAAGGCTTTATATCGGATAGGATAAACCTTCCTAGAGAGGTACACGTACCCAAAAGGAGTATCATTAACCACAGATGATGCTTAGACGTGGAAGTGGCAAGCTAATACATACACCCACTGGGTGGAATATGGAACGCTTGGAGTTCACTTGTGAAGATGCAGACCTCATGCCGTGACCCTTAAAGATAAGGTAGCAGAAAGGTAGAAGCGCACAACTACAAATCGGTTTTAATGCAGCCAGCACGTTGACTTTCTTTCTTCACATTGGTAAATAGGTTCATGTTCGTAAAATTTAGATATATCAAAATGTGTGCGATTACTAGTGCTGGGAGTCCTAAGCCTCCATAAATGCAGAAGGGAACCAAGGAGCGATTCAGCATCCGGCAAGATTGTATAGATGTCGCTCCACGGAGGTGGCAGTTTAAATCATATTCATTTTACTGCCCCTCCTTTTTGGATAGAAATCACATAAATTGACATATTATATACCATACAGATTACATTTGCGATGCGGTAGCGACCGCTCAGTTTAATGATTAGACATAAAACACTCGCCCCACCATTCGTGAGAACCGTGGGGTTTTTAATTTGAACATTTCAAACCATACAATATGAGATATAAAGCAAGCAGTTGTCACGATTGTCTCTTCTTGACCATGTGTGACAATCCGAAACGTAACCCTGATGGTGGCTACCGATGTAGCCACTATGAATGGAAGTATCAATAACAACTTAAATACATAAAAGATATGGGTAATTTAGATTATTACAACAAACTCAAAGTCGTTCCTCAACAGGCACTCCGACAAATTCAGTCAGGAAGACTTAGAGGAAAACACGACATCAACCCAATGTGGCGCATCAAGGCTATGACAGAGCAGTTTGGTGTGTGCGGAATCGGTTGGAAGTACGTAATCACCAAGCAGTGGACAGAGACTTTTGGAAGCGAGGTAAAAGCCTATTGCAACATCGACCTCTTTATCAAGGTGAACGGAGAATGGTCAGATGCCATCCAAGGAACAGGAGGTTCGTCAGAAGTATCAATAGAGAGCAAGGGTGCATACGTATCTGATGAATGCTACAAGATGGCACTCACAGATGCCTTGTCGGTTGCCATGAAGGCACTGGGTGTAGCAGCAGACGTGTATTTCGAGGCAGGAAAAGACATCATAGATACAGATAGCAAGTATGGTGCTCAGGATAGTAGAGCAGCGCAGCAAGCCCAGACTCAGCAGCAAGCCAACACTCCAACGCAAGCCGCCCAGCAGCAAGCAGCATCCCAGTATCACCCGAACGACCTGAATGAAGGAATGGGATTCCTGAGCAGATGTGTCAACAAGGACAATCTGATATGGGTTGTTCAGACTTATAAGCCGCTCACCGCCAACCCTCAGTTCATGCAAGCAGTATCAGCTAAGAGAAAGGAACTTGGTTTATGACAACAGAAACTAAGGAAATTTGGAAACCAGTTGTCGGATATGAAGGCATATATGATGTTAGCAACTTGGGTAGAGTTAAAACAGTAGAGCGAATCTGTTACCTAAATATCAAAGGAACAGACACGCAAAGAATTGTAAAGGAAAAGATAAAGCATCCTTCACAAGATGGTCAAGGTTACAAGAATAACAATGGGTATCTTTCAGTAATTCTTAGTTTCCAAAACAAGAGTAAAAGATTTCATGTTCATAGACTTGTTGCAGAAGCATTCTTGGAAAATCCAAATAATTATGAGACTGTCAATCACATTGACGGAAACAAGTTCAACAATGAAGTTTCAAATCTTGAATGGGCTAGCAGAAAACAGAACATGTCTCATGCTTGGAAAACTGGCTTAAACCATATTCCTAGTAATTACGCTGGTACTCACAAAAAGAAAGTTACTCAGAAAGACTTAAAAGGAAACATTATTAAAGAATGGGATTCAATGACAGAAGCTGCAAGATTTCTTGGTCTAGACAAAGCAACATTCTCAAATCGCATCAAGTCTGGCAAACTAGAATATCATGGTTTCTTATGGATTCCTCACAAATATTAAGATATGAAATTAGTAAAATCAAAAGTTCGTTTCGATGAAGAACAGCACAGATATTTCTTGGACGAAAAAGAGCTAAGTGGTATTACGGGAACTCTTATAAAGAAAGCTTTTCCTGATACTTACAAAGGTATTCCCGATGCAGTTTTAGCCAAAGCAGCAGAAAGAGGAAATGTTGTTCATCAAAATTTAGAGTTGTTTGATACAGTTTGCAGTAGTGACATTAATATAATGCCTTCTGTATTACCAGAGATTAAGGACTACAACGAAATGCTTATATCTTATGGTCTTCATCATGTAGATAGCGAATATCTCGTTACTGATAACGAAAATTTCGCTTCTGCTATTGATAAGGTTCTTGCAGATGATGAAGGTAACATTTACCTTGCGGACATCAAGACCACCGCCACCCTTCACTACGACAACGTTTCTCTCCAACTATCCATCTATGCAAAATGGTTCGAGGAGCAGAATCCCGACCTAAAGGTGAAGGAGATTGTCTGCATGTGGTTCAAGAACGGACAGAGCAAGTTCCAGCCACTCCCAAGGGTATCAGATGAGCAGATAGACGAGTTAATCAACGCTTATCTCACCGATGATGCAGAGTACCAATATAAGGTGGAAGTTCCTGAGCAATTCTCTGCCCTAGAGCAGGAGTATAGACTTATAACCGCTCGTATGGATGCCCTGAAAATCAAGCAGGATGATTTGAAGGAGCAGATGATGAAGATGATGGAAGCCAACAAGCAGAAATCCATCAAGACCAATATCGGTTCTTACTCTTATGTGGCAGCTACCACCAAGAAGACCTTCGACACGAAGCTGTTCAAGGACACGGAGCCAGAGCACTACGAGTACTATCTAAAGGAAACGACCACCAAGCCGTCAATAAGAATCAAACTTAATTAATATGGAAGAGATTTGGAAAGATATAGATGGTTATGATGGTATATACCAAGTTAGTAGCCAAGGAAGAATCAGGTCAAAATGGTCAGGTTCACACTCGGCATTCGGAAATAAACACAAAATACTCAAAGGTTCTATAAGCAAAAATGGATATATAACTATAAGATTGTGCAAAGATGGAAAAGCGGTCACTAAGACTTTACATAGATTAGTTGCTTGTGCCTTTTTGCCAAAAGTAAAAGACAAGAATTTTATAGACCATATTGATTGTTGCAGGACAAACAATAAAATCAACAATCTCAGATGGGTAAGTCAAAAAGAGAACAACAACAATCCTATAACTTTGCATCGGGTTGCTCTAGCAAATAGAGCTAGAGTAAAAAGAGGTTCCGAAAATCCAAATGCCACTAAAGTTTACCTATACGGCTTAGATAAACAATTAATTACCTCATTTGGTAGTATTATTGAAGCATCAAAAGAAACGAATGTAAGTTACAAGAAAATATTACACAACGTTTTAGGTGAACAAAAGACAGCAGGTGGATATATCTTTAGTAAAACTTTAATTTAAATAATTATGAATATATCATTTACAGGAAGAATTATTGCCCAAGGACAAATACAGATGGGCACTAGTCAAAAAGGAACGCAATGGAGCAGTTGTGAATACACGATTGAGGAGTTAAACCAACAATACCCAGCCAGAGCAGTCTTTCAGGTATTCGGTTCATACAAGATTCAGCAGTTCGGCATTCAGGTTGGTGAAATCATCACCGCCAACATCGGATTGAAGGCGCATCAGTCTAGAGACGGACGTTGGTTCAACCAGTTGGATTGTTGGAAGGTAGAACGACCAAATGCCCAGCAGCAGGGACAGACGATGCAGAGTCAGATAGGTCAGGTTCCTCAGCAGCAAGCAGCCAACTATCCACCGCAGCCAGCACCTATCCAGCAGCAGATGCAGGCTTTTCCCCCTCAGGTTAACGCAAGCGGTCAACCTATTCAGCAGAACGCTCAATATGCAGGTGGTCAGCAGCAGGGACTTCCCTTCCCTGCCCCAAACCAATAATATAAGGTATGGAAATCCATCTAGTAAGAACCTCCACTGGTCTTCGCCCATATACGGATGATGATTACGAGGAAATGAAAAAGATAAAGGTTGGTTCCATCGTCAAGGCGAATATCGTCCGACCACGCAACGTAAAGTTCCATCGTAAGTTCTTCGCCCTTATCAGAGCGGCATGGGATAGTCTCACCGAGCAGCAGCGCATCAACCTCCGCTCAATAGACACATTCCGAGAACAACTTCTGATAACATCAGGATTCAGCGAACCGCTCTACGACCTCAACGGACAGAAGTTCCTAGAAAGAGCCAAGTCTATCTCCTTCGCCAAGATGGATGAGCCAGCCTTCAATGAAGTATATAGCAGATGTCTTGATACCATCCTAACCATTCTCATGGCTAATGGTATTACAGAAGACGAGTTTAATAACATTTTACAAAATTATAGTTGATATGACACGTAGAAACGACAAGCGCAACAACAGACGTAATAGCCGTCAGCGCAACAACAATTCAGAGTTAAATTCATTCGCCCAGATACTTCTGGGAGCACTCCTTGGTAAGGGTGCTGGAATGATTACCGAAGCCTTGATGAAGAAGGAAGAGGAGAAGACAGAGGACAAGACACACACTGGCATCCGTCAGTCTGACAACTTATTAGAGTCTTCTTGTATTATCAATGGTGATGGTTCCGCCACCGAGATTCCAATTCCTGATGGTTTCCAAATCTTCATCAGCGAGGATGGCAAGCCGATGATTCGCAAGAAGATTGAAGGAGACGAGGAGAAGGAGGCTCCTGATGCAGCGGAAGGCAAGCCTATCACATACGATGATATTCTCAAAAAGCTATTCTTTAATAAGGAATCATTTTTTGTTGGTAATAGCACTATTTCATCAATAACAACAGGGGTAAATAGCTACAGCCACGTAAACAACTGTACATCAGAAGCTCAGGCAAAGCGCATTATTGCCTTCAACAAGTTGCAGAACATCGCCAAGTATCTCAATGGTGACTGGAAGCCAGTTTTCGATGGAAGCAATCAAAACTGGGATATCAGCAAAAATAGCGATACTTTTATCGCTATACACACAAGATATCTTAACAAAGCAAGTGTTTACTTCAAGAGTGAAGACCTTGCCTATGAAGCCATCCGCCTGATGGGTGAAGAATCTCTCAACGACCTCTTCTCAACCGATTGGTAATGGCAAGCTACGCTGAAATCAAGGCAAAGCTACAGCAGGAAGGCAAGAAGATACGCAAGCGTTCATCCTACGATGAGCACAACTTGCAAGCCGCAGAGGTCAGGTATATCCGTGGGGTATATCCTGACCTTGAAGGAGTCTTCTTTGCCGTTCCTAATGGTGGCAAGCGAACCTCCCGACAAGCCGCATGGCTGAAAGAGGAAGGTATGAAGGCAGGAGTATCTGATATGCTACTCCTGAAGCGCACCTCCCAGTACGGTTTCCTCTGCATCGAAAATAAAACACCGAAAGGTAGGCAGGAACCCGAACAGAAGGTATTTCAGTTTGAAGTAGAACGACATGGTGGCAAGTACATCATCGTCCGCTCTATAGATGAATTTATCCAAGCAATCGACAATTATTTAAATGGTGAACTATGAATGATGAAATCAAACAAGCCATCCAGCTTCTAGAAGAGAATGGCTACAAGATTACTGCTCCTCCAAAGGAAGTAAAAGACGAATATACCTTTGAGCGAGCATGGAACCTATACGAAAAGAAGGTTGGCTGCAAAGCTAAACTCGAAAAGAAGTGGAACTCCATGAGCCTGAAAGACCGCAAGGCAGCTATAGAGTATATTCCTCTCTATGTAATTGCAACCGAGGATAAAAAATATCGCAAGAACTTCCAAACCTTCATTAACCAGCGAGGATGGGAAGACGAACTCATCGGAGCCACACCACCGCCAGCAGCCGTTAACGAGAATTCTTCCGAAATCAGCCAACTCATCGCCAAGACAAAGGTAGAGCAGCAGATAACAGAAGAAGACAAGAACCACGCTTTCCGCCAGCGAATATATGGTATGATTGAAGTTCTCGAAAAGAACCCTCAGAGCTTCTGTAGAAAGCAGTTAGAGATATATCGTGACAACGGAACACTAGAACGCTTGGGCATCCAGTGGAATCCGTAACATCTACGAAACCGTTTACCACAATGATACAAATCAGCAAGTACAACAAGCAGCATCCTCTCCAAGTCTTTGAGGCATTTGCAGGATATGGCAGCCAGAGCCTAGCCTTCAAATACCTCAAAGAAAAGCATCCTGAGTTCGACTTCGAGGTTGTTGGTTTTTCCGAGATTGAGCCTTCTGCCATTCAAGCCTACAGACTTCTTCATGGCAGGGAAATACCGAACTTCGGCAACATCGCTCTCATTGATTGGAATGAGGTTCCCGACTTCGATTTTATTTCATGGTCTTCTCCTTGCCAAGACTTCTCTAATGCAGGACTTCGCAAGGGAGCAGAGGAAGGTAGCGGCACACGTTCTTCTCTTATTTTCCAAGAAAGGAGAATGTTGGAAGCCAAGCATCCTAAATATGTGATGCTCGAAAACGTGAAAGGTCTTCTCTCAAAGTCAATGAGAAAGTACTTCTTCCAGTATATCCGAGACCTTGACTCATACGGCTACACTTCTTTCTACAAAGTATTGGACGCAAAAGATTATGGCGTGCCTCAACATCGTGAACGTATCTTCGTAATATCCATCCTACGCACAGAAGACGAGCCGAACCCAGAGTATCACTTCCCTTCGCCCATCAAGTTGGAGACTACGGTTGAGGACATCTTGGAAGACGATGTATCTCCCGAATATTTCATGTCTCAGCCACTCCTAGAAAAGTATCTCTGTAAAGCAGACATCAATGAATCAATCAAAAACTCTACCCCGAAGATTTCAATACCGAAAACTGCTGATGGTTGCTCTGTTGCTGTCACCTCCAGTTTTTCTATGACCAGCGTAATGAATATGTTAGACACAGGTCATTATCCAAAGGGTGGAGTCTTAATCATCAAGAAATTATAATGTGCGACAAAATTATAAAGCTAGCAAACCTCAAAATCAAAGGCAGAATAGAGCAGCAGACCAGAGTCTATTCCACCAAGGGAATCTCTCCTACTCTCAATTCAGCCATGGGTCATGGAGGTAACTGCATCCCACTATTCTTAATCGTAAATGAGATATGATAACAGGAGGAAAGAGAATGAAATCCCTGATACTATCAGGGAAGGTAAATCCTGATATGGGGGGGCAAGTCTTAGATTTGTATAATCAGCAAGTCTATCAAGGCATCGCCCCAACCATGCTTACCACAATAGATTCATCATCAATGACATTCGTAACCATCATGAACAAAGAAATCATTTACACCGCTCCCAACGGAAAGAAATACTCCATCCAAATCAGGAAGTACACTCCAAGAGATTGTTTCCGCCTGATGGGAGTCCACGAAGCTGACATAGACAAACTCCTGAGCAAGGAGAAGACTGGTCAACTCATCATCAGCAAGAGCAAACTCTATGCCCTCGCAGGAAATTCAATAGTAACCAACTGCCTGACCGCCATGTTCGAGGAACTGATTTTCCCTTCAGGGAATCACTACCACGACAAGACTGGTCAGCTATCACTCTTTTAGCTTATGGATATTTTTGGATATATCAAGGTAGGCAAGCGTATCAGCAAAGCCAACAAAGCCATGTTTACCCACAAGACCATGGTACTCTGGTATAAAGGCAACCCAATCATCGGAACAATGCACGATGGCTTGTGGTATCAGCAAGACTTGAACGGAATGTGGGAACAATTAATGTTCCAGTCCGAAGTCACCCACGTCTCATTCTTACCTTCACCTCATGAAGACAGAGAAAGAAAAAATCCTAGCCATCATCGCTGAGATTCAGGCAGAGCGTGAAGCTGCCCACATCGTGCCGCCCCACGTCCTCACAGCCGAAATCATCAACCGAGGATGCCACCAGCCCTACAAAGCCATCAACGAGTTATGCGCAGAAGGCAAGATAAACTGGTGCCGCACCCTCAACGATATGGCATTCACTATCAAGTCATAGCTTAGCTATGTGGATTGAAACACTATCAGAAAATTATAAATCAAAACAATATGAAAACAACCCCATTAACACAGCAACTGCTAAAGCAGTTTATGACCAAGGCATACGATAATGCCAAAGTCAAAGGCTTTTACAAGCCTGATTTAGACATCAATCAGGCATTAATGCTCATCATCACAGAAATGGGCGAGACCATTCAAGCCCACCGCCACAGCCGCCACGGAAGCATTGAAGACTACAACAAGTGGCTGGGAGTATCTGAGGAGCAAGCCTACGAGGAATCCCTTGAAGGAACCGTAGAGTCCGAGTTTGCAGACGTAGCCCTCCGCATCATGTCTCTTTTAGGATGGTACAACTCTCAGAATATAATCTGCCTGATGAACGACACAGAACTCAAAAAGACAGAGGAGTATCACAAGGTAGAGTTCGAGCATGGAACCTACTCCCTTCCTGATGCCATGTACCTCATCATCACTCGCATGACCTACTTCCCTTTCTCCTGCTCGCCAGCATGGATGAACACCTTGCGCTTGCAGGATATTCTGGTTCAGGTCTTCGCCCTAGCCCACATAGAAGGCATTGACCTAGTTGAGCACATCAAGTTGAAAATGCAGTATAACGAATCTCGTCCGTACCTTCACGGATGCTTATATTAGGAGGATAAAATTATGTTTGGAATAGAAGAAATTTCAAGAAGATGCTTAATGACGATGAGTGATGGCAGCAAAATCCAAGCTACCATCACCATCCCAAAGCCCACCAAGCCCATCTTCCCTGAGCAGATGGAACGTCAGGTCATTGAGAATTTTAATAATTCTCAACCTCTTGCAGTGAATAAGATTATAAAGTGTCACATCATGAGAAATTAAAGCGTATGACAGGCGAAGTAAAAAACGGCATCCTAGCACTTGCTCTATGGATATTTTTGGTGGTTCATTTTTTAATATGTGGCGTTATAGCAGCATATCTATGTGGTTATTTCTCACCAGATTGGTATAAAAGATATAAGAAACTTAAAAAGTAAAGCGTATGGCACAGAAATATATAGTTGATGATGTTGTTATGTATAAAAACAAAATACATACAATCATAGATACACTTGGGCAAAATAACTATGAGTTATCTTATATAAGACATCCAGTAAACCAAGCGGAATTATCAGGTGTTCCTATAACTCCAGAGATTCTGGAGAAGAATAGATGGGATAAGAGAACTAGAGTTTGTAACAGTGGTGAATGTTTGGAAGACTTTAGTAATTCAAGTTTTCCATTAGAGCATTTTGCAATAGCATTCACGAAAGAAGGTATAAAAGCTACGTATGATTGTTTACTGATAAGAGAAGTAAAGTATATCTCAGATTTACAACACCTTCTCTTCGGTCTAGGACTTAAACACGAAATGGAGGTGTAGGTATGAGTGTAGCAACACAAGTAAACCACCATTGTCCTTTCATGGAAGAAAATGTTACCAATGTGGTTATTGGAATAGTAGAGGAAATGAGTGTGAGATAATAACTCATCAAGACAGAAAGATTTGATGTTTAACGCCTTCGGGCATAAATAGATATAACATGAATGAAAAAGTGATAAAATCGTACAAAGGCTTTGACAAGGATATGAAATGCCGTGATTTCCAGTACGAAGTTGGAAAAGAGTACAATATGGACGGAGAAATCAAGTGTTGTAACCGAGGTTTCCATGCTTGCAAGTCTCCAATGGAAGTGTGGGACTACTACGATATGCTTAACTCTCGCTATGCAGAGGTAGAACAGTCTGGTAAGATTGAGAAAGAAGAAAATTCGACAAAGGTATGCTCTTCTCATATCAAGATTAAGGCTGAGTTGAAGCTGTCTGACATCATTAATATCGGTGTCGAGTGGCTGAAAGATATTACATCACCATCAAAAGTTAAGACAGATGGTGAGTTGAACGACAACGGAGACCGAAGAAAACAGATTGGTTCATCGGGCGGCTATGCTAAGATTGGTTCATCGGGCGACTATGCTCAGATTGGTTCATCGGGCGACTATGCTCA
>ERZ1035032.258-NODE-258-length-45461-cov-7.986015_pt1 | contig 45461 bp, 31 predicted proteins | sample MGYA00520693_ERZ1035032 | MGnify/ENA primary metagenome ERZ1035032 (study PRJEB33766, sample SAMN09781740) | gut metagenome | biome: gut microbiome | host: Homo sapiens | place: Madagascar | study: EMG produced TPA metagenomics assembly of the PRJNA485056 data set... | reverse complement strand
ATACAAAATACTATGAAACAAAAAAAACATCCACAGTACTTTTCCACTGAGCCCTTTTATGTCCTAATAGAGTAAATTATTTCTCTTTTATTATCTTACGCATATATTAATATGTACGTATGTTCCTATTTATGCGTAAAATCTTTGCTTTTGCAACATAGTTGCATTGCTTATTCCTTATCTTTGCACCTGACTTTTTTTAGCTTATTAATAAATACTTAATGAAATATGCTTAGACGAATAACTTATTACTTATTATCAGTAGTCTTCGTGGCGGGAATGGTCGCTTGCGGAGGCAAGTCCCATGACCATCTCGATCACGACCATGACCATGAGCATGCCGAGGAAACCGAGCACCACGACCACGATTCCGAAGAGGAAGGTCATGAGGCTAAAGGCGCCCATACCGACGAGATTATCCTCTCGCCTGAGAAGGCTCGTGCTGCCGGAGTGAAGGTGGAGGAAGTGAAGCCAGGCATGTTTCATGGCGTCATCCACACCAGTGGCAAGGTGATGTCGGCATCATGCGACGAGACAGCCGTTGTTGCCACCATCAGCGGACGTGTGCAGTATAAGAACCACGTGAGTGAAGGACTAAAGGTGGCTGCCGGAACCACGCTCTTCTCCATCACTTCCGCAGGTATGCAGATGGCTGACGGCGACCCCGTACAGCGTGCCCGTATCGACTTTGAGCGTGCCGAGCGCGACTATACACGTGCGAAGACACTCATCAAGGACAAGATAATAAGCGAGAAAGACCTCGCCGTTGCCAAGGCGGAATATGAGGCTGCCAAGCTCACCTACACCAGCATGCAGCGCACACGCAGCGCCGGCGGTGTGACGGTCACAGCTCCTCGCGGCGGCTATATCAAGCAATCTATGGTCAATGGCGGCGACTATGTGGAAGCTGGTCAGCCCCTTGCCGTTATTACCCAGAACAAGCACCTCTATCTGCGTGCCGAGATACCGGAGCGTCACTTCAACGAGCTTAACAAGATACGCTGTGCCAAGTTCCGCACCAGCTACAGCAAGCGTCTATACGACATCACCGATATGGGCGGACATATCCAGTCTTACGGTCGTTCGGCTGAGGTCAACAACTCGTACATCCCCGTTATATTCGAGTTCAACAACACAGGCGATGTTGTGCAAGGCTCGTATGCCGAGATATATCTCATCACTCAGGATCGTCCTAACGTTATAAGCTTACCGCTTACAGCCATTACCGAAGAGCAGGGCATCCACTTTGTGTACATTCAGGTGGACGCTGAGGGCTATCGCAAGCAGGAGGTTACACTCGGCGAGAGCGACGGCGAGCGTGTGGAGATACTTACGGGAGTGAAGCAGGGCGACCGCGTCGTGACTAAGGGTGCCATGCAAGTAAAGTTGGCTTCGGCTGCTAACGCTATTCCTGCACATAATCATAATCACTAAAAATCTATGCTAAATAAGATAATACGCTTCTCGCTTGAGAACAGAATACTTGTGTTGGTGGCGTCGGTGCTGCTGGTCATCGCCGGCTTATACTCCACCAGCAAGACCGATGTCGACGTGTTCCCTGACCTCAACGCCCCTACCGTAGTCATCATGACCGAAGCCGGTGGCATGGCGACAGAGGACGTTGAGCAGCTCGTCACATTCCCTATTGAGACCGCCGTCAATGGCAGTACCGGTGTGCGTCGTGTCCGCTCTCAGTCCACCAATGGTTTTTCTGTAGTGTGGGTAGAGTTTGATTGGGGCACCGACATATATCTCGATCGCCAGATAGTAAGTGAGAAACTTGCTGCTATTGGCGATCAGATGCCTGCCGGTGTAAGTGCCCCAGTGCTCGGTCCGCAGTCGTCCATACTCGGCGAGGTGCTCATTGTGAGCCTCACCAGCAAGCACACTTCGCAGCAAGACCTTCGTACTTATGCCGATTGGGTGATACGTCCGCGCCTGCTTTCTACCGGAGGCGTGGCTCAGGTCAGCGTGCATGGCGGCGACATCAAGGAGTATCAGATACTCGTCAGTCCGGGCAAGATGAAGCACTTCGATGTTTCGCTCTCCGACGTAATGGCGAGTACTCGTGGCATGAACGTCAACACCAACGGTGGCGTGCGCTATAAGTACGGCAACGAGTATATAATCCGTGGCATCACTTCTACCAATGACGTAGAGAAGTTGGGCACATGTATTGTTAAGAAGAACGGCGAGAGTGTCATAACCCTCGCCGACGTAGCCGATATAAAGGTGGGCAATCAGTCGCCCAAGCTCGGTGTGGCAAGCGAGCGTGCCCAGTCAGCCGTACTCCTCACCGTAACCAAGCAGCCCAATACCAGTACTATCGACCTTACCAAGCACCTCGACCTTGCTCTGGAAGACCTTCACAAGACTCTTCCTGAGGATGTGCATATATCAACAGACATCTTCCGTCAGGCCGACTTCATCGAGAGCAGTATTGACAACGTACAGAAGTCGCTCATCGAAGGCGCCATCTTCGTCGTCATCATCCTTATGCTCTTCCTCGCCAACGTGCGCACCACGGTCATCTCGCTCGTCACCATCCCCCTCTCGTTCCTTGTAGCTATGATAGTGCTCAATGCTCTTGGCATCAGCATCAACACCATGACCCTCGGCGGTCTTGCCATTGCCATCGGTTCGCTTGTCGACGACGCCATAGTCGATGTGGAGAATGTGTACAAACATATACGCCAAAACCGCGAATTGCCCGAGTCAGAGCGTATGCCAATAATAGAGCTTGTGTATAACGCATCACGCGAAGTGCGTATGCCTATACTCAATTCTACGTTGATAATAGTAGTAAGCTTTGCGCCGCTGTTCTTCCTCAGCGGCATGGAAGGCCGTATGCTCATACCCCTTGGCATAGCCTTCGTCACCGCCCTCTTTGCGTCAACCATTGTAGCCCTCACGCTCACCCCCGTGCTATGTAGCTACCTGCTTGGCAAGAGCAAGGGCGAGATGCCTAAGGAAGCCTTCTTGGCAGTATGGCTCAAGACATATTACGAGCGTGCATTGCAGTGGGTGCTTGCCAACACACGCAAGGTAATCGTAGGCACCGCTACGCTGTTTGTAGTGGCTGTAGGCGTGTTCTTCTGCCTTGGCAGTAGTTTCTTGCCCAAGTTCAACGAAGGCTCGTTCACCATCAACATCTCCTCACTACCCGGCATATCTCTCGAAGAGAGCGATTCTATCGGTGCACGTGCCGAACGCTTGCTGCTTCAGGTGCCCGAGATTAAGACCGTGGCGCGCAAGACCGGACGTGCCGAACTCGACGAACATGCCCTTGGCGTAAACGTCAGCGAGATAGAAGCACCTTTTGCACTAAAAGACCGCAGTCATGAAGAGGTTCTCAACGACGTGCGCAAGCGTCTCTCTGTACTCGCAGGAGCTAACATCGAGATAGGTCAGCCCATCTCTCACCGCATCGACGCTATGCTCTCTGGAACCCAGGCGAGCATAGCCATCAAGCTGTTTGGCACCGACCTCAACCGAATGTTCACCATAGGCAATCAGATAAAGAATGCCTGCCAGGACATAGATGGCATAGCCGACCTCAACGTCGAGCAGCAGATAGAACGTCCCGAGCTTAAGATTGTGCCACGTCGCGAGCTGCTTGTACGCAACGGTATCACCCTTCCCGAGTTTAACGAGTTCCTCGCTGTCAACCTTGCAGGCGAAACTGTTTCTCAGGTATACGAGGCAGGACGAGCCTTTAACCTCGTTGTTAAGGCCGCCAACTACGACGAGATAAACGATCTCGTTATCGACACCCAGGATGGACGTAAGGTTCCGCTTAGCGATGTGGCAGATATAATATCGAGTGCCGGCCCCAACACCATCAACCGCGAGAACGTACAGCGCAAGATTGTAATATCTGCCAATACCAGCGGCAGAGCTTTGAGCGATGTAGTGGCAGACATCAAGGAAGCCGTATCAGAGGAGGTGCAGCTGCCCGAAGGCTATCATGTAGAATATGGCGGTCAGTTTGAGAGTCAGGAGAGTGCCAGCCGTGTGCTCTATCTCACCTGCATCCTCGCCATCGTCGTCATCTTCTTCCTCCTCTTCATGCAGTTCCGCAACGCTATGGAAGCCGGAGTTATACTTCTAAACCTCCCATTGGCTCTCATTGGCGGCATCTTTGCAATAGTGTTCACCACGGGCGAGATAAGCATCCCAGCTGTCATAGGCTTCATATCGCTATTCGGCATCGCCACACGCAATGGTATGCTGCTTATCACCGAGTACAAACGCCTGCGCACAGAGGAAGGCAAGAGCATCCGCCAAGCCATCATCGAAGGTTCGCTCTCTCGTCTTAACCCTATCCTCATGACCGCTCTTACCTCAGCTCTCGCCCTCGTGCCGTTGGCACTTGGAGGCGATTTGCCTGGCAACGAGATACAGTCGCCAATGGCAAAGGTTATACTCGGCGGACTTATTAGTTCCACATTACTCAATGCATTCATCGTACCTATTATATATGAAAAGATATCTAATCGCCACAATCGTGGCATTCAGCACGTATAGCATAGCTCTCGCCGACAACATTGGTGACGTGCTCAAGCAAGTAGCATCCAACAACCTCACCCTCCAGGCTCTCGCCCACGACAATCAAGCCGACGTGCTCGACATCAAGGCATCCAACAGTATTGGCGGCCCGTCTGTAGAGTATAGTCCGTTCTTTACCAAAGGCTACTCAGGCGTGGCAGAGAGCGAGCTTGTGGTTAGCCAGGAAATCGACTTCCCCACAAAGTATGCTGCACGCAACAAGCAGGCAAAGATGCAGAACATCGTAGGAGAGCAACTTCTTATCAAGCAACGTCGCGACATATTGCTCCAGGCACAGCTCCTTTGCATCGACCTTATACGTCTCAACCAAACACTGTCCATGCTCCACGAGCGACTTGCCAACAGCGAGACTTTGTTGCAGATGTATCAGAAGCGTATGGATGCAGGCGATGCCAACGCCCTTGAGCTTAACAAGGTAAAGCTTGATTGTATGGAGGTGCGCACCCTTGTTAACGAGGCGCAGGGTGAGCGCACATCTCTTCTGCAGCAACTTAGGCAGCTCAATGGTGGCAAGCCAATAGACGTTATAGATACCGTGTTGCCCGAATATCCGCAGATAACCAACTTTGAATCGTATCGTGCTCTTGCACTTGCCTCTGATGCAGATGTGGCTGTGGCGCAGACGGCACTACGCTCAGCCGACATGAACTTAAAGTTGCAAAAGAACGAGTGGTTGCCCAATATCTCCTTTGGCTATCGTCGCAATACCGAGCATGGCGAAGGCATCAACGGCTTTCTCGTTGGTGTAAGCTTCCCACTGTATAGCAACAGCAACAATGTCAAGGCTGCCAGGCAGCGCCGTGAGAGTGCCGAGTTGCAGGTTATGCAGGCACAGAACGAGGCTGAGGCTACCCTGCGCACCAACTACGAGCAGTTGCAGGGCTTGCAGCAGGTTATCGACCACAGCGATGTAAAGCTTCTGCAAGAGTCGCTCACGCTCTTTGCCAAGGCTTTGCAGCAGGGCGAAATAACCGCCCTTGTCTATTATGTCGAGATAAACAGCATCTACGAGAAGCTGCAACGACACATCGACCTGCATTGCCAGAGCGTGAAGCTATTGGCAGAACTGCACAAAGCAGAGCTGTAATTAGTTGAGAGTTGAAAGTTGAGAGTTTAGAATTATGATTAGTATTGAAAATCATAATTCAACAATTCAAAATCGGTTCATTCGTAATTTGGAGTGATTCAATCATGAACCTATAAGTAGCAGGTGTGTCAAAATCAATTTATACTGACAGAAAGCCACTAACATAGGAGGGTAGGGCATCCTTGCCCTACTCACTCTGCCTTTATCTACAGTAGATTGAGAGGGTATAGCAGGGATGCTATACCCTCCTATAGATAGTCATATTTATCATCTTTTTGACTTTTGACACACCCTCGTTTTTTTGTTCTATTACATAACAATATAGCTGATATTGTGTCGCAAGGAAACACAAAGTTCGGTCGGAAAAGTGTATTTTTGTAATGGAAATCACTTAATATCAATGGATTATGTATAGATATGCTGCTTCGGTGTATTTTTAGAAACGTCAAACCACACCATCTCAACCCCTCAACATGACAACTCGGGGCTATGCCCCGATACAATATTTGCATTTCTAACCGCTCAAAACTGTGAGTTGAACGCGTCAAAGATTTCCCGTGCGCTCAACTCACAGTTTTGAACGGTTTTTGTTATGTTTCTGATACACAATAGGTTACATGGATTACGGCACCGTTGCATAACTTTCCACGATGAAAAAACGCTCCCTTTTGTTTCAAAAGGATAACTTTAGCGTTGCAACTGTATTCCTTTTACCCTTCAAAAGGATTACAGTTGCATAGCAAAAGCATTCCATCTGGAGTGCAATAAAGCCTTACTTGGAGAATCAGCAGGTCATTGATGCCTCAAAACCCTATAAAAACCCCTTCCGAAATCTCTAGAATCAATTTTTTATTTGTAACACTTTTTTACTGCATATACGATATTTGCATCGTAAAAAATTGATTAGAAATGTGCTCAATTCGACTTTTTTATCTAAATTTGCAGAAAACAGAATAGCTTATGCAGGATTATCAGTTGGACTTTATAACATATTGTGTTGGCAACCTTGCCGACCGACTAAAGATGAGTGCAAGCAAAGTGTACAAGATGTTGCGCTCGTCGGGTATATTGGATGGATATATAGTGCCATGTTATGATGTGTTGCATACATTCAGCAAGGATTATATCATGGACGACTTGATTGGTATGCTGAAAAAGAAAGGAGCCTTGTCATGAAACTATTCCATGCCTCCAACTGTATTGTAGACAATCCTGATGTTCTTCATTCGCGCGATTTTCTTGATTTCGGAAAGGGTTTTTATCTGACAGCTCTTGAAGAACAGGCACGGAAATATGCATTACGTTTTCTTCTGCATGATGACAAGGCCTATCTTAACTATTATGAGTTAGATGATAACCTAAGTGGTTTTCGTGTAAAAGAGTTTAGTTCGTATGATGAAGACTGGCTGGATTTTGTGTCATTATGCCGTGTTGGAAAGCAGAAAGAACGTTATGATGTAGTTTCTGGTGGTATTGCTGATGATAGGGTTTTCAACACGATTGACCTCTATTTTTCGGGTAATATCAGTAAGGCTGAAGCCTTGGGACGTTTAGCATTCATACATCCTAATCATCAGATATGTATCTTGAATCAGGAAGTTATAAACAAACATTTGCGATTTGTTAAAGTAGAAGAAATCAAAATTTGAAAAGATGGAAGCAAACAAGACTATTCTTCAGATGAAATATGCCCGCATAGTAAAACTTTTTGCAGAGTTGTCGGGAGCTTCTTTGGAAGATTCGTTGGAATTTTTCTACGACTCCTATCTCTATAAAATGATGAGCGAAGGCATTGCAGATATGCATTGCCGTAGCGACAATTATCTGGCAGGCTTGCTTATGGATGAACGAAAATAAATATAGGGTGTGTCATTGAATTGCTAAATAAAAAAATGCTAACTATAGGATGTATTCAGAGTCATACTTCTTATAGTTAGCATTCTCAACGCAAGCATAGCACCTTATTGGCACGTATGGTGAGTTAACACGTGCAATTGATTAAGCAGAACCCCTAATCCCAAAATTATATATGATTTTTGGGATTAGACTATTTTTTTCTTATCTTTGCCTCGACAAACAATTCTTCAGAATTTCGCGCCCTTATCATTGCGCCAAGACACTGGAGCATTGTGGGAGAACTTCATCATAAGCGAGCGTATTAAAGCCAATCATTATTCTGGTCGTTATGCCAACAGCTATTTCTGGCGCACTACTCAGCAGCAGGAGATTGACTATATAGAAGAGTGTGACGGACAATTCACCGTCTTCGAGATGAAGTGGAATCCGCGTCGCGCCAATACTCAGTTTCCATCATCATTCCTTACTGCGTATGACGTTAAGGAGACAGCTGTTATTACTCCAAACAATTGGATGGAATGGGTGGTTTGATGTGTACTGAAAGTCCTTCTCTTTGCCAGTTGGTTTGGATTTGATACTGGTTTTTCTGCTGGTTGGTTTGGATTTGACACGAAAATCAGCGAAAGTTGGTTTGGATTTGCTCGGATTTTCGTTGATTTTTGGTTTGGATTTGAAAATATTGTGTATCTTTGTGATTGATTTATAACCATTTATATATGTTCAAACGATTAGCACTCAATTATCTTCGCGACTGGGCACGTAAGGAAGAACGTAAGCCCTTGGTTTTGCGTGGTGCCCGCCAGGTTGGCAAGACAACGCTTGTCAAGATGTTTGCCGAGGAATTCGACAATTACATCTACCTTAATCTTGAGGAGAACGAGAATGCTGCATTGTTTGCAGCCGACTATTCTTTCGACGATTTGCTGTCGGGCATCTTCTTCAAGGCAAATGTACGTCAGGACAACTGCCGCACACTTATATTCATCGACGAGATACAGAACGAACCTAAGGCTGTGCAGTCGTTGCGCTACTTCTATGAGAAGCGTCCCGACATATATGTCATAGCTGCTGGCTCACTATTGGAGAGTCTGATGGACCGTCACATATCGTTTCCAGTGGGTAGAGTAGAGTATATGGCTCTCCATCCCTGCACATTTGTAGAGTTCCTTTCGGCTATAGGCGAGCAGCTTCTTGCCGAGCAGGTTGAGGCTGTATCGGTACCTCAGTCACTGCACAGCTATACGCTCGACCTCTTCAAGAAATACATGATAATAGGCGGACTGCCAGAAGTTGTTGCCAACTATGCACAGTATCGCGACATGGTGCGGCTTGGAGGCATATTCAATTTGCTGCTCTCGGGCTATCGCGACGATGTGGAGAAGTATGCCGCCAAGCCGAAGGAGCAGGATTCTATACGCTATATTCTTAACTATGGCTGGACATCGGCTGCCCATCGCATACAGTTTGCCAAATTCACCAACTCCTCGTTCAAGTCGGCTGATGTTAGCAATGCCTTCCGTACGCTTGAGAAGACTCTGCTCCTCGAACTTGTCTATCCTCTTACGTCAACATCGTTCCCCATACTGCCCGACCTGAAGAAGAGTCCAAAACTGTTATGGCTTGACACCGGTCTGGTCAATTACGTAGCCGGAATGCAAGAAGAACTGCTCTTCACTACCGACAGCGACGAACTGTGGAATGGTGATATTGCTGAACATATCGTAGCTCAGGAACTTCTCGGTGCTACAACTATGTTTGGCGAGAAGCGTATGTTTTGGGTGCGCGATGCTCGCAACTCTCAGGCAGAAGTAGATTTCGTGATACGCTATAAGTCGCATCTGCTGCCCATCGAGGTAAAGACTGGCAACAATTCAAAGCTCCGCTCCCTGCATCAGTTTATGGAAGAGTCGCGTGAGAATATCGCCCTACGATTGTGGAACGGTCCGCTGACCTCCGATGTCATCACCCGAACCGACGGCCGAGCATTCACTCTCTACAACATTCCGCTTTATTATGCAGGCCATTTGGACAATTGGCTTAACTCCTTAACTCCTTAACTTCTTTCGCTCGTGAAGTTCTTGCTAAAGCAAGCGGCAAAGCCGAGCGAATGGACAAATTGTCAATCGTTTGCGTCTATTTGTCTAAAATATGCCATATTTGCTTACTATTTAACATTTTAGCCTTCATTTTATCATTGGCATGTAAATTGCGATAAGGATAGTGCAAGCCGAGAGCAACAAGCTCGGAGGCAAGCAAAACGATAAATAAACAACTAAAATATAATTGGAGGTTTTTGATATGTTACCAGTAATGAGAAATTCTTGGATGCCTGAAGTTTTCAACGACTTTTTCGACACTGACTTTATGCCGCGTACAAATGCTACGGCACCGGCAATCAACGTTAAGGAGACCGAACACGAGTATACAGTAGAGCTTGCAGCTCCTGGCATGAAGAAGGACGACTTCAACATCAATATCGACAACGATGGCAATTTGCACATCAAGATGGAGCAGAAGAACGAGAAGAAGGACGAGAACAAGAAGGAGCATTATCTGCGTCGCGAGTTCTCTTATTCAAAGTTCGAGCAGACTCTTATCTTGCCTGACGATGTCGACAAGGAGCACATTGCAGCCAACGTCAACGATGGTGTATTGACTGTTGCCCTTCCTAAGGTTGAGAAGAAAGAAGAAAAGACAACACGTCAGATTGAGGTCAAATAACTTAGTTAGTGTGTTGTGAAATTTTGTCACAAACATATAATTTTAAGGAAGAATGAAAGCCATATTTGCTTCATTCTTCCTTTTTTTGTTATTTTTATCCGGCAGAACATCCGCAACCCAAGGATAAGTTTAAGGAAGAGAATATATCGTACAACGTCCACAAGAAGTAAAACTATTTCTGCATTACTTCCAGCAAAGCCTCTCTTAGGTCTTTACCAGTAGCAAGCCCCAGCTTCTTGCGTATATGTATACGTACAGAGCTTACGTTGTTGGCGTTTTTGTGTAGGATGGAAGCAATCTCTATTATAGTCTTTCCACCGATAATCAGTCGGCATACTTCCTGCTCTGTGGGTGTTAGGGTAGGGAGTACAGCCGATATGTCGGCATGTTGCATCTTGCGCTGAGCCACACGTTGCTCCACAGCCCTGATAAGGTTGGCTTCGGTGCGTTCGTCGAGACGGTTGAAGAAGTCGGTGATGTCCTTGTCGCTCTGCTCTCCACGTCCTAATTGTATATAAGCCAACAACTCGGTCTTGGTCATGTGGAAGGTCGATAGCACTCGGTTAAGTGTAGAGTGATAGTCGGCATTTTCCCGTTGCATACTTCTTATTCCCCGCCTTATCATTTCGCCAAGAATACATGTAAAAATCTCCACAATAACGAATATCACCACAATCTGTCTGTTTATTTCCCCGTCGGTGTATAGGTAAGCCGATGTTATCGTTGCGATGCTCATTATGGCTAATATGGTTGGCATATGTCTTACGGCAGCCATTACCATATAGATTATCAGGGCGAGTGATATAACCTGGTTAAACACAATTGTCTCCTCAAACCCATCCGGACGCTCCATTGCTACGTATACTATACGGGCACTTTCTGCCAACTGTGTCAATATTCCGAACGATGATATCGCCACAGTCAGCCTCATACGCTGCGTAAGGTACATAATCAGTATAGCAAGTGTTGCAGCCCACGACATTGCCGATATGGTATATAATATGGTGTCGCAGCGACCTATCATTCCTATGATGTGCATAGGCACACCCAATACCACCGACAGACTGAGCATAAGGAACGTTATAAGGCACATTCGTTGTTGCCAGTTGTGGCTACGACGGTCAAGAAATATGGTTAGTCGTTGTATTAGTTTCGATTTCATTGTTTTCGAATTTTGTCGTACAAAGTTAGTCCCTTTTTGTGGATTTTACCCCTTTTTACCCCTCTTTTTTCACTCTTTTACGTTATTTTACGGTAGTTGTTTTTTGGTTGTATTGATTATTTGGTCTAATTTCGTGCCAAATAGTACTAAACTTTACAACAATCATGATGAAATTCTTACTCTCTAAACACTCTCGCAGCATATTTATATTTGCGTTGCTCTCGTTATTTCTGTGTATGGCTGCTGGCAAGGCGTCAGCCGCAGAACGCAACCCAGTTGTCAAAATCGACAAAACGTCCTATACAAGCAGTGGCACGGAGGTCACGCTTAGGTTATGGATGTTCAACGATTCTAATCCATTCACTAATTACAGTGCCCGTTTTACTGGCGAAGTGAATCTCTACATCGACGACCAAGTGGTAATTAAACTTAACAGCATCTGGTCTTCGATAGCTGGTGCTAAAAGAGAAACCATCTTCACAGCTTTTACCGATAAATCTGTAGATATTAATATTGATGGCACAAACGTAGGCACGGCACAATTCAACAATCTTCAGTATGGACAGACATGCCCATACAACAGCAATACGACAGAAAATACATGGTGGACCGTCGACCTTAAGCTCTCCTTCAACAAGTCATTCTCCTATTATGGCCATAAGATTACGGTGAAGGGCAAATGGCAAGACAGGAGCAGCGGTTCTTCAGTAACAAAAGACGTGGCTCTCGACAACACCATCAACGGCTTCGTTCGTCCTGTCAATTTGAAGGCACAGCCTTCTGGCTCCAACATGGTGTTCTCGTGGGAGCAGGAGGGCTATAATCCGTCGGCGTCTACCGACGGCAAGTGGATTGTATACAAGCGCGAAGGCGACAATAATGTCAAGGTGGGCGAAGTGGCTGCCAATGAGCACTCACTTAGCATTGAGAAGAAGCAGTACAGCTGCTCGAATGGTTACATTATGACATTCCTCCCCAATGTATGTGAGGGGGAAGAGACTGTTTGCGGTCTTACCACTACGATTGCACCAAAGGTTCATCAGACAAATGCCGATGGTTTATGCCAAATATGTGGAAAAAGTATCTTCCTTTATCATACATCCGACGGCAATATTGTGGATATAAAAGGCAAAGATTTTGGTGCCAATGTAGTGTCGCATAATGTTGTTGATGGTGAGTGCGTGATAGAGTTTGACGCTCCGATTACGCGAATACCAAAACAAGCATTCAATAATTGTAAAAATCTTACAGGAAACCTTGTCATACCTAATTCGGTAACAGAGATTGGCGATCAAGCTTTCGCTGGATGTACTGGATTCACGGGAGATTTGACTATACCAAACTCAGTAACAAATATTGGAATATCGGCTTTCTATAATTGTACTGGATTCACGGGAGATTTGACTATACCAAACTCTGTAACAACCATTGGAGATTTGGCTTTCTATGAATGTACTGGATTCTCGGGAGATTTGACTATACTAAACTCTGTAAAAACCATTGGAAATTCGGCTTTCTATAATTGTACTGGATTCAAGGGAAAATTGACAATACCAAACTCAGTAACAACCATTGAAGCTAAGGCTTTCGCAAATTGTTATGGATTTACGGGAAATTTGGTGATACCAGAATCTGTAACAACTATTAGAGCTTCGGTTTTCGCTGGATGTAACGGATTCACAGGAAAATTGACAATACCAAACTCTGTAACAACCATTGGAAATTTGGCTTTCTCTGGATGTAAAGGATTCACGGGAGATTTGTTATTACCAAAATCATTAGAAGCAGTTGGTATTCGTTCTTTTAATAAATGTTATAATATTCAAACTATCAATTTCCAGTCGTTGCCTAAAGGGATAGATAATCTAAATAAGAAGACAGTAAGTCTGAGCGACGACTCATATATTAGCGATATGGCAAGAGGCACAGTTAATGACATATCCTACACTCGCACGATGACAAGCAACTGGGGCACACTCGTGTTGCCTTACCCATTGACGCTGACTGGCGAGGAGTCTTACCGCTTGTATGCCATCGACAAGATTGATGGCAACGAGCTTGTGCTGAGCCGCATAGAAGGAACAGTGGCAGCCGGAACTCCATGCGTGGTAAAGCGCAACGGCACCGAAGCAGCGCTGACATTTGGCGCTAACGATGCAGAGTTGAACATGGCAATATCAGATCAAAACGTGGGCGGCATGACATTCCACGGCACTTACACTACAAAGGAAGTCAACAGCGGTTATGTGATATCAAAGGACTGCTTCTGGAATGTGGCTGAACTGATGAGTTCGAAACATGTGAAAGGCGCCAAGGTTGGTCCGTTCCGCGCTTGGCTCAGCAGCACTTCTGCCAATGCTCCTGCCCAACTCAGTATGCGCATCGACGGTTCTACTACTGGCATCAACGCTATTGATGCCCTCAACGATGCAGAAGCAGAATACTACGACCTCAGCGGCAAGCGTCTCGACGAGCCACAGCGCGGCGTGAACATCGTACGCATGAAGTCGGGAAAGACAAAGAAGATAATCATAAAATAACAGAACTATTAAAAGTTAAATCAATAAACTGAATCAATAACGAAAAAAATAAAAACAATATGGAAAAGAAAAAGTATCATAAACCCCAAATCAATGTTATCGCTATCGATGCTGTAGGAATTATGGCAGGGTCGGAAACTATTCCAATAGGTAGACTTGGATCGGGAAACGAACCAGAGCCTGACGATGATGGATTTATTTATGGAGAATAGTCAGCCACGTAGTCTTGTGGAATGAACGTGGCAAGACAGCGGTATATGGGGGTGTGGCATCTCATTTTATGAGTTTTGCCACACCCCCATATTGCGTTAATAAACATTTTTATATTTGGATTGTTCTTCCTTTTTTGTTATTTTTGCATACAATAAGTAACAGTTCAGAATTATCTTTATATATGAACACATACTTAATAAAACAAATTGATATTAAATATGCAAAACGCGAAAAACAAAAACTTTATTCCTGCTCTGCTATCGCTTGTGGTTGTAGTGCTGATACTCTCGGCTGCGGCAATAGTGCGCGACGGCAGGATATTCGGCATCGACCTGCGCCACGCACATACCATGAATGATGCCGTGGCATTAGGCAACGACACCATGTCGGTGCATCCCGATGGCACAATAGTTGTGAATACACGCCTGCTTGCCAAAGACGTGCAGGGATATGGCGGACCAGTTCCGCTGCGCATTTATGTAAGCAAGAGTGGGGTGGTGGACAGCATTGTGGCAGAGCCTAATGCCGAAACGCCCGACTTCTTCAATCATGCTTCTGCTATCCTTGCTCAATGGCAGGGCAAGACCGTTGATGAGGCTACGGCAATGGAGGTGGATGGTGTGACGGGAGCTACGTTCTCGTCGCGTGCCATCATAGCCAATGTGCAGCGTGGACTCGCCTATGCCAAGCAACACGCAACGCTCGGCAATGCGCCTGATGCCACTGGTTCTGCCGATGTGTCGGGGGCTTCAGCCTCGTCTGGTGGGTTGACTCTTGGCGGCATTGTGGCTTTGATAGTGGTGTTGATGGGTGCTTTGGTTCCGCTGTTTGTCAAGAATCGCCGTTGGCATTATGTGCAGTTGGTTCTCAACGTCATTGTTCTCGGCTTGTGGACCGGCACATTCGTTTCTTACACCATGCTCATGCGACTCTTCTCGGGAGGCATAAACCTCGCCATACTCGCCACGCTCGCAGCCCCATTGCTGATGGTAGTGGTGGCTATGCTTTATCCTTTGGCAGGTCGACCAGGACACTACTGTGCCCACATGTGTCCGTTTGGTTCGGCTCAGGAACTTGCTGGCAAACTCATTCGACGCAAACCCCGAATCTCGCCACGCTTGAACAGAGCGCTCAACATGTTCCGCAACGTTCTGTGGGGAGTGCTTATGGTGCTCATGCTAACCGCAACGTGGACCGCATGGATGGACTACGAGCTGTTCACGGCGTTTCTATACTCCTCGGCTTCGGTGTGGGTAATAGTGTTTGCCGTATTGTTTCTCGTCCTTTCGGTATGGGTGCCGCGGCCATATTGCAGATTCGTATGCCCAACGGGAAGCCTGTTGAGGAGTTAGGAATTTTGAATTTTGAGTTTTGAATTGGTCGCCTACGGCGATTTTGAATTGTTCAATTATGAATTGTTAGGCTGCGCTTTGAGATTTTGAATTGTTGCCGTTGGCGATTATAAGGTTTTTAGTTTTATAATTTTTGAGTTATGAATTTACAGAACAAATCGATAGTATTAAATATTGTGCTCGCCTTGGTTGTAGTAGTGCTTGGCGTGCGCTTGGTGTCTGGTGAATCCTCTACCGAGAAGTCGGCAAGCGAAGGTGAAACAGTAAATGCAGAGCAGGCGGTGCTCGACAACATCGCCACTCGCACCAGTATACGCGACTATGAGGCGCGACCCGTAGAGAAGGAGAAAATAGAAAAAATGCTGCGTGCTGCTATGGCAGCTCCCACGGCAATGAACAAACAACCCTGGCACTTCGTTGTTGTCGACCAGCGTGACTTGCTCGACGCTCTCGCCGATGCCAACCCCTACGCCAAGATGATAAAGAAGGCACCCCTCGCCATTGTGGTTTGTGGCGATACCGAGAAAATGATAGAGGGTGGCGGTCGCGACTTCTGGATTCAGGATGCTTCGGCTGCTACTGAGAATATGCTTCTTGCTGCCCACGCCATGGGGCTTGGTGCTGTGTGGACAGGTGCCTATCCGTCAGAAGAGCGTTGCCAAGCAATAGGCAAAGCATTGTCGTTGTCGAGCAATCTTATTCCACTCAACATGGTGGTAATTGGATATCCGGCAGAACATCCACAACCAAAGGCGAAATTCAAGGAAGAGAATATATCGTATAAATAGGAGCGGGGACGCCCTCGTCCCCGAATAATTAGAGAGTTTGTTTGCTTTATCGGGGGACGATGGCGTCCCCTCTCCCAGAGAATTTGTTTGCTTTATCAGGGGACGATGGCGTCCCCTCTCCCAGAGAGTTTGTTTGCTTTATCGGGGACGAGGGCGTCCCCGCTCCCAGAGGATGTATTCAGAAGGAGAGCAATGGGAAGGGTTTTGTCTTATATAATTGATGACCCGATTGTAATGGTCTTCGTTTCTAATAATACGGTCAAAATATTCCTTTTGCCAGATAGAACCAGTTTGGTTGGTGTAACTGTTGATTTTATGTGCAGAAACAGATTTTATAGTTTTTATTATCTGTTGAATAGTAGCTTGTTCTTTTGGTTCTATAAGTAAGTGAATATGGTTTTTCTCCAGTTGGTTATGTTTTTTCACTTTTAAAAATTCGAGTTCTTTTAGATTACCTTCTTTTAATAATTGCTGTTTGATGGATTCATATTCGGTTTTGATGTTGTCAATGATGTATTGGGGAAGGGAGTCGGCAAGACGAAATGTGACGAAAGTAATCTTTCCGTATTGTGTCCAATGGGGTAGGTTGCCTGTTGTTTCGTATATAGGTTCGTGTTTGTTGAGAAATTTATTCATGTATGAGTGCTTTATTTAGGAGCGGGGACGCCCTCGTCCCCGAATAAGAATGGGGGACGCTCTCATTCGGGGACGAGGGCGTCCCCGCTCCCATTTATTTGTATTCGTGTATAGGCAACTCCCCGTTTAAAGCTCCGAGGGCGTTGAAGGCAAGCGATTCCATTTCGCCCTCGCCAGGCAATACCACAACGGGAGCAAGGAAGTCTACTTGTTTCTTTATTTCTTCTACACAGTATTTGCTGTAGGCAATACCTCCCGTTAGAATAATGGCTTCTGCCTTGCCCCAAAGCGCCACGGCCATGGCGCCTATCTGCTTGGATATTGTGTAGAGCATAGCCTCGAGCACCTCGTGGTAAGGCTCCTCGCCAGCCTCGGCGCGGCTCGATATCTCCTTCATATCCTTTATGCCCAACAAGGCCTGGCAACCGCCGTAGCCTGCAAGCATCTTCATCACTTGGCTTTCTTTGTATTTGCCCGAGAAGCATAGGCGCACAAGCTGGTCGGCAGGCAATGTGCCCGAGCGTTCGGGAGCAATCGGACCGTCGCCGTTAAGTGCATTGTTTACGTCGATAACCTTGCCAAGATGATGAGCCGACACACAGATGCCGCCACCGAGATGTGCCACAATGATATCCATATTCTCGTACACTTTGCCGCAGGTCTTAGCATAACGACGAGCAGCAGCCTTGGCATTAAGAGCGTGGAATATAGACTCACGCTTCATAAAAGGCAGTCCGGTGTAGCGTGCGCGTGTCATCATCTCGTCCACAACAACGGGATCGGCCATAAAGGCTGGGCATCCACACTCGTGTGCAATATCGTCGGCAATGAGCGAGCCGAGGTTGCACACGTGCTGATGATGGGCATGGTGCAAATCGTACTTCATCTGCTCGTTAACAGCATACACGCCGCCGTGCAAGGGCTTAAGCAAACCGCCACGACCTATTACGGCATCAAACTTCAGAGGTATGCCTGCCTCGCGCAGGAGATTCAGCACAAAGTCCTTGCGGTATTCGTACTGGTCGTCTACGGTCATAAACTTGTCTATCTCTTCTTGCGGGTGCAGACCGTCTGATGTCCACACCGCCTTATCGTCCTCGTATACAGCCACCTTGGTGGATGTGCATCCAGGATTTATGACGAATATTCTTTTCATAGCAATTGGATTTTTCACTTTTCACTCTTCCCTTAACAAATGGATTCTTCACTCTTCACTCTTCACTTTTCACTTAACAAATGGATTCTTCACTCTTCACTTTTCACTTTTCACTTAAATTCTCTTCACTGCCTTCATGCACGCCACAGCCAGCGAGTAGAACTTAGAGTCGGCAGAGTCGGCACGCGATGTAACCACCACCGGGACTGTAGTTCCGGCAAGCATGCCAGTAACTGTGGCATGGGCAAAATAAGTGATAGTTTTATAGAAAGTGTTGCCAGCCTCGATATCTGGGAACAGCAAGATGTCTGCATTGCCTACAACAGGCGACGCAATACCCTTAATTGCACCGCTCTCGGCATCGCAAGCCGTCTTAACGTCCATTGGCCCATCTATGCAAACATCGCCGTATCGGCCCTGGGCGGCATATTGCTTAATATCCTGATAAGACAGCGTAATGGGGAATTTCTCGCTTATCTTCTCGGTGCAATGAGTAAGAGCCACGCGTGGTTTATCACCACCAGTAATGCTGCGCCAAGTTTGTGTGATGTATGTGGTAACGGCATCCAGCTGCTCGGTAGTAGGGAAGGGAATGACGGCAGCATCCGAGAAGAACAGCAATCTGTTCATGCCCGGTATCTGTGCAACGGCTATATGTGTAAGCACGCTACCTTTAACCAGTATGCCATGTTCTTTGTTGAGCACGGCACGCAGCAAATTGTCGGTGTTTAGCGAGCCCTTCATCAGCACATGGGCTCTATCCTCGCGCACCTCTTTAACGGCAAGCCTTGCGGCATCGTCGTCGTCGGCAGCCATAATTATGTTAACATGTTCGGGATAGTCAGCGGCAAGGCGGCAGGCAATGGTCTGCTTGCCTTCCACGGCAACGAGTGTAAACTGTGCGAAGTTTTCGCTGATGCTACGCTCAATCACCTCCTCTGTATGCGAGTCGGCAGGAGATGCCACAGCAACTATGACACGCTTTCCGGCAGAGCGTATGCGTTCGGGCAAGGCTTTAAAGTCAACAATAGGATTCATATAGATTGTTTGAGTTAAATTAGTCGGCAGTTGTTGATTGCTCAAATATTTACCGAATGTGCAATATTCTTTGGCAAAGATAGTGCAACTTAGTTGATTGGCAAAGTATTTCGGGTGGTTTTTTTACATAAATATCAAGATTTCATTAACTTTGCATTTAAAACCACTCAAACCACATCATCCACATATGACCACATCCGAATTTATCCTTCAGCATCGTTTGTCCAATCCTCGCGACCTTGCCCTTCAGGCTCGTCGCTATCCAGATGTAGACATGCCTTATGCCCTAAACCAGATACAGGGTTGGCAGACTGCACGTCAGAAGTTGCCATCATGGGCATCTTGCGATGGTGTGGTCTATCCTCCGCATCTCAATATGGAGCAATGCTCGTCTGAGCCTACTGCCCGTTACAAGCAAGAGGTGGCGCTTCGTTGGCTCAATAAGCTTGGTGTTGGGCATGGTGGAGCAACGACCAGCATGGCCGATCTTACGGGTGGATTTGGTGTAGACTTCTCCTTTACCTCCCGATGTTTTGCCTCGGCCACCTATGTAGAGCACAATTCATCCCTATGCGATGTTGTAAGCGGCAATCTGCCACGGCTTGGCATTAGCAACGCCAATGTGGTTTGTGCCGAGGCCGAAGACAGTCTTGCCACGATGCCACAGCAGACAATGCTGTTTCTTGACCCAGCTCGACGCGACGAGCATGGCGCCAAGACTGTACTCATAGCCGACTGTACTCCAGATGTGTGCCGTCTATTGCCACAGCTTATGTCGAAGGCACGCTTTGTAATGCTTAAGCTCTCGCCTATGCTCGATTGGCACAAGGCCATAGCCGACCTTAAAGGAACGGTGGACGAGGTGCATATAGTGTCGGTAGGTGGCGAGTGTAAGGAGCTGTTGCTTGTGCTTGCAGGCAAGGTTTCTGTTTCCTCGGTCGATAGTGGCAGCTTGGAGAATGGGGTGCGTGTATACTGTGTCGACATTATGCCTAAGGCAGAGGCTGATGGCGAGTATAAGCGCAGCGAGTTTTGTTATACCATCGGAGGTGCAGCCGACAATCCCCCAACCCTCAACCCTCAACCCTCAACTCTCAATTCCTCTTCGAGCCCAACGCCTCAATAATGAAGGCAGGATGCTTTGCCGAACTGTCGCAAGCATATGGTGTTGAGGCTATAGGCCCTAACAGTCATCTGTTTGTTTCATCGGGTAGGGTAGAGCAGTTTCCAGGCAGAGAGTTTGCAATAGAAGCAGTATGCACGCTCAACAAACGTCAGCTAAAGCAGACACTTGGTACCTTGAAGCAAGCCAATATAGCTGTGCGCAATTTTCCAATGTCTGTAGCCGAGCTTCGCAAGCGCCTTAAGTTGCGCGATGGTGGCGATACATACATCTTTGCCACAACAACAAAGGATGGCGAGCACGTGCTGATAATCTGCCGCAAGTAGATAAAGCCTTTGTTTAATACGGCTAAAATCTTTAATTAAACATAAAATTAGCCAAGGTTTGTACCTCCTTACAATTTGTATCAGTAACTTTGCAACTTAAAGTGAACTAAAAACAATTCGTAACAATAAACAAATTAATAACATTCATAATAAAACATGCAGAAGAAAAACTTATTTATTCTATCAGCAGCCTCTGTGCTGATGATGTCGTCATGTTCGAAGCTCGGCGCTCTGTCAGCCGACAACTTCACCGTGACACCTAACCCTCTCGAGACTCAAGCAGGTCAGGTGCCTGCTACAATCAACGGTACATTCCCTGAGAAGTATATGAAGAAGAAGGCCGTTGTAACCGTAACTCCTGAGCTGCGCTATGCAGACGGCCAGGTTGCTAAGGGCAACAGCGCCACATTCCAGGGCGAGAAGGTTATGGGTAACGACCAGACTATCTCTTACAAGGTAGGTGGACGCTACACAATGAAGACAGCGTTCAACTATGTTCCTGACATGCAGAAGAGCGAGATGTACCTTACATTCGACGCCCGCATAGGCAAGAAGCAGCAGAAGGTTCCTGCCGTTAAGGTGGCCAACGGCGTTATCGCTACATCTGAGCTTTACAAGAAGACTCTTGCCTCGGAGAGCGGCATCATCGCTCCTGACACCTTCCAGCGTGTAAACGAGAAGAAGCAGGAGGCTAACATCAAGTTCCTTATCAACCAGGCCAACATACGCAAGAGCGAGCTCAAGAACAACTCTGTACAGGAGTTTGTTGAGATGCTTAAGAAGATTAATGCCGACCGCGAGGGCTTCAACATCCAGAATGTTGAGATTCAGGCTTACGCTTCGCCAGAGGGTGGTGTTAAGCTTAACGACAAGCTTGCAGGCAAGCGTAAGAACGAGTCGGAGAAGTATGTTAAGGGTACTTTGAAGCATAATAAGGTAAATGCCGATATTGATGCTCACTATACAGCACAGGACTGGGATGGTTTCCAGAAGCTCGTTGCTGCATCTAACCTCCAGGACAAGGACGTTATCCTTCGTGTTCTCTCTATGTACGAGGATCCTCAGGAGCGCGAGCAGCAGATTCGCAACATGTCTGCAGGCTTCCGCGAGCTTGCCGACGGCATCCTTCCTGAGTTGCGTCGTTCACGCCTTATCATCAATTACGAGACAATTGGCCGCTCAGACGAGCAAATCGAGCAGCAGTATAAGGACGATGCAGCTAAGTTGAGCGCCGATGAGTTGCTCTATCTTGCTACATTCGACAAGACACCTGCCGAGCAGGAGGCTATCTACACCAAGGCTACACAGATTTACGACAAGGACTATCGTGCATACAACAACCTCGCTGCCTTGGCTCTTGCAAAGGGCGATAAGGCTGCCGCACAGAAGTATGCCGAGAAGGCAGCTTCGCTTGGTAGCGATACACCAGAGGCTCAGGCCAATATGGGCTTGCTCGCTCTTGTTAACGGCAACGTTCAGGATGCAGAGCGCGCTATCTCTAAGTCGGCTAACTCGGAGAACGTAAAGGCTGCTCTTGGTGCTCTTAACATAGCAAAGGGCAACTACGCTCAGGCTGAGCAGTACTTCGGCAAGACCAACAGCAATACAGCTGCCTTGGCACAGCTCCTTAACAAGAACTATGCAGCTGCCGCCAAGACTCTTGACAAGGTTCAGAACCCTAACGCCATGACCGACTACCTGCATGCTGTTGTAGCTGCTCGTCGTGGCAACAAGTTTGCTGCTTCTTCTTATCTCAAGGAAGCTCTCCAGAAGGATCCTTCGCTCAAGCAATATGCTGAGAACGACTTGGAGCTCTCGCTTCTGAAGTAATAAAACTATAACAATAAAAACTAACGGCAATTACACGAGGCATATCGTATAATTGCCGTTAATTATATTAGGAATGTTGTAATTGCCGGACATCCTCTGCTGTAAGCGGAAAGAGCAACGCCCATTACATCTATCCTTAAATGCCCAACAATATGAAGAAATATTCTCTTGTTTCGTTACTGAGTTTTCTCACACTTCTTCTTGCCTCATGCGGTACCGACAGCCGCCACTTCAAGATAGACGGTCATTTGCTGAACCTCAACCAAGGCGAGTTCTACGTCTATTCGCCTGATGGAAGCGTTACGCATGGCATGGACACTATAAAGGTGCAGGCAGGACGATTCAGCTATCTTGTAGAGTGCGACCGTCCTATGACCTTGATGATAGTGTTCCCCAACTTCACCGAGCAGCCTGTCTTTGCCGAACCAGGCAAGAGTGTAGACATCAAGGGCAATGCTTCGCACCTTAAGGAACTTACTGTCAAGGGCACCAAGGCCAACAAACTGATGAATGCATTTCGCGAGCAGATACTATCGGCATCGCCTGCCGAGATAAAGAAGTGTGCCATACAGATGGCCGAGGACAATCCTGAGAGTGCTGTAGCCGTTTATCTGGTGCGCCGTTATCTTGTAACTGTCGACCGTCCCGACTATACTACAGCCGCTCGTCTGCTAAAACTTATTGTCGAGAAGCAGCCCGACAACCAGTTTGCAGCCCGTCTGCTTGCCTCGTGCAATGGCAAGACAACCATCAACAATGGGGCAAAGCTTCCACGTTTCTCTGCCAATGACATTAACGGCAAGGTTGTGAACAACGCTACGCTTGCGTCTGTTCCTAACGTGGTGTTCTACGTATGGGCAACATGGAACTACAGCTCTACATCACAGCTACGCCAGTTGGCCGACATGGAACGCCAGTCGGATGGCAAGCTTAAGGTCGTAAGCATCTGTCTTAATCCCGACAAGAGCTCGTGCCAGCGCACGTTGAAACAGTATGGTGCCGATAATATTACTACCATATGCGATGGCCGTATGGTGAATGGCGACTTGTTCAACAAGCTGGGATTGTACAATCTGCCCGACAATATATTGATAAAGAATGGGGCGATAGCCGAGCAGCATATCGAATTCAGCAGACTCATAGGCATGCTTTAAAGCGCATGCCTATCTTATAATCAGTCTTGTAAGACACTCTTCTGCGAACGTCTCCCTTGCCACTCTCAGCAAGTCGTCTGTTGTCAAGGCGTCTATATGCTTGCACAGCCTTGTTATATCCTTCTGCCATCCATAGTGCAGATAACCTTTGGCAAAGTCGAGTGCAAACGATTCGCGCGAGTCGCAAGCTATGCCTATTTGCCCCTTTATCTGTTTCTTGGCAGCTCTTAGAGCCGCCTCGCTTATAGGTTTCTCCATAACCTTGTCAAGCTCTCGTCTTATTAGGCGCAAGCAACGGTTAACGTTGCGTGGATCGCAACCGAAGTAAACGGCCCATAATCCCGTGTCCGAGTAGCTCTGAAGCATACTTTCCACCGTATACACAAGAGCATGGCGCTCGCGTAGCGACACATTAAGACGGGCATTCATGCCAGGTCCACCAAGTATGTTGTTAAGCAGATACAAGGCTATGCGGCGATTGTCGTGCACGTTGTAGGCACGTGTACCAATCATCACATGTGCCAGATGCGTGTCCATGTGGTGTTCTATGTGCTGTGCCTTATACGGCGGAAGTGGCGTGGCTGGGGCTGTTATTGGCAAAGCCATATCCGTTGATGACGAAATCGATGTTATAGATGCAGCCGAAGCCTTCTCAAGCAATCTTACAAGTTTCTCAAACTTAACATCTCCATAAGCAAAGAACACGCAGTTGTCCGGTCTGTAATATCTACGTGTAAAGCGCAGGGCATCCTCGGTCTTGTATGTGCGCAACTGTTGGGCAGTACCAAGAATGTTGTGCCCGAGCGGATGGCCCTTAAATATGGCATTCTCGAAGAGGTCGTACACAAGTTCGGATGGAGAGTCGTTGTAGCTCTCAATCTCGTCTACAATAACCTCTACCTCCTTGTCTATCTCTGCCTGAGGATAAGTGCTGTTGAACACAATGTCGGTAAGCAAGTCCACAGCGCGGTCTATGTTGCCCTTCAGTACGGCAGCATGATATACCGTCTCCTCCTTGTTGGTAAAGGCGTTTAGGTCGCCGCCAACGCTCTCCAAATAGCCAAGTATGTTCATCGAAGTGCGTCGGCTTGTGCCCTTGAAGGTGGTATGCTCACAAAAGTGTGCCATTCCTTCTTCCTTGCCCTTTTCCTCGTTGCGTGTTCCGGCAGCCACGGCATAGCCACAATAAACCACCGGCGATGCCGACGGCAGATGAATAACGCGCAGACCGTTGGTCAGCGTATGTGTATTATAATTCATTTCAGTTGCTTTTTGTTTCGTTTTTCTTTACTATCTGCAAAGGTACACTTTTTTCGTATGTATACCGTTCATTCTTTGCCGTTTATAGTTCATTCTTTGTCGCTTATCATTCATTAACACACAAGCCGACACAATAATCGGTTATTTTCTGTAATTTTGTAGTCGTTATAATCTTATTTAATTACACCCACCTTACAAACCGATATATTTTATTAACAACATAACGTCTATGAAACATCTATTACTGACTCTGGCTGTAGCCGGCATGTCGCCATGCCTTATCTATGCAGCCGACACAACCGACAAGGTTCAACAGCCCACCTTTACCGAGTGGCACGACTTGTCGGTGAACAATGTCAACCGTTTCCCTTCGCGCACATCGTTCTTTGCTTACGAGAATCGTGACGCAGCCTTGAAGGGCAACCGCGAATCGTCCTCAAATTATCTTTCTATCGAGGGCGATTGGAAATTCAATTGGGTAGAGAATGCCGACCAACGTCCTACCGACTTCTTCAACCCCTCTTTCAACGACGCTACGTGGAAGACCATGCGTGTTCCTGGCATTTGGGAACTCAACGGATATGGTGACCCAGAATATGTAAACATAGGTTTTGCTTGGCGCGGACACTTTAAGGACAATCCGCCTGAGGTGCCTACAAAGGATAATCATGTGGGCTCTTATCGCCGTACAATCCACATACCTGATTCATGGGACGGACGTCAGGTTATTGCCCATTTCGGTTCGGTTACATCCAACATCTACCTATGGGTAAACGGCCACTTTGTAGGTTATGCCGAGGACTCTAAGTCGGCATCCGAGTTCGATCTAACTCCTTTCCTTAAGAAGGGCGACAACCTCATAGCCTTTCAGACATTCCGCTGGTGCGACGGCTCTTATAGCGAGGACCAGGATTTCTGGCGCTTATCGGGTGTGGCACGCAACTGTTTCCTTTACTCGCGCTCTAAAACAGCACATGTAGACGATGTACGCGTAACACCAGATCTCGATGCTCAATATAAGAATGGCTCGCTTGCCGTAAACCTCAAGGCAAAGGGCAACGCTCGCTTCCTTATAGACCTTATTGCTCCTAATGGCGACATCGTAAGCCGCAAGATTCTCAACACCACAAAGGTAAAGAAGAAGGCTGGCAAGAACATTGCCGAGATTAACGCTACCGTTAAGTTCGACGTAGAGAATCCGCTTAAGTGGACAGCCGAGACACCTAACCTATACAAGGTGGTTGTAACGGTTCAGCAGAACAACAAGGATGTGGAGTCGGTTCCTGTTCGCACGGGTTTCCGCAAGATTGAGATTAAGAACGCACAGCTACTTGTAAACGGTCAGCCTGTATACATCAAGGGTGCCAATCGCCACGAAATTGATCCCGATGGTGGCTACGTTGTGTCTCGCGAGCGCATGATTGAGGACATAAAACTTATGAAGCAGTTTAATGTCAACGCCGTGCGTACATGTCATTATCCTGACGATCCAGAGTTCTACGACTTATGCGACGAGTATGGTCTATACGTCTGCGCCGAGGCAAACCAGGAGAGCCATGGATTCTACTACGGCGAGGATGCCATCACCACAAAGGAGATATTCGCCCTACCTATACTTGAGCGCAACCAGCACAACGTGCAGAACCAGTTCAACCATCCGTCGGTTATCTACTGGTCTATGGGCAACGAGACTGCCGATTCTAAGAACTTTACGGCCGTAAAGAATTGGATAAACCAGTACGACCCATCGCGCCCCGTACATTGGGAGCGTGCCATCGAGGGTCCAAATACTGACATCTATGCCGAAATGTACAACACACCCGAGGGAGTGGAACGCTACTGCAAGGACTCTTCTAAGAAGAAGCCGCTCATCATGTGCGAGTATGCTCACGCTATGGGCAATTCCGGAGGTTCTATGCATGAGTATTGGGACCTCGTACGCAAGTATCCTACCAACCAAGGCGGCTTTATCTGGGACTTTGTAGATCAAGGCTTGCGCGGCAAGGATGACAAGGGCAACACTATATACAAGTATGGTGGCGACTACAACTCGTATGACCCATCGGATAACAATTTCTGCTGCAACGGCTTTATCTATGCCGACCGCACACCTACTCCTCAGGCTTACGAGATAGGTTACTGGTATCAGAACTATTGGGTGGAGCCCGAGAACCTTCAAGACGGATGGGTTATCGTCAAGAATGAGAACTTCTTCCGCTCAGCCGACAATGTTTCGTTGTCGTGGGCTATCGTGGCTGACGGCATAGAATATCAGAACGGAACCATTGCCGACATCTCTATGCTCTCTCCGCAGAAGAAGATGAGATTGGTGCTGCCATACAAGTTGGATAATTACAAGGATCAGAAGGATGTTATGCTCAACATCGAATTCCGTCTTAAGAAGGACGAGGGACTGCTTAAGGCGGGCGACATCGTGGCTCATCAGCAGTTGCCTATACGCGAGTTTGCTGGCTCCGACCTTGCTGTTAATCCAGTAAAGACCAAGGCTGTAAAACTTACCGACAAGAAGAAGCAGCCGCAGATAACACTTGCTGCCGAGAACTTCGAGGTGCAGTTCGACCGTCAGACCGGATTCATGTCTAAGTATATGGTTGGTGGCAAGTCGCTCCTTGGCGAGGGTGGCTCGCTTAAGCCAAACTTCTGGCGTGCCGTAACCGACAACGACATGGGTGCCCAGTCGCAGAAGGAGCTAAAGGCTTGGCGCACACCTGAGCTAAACCTACGCTCTATCTCTGCCGACAAGAAGGCCAAGACCGTTACTGCTGTATACGATATGCCTACAGTTAAGTCGACCCTCACACTTGTCTACGAGGCCGAGGAGAATGGCGCACTCACCATTACACAGCAGCTAAAGACCACTCCGGGTGCCAAGGTTTCCGATATGTTGCGCTTCGGTATGGTGATGAATCTGCCTTACAATATGGACCAATGCCAGTGGAACGGACGCGGACCGGTGGAGAACTACTCTGACCGCAAGCTATCTCAGAACGTTGGTATATACAAATCTTCTGCCGACAAGTTGTTCTTCCCATATGTACGTCCTCAGGAGACAGGTACTATGAGCGACCTTCGTTGGTGGAACCAGACAGACGAAGGTGGCTTCGGATTCCGTGTTGAGAGCGACAAGATGTTCTCGGCTTCTGCCCTGCATTACGATCTACTATCGTTGGATGAGGGCGAGGAGAAGCACCAACGCCACTCGCAGTCGGTTGAGAAGTCGAAGTACACCAACCTCTTTATCGACCTTCTTCAGCAGGGCGTAGGTGGTGTAAACAGTTGGGATGCCGACGGACGAGCACGCAAGGGACACCGTGTGGAATACAAGGACTACACCTTCAAGTTCAGACTGTCGCCAAAGACTGTTTATTAATAAGTACATTGGCGTATGCCAAACAAAAATCAAACAGCACGCTCCTATTGGGGTGTGCTGTTTGATTTAACCTTGTTTATTCTTAATTTAAGCCTAACTAACCTATATTGCATTATTATGGAACAACTACTCCATTACATCTGGAAACACCGCATACTGCCATTGCACGAGATGCACACTACCGATGGACGCACGGTGGAGGTGATAGACCCTGGATTGCACAACACACATGCAGGTCCCGACTTTTTTAATGCCAAACTGCGCATCGGCGGCACGTTGTGGGTGGGCAATGTGGAGATACACGAACGCTCGGCCGACTGGGTGTTGCATCAGCACGACCAAGATCCTGCCTACAACAATGTGGTGTTGCATGTGGCGTCGGTAATAGATGCCGATGTGCAGACCATGGACGGGACGCATCCGCCACAGATGGAGCTAAAGGTTCCTAAGTATGTGCTCAACAACTACCGCCGTCTGTTGGCTGCCGATCGTTATCCGCCGTGCCGCGACACAGTTATGCAGTTGCCTAAACTTATTATACATTCGTGGATGAGTGTGCTTGGCGCCGAGCGCCTTGCCGACAAGTGCGAAGCCATAAACCAACGTGTAAAGATGGCTGGCGGCTCTTGGGAACAGGCTTTCTTTGCCACCATAGCACGCAGCTTTGGGTTTGGAGTCAACAGCGAGGCATTTGAGCAATGGGCTGCACGGTTGCCGTTTATGCAGGTGGCTCATCATCGCGACGATCCTTTTCAGGTTGAGGCTCTGTTTATAGGCTCTGCCGGATTGCTCGACACCACTACCATGAACGAGCGTCAACGGACAGCAGTTACAGCCGATGTCTACTTTAAGAGACTGCAAACCGAGTGGAATTATCTTGCGCATAAGTTTAACCTTTCAGCCATGCCTCGGCAGACGTGGCGCTTCCTACGTCTGCGTCCTCAGAACTTCCCGTACATCAGATTGTCGCAACTGGCTCAGCTCTATTGCTCGCGACGTGCCGAACTGGCCAACATCACCACGTGTCAAAATATAGACGACATACGCAAAAGACTGCGAACGGAGACTTCCGAATATTGGCGGACACATTACACCTTCGGTAATGAGAGCCGCGATTGTGCCAAACATCTGTCTGCCGCTTCCATCGACATCCTCATCGTTAATGCCGTTGTGCCTATGCTGCATGCTTATGGCTGTCATCGGCAGGACGAGCTGCTTGTTAAGCGTGCCGCAGATATACTCGAATCGTTGCCTCCCGAGGACAACACACATATACGCCTTTGGCAAGAGTGTGGCATAACAGCCGACAATGCTGCCGACACACAGGCGCTTATACAGCTGCACACACGCTACTGCGAGCGCAAAGACTGCCTAAGGTGCAGGTTTGGATATCATAGCATGAAGAGAGAAAAATAAAAACAATTAACGGCAATCACACGAACCATATCCGTGTAATTGCCGTTAATTGTTTATTGTGCTATTACGTTTTGCCGTTAGTTGTTTATTGTTGCGTTACGCTTTACTTGCGCTCCCAAATATACAGATGTGATGTAGAGCCATGCTCGGGTGCATCCTCCTTGCGGTCGCCGAAGAGGGCTGTATTGGCAGGAGTTACGAAGCAGTCGTTAGGATTAACTGTCTGCGTATCCTTAAGCACGCCGAAGGCATTGAGGTAGAACGCTGGTGTATTGGTGAACGAGATGGTTGTGCGGTTGAGCATAGCCTGTAGCTCCTCACCTGTCACAGCTACCGTATTGCCGTTGGCATCCACGCGCTTGGTGTTGAAGTAGCTTGTTATCTCGAATGTAAGACCGTCGTTGTACGTATTGCGCAGATACTTCAATACGTCGGCGTTGATGCCGCTTGTAGATATTGTAATGCCCGTCTGCGAGTAGGTTGTGGTAAGGCGCACAATGTTGCCGTTGATGCTCATCTCCATTGTAGATGAGGGGCTGTTACCTTTTTCTTGTGAATATAAAAGTGGTTGTTTTATAGATAATATTAAAAATAGGTCGCAAAGATATGAATAAAAATTGAAAACAAACGCAAATATACAGGAAAAATTAGCTAATCGGGTAGATGGAATTATAGAAGGTTTTGTGCGACTATCCGCTTCTGCTGTTTCGATTAGCCTCGTGATGTCTTTCGATTACTCTCATGAGCTTATTCGATTAGCCTTGTGATGCCTTTCGATTGTTCCAATTAAGTCAGGAAGCAGCTGTTTTAAGTCACTATTCGGTGTGAATCACACGACAAAGTTGCTCCACTTCGCTCTCGAAAGTTTCGCGGTTTCGTGCCCGGCTCTTTATCGTGGAGCGATAATTATATATGGTTCGTGGAGTGTAGAACAGCAAAGCGGCTATTTCCGAACTCTCCTTAACTCCTAAACGTATCAACGCATAGATGCGCAGTTCGGTGGTCAGACGGCCCTTATGCGGAAGCACTATCTGCTCATCTTCCCTAAGAAGAGCATTAAATTCGGTTACGAACGAGGGATAAAGATCGAGGAACGCCGTGTCAAAGCTGTTCATGAATGTGGCAGCATCTTCCTCGGAAAGGCGCGAAGACGACGCGGTGTTAAGCAGATCGTTAACCTGCCCCACCTTTATCTTGCGCTTCACAAGAACCTCAAACTTGCTCAGTCGGTCGATGTATTTGGCACAAAGGTCGATATAAAGCTTGGCGAGTCGTTCGCGGCGGCTGTTGGTATCGAGCAGACGAGAGTTGAGAGTGTTGAGCTTTTCGTTGAGCGACGACAGCAAGTGGTTGCTCTGAGAGAGTTCGTGACGATGACGCGCCAGTTGTCGGTTCTGACGGCTGTAGAAGTATAAGAGCACCACTACAAAGACGCACAGGACAGACACGCCCAGCAATGCCATTCTCATCAGGCTGTTCTGCGAGGACAGTTTCTCACGATATGTAGACACGATGACGGGCAGTTTCTGCGATATCTCGATGATGCGCAGGCGGTTGTTATAGTTCTTGGCATCGTCCATGGCAAAGTTGATGTAGCGTTCTGCCAGCAGAATGTTGTCGTCGCCCTTCTTAAACATATACATGGCGAGGTCTTGCATGGCAAGGTTTTCGCGGGTGCAGTTGAGCAAATCGCTGATACACGCACGGAGCATATACTCCTCATATTTACGGTTGTCGTTGTTGGCGCTGTAGTTATTGGCTATGGCATACGACGCCATGGCGTACCAGCGCGACTCCACGGGAACTGTTTTCAGAGTCTTGAAGTAATACTGGAGGGCGCGTCGGTCATTTCGTTCCACATATATATAATATTCTCCCCAGAAGAAATCATAATACGAGTCAGTCGGGCGGAGCATCGCAACAGCCTGCTTAAGGTAAGAGTCGGCACGGTCACGATAGCGCGGCGAGTAAATATTGTCGTGACAATAATCAGCCCAATAAGAGTAGACGTAATAGTGTGTGATGGTGTAGCTGAAGCGCAGCTCATCGTCAAGCTTCGCGGAATCAATTTCGCCGAGCAGTCCCATAGCTTCGCCATAGAGTCCGCCAACCGCCAGCAGCGAAGCTTTCTCAATGCGCGACTTGTCGTGATGGTATTTGTCGCCGATACGGTCAGCCAGCTGTATTGCCTTATCGACGTACACCATAGCCGAGTCGAACTGAAAGACGAAGTACTCGTCGTACAGTTTGTCATAGGCAGAAAGAAGAGTTTCGGGCTTGCGGCTCTTTTCTGCCATATTCTTATAAAAGTCGATGCGTGCCTGTTTCTTGCCGTAAATCTGCGATATGTTGTCCATGATGCTGTCCACATGCTGTATAAGATCGTCGGTGGTGTCAGCCATTGCAGAAGATATGGTGGTAAGAAAAAGCAAAAGAATGAATACGTAACGTTGCATATAAGATATTTATAGTGGTTAGTTAGATGGATGCAAATTTACATATTTTGAATAAAAAACACATAAGAAGCATCCTTTTTTTTACATCCCGACACCGATAAACCGGCAAAATCCCTTGGCTATCCTATACCTATGCTTTTTCAGACCATGTACTTCAGCGAATGAAGACATTTTCGCAATATTCTGATTATCAAACCATTATACGCTAACATAATTCATTACGATGTACTTACATATTACTTTCGATAACAACTTACGGAAATAATACCTAAATTTGCAACCGTAAATCCGACCTAACAACTAAAATGTAAAGTAATATGAACCCAACCAATCGAAAATGGATCAGCCAGATTGTCGCATGTTCGTTTCTTGCAATGTTGCCGGCAGGCGCATACGCACAGAGCAAGACAATCCACGGCGTGGTGAAGGACGCCAATGGAGAGACCATCATCGGAGCCTCCGTCGGACAGAAAGGTACGAAGAATGCCACAGTAACTAATCTTGATGGAGAGTTCTCCATCTCCGTTCCCGACAATGCAGTACTCGAGATTTCCTACATCGGATACAACAACCAGCGTGTTGCTGTAAACGGCAAGTCGTCGCTTGAGATTGTCATGACAGAGGACGTGCACAAGCTCAACGAGCTGGTGGTCGTAGGTTATGGCGTTATGAAGAAGAAGGACCTTACGGGAGCCGTAGGTTCGCTTGCCGCAAAGGACATGGAGAACTCGCCGGTGGCTAACATCGGACAGGCCATTCAGGGTAAGATAGCCGGTCTGCAGGTGGTGGACGCAGGCAAGCCAGGCGACAACGTAACCATCAAGGTGCGTGGTATGGGATCGATTAACAACTGTGATCCGCTCGTCGTGATTGACGGCGTGCCCACCGACCTTGGCATCAATGCTCTCAACATGGCTGACGTGGAGCGTCTGGACGTACTGAAGGACGCTTCGGCTACGGCTATATACGGTAGCCGTGGAGCCAACGGCGTAATCATGATCACAACCAAGAAGGGAAAGGAAGGCAAGGGAAGCCTTTCGCTTTCTGCCAACCTTGCCATACAGAACGCCACACGTACTCCCAAACTGCTCAATGCCAGCCAGTATGCTGCGCTGAGCAACGACATGATGAAAAATTCGGGCAACGCCGCCAACCCTGCATGGGCAGACCCGTCGGCGCTCGGCAAAGGCACGGACTGGGTGGACGAGCTGCTCCGTACCGGATATATGCAGAACTACACGCTCAGCTATTCAGGCGGCAGCGACAAGGCACATTATTATGTATCAGGCGGCATGCTCGACCAGACGGGCATCGTAAGAAGCGTAAAGTACAGACGCTTCACCTTCCAGCAGAACGCTGACGCGCAGGTGCTGCCGTGGCTCAAGATGGCTTCCAACATCACCGTGTCTGCCGACCGCAAGCAGCAGGGCAGCTACGACCTGGGCAGCACATACAAGGCTCTGCCCGTCTTTGCCGTCAAGGACGAGAACGGCGAATGGACAGGACCTGAGGGCAACTCGCTTTGGTACGGCAGCGTGCGAAACCCAATCGGACCCACCACTACCGACCATAGCAGCACCAAGGGATATAATCTTCTCGGCAACATCTCGGCAGAGGTGTCGTTCACGAAATGGCTCAAGCTGAAGAGCACATTCGGACTGGACGCCAAATTCTGGGATTATGACAGCTTTACGCCCAAGCACGACTGGAAGCCGTCGCCCGTGGAGGAAAGCAGCCGATACAAGAGCAACAACAAGTCGTTCACGTATCTTTGGGACAACTATTTCCTCTTTGACCATACGTTCGCCAAGAAGCATCACGTGGGAGTGATGGCTGGTACGTCGGCACAATGGAACGACTATGACTATCTCAACGCACAGAAGAACGTCTTCGCCTATAAGGGCGTGCATGAGATGGATAACGGCGAGAAGATGCATTCCATCGGGGGCAACGAGACGGAATGGGCGCTGATGTCTTACATGGCACGCCTCAACTATGAGTATGCAGACCGTTATCTGCTCACCGCCACTGTGCGCCGTGACGGTTCGTCACGCTTCGGCAGAAACAACCGTTGGGGTACATTCCCCTCTGTGTCGTTGGCTTGGCGTGCTTCCGAAGAAGAGTGGTTCCCGAAGAGCAATGTTCTCAGCGACCTTAAGATCCGTGCCGGATACGGCGTTACGGGTAGCCAGGCAAGCGTTGGCAACTACAGCTATCTGGCTTCGTACAACACCAGCGTCTATCCGTTCGGCAAGGCAGGAACAGAACAGTCGGCTCTTGTGTCTGCCACGCTTGCCAATCCCAATATCCATTGGGAGCAGGTGGCTCAGACCAATATCGGATTTGACGTAGCACTCTTCAATCAGCGTGCACACCTCACATTCGACTATTATATAAAGAACACGAGCGACATGCTCGTCAAGGCTTCCATTCCTATCACGTCGGGATTTGAGGACACAAGCACCACGTACACCAATGCGGGCAAGGTACGCAACACGGGTTTTGAGGTTTCGCTCAACACGCTGAACATCCAGGGACCGCTGCAGTGGGAGACGGGCATCGTCTATACGTACAACCGAAACAAGATAAAGAGCCTCAACAGCGACGTTCCCTACTATATCAATCAGGTGAACAACTCGTACGTCACGATGCTTGCCAACAACCTGCCCATCAACGTGTTCTACGGTTATGTCACGGACGGCATCTTCCAGAACGAGCAGGAAGTGAAGAATCACGCCATACAGACAGGTGCCGAACCGGGCGACATCCGATTCAAGGACCTCAACAATGACGGCGTCATCAACGACAACGACCGCACGGTCATAGGCAATCCTAACCCTACACATATCTTCTCAATGAGCAATACGCTCACATGGAAGGGTCTGGAGCTGTCGGTCTATCTGCAAGGTGTGGCTGGCAACAAGATTTTCAACGCCAACAAGATTGACCTCACTGGCATGTCGGCTGCATACAATCAGCTCAACGACGTGCTCTCACGCTGGCATGGCGAAGGCACAAGCACCTCTATGCCGCGTGCCGTCTACGGCGACCCCAACCAGAACAATCGCGTCAGCGACCGATACGTGGAGAACGGTGCATATCTGCGCCTGAAGAGCATCTCGCTCGCTTACAATGTGTCGCAGCAGTGGCTCCGCGCCCTTACGCTCAGTTCGGCACGCATCACCTTCTCTTGCGAGAACGTAGCCACCATAACAGGATACTCCGGTTTCGACCCCGAGGTGGGCGTCAACGGCATCGACCTCTCCAGCTATCCCATCTCACGTACGTTCAATATCGGATTAAACCTAAACTTCTAACAACTTGAATCATTATGAAAAAGATATTTATTCTGGCTCTCAACATAGCGCTTGCAGGCTCGATGTGCTCATGCAGCGACTTCCTCGACCGTGAGCCAAAGAACACAGTCGACCCAGAGACGACGGTAGACGAGGACGTGGCAGTGTCAATGGCTAACGCCTGCTACCGAACTCTTCAGTCGTCTAATATGTACAACCAGCGCCTGTGGACTCTCGACATCGTTGCGGGCAACAGCGTGGTGGGTGCAGGTGGCGGTACGGACGGCATCGAGACCGTCCAGGCTTCCAACTTCACCACACAGAGCGACAACGGCATGGCGCTCTATTTGTGGCGTTCGCCATGGGTGGGCATCGGACAATGCAACATCCTCATCAATGCTCTCGAAGGCAAGAACCCCGAGAAGGGCACCATTCTGGGACGATCGCTCGGCGAAGCTTACTTCCTCCGCGCACATTATTACTTCATTCTCGTACGTCTGTACGGTGGAGTGCCTCTGCGTCTTAAGCCGTTCAATCCCGGCGAGAGCACAGACGTAGCACGTGCTTCAGTGGACGATGTGTATAAGCAGATCATCGAGGACACCAACCGTGCTGCTGAACTGCTGCCTGCCAAGAGCCAGTTGGACGATGACAATCTCGGACGAGCCACAAAGGACGCTGCCTACACCATGCTCGCCGACATTTACCTCACACTCGCTCCTGACAATACTGAGTATTACCAGAAGGTGGTGAGCCTGTGCGACGAGGTGACGGATCTCGGCTACGACCTCAGCCAATGCACGTACGAATCAAACTTTGACGCTACCGTAAACAACGGACCTGAATCGATTTTCGAAGTGCAGTTCTCCGGCAATACCGAGTACGACTTCTGGGGAAACAATCCTCAGTCGAGCTGGCTGTCTACGTTCATGGGACCGCGCAACTCCAACTTCGTGGCAGGATCGTACGGATGGAATCAGCCTACGGAAGAGTTTATGTCGCAGTATGAGGAAGGCGACAAGCGCAAAGACCTCACCGTACTGTACGAGGGATGTCCTGACTTTGACGGCATGGCATACAAGAGCAGCTATTCCACAACGGGCTACAACGTGCGCAAGTTCCTCGTATCTAAGAGCGTATCACCAGAATACAACACCAATCCTGCCAACTTCGTGGTTTATCGTTATGCCGACGTGCTGCTAATGAAGGCGGAGGCTCTTAATGAGCAGGGCAAGACTTCTGAGGCTGCCGAACCGCTCAACATCGTACGCCGCCGTGCCGGTCTGCCGGATGTGAGCGGACTGTCTCAGGAGGCTATGCGCGAGAAGATCATACACGAACGCCGCATTGAACTGGCGTTTGAGGGCCACAGATGGTTTGACATGATACGCGTGCAGCATGGCGACTATGCCGTGAAGTTCCTCAAGTCCATCGGAAAGTCGCGCGTCACAAAGGAACGCCTGCTCTTCCCCATCCCGCAGACGGAGAGAGACGCCAACAAGCTGATGACACAGAACCCTGGATATTAAAGGTCAAGAAACATTATAAACAATAAAAAAAGAATCAATATGAAACGATATATAAATTGCATTCATAGTCTGTTGGCTCTTCTTTTCATCGGCTTTGCCCTCTCCGCTTGCTCTGACCAGGACTACACCGAACTGGACAAAGGACGCGACCAGCTGACAATCACGGCTGACCAAGCCCTGTCCGCTCTGGAAGAGACCAGCCATGCAAGTGACGCCGTCACACTGAACTGGACCACCGGCAACAATTACGGTACCGGCAACCGCATCAGCTATCGTCTGGAGCTGGCTAAGGCTGGCACCGACTTCGCCCAGCCTTACGTGGCTGTGGACGAACAGACGCAGACTTACACGTGGAGCGCCAACGTGGAGAATCTTAACAATATCATTCTCGACAATATGGGAGGCACCGTTGGCACACCCATAGACATCGAAGCACGCGTCACAGCCATAGTCAGCGGCACGGAAGAGACACAGACTGCCACCACGCAGTTCACCGTTACACCGTACGAACCCGTCACATCCACATTGTATATTATAGGTAGTGCTGCTCCAAACGGATGGAGCGCCGACAATGCATCGGAGATGACACGCACCACCAACGGCCTCTTCACTTGGGAAGGCAAGCTCAATAGCGGCGAGATAAAGTTCATAACCACTCTCGGACAGTTTCTGCCTTCATACGGACGCGGCGACAACGGTGCTCCAGTGCTCCGCACAAGCGACGACCAACCCGACGAGAAATGGACCATCGACGAGGCACACGACTATAAGGTGACCGTGGATTTGCTTGCTGCTACAGTCAGCATAGAAAAGACAGAGGTCATAAACCCTGCCTTTGACCAGCTGTTCTTCGTAGGCAATGCCACAGGCTGGGGCTTTGAACCGATGACACAGGACGTGCTCGACCCCTTCCTCTTCCGCTTGGGACACTACTTTGAGCAGGGAGTTGGCGGTGAGTTTAAGTTCGGAACCTCAAACGGTTCGTGGGAGAATATGTATAAAGCTACACAGGCAAACGCTCCTTACACAGACCAGAGCATGGAATTCGTTTCTGGATACGACCCCGACAACAAGTGGTACCTGCAGGACAGCGAGACAGGCAAGGCTTATAAGATATGCGTTGACATCCGTTCGGGCAAGGAACGCATGATGATGAAGGAATTCAATCCCTACGAAATGATTTACCTTGTGGGCGACGCAACACCAAACGGATGGGATCTTGGCAACGCCACACCGATGACAGCAACGGAGAATCCTTATGTATTCACATGGACAGGTCAGCTCAACGCCGGCGAACTGAAGTTCTCTTGCGACAAGCAGAGCGACTGGAACGGTGCTTGGTTTATGCCTTCTGCTCCAGACGCCGAGCCAAAGGGCACCGCCGAACATGCGCTCTTCATCAACAAGAGCGACGAGACGCTGAAGGCTCAGTATCTGACGGTGAACGTCGGCGAACTCGACTATAAATGGAAAATCACGTCGTCGGGCACTTACACAATAACGCTCGACCAGCTTAACGAGACCATCACCATCTCAAAAAAGTAACAATCTAACAAAAAAATAAGATGAAAATGAATGCATTGCTAATAGCGCTGCCACTATTTATAGGATCATGCAGCGACGACAACAATAGCTATAACGACCCAAATACCGTTCCTACGGACATCCTACAGACCGTGGTAAAGACCACAGCCAACCTCTCTATCGACGTCTCCACTGACAAGGCGGCGTATAAACCGGGCGAGACGGTGCACTTTACGGTCACAGCCGGCACACTGCCCTCATCGGCACATGTGCGCTATCGTCATGGTGCAGACGTGATTGCGGACGAGAACATCGGATCGACATCGTGGACATGGACAGCTCCGCAGGCCGACTACACCGGCTATATGGCTGACATTTACACCACAGACGCCAACAACCAGCAGACCATCTACGCCACTATCGGCGTGGATGTGTCGAGCGACTGGGCACGATTCCCGCGCTATGGCTTCATTGCCTCATACGGAAAAGACCGTACTTCGGAGGTGATTGCCTCAGAGTTGTCGCTGCTCAACCGCTGCCATATCAACGGATTGCAGTTCTATGACTGGCAATACAAGCAGCAATGGCCGCTCGGCGGCACTCCAGACAATCTGCTCGAGAGCTATAAGGACATTGCCAACCGCGACAACTATACTTCTGTGGTGAAGGACTACATCGCACAGGCCCACTCGCTCGGCATGAAAGCCATGTTCTATAATCTCTGCTTCGGCGTCTTTGACGACGCAAAGGCAGACGGCGTGGGCGACCATTGGTATATATACACCGACCAGAACCACTCGAAGTGCGACCGCCATCAGTTGCCGTCCGACTGGAAGAGCGACATCTATCTCGTCAATCCTTCTAACAAAGACTGGCAGAATTATCTCGCAGACCGCAACGATGACGTGTATAAAGCGCTCGACTTCGACGGTTTCCACATCGACCAGCTTGGCGACCGTGGCACAGATTACGACTATTATGGCTCGCAGGTGAATCTGCCCAACGGCTATGCATCGTTCATTCGCGCCATGAAGGAACGCCAGCCCGACAAGCGTCTGGTGATGAACGCCGTGAGCAACTATGGCTCGGACAAGATTGTTTCCACCGGATGCGTGGACTTTATGTACACTGAGTTATGGGGAAGCGAAGACAAGTTCAGCGATCTCCACGACATTCTGAAAGCCAATCGTCTGTATTCGGGCAACAAACTCGGACAGGTGTATGCCGCATACATGGACTACGGACACAAGAAGCCGGAGTTTAACACTCCCGGTGTGCTGCTCACAGACGCCGTGATGTTCGCTCTCGGAGCATCGCATCTCGAGCTTGGAGCCGGACATATGCTCAGTTCAGAATACTTCCCGTATGCCGATGTGAAGATGAGCGACGAGCTAAAGAAGCAGATTGTGGCTTACTACGACTTCCTCACAGCCTACCAGAACCTGCTTCGCGACGGTGGCAGCGAGACTCAGGCAGACATTGCAGCAGCCAAGTCGGTGGTAACCATCAATGCCTGGCCGCCCGTTCTCGGCAATGTCACGGCATACAGCAAGAACGTAAATGGCAAGCAGGTGGTGAATCTGATAAACTTCCGTCAAGCCAACAGCCTCAGCTGGCGCGACATGGACGGCACAATGCCGGAACCGGAAGCCGTGGATAACCTTACACTAAGAATGCGTGCCAAGAACGTGAAGAAGCTGTGGGTGGCATCGCCAGACCATCTCGGTGGTGCACCGCAGGAACTGAAGTATCGTCAGGAAGGCGACTTCGTGGTATTTACGGTGCCGCAGCTGAAGTATTGGACAATGATAGTAGCAGAATAAACAAGCACAAAAGATGAAGAAAACATTATTTACAGCCCTCGCGCTTGCCCTCTCGTTCGGGGCAAACGCGCAGACAGTGACCTCGCCTGACGGCAACGTATCTGTGAAGTTCTATCTGCAGGACGGACGCCCCACATACGAGATGACTTACAAGAAGAAGGAAGTGATACGTCCGTCGCATCTCGGACTGGAACTGGCGAAGGACAAGCACGCCTCCAACGGGACGAACGAGCAGGACCTCATGGACGGCTTCACGGTGAAGGACACGCAGACAGCCACCTTCGACGAGACATGGCGTCCGGTATGGGGCGAGACTGCCACCATACGCAATCACTACAACGAGCTCGCCGTAACGCTCAATCAGGCTTCCATGCAGCGCGACATACGCATCCGCTTCCGCGTATACGACGACGGCATGGGACTGCGCTACGAATTTCCGCAGCAGCAGAAGCTCAACTATATAGTAGTGAAGGAAGAGCACACGCAGTTTGCGATGACGGGCGACCACACCGCCTACTGGATTCCCGGCGACTACGACACGCAAGAGTATGAGACCGTCATATCAAAGATGAGCGAGATACGATCAAAGATGAAGGCTGCCGTAACGTCCAACGCTTCGCAGACACAGTTCTCGCCAACCGGTGTCCAGACATCCCTTCAGCTCAAGACAGACAACGGTCTTTACATCAATCTGCATGAGGCTGCCTGCGTCAACTTCCCAACGATGCACCTCAATCTCGACGACAAGAACATGGTGTTCGAGTCGTGGCTGACGCCTGACGCTACGGGAATGAAGGGCTACGTGCAGACTCCGTTCAACACGCCGTGGCGCACAGTGATAGTAAGCGACGACGCTCGCGACATGCTCGCTTCCAATCTTATTCTTAATCTCAACGAGCCGTGCAAGATAGAGGATACATCATGGATTCATCCCACGAAGTATTGCGGAGTGTGGTGGGAGATGATAGCCGGAGGCAAGCAATGGAGCTACACCTTCGATCTGCCATCAGTAAATCTGGAGAACCTTGACTACTCGAAGTGCCGTCCCCACGGACAGCATCCTGCCAACACCGAGAACGTGAAGCGATATATCGACTTCGCCGCGAAGAACGGACTGCAGGAGGTTCTGGTGGAAGGATGGAACATCGGCTGGGAAGACTGGTTCGGTCATTATAAGGACTATGTGTTCGACTTCCAGACTCCTTATCCCGACTTCGACATCAAGTATCTCAACGAATATGCCCACTCAAAGGGCGTGAAGCTGATGATGCACCACGAGACGAGCGGTTCCACACAGAACTATGAGCGTCATCTCGAAGCAGCATATTCGCTGATGAACAAGTATGGCTATGATGCCGTGAAGAGCGGCTACGTGGGCGACATCATTCCGCGAGGCGACTATCATTACTCGCAGTCCACCAACAACCACTATCTCTACTGCATCAAGGAGGCTGCCAAGCACCACATCATGGTGAACGCTCATGAGGCGACACGTCCTACCGGACTGTGTCGCACATGGCCCAATCTCGTCGGCAACGAGTCGGCACGCGGAACAGAGTATGAGGCGTTCGGCGGCAGCGAGCCTTACCACACCGTCATCCTGCCGTTCACACGTCTGCAGGGCGGTCCGATGGACTACACTCCTGGCATCTTCGTCACGAAGCTTAGTGAATGGTGCGACAACAAGTCGTATGTCCACACCACTCTCTGCGGACAGCTGGCTCTCTATCTGACGATGTACTCGCCGCTGCAGATGGCAGCCGACCTGCCCGAGAATTACGAGAAGTATGACGATGCTTTCCAGTTTATACGTGACGTGGCTTGCGATTGGGACGACTCTCGCTACCTGGAAGCCGAGCCTGCCAAGTATATCACGGTGGCACGCAAGGCCAAGGGTACGGCCAACTGGTTCGTAGGAGGCAAGTGCGATGCCGAAGGCCATCAGTCAGTAGTGCGTCTCGACTTCCTCGACAAGGGACGCAAGTATGACTGCGCCATCTATCAGGATGCGCCAGACGCCGACTACGAGAAAAATCCTTCTGCCTACGTCATCACTCACCGTACAGTCAAGAAAGGTGATGTGCTGAAGCTGAAGCAGGCACGTGGCGGCGGATTCGCAGTCAGCCTTATGGCAAAATAAAAAACGGTTTGATTTTTGTAGTAATATATTTTCAGGAGGGTGCGACATTTTTGTCACACCCTCCTATTGCTGATTTATAAAGACAAGCACCCTGTAACAATCCAAACAATAAACCTATACTGATAATGAAACAAAAGTATTCATCTTACAAATTGCTGGCTCTCTCCTCTGCTCTCTCAGCTCTTTCGTTCACCGCAGCAGCCCAGAATGCCAATGTTGTCTATCAGGACAGCAACGTGCGCTTCACGCTTGTCACCGACGGAACCGTGCGCATGGAATATGCGCCGGACGGCAAATTCCTTGACAACAAGTCGTTCATTGCCGTCAACCGCTCGTATCCGGAAGTGAAATACAAGAAGAACGAGACGTCTAAGAAGGTTGTGATATCCACAGATTATCTCACTCTCTCCTACACGAAAGGCTCAGGTCCGCTCACCGAACGCAATCTCTCCATCGTCTCGGCAAAGACCAAGAAGAAGACTGCCAACGGCAAACACCTCATTCCCTTCGCATGGCATCCTGGACAGAAGGACGCGCCTGACGCCAATCTGAAGGGCACTTACCGCACTCTCGACGGATATGACGGCGACTCGCGTGGCGATACTGGCAAGATGCCCATTGAGGACGGACTGCTCTCAAGAAGCGGCTGGACCCTGATAGACGATTCCGAGGGCTACGTCTTCGACAACAGCGACTGGCAGTGGGTGGAGCATCGTCCTAACGAGGGCAAGACGCAGGACATGTATTTCCTCGCATACGGCAACGACTATAAGAAGGCTCTGCACGACTTTACGGTCTTCGCAGGAAAGGAACCGCTGCCGCCGCGCTATGCGTTCGGCTACTGGTGGTCGCGCTATTGGGGATATAGCGACAACGAACTGCGCCAGCTCGTCGGCAAGATGCAGTCATACAACATACCGATGGACGTGCTCGTAGTGGACATGGACTGGCATTACACGGAGGAAGGACGTGGCGGATGGACCGGATATACATGGAACAAGCGACTTTTCCCCTCGCCCAAGGGCTTTCTGAAATGGGCAAAGCAGCAGCAACTTGAGACCACCGTAAACCTGCATCCTGCCGACGGAATAAAGTATTATGAAGAAGGATATGACGACATGGCGCGATGGATGGGCATGAATCCTGCCGAGAAGAAGGACATCGCCTGGAACGCTTCGTCAAAGAGATTCATGCAGGGATGGTACGACAAGATTCTCCGACCTATGGAACATGACGGCATCGACTTCTGGTGGCTCGACTGGCAGCAGTGGGACAACGACAAGGATTTTCCACGGCTGAGCAACATCTGGTGGATAAACTACACCACATTCACCGACATGGAGCGACATCACGACACCCGTCCGATGCTCTATCATCGTTGGGGCGGACTGGGCAACCACCGCTATCAGATAGGATTCTCGGGAGATGCCATCATCAGCTGGAAGTCGCTCGACTTCCAACCATACTACAACTCCACCGCCTCCAACGTACTCTACGGCTACTGGAGCCACGACATCGGCGGACACATGGGGGCCGACTCCATCGATCCGGAGATGTATATACGCTGGATGCAGTTCGGAGCGTTCAGCCCTGTGCTACGCACGCATTCCACAAAGAACGCCGGACTGAACAAGGAACCGTGGGTATTTGCCGACAAGGAGCGCGACATCATCCGCGACATCATCAAGCAACGCTACTCGCTCGCGCCTTACATTTACACCATGGCGCGTCATGCCTACGACACCGGCGTGTCGCTGTGCCGACCGATGTATTATGATTATCCTGACACGAAGGAAGCATACAGCAACCGCAACGAATATATGTTCGGCGACAACTTCCTCATCTATCCCATCACAAAGCCGATGAACAACGGCGTGTCAGAACAGAACGTCTGGCTGCCGGCGGGATGCGACTGGTACGAACTGTCGTCAGGAACAATGCTGAAAGGCGGACAGAATGTCGAGCGCCGCTTCCTGCTGGACGAATATCCTGTCTACATCAAAGCCGGAAGCATCATCCCGCAGTACGGCGACGTGAAGAATCTGCGCAACAACGACGAGGCTGTCACCGTAACCGTATATCCCGGCAACGTGGATACGAAATTCGACATGTATGAGGACAACGGCAATGACAAGCAGTATGCCACGGCTTACGCCACCACACAGCTCTCGTCCACTCACTCCGCCGACGGCTCATTGTGCGTGAAGATAGGAGCACGTAAGGGCGAATACAGCGGCATGCCTTCACGCAGACAGTTCAGACTGAAGCTCGTGGCTTCTGCCGTTCCTGAGAAGGTGACGGTAGACGGCAAGCAGACGGATTTCGAATACGACGGAAACAAGCTATCCTTGCTCGTCAACATACCTGAGACCGACTGCTCAAAAGAAAAAGTTGTGGAGATAAGCTATGCGAAGGACGCTCCGGTTCTCACGGATGGACTCATCGGAAAGTTCCGCCACATCCAGCAGAACTGCGTAGCGATGAAATACCGCAACCCTGCCATCGTGTTTGCCGAGCCTCTCGGAACAATGGAGTCGGCAGGCATAGCCATGACCTACAATCCCGAGAAGCAGAAGCAGATAGTGGAGACGTTCCGCACGAACTACGGTTCGCTTGCCGAAATTCTGAAGCAGAACGGCATCGAAGGGGACGACGCAAAGAAGTTTATGGATACCTCTTTCTAAATACATAGGACAAGACAAACTTCAGGAGGGTGAGGCAAAACTAAAAAAGAGAGGAATATGCTAATTGTAGGAGGTGCGGGCATTCTTGCCTGCACCACTGCAAGCTGCCGTAACTTGCTGATTATCTTGCTGCAATGCCGCGGGCAAGAATGCCCGCAGCTCCTACAGTTTGCATTGCCAATTATGCATAATAGCGCAGCTTTCGCTGACGCTTTTGCGTCTTTATAGATGTGTTTTTTGCTGATATTATATATGTATTCTGTAATCGTTGTAACTGTAAGTTGTTGATAATTAGCCATTTAGATAAAGGTGGCGTATTCCAATTCCAGTTATTCCAATTATTGTTTTCTACATTCCAATCCTCTTTCTTTATATATATAACTACTTAAT
>ERZ1035032.257-NODE-257-length-45602-cov-161.209212_pt1 | contig 45602 bp, 54 predicted proteins | sample MGYA00520693_ERZ1035032 | MGnify/ENA primary metagenome ERZ1035032 (study PRJEB33766, sample SAMN09781740) | gut metagenome | biome: gut microbiome | host: Homo sapiens | place: Madagascar | study: EMG produced TPA metagenomics assembly of the PRJNA485056 data... | reverse complement strand
GTGGCACTGGAGAGGAAGACGATGCAGCCAAGCTGGAGAGATACAAGGCTTTCCTAGACAGCAAGATACAAGCCTACAAGGACTATGCAGCCGTGCAGAAGCAGCTGCAGAAGGATTTGAGCGATGCAGAAGTCAAGGAGCAAGAGGAAGCGAACAAGAAAAAGGCATCTTTGCAGGAAGAGCAACTGAAAATGATGAGCGATATGATACAGACTATGGGAGACGGTCTGTCCGAGTTCTTCGAGAGCGAGGATAAATCGCTACACTCATTCCTTAAATCGATGCTGACATCAATACTTGACGCTATAGAGATAGCTGTTAACGCATACTTTGCCCAAATCCTCGCCAAGGAGATTGCAAGCAAGTCGTGGGGAGGTGTTGCGAGTGCAGCTGCATTGATGGCACTAGTCAAGACAGCCTTTGCAGGAGCAAAAGCACTCGTCAAGGGCTTTTCCACTGGTGGCTACGTCCAAGGCTCTGGCACTGGAACGAGCGACAGCATCCCGGCAAGGCTATCCAATGGCGAGAGCGTAATGACCGCCAAGGCGACATCGATGTTCAGTCCGATATTATCCGCATTCAACCAGCTTGGAGGCGGTGTGCCTATCGTGGTAAACAACGGCGGCAGCAATATCGGTATGGATATGCTGGCGGCAGCGGTTGCAAGAGGGTATCAGATGGCTCCACAGCCAGTAGTGAGCGTTGAAGAGATAAACCGAACACAGCGGAGAGTGCAGACGATAGAGAATATCGGCAGGCTCTAATGGTGTTGTTATTTCATCAAGATTTGCGTTCTGAGCGTTTTTTGGTCGAAGGTGGTAAAGTTATACGCCCAAGGCAGTAAAAGCCACTTAGAACGCAAATTTTCGGCTTGTTTAGGAAAATTAACTGTTTATGAGATAAACATATCGAAAATAATCGTATCTTTGCAGCGTTTTAAAACTTAAAAATAACGTTTCAATGGCTAAACTCAGAATATACAACGACATCGACAGCCAAGACAACAAGTTTTGGTATCAATGGTGGGGTGGTGACTGCGTATGTTTTCAAGATATAGATGTTTTTGCTGCAAGCATACCGAAAGACGATGATACCATCGATATGCGTATCTTCTGTAATGGCGGCTCGGTTGTCGAAGGCTGGGCAATCTACGACAGACTGAGACAGAGCGGCAAGAAGATAACCTGCACCGTGGAGGGCAAGGCAGCTAGTATGGCAACTATCATTATGCTGGCAGCACCAAAGGCGAACCGCAAGGCATACGAGAACGCAGCCTTTCTCCTTCACAACCCGTGGGTTCCTGGCTGGTGTCTAGGCGACCAGCTGAATGCAAAGGACTTGAAGAACCAGAGCGAGGAAATGCAGATGTGGCAGGACAAGATGGTGGACGCATACGTAGAGCGGTGCGAGTGCGACCGGGAAGAGATTCAAGCCTTGATGGATAAGGATATCTTCATCAGCACCAGCGAGGCTTTGCGCCTAGGTCTTATCAGCAGCACCGTTGTACCAATCAGCGCAAGCGCATCGAAGCGCAATATCGAAAATTTTATTAATTCAAAACAACAAAATCCAAAAGCAATGGAGAAGAAAACAGAAGTTAAGGCTTCTCTCCTTGACAAGATTCTCGCCAAGTTGGGCGTGAAGACACTGGAGGAAGCAGAGCAGGCTGTGGCAGAGCCACAAGCCAAGGTAGAGCCACAAGCCAAGGTAGAGCCACAAGCCAAGGTAGAGCCAAAGGCAATGGAACTCAACACAGCGGACGGACAGACACTGACCGTAGAGCGTGAGGAGGGAGATCCGCAGGTTGGCGACAAGGCAAGTCCGGACGGAACGTTTGAAATGCCAGATGGTAAGACAATCGTTGTCGAGGATGGTGTAATCACCGACATTCAGACCGCAGGCAATGAAGGCGGTGAGGGCGGCAGCGCATCAAGCACCGACAACGACACCGTAGCCAAGTTGCAGCAGCAGGTTGCAGCACTTAAACAGCAGTTGAACGACACCAAGGAACAGCTGGCAAGCGCACAGAAACTTGCGAAGAGCAAGGAGGATATGCGCATCTTGAATGCAGTGAAGATGGCAGGCGGTGCGGAGAAGGTGCTGGCAGGCTTCAGCAGCCACTACCAGCCAGCACAGCGACAGCCAAGCGGCAAGGGCGCAGGAGAGCAGGTGGACGTTAAGGCGGACGCAAAGACTATCAGCGAGAAGGTCAAGGCTTATCGTTTCAAGAAGCGACCAAGCAAGGACTAAAACGTTGTAAGAAATCAAGTAAAAACAAATTAGATAGTTATAAATTATGAGTAATACTTTTGATGTAAAGCAGTTCGAGAACTTTGTCCTCGAACCCGAAAATCTGAAGACCATCAAGGATGCCGTTCAGGAGACATTCTACAAGGATGAGGACATTGCGTATTTCGTCACCATCACTAAGGTCAAGGACGGAGACCCTATCGCCATCATTGGTGAGATGGAGATGGTCGGCAAGGCTGGCAGCGGTTGCGACCCAACGTATGACGAGAAGGGCATCGCCAACAACTTGGAGCGCTGGAAGCTTGGAGACTGGCAAGTACCAATCAAGATTTGCTATGATTCGCTGAAAGGCACAATCGCTGAGTACAGCTTGAAGACCGGCACAGACATTGGAGACCTCACCAGCACCGACTTCATGGTAATCTACACCGATGCACTGGAGCGTGCTATGAAGCAGATGGTTTGGCGCTTCGGCTGGTTTGGTGCTGAGGATGCGCAGACCGTTTCCGAGGGCGGCAAGCTGACCGATGGCTTGAAGAAGGAGTACTTTACCACTTGCGATGGTCTCTTCAAGAAAATTTTCGCAGCTACAGCCACCAAGAACCGCACCGAGATTGCAGCCAACAAGGAAACCACGATGGCGGAGCAGATTGCGGCAATCCGCAAGCAGGGTGTGGCAACCGACCTTGTAGACAATATGCTTATGAACGTGGACTCACGCATCATTGATGACCCGAACGCTGTGCTTCTTATGACACGCTCGCTGGCTGACGCATTGACTTACGACATCAAGAAGACGTACCACGACATTATGCCTTGGGAGAAGGTCTTCGATGGCTTCCAAACATCGACCTACAACGGCATTAAAATTGCCAGTGTCAGCATTTGGGACAGAATGATTAAGGGCTATGAGAAAGGCGCTACAGCGTACAACCTTCCTCATCGTATGGTCTTCTGTAACCCTAAGCAGCTGATGGTCGGCACACCGCAGGATTCGCTCATTAGTGAGCTGGATGCTTGGTTCGACCACAAGGAGCGTAGAAACTATATCTACTCAACTGGTAAGATTGGCACGGCTCTCCTCGAAGAGAATATGATCCACGCAGCTTACTAATCGCTCCATATCTTCATCAAGTATTAAGTTTCAAATCCTCAACACCCACAAAACGGTGTTGGGGATATAACAATTTTAAAACGAATTAATATGGCAAAAACTTGCGAGAGCCTTATCGTCCAGGACATCATCATCCCTTGCGAAGACCAGGTAACAAAGGGATTGGAGGGCGATGGACTTATCATCAACCGAGACGACATTGACTTTGCCAAGTCCGTTGTCGTGGGTAATATAATTAGCACATTGGTCTTGAAGACTGGCAAGAAAGCATACGCTATCCGGCAGGAAGGCAGCAAGCCATACACTGGAACCAAGACCGAGCTGATCGTTGGCACGTATCGCAACAGCTGGAAGAATACCGTAGCAGTCGTGGTATTGGCAAACACACCTGACGTTTGCGCAAATATCATTGACGGACTGGCGAACGGAAAGTTCGTTATCATCCTGCGCAACCTTTCGAAGGGAGCGGACGGAAAGGCAGAGTACCAGGTATTCGGATATGCGCAGGCACTGAAGGCAAGTGCTGGAGAAAACGACAAGTACTCAGACGACACCGAGGGCGGCTGGCTTATCACGCTGGAAGAGGAGAGCGTACCGAAGGCAGCTTATTTCTTCTTTGATACAGACAGCGAGACAACGGCAGCCAAGTACGCCAGTCTGACAACAGAAGCCGTAGGAGGTTAAGCTATGACCTACGAGGAAGCAATAGCCAAGGTCGGGGAGTTGAAGGCACGTTTCGACAGTCCCTTTGATGCAACCGACAAGGCTGTTATAGAAACTCTATATTTCGAGGTAACACGAAAGCGGTTTGTACCGACAACCTGCCAGCAGTGTTACCACGATGCTTTGATTGAAATTTATTTAAAACTCAAAAAAGAAAAGGCTATGCCAAAGCAATGTAATTACGCAATGAAGGCAGGCTTCATCATTTCCTGCCCGGATTTCTACAATGGTAAGATTTTCACTAATGAGAACCTGACCGACAAGGTAGCGCACGAATATCTGACGAAGTACCCACAGATGGAGAAATACTTCCAGAAGATACCCAGCGAGGAACTCATCGAGAACAAACAGCAGCCAGCAGGCAGCGACAAGAAGAAAGACCTCGACCAAGCCGAAAAAGCAGGCAAGGAAGAGTAATAAAACAACAGGTAAAACGACACAAGCAAGATGAACGTAAAGACAGTTAAGAAGCCGAAGCGAAGAATTGATATTGGCTACGTGAGCCGATTCAAGATGCAGGCATACGGATATGATAATCTATATCCGCAGAACCTCGCACGCATCACGGAAGCCAGCGGAACGGCAATGCTCTGCCTTAATCGCTACGCCCGATTCATTGAGGGCTACGGCTTCGATAGCGACATTCTAGCAGCGTTGGCGATGAACCAGCAGGGGGATACGGCAGACGATTTGCTTCGGAACGTATCGGGCGACCTCGCTAGGTTTGGAGGCTTCGCCCTTCACGTGAACTACAACGTTCTCGGGCAGGTGTCGAGCGTGAGCCACGTACCCTTTGAAAATTGCCGACTGGAAGAGACGGACGACAAGGGGAACGTGGCGCACGTCTTGCTGCACCCAGACTGGGAGCAGAAGAAAACGAGGAACGGAAAGCGGTTGATGGTGAACGAGAAGACCATCAACCGCATCAACACCTTCAATCCCGACCCCGACATCGTTCTTGAACAGATTGAGAACGCTGGCGGTATCGACAGCTACAATGGGCAGATTCTGTGGCAGAGCCTAGACGGAAAGTTTATCTATCCGACAGCCAGCTACGATTCTGCCATCACTGAGATTTCGACCGATGAGGGACTTGGAAACGTGAAGATGAGAAACGTGAGAAACAACTTCCTCGTATCGTGTATGCTCGTAACCAAGAAGGGCGTGCCTAAGTTCAACGAGAAAGGCGAAGAGGTGGAGAGCGGACAGATGATTTCCGATGAAGACCTTTTGCAGTTCCAAGGGGACGAGAACACAGCGAAGATTCTTGCGGTCGAGGTTGAAAACGAGGAAGACGAACCGAAGGTTGTGGCTTTCCCAACGAAGAACTTCGACAAGGAGTTTTCCGTGACCGATAGCAGCGTTATCGAGCGCATCTACGCACAGTTCCACCAAGAACTCTTCTACTCCATCCGTATTGGCAAGCTGGGATTCAGCGGACAAGTTATGCAGGACGCTTACGAATACTATGCAGGCGAGGTGACGACAGAGCAGCGATTCATTGAGCGAGCCTTCAAGAAGATTTTCGAGAACTGGCACGATCCAGGCATTCAGAACCTAGACCCCAAACTACAGCCGTTGAAGTATATCAGCAGCGAGGCGGGAAACAACACCATCAAAAACGAATGACAATGCCAAAGATTGAACGTAAACCATTATTGACGGTCGAGCAGTTCAAGCAACTTGCAAGACCGACCAGCGCACACCTTGATGAGGATGAGGTGGAGAAGCTTATCCGAGAATGCGAGGATGCCTTTATCTTGCCAGCCATCGGCTGGGCGAACTTCAAGGCATCAATCGGACTATGCCCATGGGACAACACCTTCGACGATTCTTTTATTCCCGATTTATTCTTGGACGGAGGCGAGTGGGACACCAAGGAGAGAGACGAGGACGGAAACGAATTCAAGAAGCTAAGGTATTGTAACGGTGTACGCAAGGCGGTCGCTTATTTCACATATGCGAAGTTATTGCGAGCCGATGGAACAATTATAAGCCGTGCTGGCGGTATTCGTCACAGAGACGAATATTCCGACCATGTGCAGGACATAACCAACAACAAGCAATACAACGACATTATGGGATTGGCAGAAGGGTATTTATCCGACTGCCTATATTATCTTAAGTATCACGCAAAGAGCAAGCAGATAAGCCCGGTTAGAGGTAGTCGGGCGCATGTGCATGCGATAGGAGACTAGAGCGTATGGCAGACACAGTAATCAAGACAATTTCCCAAATGCGGGAGGTGGCTCAAAAGGTCAAGAATGAGACGGAGGTCGGTTGCAATACCGCAGACCGTGTCGGAGGGCTTTTCGAGGACATCGTAAACCATATCGGGCATCACGAAGACAGCCTTTTAGTCCTCGGAGAGAAAGAATACAATTCCATCAACAAGGACGAAAGCAAGATTTATTTTGTTTACGAGGAGGAATAGGTATGATTCGGGCATTTGGACACGACATAGCGATAATACAAGCCAAGGGCAAGGTTATCGCGGCGGTCTATCGAGGAGCGAGGCTTGTTTGGCAAGCGGTCCGTTCTTGCTTCGGGAGCGGGCACTGGATAGACTCTAAACCATGGATTGATAGCGAAGCATGGAAAAATAATTAAAAGTAATAACAATGGCAAAAGTTTATGATAAACCGATAAACCTTTCCACCAACTGGGGAGGGGATTCCAGCACTGGAAACTTGCCGGTGTCGGGACGGCGAGTACAAGAACTCATCAAGAACACATTCGCTAAGAAGGGCGGCTTCTTCCAAGTTAAGGATAGCAAGTTTTTGCAGGTTTTTGCCAGCGAGGAAGACGCTAAGAACTACAACAAAGACAGCGAGAAATACGCCGACTTGGTTCTCTCGCAGATTCAACTTCCGAACACTGGAGCAACGCAAGCGACAATGAAAAATACGATTCTCGCCACGCCTAGCGAATATACGACCCCTGGGAGTGCCGAGATTTTCAAGTTTAGGTACTTATCCTATTACGACAACGAGCAAGACCTTTCTCAGATGAGCGGTTCTTGTACGGTTTACGTTGCGGGTTTGCAGCGTGAGCGCATTTCCCTGCGTTCGGGCAGCACCTATACGATTGATGTAACGAAGTACATAGGCGATGATGTTACGGAAATCAGATTCACTATCGACAACGGGGAGGGAAGCAGCAGAAGCTACGTTTACGAAGTCACAACCGTAAACCTTTTTGTTTCTTCAAGCTTCGATAGCGTGACCGCATACGAGGGTGCAATCCCATTTGTGTACACACCAATCGGCAATATCAAGAAGGTCGTCCATATTCTCTTGGACGGCGAGGAGATACACACCGAGGAGACGGAAGTCAACAACCGCCAGCAGTCCTTTGAGATTCCAGCGCAAGCGCACGGAGCGCATAGCCTGGAAGTTTATCTGTCCGCATCCGTGCAGGGGTCGGAACTGGTGAGTAACCACCTTAACTTTGCGCTCGTCTGTATCGAGCGAGGAAACGAAACCCCAATCATCGCTAGCACCATGGAACATATCTATATGAAGCAGTACGAGACGGTTTCCATTCCTTTTGTGGTCTATGATCCATTGAACAACCCAGCAGACATTACCTTGAAGATTAACGGCTCAACCGTGGCAACCCGAAAGGTTGACCGCACCCAGCAATCGTGGGTATACAAGTCGATGAGCCAAGGCGGTGCCGCTATGACGATAACTTGCAGAAGCGTAAGCAAGACTTTCCCATTGACTGTTGACAAGTCTTCCATTACATCAGAGGCAGAAACCCGGAACCTCGAGTTGTTCCTAACCTCGCAGGGCAGGAGCAACCAAGACACCAACAAGGAGATATGGAAGTACAATGACATCGAAGTTTCTTTCAATGGTATGAACTATCAGACCAACGGCTGGGTCGAGGACTCGGACGGCAACATTGCAATGCGCTTAAGCGGCGGTGCAACAATGAGCATACCTTTGCATTTGTTCGCCAAGGACATCAGACAGACTGGAAAAACAATCGAGATTGAGTTTGCCGTAAGACAGATAACCGACTTTACAAGCATAATCCTATCATGCATGCAGGGCGGCATCGGCTTGCAACTGACCCCTAACACGATTTCCATTAAATCGGAGCAATCAGCACTGGAGACCAAGTACAAGGAAGATGAGCGTGTCCGCATCTCTTTCGTTATCGAGAAACGAGCCAATAACCGATTGATGCAGATTTACATCAATGGCATCAAGTCTCAGTCCTTGCAGTACCCGAACAACGATGGATTCACGCAGTCGGCACCTGTAGGAATAACTGTCGATTCTTCGACAGCCACAATCGACATCTACAATATCAGAAGCTATTCCAACAACCTCAACGCCCAGCAGCTTCTGGACAACTACATTGCGGATATGGACGACATAGAGAAGAAACTGACTATCTTCAACCGCAACCAAGTTTATGATACATACGGCAATTTGAGCTATTCCAAGTTGCTGGAGCAGATTCCGTGTCTCATTATCACTGGTGAGCTTTCCCAGTACAAGGGCGACAAGAAGACCGTAGCTATCGAGTATGTGGACAAGAAAAATCCAGCGAATAGTTTCACCGCAGACGGCGTGGAGCTGAACGTGCAGGGTACTTCTTCCCAGTACTACCCACGCAAGAACTACAAGGGCAAGTTCAAGAACGGCTTCAATATGACCGCCAGCGGCAAACACGAGGATAACTTTGCGCTTGATAAAGATGCAGTTTTGCCAGCAAACGCCTTCTGCTGGAAAGCGGACTTCGCCGAGAGCAGCGGCACACACAACACTGGACTTGCTAATTATATCGGCTGGATGCTCAAAGAGGCGGGCATACAGACAGAGCCACAGAAAAAGAACTCGCTCATCCGTACGACCGTATATGGAGAGCCATGTTTGATTTTCCACAGAAGTAAGGCAGGGGAGACACCTCTGTTCATCGGCAAGTACAACTTCAACACCGACAAGAGCGCAGAGAACACATTCGGCTTTGCGGAGGGGGACGAATCGTGGGAGTTTCTGAACAACACCAGCGACCGCTCGAACTTCCTTTCAGCCGATTTCAGCGGTGACGGATGGAAGAACGATTTCGAAGGTCGTTATCCTGACGGCAACGAAGACATCTCAAAGATGAAGGAAGTGTTTGCATGGGTAGTTTCTTGCAAGGGTAACGTTGACAAGTTCAAGGCAGAACTGGAACAATATTTCGACAAGAAGACAATTCTCTTCTATGACCTCATTACATTGGTCTTCGGAATGGTTGATCAGCGAGCGAAGAACCAGTTCTTGACATATTACACTGGCGGCAAGTGGCTTTTCATTTTCTATGATAACGATACCGTCTTCGGCATCAACAACGAGGGCGCAATCGGATTCAGCTACAACATCGAGATACACGATGTTATCGGCAACTTGAACGCTTACAATGGAGCGAACTCCTTGCTTTGGGAGCTCGTTGAAAGCGCATTCGCCGATGACATCAAGAGCCTTTATCAGACCTTGCGACAGAAGAACATTCTGACCTATGACAAGGTTATAGAGTATTGCAACACAAGACAGAGCGACAAGTGGTGCGAGGCGGTTTACAACGAAGACGGCTATTTCAAGTACGAGTCTCCTTTGATTGACGGATATACGGATTATTCCAGCGGTACGGCTCAGACCGTGAAGACTGGAGCGTTCTTGTATGCCCTTCAAGGTAGCCGTGACGCTCATCGCCGCTGGTGGCTCTACAACCGATTCAAGTACATGGATTCTAAGTTCCAGGCAGGCTCTTCGTTGTCAGACTACATTACTTTCCGAACATACACACCGAGTGTATGGGTAGGTGTCGAGCCAAAGGCAGACATCACCATCGGTGCGTTCTCGGCAATGTATGGAACTATTCGCTGGGGTAGCGTGACCAAGAGTGAGAGAATGCGAGAGGGAGAAGTGAAGACTATCACTGCACCTGCTGGCATCAAGTTCAACGACACTGAAACCATCATTTACAATGCTTCTATGATAAAGAGCATTGGCGACTTGTCGGCTCTATACATTGGCACGGTTGATGTATCGAAGGCAACCAATATAACAGAACTTATTATCGGCTCATCGGTGAGCGGCTACCAAAACAAGAACTTTAATGTTTTGTCCCTGGGTAACAACTCGAAGCTGAGAAAGCTGGATATTCAGAACTGCCCGAACTACACTGCAAGCATTGATGTGAGTGGCTGCGAGAACATCGAGGAGATTTATGCGAGAGGCACTGGCGCAACAGCCGTGAACCTTGCTGAGGGCGGCGTGCTCAGAGTTTTGCAGCTTCCAGCCACCATTACCAACTTGACGTTAAAGAACCAGCAGAAGCTGGGGCTCGGTTTAACCATGGAGTCGTGGGCGAACCTTTCAACACTAGTTGTCGAAAACTGCCCAAATGTTGACTTCTTAAGTATCGCAGACAGCGTTCTTTCCTCAATGAATGCATTAAAGTACGCTAGATGCACCAATATTGATGCAACCAAGGCGGATTTCAATATCCTGAATAAACTTTCAAGAATCAAAGGAATTGGCGACAACGGCGAATATACGGAAACAGCATATTTGAGCGGAAAATATGTTGTGCTTAAGGCTATCAAGGAAGACATCGAGAGAATGAAGAGTCTTTATCCTTATTTGTCAATTTCAGCAAGAACAACGCTGGAAACCATATTTGTTACATTCAAAGTGACAAGTCAATATGGAGTAATAAAAGGAGCGACCGTTGAAATCAATAGCTTGATATACGACCTTTCCTCGGGAACAGCGAAAGTGCCATTAGCCAAAGGAGAACGTTACGATTACGTTATCCGATATAGTGGAGGCGAAGATACTGGATACATCACACCTTCTTCGGACACGACCATATCAAAGTCGTACGAAATCGAATTTGACATAATGACGTTGAAGCCAGAGCCTAACGGAAAGATGCAATTATTGATAAAAGGCACGTCTATTAAGATTGGTCGATATAATACTAATGGCATAATCACGGACTGGGGAGATGGAACAATGGATTCCGAACATTCGCATACATATACTGATGGAAATTCTTTGCATAACATCTCTATTGATTCTGTAGACGATGAAATAGCATCACTCTATTTTGAAGGCAGCACCGTTTTGGCTTTTTGGGGCATCGGAAAATCAAAGGCTAGGATTGCAAATTTTATTTCACAAGAGTCTTTGGAATATGTAGCTGATGATGTATTATACAATGGTGTAGACTACATTGATGGATATTTCTATCGCTGCTTGAGACTTAAAACGATACCAGCCAAATTGTTCGAACCGATTGCATACTTGACTTCACTGAGTGATTATTCTGCTAGTACGTTCGGTTTTTGCACATCATTAAAGGAAATTCCAGCAGGGCTTTTCGACCCGCTAGTCAATCTGGAAATAGCTGGTTATCTGTTTTATAATTGCACATCATTAAAGGAAATTCCAGCAGGGCTTTTTGATAAGCTTGTAAATGTAGCTTTTTCAAATTCAAAGTATGGACTTTTCGATAGATGTGTCAAGCTAGAGGAATTCCCACACAACTTGTTCGATAAGAACGTGAAAACTAGTACGTTTTATTACGTATTCAAAGAAACAGCCTTGAAGGTCGGTTTTCTGCCACTCTGCAAAGAATCCAATGCTAAGCATGTAGGCATCTACAAAGATTGTCTTAATATGCAGAAGCTCATTGCCCGAACTGCCACACCTTGCACTATAGACAGTCAAACAATTCCGAGCGTAGACCAGTTAAAAATATACGTTCCCGATTCGGCGATAGAGGCATACAAGGCAGCAACGAACTGGAGTAGATTTGCAGACAAGATTGTTGGATGGAGCGAGTTGACGGACGAGGAGAGACAGAAGTATGGCTTAACAATATAAACGATTAGGATATGAAGATAGACAAAGACAACGGCAAGCACATCATCGCTGATGATGGCAAGATGTTCGAGCGCATCGCAGATGGCACGAGCTATGGAAAAGAGATTTATCTAGGGTATTCGTATTTCATTGGTGGGGAGAAGTTGGACGTTCCCCACCTTGACACGCCCGAGGACTTCCGAGAGGTTGACGAGCCAAAGGAAGATGAACAAAAAGAGAACAGAGATGAATGACAAGGAGAAAGAACTATGGCGAGTTATAGACAACGTAATCAAGTGTTGTGCTATTGAACTTCAGAACGGAGAGTTGAGCATTACGAGAGAAGACGTTCTCGGCAAGTCGAGAGCAGAAAACCTCGTAATGACACGATGTATGGTCGTTGAGCAGATGGTACACGCAGGATTCAGTATAACGACCATTGCGACCGTATTAAACCGCACCGTTCCAGCTGTTAGGCATCTTTGCAAGATGGCTTACACTTATCTCGGCACGTCTCGAGTTTATCGACTTGCCACGGCACAAGCGACCTTGCTAAACAAGGACGTTGAGCCGATTTGTATTTAATCAAGAAACAAAAAGAAAATAACCAAAAGCGTTCTTTGACAATAATTCGATAAATACCCCTGCACTAACTTTTTGGAGCGAGCCAAAAATCAGAGTATCTTTGCAGCGGATTCCAGTATTTGGCTTCCGTAACGTAATTAACTCAAAATTATATGGCAGACACAATCGAGAAAGTTTATTGCACTGGGGACGGTGGCAATGACAACCTGGCGGCAGCTTTGCTCGCTAGAGGTAGAGACAACGATCCAGCAACGATGCTGGCAGCAATGAACGGTGGTATGGGCAACTGGATGAATAACCCGTTTGCCTATATGATGATGATGGCTTGGATGCGAGACTGGAATAACCGTGGCGGCAATTTGCAGGACACGGAATTGCAGAATCAGATTGCGAGCCTTCGCACACAGATGCAGGACGGCAATAATACGGCTCTCCTGATGGACGCAGTGAAGGGCAACAATGTTGCTCTTGGTCAGCTGGCGCAGAATCTTAACTGCGATATGAACCAGCTGCAGAATGCAGTCTGTGGCGTGCAGGCAGCAATCCAAGATGTAGGCGGCAAGGTTGGTTTCAGCGCAGAGCGAGTAATCAACGCAGCGAACCTCGGAAACCTCAACATCATCCAGCAGTTGAAGGACTGTTGCTGCACCACACAGCAGAACATCAATCGTATGGGCTACGAGAACCAGCTGGGGCAGAAGGACATCATCAACGCAATGCAGCAGGGGTTCTGCTACACCAATACTGGGCTGGAGCGAGGTTTCAGTAACCTCGGCAACCTCATCCAGACGGTCGTTTGCGACTTGAAGAACTCGGGCAAGGACAACACCCAGCGCATCGTTGATGTTCTCAACAACCACTGGCAGCAGGACTTGCAGATTCAGCTCGAGGACAGCAAGCGCAGAGAACAGACTGGTTTCATTATCCAGCAGCTGAAGACCACCACGACCACCACTGGAGCGTAGGAGGTCTAAACAAAATCTATCAAGGGGCAACTCGCTGTTTTATCAGTGAGACCCCTTTTTGTCTATTTATCGAATTATCTAAAAAGAGCGCATTATGGAATTTAAGAATATACAAAGAAATCACCCGGTCTATCTGCTAGATAAGCAGACGGTGGAAGTTAAGGAAGGCAAGGTCGTAGACAACCAGCCGCACATCAACACTGGCATCGCAACCATTTCCAGCAACGGACAGCCAATGCGAGACGTAACAATCGAGGTGGAGGGAAAGCAGACCATCTACACTATACCAGAACACCTGGGAGTAACCTTTGCTGGCGAAATCGTACTGGCAACCGACAAGGCAGACCTTTTGCCCGAAGTTGGGAAATTGGTAAATGAAGCCGATGAGATAATCAAGGCATACGAGCCAAGCAAGGAGCGGAAAGCCAAGGGCGAAGAATTGCTTGCATCTTTGAACCCAGCAATCAAGGAGAAGCAGGAAACCGAAAAGCGTTTCAAGGCACTTGAGGGCGATATAAGCGGCATTCGTGGTATGGTCAAGCAATTACTCGACAAGCTAGGATAGGAGGGCGCACAATGAAGAAAATTATCGTTTTGCGCCATTCTTGCGATAGCGAGGAAGAGCGACACCAGCACCAAGAGAGCGACATCATCCACAGCTTACCATACGAGAAGGCAGCAAAGGCACTCATGGGAGCCTGTGGGTACGTGGCATACGTTGCCAAGCACGGCTACCACTTCACGAAGCAGCTAGCTATCAAGGCGAGCGAGCAGATGAAGAACGTAGACGGAACGAGCCACCGATGGACGGTAGACGAAATCCGGCTGGCGACAAACAACGAGATAATCTCAAAGGGCACGACCCTCGGGGATATTCTCTATTTGGCTAATATGGCTTATGCGGACTTCTATCCAAAGGTAATCAAGACCGAGAGCGACTGCGTACAGTATGCTATTGCCGTAGCCAGTGATCCAGACGGATACGAGGGTATGGCATTCTGCAGGTGGACGGCAGACATCATCGGGAAGGGCGTTACCATCGACTGGGAAAAATTGGAATAAACCAAAAAAAATAAATTGATATGAGCGAAGTATTTCACGATTTTCAGGTGCACCACCTATATCTGTGCGCCCTAGTAATTTTTATCTGTTTCGCTACGATTCTGATAGCGATGACAATTGACTTGATAGCAGGCATACAGAAGGCGAAGGAACTGCATATTGCAAGAACGTCAACTGGATTAAAGAAGACTTGCGACAAGGCGAAGAAGTATTTTCCGACATTCGGTATAGCTTCGCTTATGGACGTTGCTACGTGTATTATCTCTCCCTTCCCTATGTTCTCCATCGCCTGGACGGTGTATCTGCTTTTGTGCGAGTTCAAGAGCATCCGGGAGAAGGCATACGAGAAGGCAGAGATACGCAAGCAGGACCGCACGATGCAGGTGATCCTCGAGAATAAGGATGAAATTGCGAAGGCGGTTGTCGAGATAATGAAGGAAGAGCGGAAGAAAGGAGGAGATAATGAGGGTAACTAGAGCGCAACTGGTAAAGGTAATGCCGAATGCAGGCAGCAAGGCAGACACCTATCTTCCAATCATCAACGGATGGGCAGAGCATTTCCGCATCAATACTCCTTTGCGAATGGCGCACTACCTCGCACAGATAGCTCACGAATCGGGCGAGCTGAGATACACCAAGGAGCTTGCAAGCGGCAGAGCCTACGAGGGCAGGAAAGACCTCGGCAACACCCAGCAGGGCGATGGCGTGAAGTACAAGGGCAGAGGATTGATACAGATTACCGGGCGAGCCAACTATAAAAAGTATGCCAATTATTGCGGCCTCGATGTTGTTGGCACACCCGAGCTTCTGGAGCGACCATTCGGTGCAACGAAATCCTCGATGTGGGTATTCGACACCTTCGGCTGTAATGAGTTGGCAGACCAAGACAACTTGAAGGCTATCCGAAGGAAGATAAACGGAGGGTACAGAGGGCTGGCAGAATGCGAAAAGTATTTGAAGCGAGCCAAGGAAGCTATGGAAATTAAGGTGCTTACACAATAAACACGTCAATCTAACGTTTATAGAGTATGGAAAATTCAAGAATAGGGCAAAATTTGCGTTCTGTGGCGTTTTTTTTCGTCATACTTATAATTACCCCACTTTTAACTTTGGGCTGTTCCTGCGCAAAATCAGCCACAAATAACAAGGTTTATCGCGATAGCGCACACACCAGTGTAAGACGTGACAGCGTGAACCAGCGACAGATCCACTGGCAGGACACCCGGCAGCAGGACAGCGTATTCAAGCAGGACAGCGTACTGGTGTACATCAAGGGCGACACCGTAATCAAGGAGCGGTGGCACAACCTTACGACAACCAGGTGGAAGACAACGACCAAGACGGACACCATCGTTGGGGACACCTACGTTTTCGTGACCGACACCGTGAAAGTCAAGCATTACGTGAACCGATACAAGACCAAAGAGGTAGAGAAGCCAGCGAGCACTTGGCACAAGGTAAGGCTATTCATTGGCGATTGCGTGATTCTGTTTCTGTTCCTTCTTGCGGTAAACTGGATAAAGGAGCGCATCAAGAAGAGAGTTCAATAGGTTCAATCATAATATCATTTTTTTTAGAAAGGGCAGGGACGCAAGAAAAGCGTTTTCCTGCCCATTTTTGTGCGAAGAACACTTTTCATTGAGAGAAAAGGGGTAGGGGATATGAGAGTTAGATTATATATTCATTCAAACTAAGGCGTGCAGGTTATTATTATATAGAGTGTTGAAAACTAGGGTAACCGATTGATATCCATTGATGTACGGAAGAAAAATGTGTCGAAATCGACCGAAAATAGCAGTGTTTACGTCATAAACAGTAAATAAAAGTTAAAATATCAATATCTTTCGGGAAAAGTTTTGGTGGAACGGAAAAATATTAATATCTTTGCAGCGTGTTTAGGAAGTAAACACATTAAACATTCAGTAACTTAAGCCCTAGGCAACACGGTTAAGCCAAAGAAAATGAAAAAGTCAAATTCAAACGTTTTAGAGTTCACAACAAAGTTCATCAACTCAAACTTCCGCATCAAGGTATTCGGACGCACAGAGGATGGCAAGAAGATAAACACACTCGTAGGAGTGAGCGGAATCTTGAAGCTCATCGGAGCGGAACTTTTCAACAAGTTCATCAAGCGAGCATTGAAGGCAGGTCTGGACGCTTGCCGCTGCGCTTTGAGACGTGGACTTGTAGTTACATTGTACGCAAAGTAATCAAGGGAGGACAGAAAAATGAGCGACTGGAAAGTATGGAGAGTTATCGGGTGCTACGGACGTTATACCGTAGCACTCGTAAAACCCGAAATCAACGGAAGAGACAAGGTTGTTGAGCACTCAAACAAGTGGTTCGGATTTTCAGAAATAAAAGAAGCCGATAAACTTGCAGCCCAACTTAACAAGCGAGACGGATTAAAAGAACTTTATGATTAAAGATAGGAGATAAAAGCATGGCAAGAAAAATGTATTACGTCAAGAGACAGTTCCAGGGAGCAGAGCCAGAGGTTCTCAGTTCATCAACACGCAAGTATGATGCTGAGAAATATTTGAATCGATTGTTCAAGCATTATAAGAAATGCGAGGGAACGACAGTATACTGGGTAAGAGAAGGATATTTCAAGGTTGAAAAAGTAATTCTCGGAATCTTCACTACAGAGTATTGGATAGAAAAGTATTAACCAGCAGGGCGCAAGCCCTGCACAATATATCAAGATATGAAACAATACATTTTGAACGGTAAAAATAGCCTTGGGCAAGTTGATAGTCACATCGAGGACTACAGAACCAAGGAGAGAATGGAGAAAGAGTTTGCACGCATCAAGGAAGTTTACAGAAACAACCCACATGCGGAAATGCTGGAAGAAGGAGACCGACACTTCAAGGTTAAGGTCGGCAGGGTGACATTTGAGTATTACATCACAGAACGAGAAATTTAAATTTATCAAGATATGAAGGAATACGACAAGATACCAGCGCAAGCAGTGGTCGAGGTAACGACCAGCTGGGGAAGAACCTGCCTGCGAGAGATTGGGCGAGACCTCAAGGAAGGCACGGTGCTCAATGGCTATTATTATCCGGTAAGCAAGGCTTTCGACTTTGAATGGAAGGGAGAGGGCGCAATGCTGTGGATCGGGGACAACGGAAGGCTTGTAAGCCTTGGAGAAGGACAGAAGCACAAGTATATGATGCTTGGTCGTATGCTATCCGATTGCGAGTACTTCCTTCGCAACCCATACGAGCGACACCTCTATTTCCCGAGCATCGCCAGACACTGCAAGGAAATGCGCAAGTACTGGCTGGAGTTGAACATCAAGCCGGAGTGGCTAAGCTACAAGCAGATTGGCAAGCTGGAGCACAAGATGAACAGAATGAAAACGAAGTTGGACAGACAATTGAAAAAAGACAGACATGGAGAATAAAAGAAACATCAAGAGAACGAAGAAGGGTGCAGGCGCAACGGTCAAGCTAGTTGGCATACAGATAGACAACGACCTGCTGGCATACTTGAATGCGCAACCCAACAAGTCAAGATTCATCAATGATTTGTTGAGAAAGAAATTTTTCGGAAAATAATTTGGTGGCATCAAAGGAAAATCGTACCTTTGCATCACTGAATGTTTAAAGTGGTTTCCACTTATTACCCCAGCGACTCGACTTTTTCACCGCTGGGGTATTTTTGTACTCTTTCTTTCGGTTTACCCCGAAATTTTCGTTCTGAGCCGTTTATGTGGTAAACACGTAAAACTATCCCCGAAACCAATTTGAGCCGTTTCTGCGCCAAATTCGCAAGAAATAAGGCTATTTTTTGTTGTATAGCACGCAATCAATAACCCTGCGGTTTGCTTCATCTACTCTCGATAAGTCTGCATTGATATAGGTGTCAGTTACCCGGACACCGAACGAGTGACCCAGCGCAAGCGACACCACGTCCTTTGGTATTCCAAGGTTGAAGGCGATGGATGCCCACGTATGGCGAGCGTAGTACGTAGTAAGCCCAGGGCGAACCTTTGCGAGTTTCTTATTTATCATTACCGTTGCAGAATCAACGTTTTTAAAATGCTCCGAGAAACGAAGCAGCTTCTTTTCCCCCTTGTACTTCTCGATGATGCGGAGAGCTTCGGGATGAAGAAGGATGGAGTAATGCCTTCCAGTCTTCGCACGGTCGTATTCCAGCCTTCCACGGATAACATTCTCCTTTGTCAAGGCGAATAAGTCACGCACATTGATACCAATCAGCAGGAACATAAGCAGGAACATATCGACCAGCTCATCACCACCAGCTTCGAAGATAGAGCGTATTTCCGTAACCGACAAATCTCTCTTTTTCGTTGTCTCAATCCGAAGGCTATACCTGCGGAAAGGGTAGTTTTTTGTTTGCTCATTATCTATCGCCAAGTTGAAGACAGCAGCGACACAGAGCATCCTGCTGGTTCTGGTATTCCTAGACAAGCCTTCCTTTGCCATAAAAGCATCGAAGGCTTCAAGCCAAGAACGGTTAATCTCATCGTAGGTAAGGCGAGCCGCTTTTTCCTTCCCGATGAAAGCTTCAATCTTTGCCCAAGTGTACTTGTATCTATTGATCGTGTTCTTTTTTAGGTTTCTCCCCTCGTAGGCGATGAAGCCATCACGAAGCAGGGCGACCTTTTCCCTGGTAGGCTCGGCTTCAAGGATGATTAAGTCACGAAGCTCCCTTGCCGTAATGTCGCCACGGTATGTTTCCCTGCATTGCGCCTTCATCATCATTCTATTATAAAAATTCAGACGGTCAAGAAGGAAGTCGTTGATAGCATCACGATCGGGACGCTTGCGCACCTTACAAGACCTTTTATCCCATTCATCTTTCTTGCAGTATTGATTGAGGGATATGAAGGCGGTCCCACCGTGATGGTTAACGGCAAGACGAATGGAGAACGTGCCATCCTGCCTTTTTACTCTCGTGTCTAGATATAATCTCAGTGTTGCCATATTTCCGTGCAGTATTTATTCAGTTTATTTATAGCAGGAAGAACCGCAATGGTGCAGAGTGGTGCAGGATTGCGGCACTTCTCAGTTTCCCCAGTATCAGAGAACCCCTTTATATACTGGGGAAAACCGTTAAGTTGTACTCAAAATCATAACGTATGCTTTAAATGGTTAAAAATTAGATACTTAATACTACTGCTATTTTTCCGTGCAGTTTTTATTCAGGTTTTTCACGATTTCGGACGTGAAGCCGGATGCGTAGAAGTCACCCGAACCAAGGAGCAGCCAGTATGGGTTGACGTGATAGTCGCGTACCAGGAACTGAACCCAGGACGGACGGAAGCGACCGTAGCACTCGGCAGGCTTTTCTCGAAGGGATATGGTGTTCCAGCGGTTGAGACCGTACCGGTCGGTTATCGTCTTAAGACCTCCTATGCAGCCGTCAGCCTTCAAGCGTTCGAGGGCATCAAAGAAGCGCACGGCTATATCCACATCAGCGGACATCAGATTTTTGTCTTCCATATTTATCTTATCTTTTTGTAGGCACGATTGAAAGCACTTTCCAGCCTTGCCCGATGGTTATTCAATCTTTGCGACCAGTCCTGCAACTGAGCCAGCGAGGGGCGAGAAGCCAGCAGCCCATCCACCTCGGAATGGGTGAGCACTGGCAGATATTTCTCGTAGGCGAGAAGGTTATTCAAAGTATCCATCATCGCCTATGTTTATTTTCTTTTTTGGCTCGCTTTTCTTTGTACGGATTCCATACATTTTCTCATCGTATGAAGCAACTTTCTTTTGCAGCAGATAATGAACCGTTGGAACGTTTGCCAATCCATTGTATGCTACAACAGAGTAAGCGGACACAACAGACCATCCTAGTTTCTCAAAGTATGAAAGCGCATCAACCGATGATTTGAACTTTACCTTCTTTCCATTTTCATCGACTATCTCATCCGCTCCCTTATTTCCGAAATCAACAACAATGAGAGCCTTTGGAGTTCCAGTATTGAATTGTATTATCTCGCAGTAAACCGTATGTTGCGCCTGCACACCCACGCACACAAGTACAAGCACGAACAGCATTATTATCTTTTTCATATTGCCTATTTATTTAAATGATTAATATTTCTTTCGTAGAACTCATTCCAAGCCTTTTTCTTGATGAAGATGAAGAAGAGAAGCAGCCCTAGGGCGACCATCAGCAGATGGAGCGGATGGCACAAGACACCGAACCCGAAGGAACGCTGGAAGTCGATGCAGAACGAAATCAGCACTCTGTAGGTAGAGAACGCCCGATGCACCCAGCAGAACCCATAGGCTAGACTGACGATGATCCAGGCGATGAAGCCGAAGAGCGAGCAGTCGAATATCCACTCCGTGAGTTTTACCCGAATGCCGAACGAGAGCAGGGTGCAGTGCACCAGCATCACAAACGCACCCACTGGAGGGATGATGCCTATTATCAACCTGCTGGCTTTCCATAGCCAGCTTTTACCGAGAGCGGCAAGAAGAATCTTCTCCTTCCGCTCTATGAAATCCTCATCTTTCATCGTTACTTAGAATTTTAGTTGATATTATACCTGGCTGCGAGAACTAAAGTTCACGCAACCACTTCTGACCTCTTTTTGATTTCAAGAAGAGAACAAACGCAACACTCATCACGAACACGAATACATTAAAAAACAAATATGTTACCATAATCTCTAACTTTTAAATTTCATTATATAATTAGCAGCATTGGCGATTGCAGCACCGCCAAGGAAGCCAAAGATAATACACGCTATATTCACCATTGCAAGTTCCTTGCCAGTGAAAAGAGGAGACAGACCACCGACAGCAACGCTTCCGTACATCATTTTAGAGCAGTCGTAGAGATACCCAGCCAAGAGCTTTCTTCTGTCCGTCTCCCTATCGTCTGTTGTTTTTTGACTAACCATACTTTTTCCTTTTGCAAAGTTACTAAATTATTTTTGTCCCACAATGGCAAGCAGCGTTTTTACTTGATTCTGCAGGAACTCATTCTGTTCTCGAAGCAGCTTGTTTTCAGCAGCCAGGGCAGCATCACCAGCGATGGTCTGGGAAACGTTGGAACTGTTCGAACCATTCACGTTTGAACCGATGACAGCCGCTTCCATCTCAGCTGGGAGGGGAGGGGCACATCTGTCGATGATAGCTTTTATCTTTGCGATGAAATCAGCCTTCAACGACTTCGCATTTAACTTACTATTTAAGTTTTGCGGACTAACCTCTAAATTCTCGGCTAAGGTCTTCATATTCACGCCACTAGCCTTTATGTATCTTTTCATTTCTTCTCCACTCATATTGTAAATTTCTTTAAAAATAAACAAAATAGTTTTAAAAATGAAGACTAAAATGTTTATTATTCAACATTTTTGTTTAATTTTGCACACAAATTTCAAAGCGAGTTTAAAAACTCTTTTGCAAAGATAAACAAAATAATTTAAAACGCAATAAAAAATGGGAGAAAATTTCAATTATGATTTTCGAACACCGCTGCAGAAGCAGCAGGACGAACGAAAGAAGAACATCATTGCGATGTACGCAGACTTCCGGGCAAAGGCACCTGCCGAGACATCGGACAGCAGAATAATGCTTGCAGTATCGCAGCACGTAGGCTGCACACAGCAGAACGTACGTGTATGTCTCATCAAGGCTGGAGTGATAACACCCAAGAAGAGACGTTCATCCGTGCGCAAGTAATCGAACCAATTAAACATTCAGAGCTTATGAAGAAGTTTATCGAGATTGTGACAAGTGACGAAGTATTATCCCTGGCAGTTGCCATCGTATTAGTAACTTTAATTTTTTGGAGGGCTTAGTTATGACGAACGAAGAACCAAAGGTAGCTGACGCAGGCAGATACACAATGACAGAGACCTGCAAGGTATTGGGCATCCATCGCAACACCCTGCGCAGATGGTTGCAGGCTGGAAAGATGAAGGTCAAGTTCCGCAGAATCGACAACCGCAAGGTTATCGAGGGCGCAGAAATCAAGAGAGCGTGGAGGGTTGCCCTATGATGAAGGCATACGTAAAAGCGAAGCAGCTGACCGCCAAGTGGGAGCAGGAGCGAAAGGACAGCAAGCGACTGGCAACTATGAAGGAAGCTGAAAGACGCATCCAGGTTAGGGAGTTCGACAATATGCTTTGTCTATCACTGGACGGAATACCGGTACTCCCGATGAGCGAGTTCAACAAGCAGACGCTTGCAGACGCACGTCTGACATTATTCAACTATTTAAACAGACAATAAGAGCTATGAGACCAAGAATTATCGAGGAGTGCAGGAAGAAGATGTACGAAGCCATCTGGCTGGAGATAGACCGAGACCCACAGCGACCAGCGGTTGCAAGGGTGGACATCAAGACCAAGGCAGGAGGCATCTGCGTATGGTGCGACAGCGTGGGCAACATTGCGGTCGTGACGCACAAGGGCAGCAATAACGACAGCGAGCGGCTGGAGGAAGCCATCGAGGGCTGCGTCAACTATCAGGACGTGATGGACGACTGGCTGGAGGAGAACAGCCAGTACGCAGACCAAAACCCAATGGACACCTTCGAGGAAAGCAGGCTCGACAGCCTTATGGCTCAACTGGTTTAGGCTTCATAAATGATTATAACGGTTATTTGACACTAAAATCCCCACAGCGGTGGGCAAAGGGCGCACGCAAAGATTCATATTTAGTTAGAATGGTTAATGTTTTTCGTTGTTAGTGTTTACTGCAAATATGCGGAAACTGACAGCGTGCGCCCTACAAAGGAAGGGCATCCATCGGCAGCAGGCAAGGGTGGGGTAAGTTTTGGCAGTCAACTGGGGTTCGAATCCCCAGCCTTCCACTAGAGTTAATTAAAAGATTATGTTGAACTAGAAATTGAACGAATTATGGAAAATGAGATTATTCAAGTAAGCGGTGGCGAAATGCTGGAAGCCATCAACCGCTCGGAGATTGACGGACAGATTGCCACAGCGCACAAGTTCCCGAGAGACATTGCACAGTGCAAGCAGAATATGGTAGCACTGGCAGCGATGGACGATGATGTGGCATACAACTGCTTCTATCACCTCGAACGCAAGGGCAAGGACGGACAGATTTCTATTATCGAGGGTCCGAGCGTGAGATTCACTGAGATTATATCTGCCTGCTGGAAGAATCTCCGCATCGCGGGTCGCATCATCGCCAACGATGGCAAGACCATCACGGCACAAGGCATCTGCCACGACCTCGAGAGCAATGTTGCCTACTCCTTGGAAGTGAAGCGCAGCATTCTGACCTCTAAGGGCTATACCTTCTCGCAGGATATGCAGGTGGTAGTCGGCAATGCAGCGGTTGCAATCGCACAGCGAAACGCAATCTGCAAGGTCGTGCCGCAGGTACTGATTTCAAGCGTAGTCAAGGAGGTGCAGGCAAAGGCACTTGAGCACATCAAGCAGACTGGCGTGCAGAGCCAGTGGAAGAGCTGCGTTGCCTGCTTCCAGGTTTACCAAGTGACCGACATTATGCTGCTGGAATACCTGGGCAGGAAATCTGCCGAGGAAGTCACGGCAGAGGACATTCAAAAGCTGGGCGGTGTGTACAATGCCATCAAGGAAGGTACGACCACCGTAGAGGATACTTTCAAGAAGCCGAAGCAGCAGGAAGCCATCGCACAGCAGGCGCAGGCAGCAGCCGATGATGCAAAGAATAAGGCGCAGCAGGCAATGAGCCGCAGCCAGGGCAAGACTGGCACGGCAGCGAAGAAATAAGCCATTTTATTATAACGTTAAGCCCGAACCGCCACGGTGCAACCTATGGGGTGGGGTCCCATCGAGACAAAGGGAAGCCGTGGCAACTTTTTAAACATTCAGTAAATCAAATGAAGAAACAGAACGAAACAGACAATCAGAGACACGAGAGCACCATCGACAAGTACTTCGATAGAACCGCAGACGGTTACAAGGCATGGTGCGAGGGGAACGAGGAAGACAGAAACTTTTTGCAGATAGCAGTTGAGGCGACTGGAGATGCGGACGAAGAAGAAGACCAAAGTTACGATTTCCATATTGCTTACTCCGGCAAGAGCAATGTCCTCGCAGATGGAATTTTCCAAGATATGAAAAGGGATGAATTCATTCGCCAGCTCATCATCGAAGCAGCAAGAAGATTCTTAATGGATAAATAAAAACATTCAAGGCAATGAAACAGATAATCAAGTACAAGAACAGAGAGGAATGGTTGCAGAACCGCTCGAACGGAATAGGTGCATCAGAAGCAGGCACGGTGCTGGGACTGAACCCATGGGAGACCCCATACCAGTTGTGGAGACGCAAGAAGGGCATCGACCCACCAAAGGTTGAGAACTTTGCGATGGTGGCAGGACACCTGCTGGAGGATGCCGTGGCGCAGTTCTTCCAGCGAGAGAGCCACTGCCACATCATCAAGGCAAGCACGGATGACTACACCATCACGAACACCGATGCACCATATCTGCGTGTATCTCCCGACCGCACCTTCTGGAGAGTTGGGGCAACGCACAACGAAGCGAGCAAGAGTATCCTCGAGTGCAAGACCACGCAGATGCAGATAGATGCAGACGACCTTCCGAAGCATTGGTTCTGCCAGCTTCAGATGAACCTCGGAGTGGGCGAATACAAGGACGGAGCACTTGCCTGGCTGACGGCAGGCAGGGAGTTCGGCTACCGTGACATCGACTTCGACCCCGAATTTTACAGATGGATGAGGGACGAGATTACCAAGTTTTGGATTGACTACATCGTGGGCAATCAAGAGCCACCAGCCTACAGCGCACAAGACGTTCTTCTGAAGTCTCCACTGCACAAGGCAGGAAAGGAGATTGAAGCCACAGCCGAAGTCGGGGATATGCTCATAGAGTTGAAGGAAATCAAGGAGAAGGGCAAGGCACTGGAGAACCGACAGAAGGAGATTGAGGACAACTTGAAGCTGTTCTTCGGGGACGCTGAGAGCATCGTGGACGGAAACGGCAAGACGCTGGCAACGTGGAAAGCACCGAAGGCGAGCGAGAAGTTCGATGCCAAGGCTTTTCAGACAGACCATCCCGAGGAATGCGCTGCCTACATCAAGCAGGTGCAGGGAGCAAGAAGATTACTCATCAAGTAAATTTTCAAGCTTATGATGCACCAAGTATCGACAACAGACATCAAGGCGATTGTGGGCTACCTGGAAGCCTACATCGCCAAGATGAAGACAGAGCCACGACTTCTCAGTACAAGGGAAGTCAACCAGACTCGCAGGGCTACCGTGCTCAAACGAAAGCTGGAAAAGAAACTATCATTATCAGAATAAAATTATGAACGATTCATTTATCTTATACACATCATACTACGCCATCATCGAGGGGCTTACGGATGAGCAACTCGGGCAACTGACTCGGGCACTCTTCATCTACGCAAGGGATGGCGAGGTAATCAACCTAGAACCAGTTGTACGTATGGCATTTTCATTTATCAAGGACAACATCGACCGCAATGCGGATAAGTATCAGAAGAAATGCGAGCGTAATCGTGAGAACATCAGAAAGCGATGGGAGAAAAAGCATTCGGAAGATACGACCGAACAAAGCGATACGAACGTATACAAACGTATACCATCGAATACGAACGTATACGAAGAAAAAAGTCGTATACCTTATGATAATGATAATGATAATGATGTTTCTAACGAAACAGATATATTAGAACCTTCTAAAGAAGGTATTCTGAGTGCATCGGTCAAGACCGAAGCACCTGCTGGCGGCAAGGTTTCGAAATCTCAGAAAATCGACTACGCAGGCATCAAGGAATACTGGAACCGCAAGCATTATGAGACGAAGAGCGTGATGCCACCTATTACGCTTATGACCGAGAACCGCAAGGTAATGGTCAAGGCAAGGCTACGCCAGTGTAAGGGAGACGTGAAAACTCTGTACCGGGCAATTGACATCGCGATGGCTTCTGACTTTATGAACGGAAACAACAAGAAGGGATGGGTTAGCAAGTTTGACTGGATATTCGGCAATGAGCAGAACTTCGCCAAGGTGCTGGAGGGAAACTTCAACAACACCGAGCCAGCAGCAAGCCAGCAGCCGCAATCGGCAGAAGCCAGGGCGCAGGATCCAGCGGAAACGGCAAGACTGAGCATCGGGGAACGCTACGAGCTAGCCAAGCACCGACAGCCAGAATCCCAGCAGAGCAAGGACAACAAGTTCCTATGGGTAATCCAGCAGAACCTTGCCGACTTGAAGAAGAACCCACGGAACAAGCCAGCCAAGGATTCACTGGCGAGATTCTACGAGGAGGGAGTTCTGCAGCGACTGGGCATCGACTGGAAGCCAGAAAAATAACGAATGAGGGCAAAATTAGCCGTTCTGAGCCGTTTTTGCGCTTCGGACGGTAAATTATAAGGCAAACAGATTTTAAACGCTTAAAACGAAAGAATTATGGCAGAACAGAAAGAAGTACACATTGTAAGCGAGGAAGGTATCAAAGTAGAATACCCTATCGGAGCGACAATCAGCATCAAAGGCAAAATTTGCAAGGTTGTTGAGGATATAGACCTATCCGATGAGAACTGCTACGATTGCATCTTGAACAGTAAGGGAAAGGGCATTACCTGCAGAAACCTTGCTTGTCTGAACACCGAGAGAAAAGACCACAAGGGCGTTCACTTCATAGAGGATTTAGAAGTATGAATGAGTTGTTTTTTCACGAATGCAGAGCCGCTGGGCTTGTGTTCAAGACCTCGGACGACTGGTTCAAGTGGCTGACCGATAACGGCTACGACATCAAGAAGCCGGTCGCAGAGCACGAAGGTTTCAAGTACACCATCAAGGATTTCTGCATCAATCCGCACGTAATCGAGTATTTCGTAGAGGGTGCAGACAACTGGGGATGGAAGGTAACGACCGCCAAGACGCAGTTCGGATGGATATGGGGGTTCAGTATTCAGAACGGCAAGACCGGGTATGACAGCCCGGTCGGCTACCCGAGCAGATATGATACCATCAGCATCTTCTACGGCAGTGAGGCAGAAGCGGTTCAGGATGCACTGACCTACATCATCGGCTACCTTTCGGAGAAGGCTGGAACCAAGAACGTCAGCCTTCTCATCTGGGCAGCAAAGAAGAAGCGGGCAGACATCGTTCATCCACAGATGGAACTTTTCAAATAGTTATATATGAAAAGAGTTGAGAATATCATACTTGTCCGTGAATACCCTTTTCATCATCTGTCAGTTGGCGACAGAGACATCTGGCTGGCAGATGATGAAATCAAGGCACTCGAATGTATCCTGAAGGATTACAATGCGGACACAAACAATTTTAAACGTAGTTGAAAATGAAGAAGATAGAAATCATCACGGACAGCCACCGCCATCACGTATACGTTGGCAACCCCGACTTCTGGCTCGACACCATGGAGCTGGTGGAACTGTACAAGAAACTGGGACGCACCAAGCTGTAACAGAAAAAAGAAACAAGAGTAACAAACAATAAAAACATTCAGATTATGGAACATAAAGATTTTGATATTTACGAGATTTTGAAGGGTGTGCCTGTTGGCACTAAGTTATATACGCCAATGTGCGGAAAGGTTGGATTCGCTTATCTTGCAACCAACAAGGAAGCAGGGGAAGCAATCTGGACTACGGACAAGAACGGAGAGTACACCTACAACAAGAACGGCAGATGGATGGAGGGAGGCGAAGTAATGCTTTTCCCATCCGATAAAATGAGAGACTGGAGCAAGTTTTCCTGGAAGAAGGGAGACGTGCTGGTTACCGAAGATGGTAATGCGCATATTATCTTCGAGAAGTTTACAGATGATACTTACACAATTTTTGCTGGTAAGTATTATTATTGCAAAAATGGCAAGAAAGGATATACTTACCTCAGAGAATGTGACAACGCCATAACAGAAGAATTCACTCTAGAAACCGAGGATGCAGCCAAGACCTACATCGGATTCATCGAGAAGCGATTGGGCGGAAAGCTGAACCGTGAGACCCTTGAAGTAGAAGAGCCGAAGAAGAAGCCAGCGTTCGAAATCGGAAAACTCTACGTTTTCAATGAGGAAGACGAGGACGGAGAGCTGACAATCATCGGCAAGCTCATCGGCAAGGACGAGAGCTATGACACGCTGACATTCGGCAACCAGTACGAAATCGAGAACGAGAAGTTCGTGACCGACCAAGCCTTCGACCTGCGTATCAGCGTACACGATGAACTGCGAGAAGCAACAGAGGGCGAAGCTATTAAGTTCCATGCGGCTTGCTCCCTATGGGAGGAGAAACGCAAGGAAAAGAAGAGCAAGGAGCAGCCTTGCTTCAAGACCTTCGACAAGGTGCTGGTAAGGAGCAGAAAGAAATCCAATTGGATTCCAGCGTTATTTGTTCGTGACCGTGGAGAGAATTATGCGAGTAGATACACCGTCTTGCCTATCCACAGCGGTATAGGAGCAGACTTCGTACACTGTATTCCATACGAGGGGAACGAGAACATCGCCTTCACTGACTACGATGTTGAGAACCTGCCATTCTAGGACGTATGGCGAGTGAATTATGCAAGGCTTGCGAGGGAGGGCGGAACTGCATCAACGGCAGGTACTGCCCACCTCGCAGGCGATATGTTGAACACCAAGACATCAAGGAATGCAATGGGAAGAAAGAAGAAGTACACTGACGAAGAACTCAAAGAGCATAATCGTGAGAGAGCACGCAGATACTACGCCCTGCACCGTGAAGAAATGATGAGGAGGAACCTGGAATGGAGAAGGGCGAACCCCGACAGAATCAGAGAGTACGGAAAAAGGCAGCGTAAAAGGCGCAACGTCTCTCAGTACAACTCGGAGTATTACCGCAAGAACCGACAGAGATTGATTGAGCTTGCGAGCGACTGGAGAAAGGCGAACCCCGAAAAGGTCAGGGGCTACAACGACAAGCAGAAGAAGCTGCGGAGAATTGAAGCCGAAAGAAAGAAGCTGGATAGGGCAAGCCTGGAAGCGCAGGCTTCCATTTTCCGTGATCCGCAGGCGGCAGAGCACTTCAAGTGGCTTGCAGAGCGTGTAAGGAGAAAGAAGGAACAATCCTTGCTCCAAGCGGCAAGATAAGTACTTAACCAGCGAATGAATGCCGCAAACGGCAAACAACATCAAGTATAACACATTTGAGACTGTATCTTTGCGCTCAATGTAATCACTTAAATTATTAATCTGGCAACTCGGAAAGACGAGAGTCGTCCGGCATTCATTCCGATTAAAAAGAAAGCGAGGTGGAACACGAAGAGATAGAATAAATAACAGAAGACAGCTAAGTGCAGGAATCCCGAAACAAGGAACATTGGGAACTTCCTGCAACCCAAAGGGGGGGAGTGTTTGTAGGATAAACTCATTCGGTACGAGATATTCTTTATTTTGCAAATCGCCAGGCACTCCCTCGATTTTTCCGTTTCAAGCCAGCAGAACGATGAAAGGAGAAAGGACTATAGGATAGAGGATAGTAGTAGGGAGCTAGCGCACAAGCGCACAAGCGCACACACGCACGTAGGACTCCGCAACCCGAACAACTACCCACAGACACAGAAATAACGGCTTAGAACGGAAATTTCGAGAAAATAACAAAAAAAAGAAAATCAAAAATAAAACAAAAGAAAACGAAATGGAAAAAGGAACAGTTATAATCGGCATCGACCCCGACATCAAGGAAAGCGGTGTCGGAGCAGTATTTGACGATAGAAAATTCTTAGCCTACAAGATGAACTTCCCGGCTCTGATTGACTACTTGAAGGAAATGAACGAGAGCTGCAAGAAGATTAAGGTCGTTATTGAAGGCGGCTGGCTCAACAAGAGCAACTGGCACGTGCTAGGCAGATTTATGTCGGCAGTCAAGGCAGCAGCCATCGGACGCTCAACCGGGATGAACCATCAGACCGGAATCCTTATCGTAGAATGCTGCGAGCATTACAATATCCCATACGAGATAATCAAGCCGTTGAAAAAATGCTGGAAGGGTAAAGACGGAAAAATAACACAAGACGAAATCGCCTACTTCATCAGCTCAGACGGAAAGCTCCCGAGAATGAACCAAGACCAGAGAGACGCACTTCTCCTCGCGTGGTTGTGCGCAGGATACCCGGTCAAGGTCAAGCCAAAGAAGCCACTGACAACCCTTCAGAAGACCATCAGAGCCTTTGATGGATAAAATAAAACGAAGTGTTGGAAAAAGTTAAAAACGTGCGAAGAACGAACAACTAAAGCGAAAAAGTCGTATCTTTGCGCCAATGTTTATCAGATAAGCAGTTTTTCAAACTTAAAACAAGAAGAAAATGAAAACAGAAGAAATCGCACTATCGAGGGTCAGCGAGAACGAAGCGAACCCGAGAGAGATAAGTCAAGCGAACTTTCAGAAGCTGGTGCAGAGCATCATCGTATTCCCACGAATGCTGACCCTGCGACCGATTGTTGTTGATGAGACATTCCACGCACTGGGTGGAAATATGAGACTGAAAGCCTTGCAGCATATTGTCACGATGGATGAAGCAAGCATTCAAGTGAAGTTGGATGCAGAGCAGCGTCTGTCCGATGAGGAGCAATCCGCATTGATGGAGTACTGGCAGGGATGGCAGCAGCAGCCAACAGTTACCGTGGTGAGTGCATCAGACTTGACGGAAGCGCAGAAGCAGGAGTTTATGATTAAAGACAACCTATCCTTCGGTAACTGGGACTTCAACGACCTGGCGAACCGATGGGACAGCGCACAGCTTCAGAACTGGGGTATGCCAGTCTGGAACCCAGCACCAGCGGAAGCAAGCAGCACCAGCAAGTGCAAGAAGAAAGACAAGGACGACCAAGAGGGCGACCCATTCGCAGGGGAACTACCGCCCGAAATCGAAGGGCAGGACTTGACTCCTGACGACTTGCCAACGATAATGGGCGATGGCGTTCTGCCACGTGAGAATGTAATCATTCACTACAAGCCAGCCGATGAACCATTCCTTGCCAAGCTGCTGGGAGTTGATCATATCGACCGCATCGTCTGGAACTTTGACGAACTGAAACCAAGACAAGAAGGAAAGGAGGAAGACAATGGAGAAGAATAGAATCGAGAACATCAACCTGCACGACCTTGTGGAGAACCAAGACAACCCACGCACAATAGAGCCACAGCAGATGCAGAAGCTCGTTGAGAGTATTCTGACGTTTCCGAAGATGTTGCAGATGAGACCAATCGTATGCAATGAGAACCGAGTTATCCTCGGAGGAAATATGCGCTTCCGTGCCCTTCTCAACATCGAGCAGATGGAAGACGAAGCTATCAAGAACGCAATAGAAGCCGTTGCCGTGAAACTGACCGATGGAGAGAAGCAGCAGCTTTGCAACCACTGGGAGAAGTGGAAGGCAGAACCAAAGGTCGAGGTCGTTATTGCTGACAGCCTATCCGAGGAAGAGACGGACGAGTTCATCATCAAGGATAATGTCTATTTTGGCAGCTGGGATGAAGAGAAGCTGAAGGGAGCGTTTGACGTGGACGATATGCAGCGATGGGGATTGAACCCCTGGGAAATCCAGCAGGAAGCCACGACCTACGAGCCGGAAGAGGACGAAGAGCAGCGCATCATCATCGTATACCGCAGCGAGGACGCACAAGCCGTGGCAGATATGCTGGGACTTGACGCAATCGAGAAGCATAACTACGATATCGAAGGCGAGGAACTTAAATAAATACGCTGGTACGTACGAAAGCATGTTGAACGAACAATCACCCACCTGCAACGTTTGACGTACACAGAAGCGAAAATTAACAAAAATAATTCAGATATGAAAGTAATAATTGACCTAGATGATACTCTCTCCAAGACAGAGAACAGAGACTACGAGCACTCGCAGCCCATACAGTCTGTAATCGACAAGCTGCGGGAGATGAGAGAAACTTTCAATGATGTTGAGGTTGTCCTGCATACTGCAAGGGGCATGAACAGCTGCAATGGAGATGTGAAGATGGCAGAGAAGAAGAACAGACCTGCCATCGAACGTTTCTTAAAGCGATACGGCATCAAGGTAGACCGCATAATCTTCGGAAAACCGCTTGGCGACCTATACATTGACGATAAGGCAATGGCAGCGCACGACTTTGCAGCCAGCACTATCGAAAGCTATAGAGGGCTGAGTGGTGCGACCGTTGAGCGTGTCGGGGATATTGTTGTCAAGACCGCAAAGAATGTAGCAGAGCAGGCAGAGTGGTACGAGCAGGCTAAAACTTACGGAATTGCCGTTCCTGCCGTTTATTGTGTGCAGCTTGGAAAGTTATATATGCAGTACGTTTTTGGTACACCAGCGTGCTGGGAAGTGGATATTCGAGTACTTAGGCGCATCATAGAGGATATAAGAAACTTTCCATCGCTTGATGGAGAGAACGACCTGCAAGGCTATTCGAACTATTGCGAGAAGAGAGCCAGCGATGCGGGTTTGGAGTATGATTGCCACGGCATCACGGAATGCGAGATACTAAAGAAACGCACTTTCTGCCATGGTGATTTATCACTGACGAACATCATCGTACGTGGCGGCATGCTAATCTACATCGACCCATCGCAGAAGAAAGAAATCAGCAATTGGCTTTTGGATGCTGCAAAGGTGAGAGCGAGCCTTCGGTGGCTTGATGCAGGACTTGTCGGACTGGAACACGACCAGCGGCTTGTGCAGTACTTCGATGCAAGATTTTCAAGCGAGGAACTGGAAGCCATCAAGATACTGGAAAGAACCCATTTCTACCGTGTCTTCTATTACGCAAGGAAGCTCGGCAGGGTTGATGTTGCAAACAGATTAATAGAACACTTTAATACAGCCGAAATATGAGAAACGGAAAGAAAGTAGGTTTTACATCGGTGGTTGGCGACCTTTTCCATGCAGGGCACGTTGCCATGATCCAGGAGTGCAAGCAACATTGCGACTATCTCATCGTTGGGGTAATGTGTGGTGTGCACGACCGCCAAGGGAAGAACGAACCGATACAATCGGTGTTTGAGCGCATGTATCAAGTGAAGCATTGCGATGGTGTGGATGATACCATCGCATTAGGGAGCGAGAGAGACCTAGACCTTTGCATCAAGACTCTTTCACCATCAATCGATGTGCGCTTTGTTGGCAGTGACTACATCGGGAGAGATTTCACGGCAAAGCATACCTGCGAGGAACTTGGAATACCTATCGTGTACACCAGCAGGGAGCATGGTTTATCGTCAACGGAACTAAGAAAGAGAATTAAAGATGAAAAGTTTTGATTTTTATTTTGGCATAGCCAGCTACAAACGCAAGGACAGACAGCCGATGTTGAGATTGCTGAACAGTTTGGGCTACCCGAAGGAACAGATACTGCTGGCGGTGCAGTGCGAGCAGGATTTCAAGGAGTATGAACCTATCTATGGGGATATGGCCACGATAATCTACCAAGAAGGTAAGAATATCAGCGACAACAAAAACGCCATACTCGACTATATGGTGGAACACCTCGGAAATCAGAGAGTTGTCATTCTCAGCGACAAGGTGCGAGCCATTAACTGGATTGACCGAAGTCGCAAGACGCACACCGTTGAGACCAAGGCACAGATGGATAAGTTAGTAAGAACCGCCTTCGAACTTACAAGACAGATTGGCGGCAGGGTTTGGGGGTGCTACACTTTGGGCAACACTTTCTTCATGAAGAATACAATTACCACCAATATGCAGATGCTTGGTTGCTTTATGGGGATTGTAGACCCATCGGAACAGAAATTCGACCCGCTGCAGCCTTTAAAGGAAGACTTCGAGTTCATATTGCATCATATAAGCATTGGCAACCAGACTGTCCGGTTCAATGATTTGTTTCTGACAGCTACACTCCACACGAAAGGCGGTTGTCACGAACTATGGAACAGCAAAGGTGATAGCGTTAACGAACGGTGCTGCAAGCGATTACTTTTCAAGTATCCAAAACTTGTCAAGAAACATGCAACAAGGAAGAACGAATGCAGGTACGTAGGTTCACGCATGACCCTTCCAATTTCGATAACTGACTATTTGTAAAATGATATTGTTATGGCAGAACATTACGGCAACACGCCAAGAATAACATACGAGTTTCCCGATTGCTCAATGCCAATGGCTTTTGACACTTACAATAATTGCAGCTTTGGCTGTATGTATTGTTTTGCTCAGAACCAGCGAGGTATTGGCAGTAAGAAGAAGGAATACCTGCACAAGGAGGTTAAGGACGTGAGCGTTGAGCGCATCAAGCGAATGTTTATTGACCCCGACAAGCACGGTGGAGACTTTGCGCCATACATCAAGGCTCGCAAGGTTATGCAGTGGGGAAGTATGAGCGACCAGTTCGACAACTTCGAACGGAAGTACGGAACGACACTGGAGCTTTTGCGTTTCTTCAAGGATATAGACTATCCGCTTTGCTTCTCGACCAAGGGAGCATGGTTCACCAAGGATGAGCGATATATGGACTTGATCAGAGGGCAGAAGAACTGGAACTTCAAGTTCTCAATCATTACCAGCGATGCAGAGAAGGCTAGAGTAATAGAGCGAGGGGTGGAAAGCCCACAAGCACGACTGGAAGCCATCGAGCGCATCGCCAATGCAGGGGCAGGAGGGGCAACGCTGAGACTGAGACCCTTCATCATCGGAGTGAGCACGCCAACGTACCTCGACCTTATCAAGGAAGCATTCAACAGAGGGGCTACCGCTTTGAGCACCGAATTCTTCTGTCTTGAGACGAGAAGCCCGACATTGAGGGAATTGTTGCCTACCATCAGCAAGATGGCAGGTTTCGACATTCTCGCATTCTACAAGAAGTACAGCGTACAATCCGGCTATCTTAGACTTAACCGCAAGGTTAAAGAACCGTTCTTCAGAAATATGAAGGAACTGTGCGACCAGCTGGGAATGCGCTTTTATGTATCGGACGCACACTTCAAGGAACTTTGCCACAACGGAAGTTGCTGTGGATTGCCGCCAACGTGGAACTACAGCAGGGGGCAGATGTGCGAAGCACTGAACATTTGCAAGCGCAAGGGATACGTGAGGTGGAGCGACATCAAGCTTGATGCAGAGAACCTTTTGAGGGCGAGACTGGAGAAGGCGATGAACCTGGGAACACGTGAAAAATACTCGAAGTATTACACGATGAGCGCAGCCGACTATATGAAGTGGTGCTGGAACAATCCGCAGGCAGCGCACTCGCCATACAAGATGTTCGAAGGGGCTATGGTACCAGCTGACGAACGAGACAGCGAGGGGAACATCGTATACAAGTACAACGGAGCTAAATTTTAAATCAGAATCGTATGCCACAAGGTAATAATAACAAACATCGAGCGCAGAAAATCGACATCGAAAACCGCTTGCAGATTATCGCACCATTATACCGCAAGGGATGGACGGAGCGAGAAATCACGGCAGAGGTGAGGAAACGGCTCGACAGACCGAAATACAATCAAGCGCACTGCGACATTCAGCGGTTATTGAAGGAGTGGAGGGAAGAGAGACTGACCGACACAGACGAAAAGATAACCAGCGAGGTGGCAAGGTTGAAGCTGGTGATACGTGAAGCCTGGGATGCGTGGGAGAAATCCAAGGAAGACTACCACGGCAAGACACAGACGCAAGTCGGACTGCCAAGCGAGAATCCTGCAACTGGGCAGGTAACGATGGAGACCGTCAAGGCGATAATGTACGATGCTGAGAAGCGAGGACTCGGAGACCCAAGGTATCTTGACATCATCCTAAAAGCTGAGACGCAGATTTGCAAGCTGCTCGGACTGGATAAGGTCGTGCTCGACCTGAACGCAGGCTTCCAAGGCGGCATCGAGGTACGCTACATCAACTCGGGGCACGATTGTGCATCCAGCGAGCAGGAAGTAATCGAGCGTGAGGGATTGGATAGAGATTAATTTTACCATAAATTGTTTTAAGTTTTAGTTTGTTAGAAGAATGGCACTATTTGACGTTATTGGTGAGTTGTACGCCCCGAATGCGGACGTGAAGCCACGGTTTTTAGTTAACCAAGGCGGTACGTCCTCGGGGAAGACATACACCATTATGCAGCGTCTTATAGTGCTTTCTTTTGAGCATCCGATGGCAATTATCACGGTGTGCGGTCAAGACCTCCCAAACTTGAAGGTGGGAGCCATGCGAGACCTAGACACCATCCTGCACACAAGGGCAGAGCTTCTGGACTGGTTCAAGAACAACAAGAGCGACAGCAGCTACAGAGGTAAGAACGGCTCAATCATCGAGTTCAAGAGTTACCAGGATGCGCAGGATGCCAAGAACGGTAAGCGAGACTACCTGTTCGTGAACGAGGCGAACGGTGTGTCCTACGAAGTGTTTTGGCAGCTTGCCATCCGAACCCGAAAGCAGGTGTTCATCGACTACAACCCAAGCGCAAGGTTTTGGGTGCACAACAACATCATCGGAAGGGATGACTGCCGTTTGATACTGAGCGACCACCGAAACAACCGATTTCTGACAGCGCAGGAGCATCAGAAGATTGAGGAGATTGATGATCCCGAACTTTGGAGAGTGTACGCTAGAGGATTGACTGGAAAGATAACCGGGCTTATCTTCACCAACTGGGGCATCGTTGACAAGCTGCCACCAAGGGAGGAGTGGAAGATGGAGTGCAGGGGTATGGACTTCGGATTCACCAACGACCCAACTGCTCTGGAGCACGTTATTCTCGCACACGGAGAGTTATGGGTGGACGAGGAAATCTACCAGCCCGGATTGACGAACGAAGACATCGCAGACCGCTGCAAGGAGCAAGGACTGACGAAACGAGACCTTATCGTGGCAGATTCGGCAGAGCCTAAGAGCATTCAGGAGATACACAACAAAGGGCTGTGGATAATAGGCAGCACCAAGGGAGCGGACAGTATCAACAACGGCATCGACATCTTGAAGCGTTTCCGCATCAACATAACCAGACGAAGCCACGGCATCATCGAGAATATGCAGCAATACAAGTGGAAGAAGTCAAGGGATGGAGAGACCACGAACCAGCCTATAGACGCATTCAACCACGGCATAGACGCAATACGATACGTAGCCTTGAAGAAGTTATCCGTAGCAAGTCACGGAACGGCTAGGGCGCACGTATTGAGACAATAACTACGACAAAATTATAAAGCGTATGGACAAGAATACTACATTCAAGTACTGGCTGGCAGTGGCAAGGCACACCAGCTATAAAATCGGCAAGCAGCCACGACCAGCTTTTGTCGGGGAGAAACAAGTTCCCGACAATCTCAACCAGCTATCCATCGGGCAGCTTATTGACCTTTCCCAGCTATCAGACAGCGAGGAAAGTCTGTATCAGATAGTAACAACCGTCCTCGGTCTGAGCCACAAGGAAGTGGAGCAGGCTAGGGCGGTTGATGTCGTTATGCTCATCGGATGGGTAACAGCAGAGGTTGAGCGCATCAACAAGCTCTTCGAGAGCACCGACACAGCGAAGCCAACGAGACTGGAGAAGGAGGCAGGCATCGACACCCTGCGCTTCGGACTGTTCGGTATGCTGGACTGGTACGCAGTGAGGATGGGCATCAGCGACCACGACCAGGTATTGAAGACACCGTGGCTTCGCATCTACAAGTGTATGGAGATGGACAACAAGAGAAGTCTCTACGAGCGGAACCTGCAGAAGTTGCAGGCGGAGGAGATGAAACGTAAATCCAGATAATTATGGCAACAATCAGAGAAACATTAAAGCAGTTGGCAGCAGACACGCTACCGGACTACACCTACCTTTTCGAGGACTGGGACACAGCGGACACCAAGCTGGAGAAGCTGAGCTACCCGGCAATCGTGTGCATCATCCCAGCCAGCGGCACGACAGAGATACGCAACGGCAGGGTTTACGACACCGTGAACGTTGCCCTGGCTTATCTCGACACCGTACCGAGGGGAGCGGAAGGAGAAGACAACGGAGAGTGCATCGACCGTATGAAGGTGGCAGGGGCAAGGATGATACGAGCCATCAACCAGTCGCACCAGTTCGAACCGCTGGAGGGGCAGCAGTACTACGAGACCATCATCGAGCGGCTGAGCACGATCGTGTCGGGCGTAATGTACTCCCTGCAACTGACACAGAGCATAGGAGGGTGTGTGGTATGAGCAAGGGAGGAATACAATTCGACCCCAAGGCGGCATCGCTGATAATGAGGGAGGAAGTGGAGAGAGCACGGCAGCTTATCATCAACCACATCAGAATCAACGGACAGAACGCATCGGGGCGCACCATAGCGAGCCTAAAGGTGGAGCAGCCCAGCGAGGATGAAACCATCCTTTGGGGACACAAGCCATTCGGTGTGCTGGAGACTGGACGAAGGGCAGGAAAGATACCATACGGATTCCGTGGCATTATCCGACAGTGGATGAAGGACAAGGGACTGCACGGCACACCTATCCCCTACAAGACCCAGCGACCGCACAAGTACACACCGCAAGAGCGTGGCGATATGAGTATGGCAGGGGCAATCGCCCACACCATCGCCAACAAGGGTTCTAGGCTGCACCGCACTGGCGGCAGGGCTGACGTGTACAGCAACGTTGTGCCCGACACGATGAAACGGCTGGGGCAGCGACTTATTTTCTTAATCCACCAGTCGGTGGGAAGTATCAAACTAAACAATGAGACGGTATGAGACAGACAGAGAAAAACGGCATCACGATTAAGTATGCGGACGCAGTAGGCTTCGCTTTCCTTCCCTGCATCATCAAGGCAAGCGGCTCGGGCGTTGCGAGCATCGAGACAACCATCAGCAGGGAGACCAGGGCGCACACGTACAGCGTGGAAGCGTTTGCAGATAACTGCATTATGGACTACCGGGAATATGTGCAGGCACTCTTCGATGGCATCAGCTTCGGGAACATTGACTACAACAACAAGGAGATTCAGCAGAGCAAACTCGGGGCAGTGTTCAACATTTCCGTGAAGATCAAGGACAGCGAGGGGAGCGACCTTGCTACATTCAGCTACACGACCTTCTACGTGTGGGGAGCGATGAGGGCAGGCGAGACGTGGAACGGATTCAAGAGGCTCACTTGGTTCACGCATTTCCCATTCTCCTTTGGCTTTTATCTCAATGCGGCTTCCCAGATACTTGTCGGCTACGAGGGAGCACCGAACAAAATGGTTAAGCCGGGCATCGATGGCATCGTGGACATCAACGCCAGCGTTCTGCCAAGCAAGGCGAGGTACTGGAATATCTACGACTATGATGGAAAGATAGAGCAGGGAACGTTCACGGACGTTTTCGACCTTACCTTTGCGATGGAGAGCGGTGGCAAGCAATCTCTCCTTGCAAGGATAGAAAGGAACGACACGGAGGAGGGTATTTATCTTCGTTGGGTTGACCGACACGGCTTTTACCGTTACTGGCTATTCACGCAAGGCGATGAGAGCAGGGCGATAAGCAGCGACACAAGCTTCATTCGCAACAACCTCGGAGGGTATGACGATACGATATTCGGCTTCCTTGGAGTGAACGGAAGACGGCAGGGCTACAGCAGAGAGGACACCATACCGCTTTGCGCACCACTGGTGGACAGCGAGACGTTCGATTTCCTGCAAGACCTAGCCAGCAGTCCGGTCGTGGATATGTACCTCGGGGGCAACAAGTGGCAGAGCGTGACAATCAAGGCAGGAACGTACACCAAGACAACGGCAGAGTTGCAGGATTTCGTCTGCAACCTGGTTATTAACAATACACAGATTCAGCAACTATGACAGACCAACAACTTTACATCGATGGCATCTTGATGGATATGAGCGAGGAAACGGCAATCACGCTTGACATCAAGAGCAACCTTTTCCGTGACATCACGAAAATGACCGCAAACACGACATACACCATCAACCTGCCCAAGACAGCGCACAATATGGCTGTGATGGAGTTTGCAGGGAAACCAAGCACAAGCAGCAAATACCCCTATATTTTCCACACAGCACGTTATTTCCGTAACGGACTGGAGATTATCCGCAATGGAAGGGCAAGCGTCCTGAGCGTAAAAGAAACCATCGAAATTTCAATTTATTGGGGATTGTTCCAGGCACTGGCAACGCTTCAGTCGTCTGACTTGAAACTGAACGAGTTGAATTGCACGAAGTATCTGCGGTTCAACAGAAACAACAGCTCCTATACCTACGAGAAGGCGATTTCCGAGGGAGTTTTCTATGGAAGCTACGATCCTGCAGCGGTCAAGACATCAAGCGAGGATTGGCAGGGCTATGACCGCAACGTTGGAGGGAACAGCAACACGACATATTCACTCGTTGACGGCAAGATAAGAACAGGAACAGAGGTCGGAATATATGTATCTGGCGAGGTGCTGACCGATGGTGCCTATCGGTGCACAATCATACCTTTCGAGGCTGGAATGAGAGCAACAATCAGCAAAGTGTTGGGAAAGGGGGACTATCGAACCTGGGCAATACTCGATATCAACAAGAACATCGTGAGCCTTGCTGCGGATGCAGGAACAACCGAGGCGGAAACCAATCCGACCATACCAGCACCCGACCCGATTTTGCAAGCAACAATAGGTGAAGGCATCCTTTGCGCCAGTGGAGACACGAAAACTGCTATGACGACTATCAGCATCCGATTTGCATTGATGGACGAAGCACCAGCAGGGCAGGTTGAATACGGAAGCTACGATCCTGACACCGGGTTTACGGAAGCCTGGGGAGTGGAAGACATACAAGCAGACAAAGGTGGAACAGAAATCACGGTGAACATAACCAGGTATAAGCAGGCTGGAAGGCTCATCTACGTGAAGCCATCAAGGGATGGAATGCTCTACTGGATAGCAGGCGAAGGTTCGGAAAGCAACTACTACGTATCGGGCGGAACACAATACAAGACATCGAGATTCGCACCATACAGCGTGAAGTACACCAGCGAGAGTGAGCCAATCGATATAGACCTTCAAGCACCAGCCACGGCAGAGTGGCTTGTCATCAACGCAATCAAGGAGTACAGCACCGGAACGACCATTCAAGTTAAGAGCGAGACGGAGAACCGGGCGAGAGCCAGCAGCAGGGAAGTGCAGACTTCTTCGAGCGGTGGCGGTTCATTTGGTGGAGGTGGCTCTTTTGGTTATGCCGACAAGGGGGCAATCCAGCCAAGCGTGACGGCACAATATATCCTAGACCTTATCACGGTACAGACCGGGGTTGCATTCGGATGGAGCAGCCAGGCGAAAGAAACCATCAAGGGGCTTGCTGTCCCATTGATTACAAGGAAGGCAGATGCACAGACGGTAGTAGGCAGCTTTGAGGGTACTTTCTTTGCAACGGCGAACCTCGGCATTCTTGAATTCCAGCCAACGAGCCTATCGGAGGTCTTCGATGGACTGGAACTTGCGACCAGATACAGTCAGCTGAAAGTAAAGATTGCCTGCACGATGATTTTCGATGTTCAGATGAACTGGTCGTGGGACGCATCGAATGCACGACCGAATGGGCACATCGGAAACTCTTACGAAGGCTCTACCGAATGGAACGGAGTATATCAGTATGATCCTTGCTACGTTGAAATCAAGGTTGTTTCAAAGCATACGAGCGACCAGGAGGAAAGCGAGTACACCAAGACATACATCGCAGGCAAGGATATAGACGAAGATGACGCTTCTTCTAGAAGGTATATTACAGACTACGACTCGGACAAGGTAAACGGACGGTTCATACACCTTGCAGCAGGACGAGGGGAGATTCAACTTGAAGAGGGCGACATCGTGACCTTCGAGTTCAAACACTACGGAAAGGGAACCTTGCGAGGGCTGCGTGGGTACAACGGACGCATTTCTGCAAGCATCAGTCAGAGCGATGAAGTTCCCTACGGAGGAAATTTCCCTATCGGCAAGAACCTGCCCGACATCAAGGTAACGGATTTCCTGAAGTGTATCTGCATTCTGACATCAACGTTCCCAAGCCAGCGATTCACCGATGGCAGACTTGCGTTTGCGGACATCGTGAGCCTATGGGAAGCCAAGGCGCAAGCGGTGGACTGGACGAAGAAGCTCATTCCAAGCGAAGCCTGCAACCATCCAAGGCAGACCGATTTCAGCGTAGAGGACTACTGCCAGCATAACATCTACAAGTGGAAGGAAGACGACACCGTCTTTCAGAAGCACGATGCGGATATGGAGATAGACAACAAGACGCTGGAATATACGCAGGACGTTTGCACGCTGCCTTTCGCAGCCACGGACGGAAACCGCATACCGATATACGAGTGGGAGAGTACGCAACGCTACTTTGGTAGAACTACGTTAACAGTACAGACTGCCACCAAGTACAAGGCATGCAAAGACCGAATCGTGAACCTTACAAAAACCGATGCCGGCTATGCAGCATTGGCTTTCAACATCGACCTGCAAGGTATCTTCGACGGCAAGCTGGAAAAGTTGAGAAAGACAGTGGCGAACCCGCACCAGATAACGGAACGTTTCAACCTTTCCGATTTGGAGATACTGAACTTTGATGAAACGAAGCCAGTGTACCTTGCGCAGTACGGAGCGTATTTTGCGGTTCTCGAAATCAAGACCACAAGTAGCGGATACTGCGAGGTTACAATGATAGAGTTGAACAACTAAAAGACAAAAAACTATGGTAAGTGAAGACAAACAGCAGATTCTTGACATCAAGGTCAAGTACGAGGATGCAATCTATGGCATCATCAGATACAAGGAGAAGATAGACCAGCTAAAGCAATCCATCAAGGACTTGAAGCAGCAGGAAAAAGACAAGACCATCACGACCAACGAAATGAAGGTGCAGACGGAAGCCATCAACGCAACCATCAAGGAGTATCAGTACAACGTGCGTGCCCTGCAGAAGGAAATCCAGAACAACGTGCGCACAGAGAACGAGCAGGAGGGCAGCTTGAAACAGCTGCGTGCCCAGCTTTCAAATGCCACCAAGGCTTACGATGAGATGAGCCGTGCCGAGCGTGAGAGTTCCAAGGGTCAGGAGATGCAGGAGCATATTCAAGACTTGATAGAGGAACTGAAAGAGGCTGAGGAGGCTACAGGAAGATTTCAGCGCAGTGTCGGCAGCTATTACGATTCAATGATTAAGGCGGCTGACGACCTACAGAATACCGAGTTTTTCGGTTTTGATGTTGTTGATGATACCGGAATCGGAAAGGTTATGGAAATGGGAAAGTCTGTGGAAGGCCTAAGGGTGAAGTTTGGTGCGTTGAAAAAAACGGCTCTATCCTTATTGACCAACCCTTATTTCCTCGCTATGGCAGGTGTGGCTGGTGTCGGAATGGCTTTCAAATGGTTCTATGACTACAACAAGGGATTGATGGAAGCCACACGACTGACGCAGCAGTTCACCGGATTGACTGGAGACGAGATGAAATCTGTTCGCAACGAGGTTCTTGCGGTATCCAATACATTCGGTTTGGAATTCACGGAGACGATGCAGTCTGCTAATACGATGAGCAAGGCTTTCGGCATTTCCGTTTCTGAGAGTTTGAAGATTATGCAGGACGGACTGGTGAGCGGTGCGAACGCCAACGGTGAGTTCCTCGACACGATTAAGGAATACCCGAGATACTTCAAGGAAGCCGGACTGAGTGCTGAGGAAATGGTGGCAATCTCAACGCAAGCGACCAAGGAAGGTATCTTCAGCGACAAGGGTGTTGACACTATCAAGGAAGGAAATCTACGACTTCGAGAAATGACAACCGCTACGGCTGCTGCACTTGACGGAATAGGTATTTCTTCCAAGCAAGTTCAAAAGGACTTGCAGGACGGAAGCAAGACCACATTCCAGGTTATGCAAGAGGTGGCTAATAAGTTGAAGGAACTCCCTCAGTCAAGTGCTGCTGTAGGTAGCGCAATTGCCAACATCTTCGGTGGTCCTGGAGAGGATGCCGGACTTGCGTATATTGAAATGCTCGGTGATATCGAACTCGATATGGACAAAGTAAAGGCAAAGTCCGGGGATATAGCCAAGGCACAAGAAGACGAATTGAACGCAACCAAGGAATTGCAGGACGCAATGGATTCTTTGTTTGATTACACCGGGGGTGGATTTGAGAAGATGAAGGCTCAGCTGAGCACGATTGCGAAGAAATCACTTACAGCAGTTATCAAGGGAGTGATCCAGGCGATAAACTACTTCATCGACTGGTACAACGAGAGCCTTCTTTTGCGAGGGGTTATTCAGACACTTGGAGCTGCTTTTCGTGGAGTTTGGTCTGTAGTTAGAGGCGTGGCAAACCTTATCATCGATGCAATGAAACAAGTCGGCAGAAGCCTAAAGGGTGCGCTCGATATATTGGAGGGTATCGTAACGTTCGACCTTTCCAAGGCACAGCAGGGATTCAAGGAGATATTTGACCTTTCCAAGTTTATCAAGGAAGGATGGAATGATATTAAGCAGACTGGCGCAGACTTTGGAAACGCATTCGCTGACGGATACGAGAACGCAGTGAACGGAAGACTGAACCATCTGAAACTTGCGAACCTAGACGGTGGAGCGACCAGCAGCGAGCCAGCAAACGGAAACAAGGGAACGACACCAGCAGCCAAGGGCAGTACAACCAAGACCAAGTTGCAGAGAGCCAAGGATGAAGCGGAAGCCAAGGCAGAGGCAGAGCGCAAAAAGAAGCAGGAAAAGGAATTGCAGGAAGCGATTGCGCTTATCCAGTATCAGTACAACGAGAAAGTGATGGACGCAAAGAAGCGATACCTCGCAGGTATGTACGACAACGAGCGAGACTACAGCAACGACCTCGAACAGCTGGAGAAGGATATGGTGGCAAGGAGCATTGACGCATACGTGGCGGCTGGAGAGATAGGAGCGGAAAAGGCGCAGGAAATGCAGGCTAAGCTGCTCGATATTATGATTAAGGCGAAAGCGGACATCAAGAACCAAGCAAAGGAGATTGTGGACGAACTCAACAAGGAGTTCGAGGAAGCAGAGAAGAAGCGCAGGGATGCGGACATTATGAACGGTGGCACTGGAGAGGAAGACGATGCAGCCAAGCTGGAGAGATACAAGG
>ERZ1035032.255-NODE-255-length-45999-cov-25.235700_pt1 | contig 45999 bp, 77 predicted proteins | sample MGYA00520693_ERZ1035032 | MGnify/ENA primary metagenome ERZ1035032 (study PRJEB33766, sample SAMN09781740) | gut metagenome | biome: gut microbiome | host: Homo sapiens | place: Madagascar | study: EMG produced TPA metagenomics assembly of the PRJNA485056 data... | reverse complement strand
AGGCAGAATTTCTTTATTTGTATTATTCTACTATAATTTGCAACGGTGGTCAAAGGGGGTGGGGGTCTTGGGATGGATGTTTACGCATCGCCTCGTTCCTCGTCTCACCTGTCTTGCCTCTCGTCCGCTCCACCTTCTAGCCGCTACCCAAGCCCCGACAAGCCGACTGCCTTCTTCAAGCGGTATTGGTTCTTCTCCTCGGGAGACATCATGCTCTCAGCCAAGTGGTCAGTAGCAGCAGAATGAGCGGTTTTGTCTTGTTGTGTTACAATTGTGTTACCATTTGGCTTTCCATTTGAGCCTAAAGTGTTGGTTTTCACCGCTTTAGCACCTTCGAGTTCTGACCCCAATTGGTTCACACCGAAATTGAACATGGCATTTGACGCATTTTGAGCCGCATCGCTAGTGTTCTGCGCCTTCTGCTGCTCGATTTGCTGACGCTCTCTAGACAACTGCTGAGTGTTTTGAAGGTGAGCGTCCTCCACATGCTGCTTGCGAGCCGTGTCCTGTGCCGCTACGTTGGCTATCGTGTCGCCCATAGCCTTGTTAGCTGCCTCCTTCGCCATCGCCACGCTTGCAGCAGTTCCACCGCCAACGGCAGCAGCACCATCAGCCTTGCGGACATACTCGTCCTGTACTTCCTTTGCCCTTCTCATGAGGTTCTGCCCCGCTTTCGTGTCGAGGTAGTCCGTGTTGTAGTTCTTGTCGTACCAAGCCTTCTCAGCGTTCGTTCTGTACGTGTTCTCCGCTTGTGCCCTTCTAGCCGCCTTCTTAGCCTTGTTAGCACCGAAGAGAGAAGACGCAACACCGCCCGCCAAGGCAGCAGCACCCAATATCCACTCCTTTTTGTCCGTGAGTACAGGGCAAGAGGTCAAATACTTTGGGATTTTTGATAACATTTCCGTCATAATTGCAATTATTTGATGTTTCGAGGGCAAATATATAATATTTGAAGTTCCATTTTGCCGTGTTCCAACATCGTTCAAAATCGCCCAAAATCCCACCAATTTCTTTCTCGGGGCGCAACTCACCCCTTCTTCTTCTCCCTTTCTGCTCTCTAGAGCACCCATTTTGTAAACATACGTGATTATTGTAAAGAAAAGACAAGTAGTTAATTATAAGCAAGTTAGTTTCAGTTGTTCCCAAGGGAGAATAAAGCCATGATGTAAAGAAAGTTCTTATTTCACAAAGGAAGTTACTTTGCAAACAAAAAAGTGGTTTTGCATTAATAGGTACGCACGCACGCAAAGAAGTCCGTTAGCAAACTTTAACTAGCCGTATTCAGCCGTCTTGAATGATTTTCACCCTTAATCAACGCCAAAGCCGCCCATTTCTGCCGATTTTTGCGATTTTCGGGCAGTTGGTCGGGATTTCTCCCAAATTCGCAAGTTTTGAGCCGTTTAAGAGCCATATTCGAGCGTTTTAGAGCCTATTTTGTGGGTTTTTCGTAGAATTGTTGGTTTTGTGGAATTTTCTTTGCAAATAAAAAAGTGGTTTTGTGCCGGATAATGCGCTCATCTAGAATTGATGAGGTTGAAGGACGATTTAGGCGGTTTCTTCTTTCTCTTCTTCTCTTTTTTATTTTCCTAGTTGGGGAAATTGTTTTCTTTGGTTGTGTGGTTTCCTGTACTCTCTCTTCTCTCTCTGTTGGGTGTGTGTTCTTCTTGTAGGTGAGAGTGAAGAATCCTCGGGGGAGATAAGGGGGCAGCGCCCCCACGGGCGCAAGCGCCCTCCCCATGCCCTGTGGGGCTGACGCCCTAGAAGTCGACGTGATATTTGTATTCAAACTTTTCCTGGAACTGATATTCCTTATATTGCTCCTCGATATATTTTCCTCCATCACACAACTTGCACTCTAGCCAAATACCCAAAGCCGCATAAATAACTAATAGTATATAGCAAAACCATTTAGGAGCATTCTTTGTGTATTTATCAATAAGCCTTGCAATTCCTGCCCAATAAGCTATATTTAACGCCAAAGCCAATATAGCAAAGACCCCCCAAAGAACAACCGCAAATACCTCCAATAGCGCATACTCTTTGCCATTTGATTCTACATCACAAAGAAATACCCAAAATAGAATACCACCTAATATGAAGATGAATACCCACAAAGCCCAATACTTCTTCATCTTGCTATAATTTTTAATTCGTCTACTTGCTTGAAGAACTCTTCGAGCGTGTCTGCCGTGTAGTGGATGCCCTTGTAGCGGATAAAGGATGCAAAGCCTTCTTTGCTATCCTCCTCGAAGAGTTCAGACACCTTGCAGCCGATTATCTCTGCCATTTGTTCAAGCCTATCAATACCAAACTTTTTGCGAGCCAACATTTGACTAAGTGATATAGGCTCAATGCCCATACCTCTAGCCAAATCTTTTTGCTGCATCCCATGTGCTTTTAAGCACTCTTTTATTCTCAATTGTACCATAATTCTATTTTTTTGTGGCAAAGATAATAAAAATATAGCATATAACAATAACTATTACTTATTTTAACGCACGAATATAGTGTAAAAACCATCTTGAAGTGCAAAGTTATGTTCAAATGCTATACTTTTGTGTAAAATATCGTTAATAAACATAACCAAATTTGGAGAATATAGCATAAATGCTTATCTTTGCACCCGAAATCAAGTTAGTTTGATTTTAGAGGAACGATGGCACGTTTAGCACTTCACGTTTAACTACCTCTATAAAAGTACAGATTAGTCGGGAAAGGCAAGAGAGATAGAACTCTTCAAACATCAACGGAAAATGCTACCGAGTTAGTTGCCACTCTCAAAGCAACAAGACAAAGAAGTCTCAAACACTCATCACGCAAGATGTAAAAACGCTAGTCGTGTTAGACTAGAGAAACATCGAAACACGTCAACCCACGGACGTTAAACGAAGGGAGTTAGGTCACATGTAACTTGTGAACGTTGGGCGCAAACGTACACCTGCACTTTATTGTAGAACATTTTAATAACAACGACAACTATGTACACAATTAAAAGAATAGACGAAAGCGGAGTTCAAGATTTAGGCGTATGTTTCAAAGCAGAGAATTACGCTAAGGCATACTTGAAAGGTATGACTATAGGACTGACAAAGCAAGGGTTGAACGTAAAAATAATAACACCCAAAGCTTTTATAGCTTACACAGATGAAGACAAAGTAATCTCTTTTCTAGTAGAGAAAGGGTAAGATTATGGCAAAGTTAGCAGATTATTACATTTGTGACCTTCGATATACCAAAGAAGGTTACGTAATTACAAACGAAGATGATATTTGCCTTAACATATATGAAGACAACGATGAGTACATCAAAGAGTATTGGGTAGATTTTCCGTTTGTCGGGAAGTTCCGTGTATTGTACAAAGGTAAACTTTTTGATGCACTTGTGTTCAAAGATGACGAACAATACTTCGGTGTGTTCAAAGATGAAGGCAAGTGCATGAAGGACTACATAGTAGTAAAAGAGTACATGTGCGAACCCGACAGGAAACCCGAAGTTGTCGCACAATTCGATACTAGAGAAAAGGCTGAAGAGTACTCCTTACAACATGAAGGAATACTTTGGGTGTATGAAATGAGTAAGTAACAATGTGGGGAGATAAGGGGGCAGCGCCCCCACGGGCGCAAGCGCCCTCCCCACGCCTAACGGACAAAAGACTATGGCAGAGTATATCGTAAATTTTCGCAAAATCGAAAGATTTGTAGACAGAGTGGTAATGACCCCAATATACACAAAGCACATGAGCGATAAGGAAACTGAGTTATTGAAAAGAAACCTTATCAAGGTAGGCTACAAGTATATTGGACGCAGCAAGGATATGTATGATAACTATTACACAACTTACGAGCGCAAGAGTATTGAGCAATCAACAGATAGTCGTGAGGTTATCTTTAGAGTTACAATAACAACATTAATTAAAATAAACGAATATGGAAAAGACAATAACACTTACGAGCAATGATATTTGTATCATCACACTCGCTTTACTAGATAAGGCGATGAACATCAAGAACTCAGCGAAGATATGCGGTATAACCCTATCTTCACAGACGTTAGAGAGACTTGCTAACATGCAAGAATTAGTTAACAAGATTAATGATTAAGAGTTATGGCAGTAAAAAGAGACTACAAGGAAGTTTGCAACGCATTTGACAACTTGCGCCTTGCATTAGGCGATAGCAGAATGTTGGATAGCCTGTATCAATTTATCGGCACAAGCGAATTAGCCGATTACGTTGAACTTATCGCAAAGGACGAGGATATTTATTTAAGCTATGAAGGCGAAGTAGATGAAACCCGACCTTATGACGATGAGGACGAAGAAGAGGAGGAAGAAGAGTAACTAACTAGGTGGGGAGCAATCCCCACCACAATACTACAAGATTATGAGAAAGAATAAGACTTACGAGCAGCAGAAGAAGTATTACGATGAGTATAACGACTATGAGAGTTTAGGAGCCATCTTTTTGTATTGGCTTGAATGCGGCAACGAGACCGCAGCAGACATGCAAGAGACCTTCAGGGAAGGAACAAAGGAATGTAAGGAATACATTATGGAAGACCTCTTCCACCTTTGCGACAAGAAACAATTCTATCAGTTCGTTAGAATCTTCAACTTTGGCAAGAAGTAACCATGGAGCGGTCAGCGAATAGAGGAGCACATCTAGTTCAAGTCTAGAGACCGCACAAGTATAACAATTAAAAGAAAGGAACGAAAATGAAAGTACATCACGTAGCACATTACGAGTATGGCAGCAGACCGCACTCGGAAATGAGAGAAAAGGAGTTTCCTACACGTTGGGAGGCCGAGAAGTTTTGTGAGGAATGGAGGAGAGACCATTGGTATTTTGGCGGTGCAGCATGGGCAGAAAGCATAACAGAGCCGAGACCAATAACCGCTAACGATGTTCTCGCAGCCGCAGTAATCAAAAAGATTTTAAGATATTAAGGAGGGCTAAGTTATGGACATCACAATTTTATGTATTAATCTTCTTAGTTGGCAGTCTTATAGGCTACAGACTGAGAGCAGCAAAAGACATGGAGGATGAGTAATGAAGAAGAACAAGTTAGAACTTACAGACAAGGAGTATGACGCAATTAGGGCGTTACTCTATCAAACAACAACATCAGCCTACGCAAAGGCAGTTGGTTGCGCAGTCTTCATGGCAGCACATTTGGAGTTGTTTCCGGAGACATACAAGACATTAGAAGAGATAAACAAGAAATTAAATTCGTAAAGATATGAAGAAGAGAATTAAGATAGTTTTGGTAGTGGCAACGATAGTTGCCCTACCTCTTATGGGAGCGCAGCAGAGCAAGAGCGAGGAGAAATCTTTGCTTGTAGACTTCATCGAGTATTGCAAGACATGTGAGAACCTTAGGCAAGTTGATCCTAACAAGGACTACACCCAAGCAACACTCCATGAGCTGAAGAATGCAGCACGTTTCTATGAGGGACAGGAGAACTTTGCCGACTGCACAGATTATCAGCAGCAAGCAAAGATAGACAAGATTATCGGCAGAACTTATGATGCAAGAATGGTTAACAACAACAAATTTAAAGAATAAGATATGAATCCGAAATTAGTAAAACAAGCAGTTGCTTTCGCAACTGAGTTTAGCGAACAGAATAACGAACGTATTGTTGTTCTTATTAACGGACAAGACGGAACAACTGAGGTACGACCATACCTCGGCCATAATTTCAGCTATAAACAATTTTTAAATGCCCTCATCATAAATTTTAGTGATGGCAAGAAATTTATAGATATTGATAGTATTAATTCAATTCATTGTTACAAACAAAAAATATAGGAGATAAAATTATGAAGACAAATAAGGCAGTTAGATTGAGTGATAATTTTGTAGGAGTTGAGATTAACACCATACAAGACGTAGTAAAGGCACAGGCAGCCGGACTCAAACTTGTAGACAAGGAAGGTTGGGAATATAGTATTTACACCATCGAGGATGAAGAGACCGGAGAAGAGCGAGAGCCTACAGAACAGGAAATCTTCGAGCACATCACCGAAGACCTCTCAAAAGGCAAGGAAGTGTACGCATGTATGGAATTATCGTCTGATTGGGAAGTACAGGAACGAGCAAAGACGCATCTTACAACCAACTTCTATGTTGGTCAGCAAGTTTTCCTTATACGTGATAACAAGATAGCTGAGAAGACGATTTCTCGCATCATCATTGAGAAGAATGAAGACAAGGAAGTCTGCAAGGTTTTGTTAAGACATGATAGTGTATACACCAAGGGCACAGACGTCTTTGCCACCAAGGAAGAACTTGTAGAAAGTCTGTTGAAGGAGTAAGTTAAACCCGAGGGAGAGAAATCTCCCTCACAAACCATTTTGAGTATGATTAATTCTGTTGTTAAAAATTTGTTGGATAAAAAGGATTGGAGCAGAATCATTTTCCGCTTTCCTACATCAAGCTATACTCTGTTCAATAGCGACAGATACGAGATAGATAGTTTCTGCATCTATATTCACGATACGTCCAGAGAGTACGAGGAAACGAAAGTCTTAGACATAGCAAGTCTGATTTCTATGGAGATTAAGAAGAAGAGTTTTGAAGATATTGTAGAGGAGATGTAAGCAATATGACGATAATCATCAAATGTTTCTAGGGAGCCATCTACGTTGACAAGTTCGGACGGAGATACAGGGCACGTACAACGTTCATCATCAAGCAGACCCCATTTGCTGAGAGGTTCTTCCTCCCGAACGGAATGCAAGTAGACAAGCATACTTGTCTTGAGAAGATAAACGAGAAGAGAAAATAGTTGTTGTTGTTATATATATAGGGCGAATGCGGTATTCAAGCCGCTACAGATGGTTGCAACGTACCATCCGTCCACCAAGTATTAATTTTAAAAGAAAGGATTTGATTATGAAGAAGTATGTAGTAGAAATCGTAGAGAAAATCACCTACAGGGTGCCGCTAGACGCAGCATCATCCGAAGACGCAGAGAATGCCGCAAGACGTTTATACGATTTGGGTTGTTTGGAGAATGGCGAGTTGGAAAGTGTTTCGTTTGATGTAGAAGAGAAGGAGGGCGAGTAAGATGAAGAAACAGAAAGTATTTGTGTTGATTAAGCACGGAGCAGACAATCAAGATTATTCGGGCGTTAATGTTATCGGAGTTTACTCCACCAAGACCGCAGCCAAGGAGCGGATGGCAGAAGAGGAGGATAATATCCTAGGTTTCTATAAGGAGGAATATCCCGATAACTATGAAGTGTCTGAAGACAAGGACGAATCATCATGGAGCTGCTCATGCAAGGATAGTATTATGTTTGATGAGTTGTTAATAACAGAAAGTGAATTAGAGTAATATGAATAAGCAAGAATTTATCTTCGTCTTCCCTCAGTCAGGGGAGACGATAACAAAGAAAATGAATCCTTTGGCGGTGAAGGATGCAGCCGTGAAGTATCTGAAAATGCAGAACGAGGTAAGAGGAGACATCTGTATCATCAAGAACGCCCATGAAGATGTTGTGGCCATGGCCTACGTGAGCGACACGATGAAGGTTTCCTTCTTCACCGAGGATGAAAGTGTGAACGACATCAAACCGATAGGAGTAATCGAGGAAGGAGGGGAGAAATGAGCGAAATCAATTTCAAGGCAATACGAGTAAGAACAGGTGCGTGGGTTGATTGTTCCCCTACTATCAGAAATAGCGAAGTTTTTTCTAACCATAAAGAACTTGGCGTAATAAACTCATATTTGATTGACACCGACACCCTCTGCCAATTTACAGGTTCACGGGATTGTAACGGATTTCCTATCTATGAGCATGATTTGCTCAGATGTGAAAAGACAGGCACCATCTATGAAGTAGTGTGGAATCAACGCAACACTAGTTTTAGTTTGGTCGATACAGAATACCCTGTTCTCTACCCAAATACTTTAGGGAGAATGTTGCGTAATAGGCAACTTAAAGTTATCGGCAATAAATTCGATAAGAAAGGAGGTAAGAAATGAAAGCAAGACTAGCAAAGAAGATACTTCTAGGTTCAGAAAAGAAGAAACGATATTGGACGAAACGAGTGATTAAAGCTTCTTTTGGTTGGAAAGAAGACCACAGAGTTGTGAAAGCACTTCAAATTTATCATCGCAAGAGAAGAAGGAAGGAGGTTAAGCTATGAGTAAACAGAAATGGTTCGTGCTCTTTATCTTCTTATTCACGATACTGATGGCAATATTAGGTTGAGGATATGGAAAAGGCAAGAATCATAATCTACGATGATTGGGCGATACTCGATGAGACAGAGACCTTCTTCAAGGATAAAGCCTATCTTATCGGTATTGCCAAATCTACCCTTCAGCAGACACCCGATGCGGTAATCGCTGAAGTTTGGGTCAACGACCGGCTGAAAATGAAGTTCCGCATCAATAGCAAAGGCAAGGTTCAGCAATGCAAGGTCAGTCAGCATCCAGGGTGGGGTGGCCGCAGAGAGCGAGCCGGAGCACCTACCAAGGGTGCAGCTGCCCTCATCTACAGGGTTGTGACGCATGTAAACGAAGAAACGTTTGAGTTTTGCGAATCGCTAGGACGCAACAAAGGCGCGTGGCTAAGACAGGCTATAGCCGAGAAACGAGAACGTGAAGACAAGGAAAAAGCAGGGCACTAGGCTCTGCTTTTTCTGTTACCATGTTATCATTCGGTCGTATTGCCTATGCCACATATAGGCAAGTTGTTTCTTATATTCTTTTATAATTTTAAAACGTGCCTTTTGTTTCCACTTGGTACGTCTACCTAATATTACATACTTAACATTCTCGGTATAGATGTATGTATGGTCAACGGCTGTGTCCTTCTCTTCAGTCTTTGGGTATACACGTCTTTCAATACCATACCTAGCAGCCTTCTTTAGCTTGCGAGGAATGCGAGCCTTAAAGAATCTAAAGAATCTTCTTTTCATACGCTACTTCTTTTTTGTCCTGTAAATACTTCAAGCACTCCTTGGCTATAGTATTTTCTGCCTTGGAATATTCATTATCATATAATGATTCGTTATCATCATACCTAGAAAGGTATTTCTTTCGTTTCTCGTTAGCATCAGCCATGATTTCAAGCTTTGCGACAATCACTTCATTGCTAGTTACTTTATGAAGAAACCACAACAGGTTATTTAACGCTAACTTGTTTGGTTCATAAACGTCAACATCAGATAATTCTGACAGCCTTCCTTGAATATATTTCGTAAGTCTATCTTTGTAATTCATACATTTCTCAAAATAGAATACGATAGGCTTATCGAAAGAAGGTGTAAGCAGACCATAGAAGATGCTCATACCTACTTGGAACTTTGCAGCACCTCTAAGCAAACCTTTCGCCTGTTCTTTTATAGATTCACGGAATTGTTCGATACTCATATCCCGCTTTCTAAAGTTACAGGCTCGGCAAGAGGGCATATAATTCTCCATACTATCCTCACCATGAGAAACGACATACTTACCTTCCTTATCACTCCAACGAGGGTAGCCGCCACGATTCTTAGGAACGAAATGGTCTACTTGCATATCTTCGAACTTTATTTCTTTTCCGCAGTATGCGCAATGATGGCCGTACTTCTCCCAAACCTTGATTCTATCTTCCTTTTTCATACGCTACATTTTTCTTGTTCTTATTCTAACATTAAGTTCCCAAAACAAAAAGTTTATACTAATTTCATAGATAACTCTTCGGGGAGTCCATACGATTAAAGTCGGTATGAGATAAAAGCAACTATCGTATTTTGTTATAAGATATTGAAACTAAAACTTACCTTCTTCATACGCTACTTAAACTTAATTATAAAAAACTCAGTATCAAGCCACTTGTCGGGGCATAAGCCTTTCTTTGGCTTGCCAATGGTGATACTCTCAATCTCCTTTTCGATACGTGGACTATCCTTGCGGTAGCCGTTGATGAAGAGGACGTGGGTGTAACGACTATGGAAATTACTACCAAGGGTTAAGTTTATATACTTTCCATCAGCAGTATGCAAATATGAAAAATCTCCGTATGAATCCTTGGTTATTCTGTTTAACCAATACGGCTTTATCTCCCGATACTCTTCCGTCTTTTCGCCCGATACTACCATGTCGAACCATTGCTTGCTGACAACGAGGGTCAGAACTTTCTTCTTATCCCAATCAGCGGCAGCTTTCTTCAGATACTTATCCATTACCTTTGTCAACCATTCCATTCTTCTCGTTCATTTTAGCGATGCGTTCATTGTAAGCATCGTAGTCCTGTTTACTAATCTCAATAACGCTCTGGACGATTATTGTTCCTCTAACCAAATTATACCCGAATTTCTCTTCCACGTCCGTGATGACGTTCATGAGAGGATAGAACTTAGTATTATCCTTTTCCCCTCTAACGCTACACGTAACCGAATTAACACTAACTGAGCCATTCTTACACATGAAGGAGGCTACTGCATAATAATATCTTTCAACTTCCATAAGCTATAAATTTTTTACGAAACAACGGATTAACTCTTTTTCTGTACTCAACAAGCGTAATTGGAAATTTCGCTTTCGTCTTGTGATAATGCCTGTAGCGTTGTATCTTCCAAAAAGAATTTACGAAGTCCTTACATTTCTTGAAGGTGTAGCAACAAGTGCAATCCTTACATCTACCTATCGAATGCGTCCAGCAGTACGCATAAATAAGACGCTCTTTTATAAAACTTCCCATAAGCCTATTGTTTTTTTAATGTTAAGCCTATGATAGAATTAGCCAACTCAATAGCATGCTTAGGTTTGAAAAATCGCTTGTTCAAATCATAATGCAACTCGTCTGCCAATTTCCGTATGTTAGGGAGCAGATTCAGAATGCGAAGTTTGTCAGATTCGAAATTGGCAACCATAGCATAATACTTGTTACGCAATTCAATCTCTTTTCGGCTATAGTCCTCTTTCAAGTCCTTCGCCTTCTTCTCGTACACATTCTTGAGGTCAGCTTTCTTTCCGTTGTACTCGTTGTCAAGCTTATTCTTCCTGTCGGCATAGGCTTGTTTTTCCATATTTCTGTCGTGGATGCTACGATTAACCTCATCTTGCATAGCCTGTTCGACTTTCAAGCGAACGTCCTCGAAGTTAACGAAAGATTCAGAAGATTCGATGGTACGTCTAACATTTCTAGGTTCACATATTTGTCCTAATCCTCCAATTCCACGAACTTGTCGATATGGGCTTTCTTCAATTTCATTATATTCTACAACTGTCTCCTTACGAAGAATAACCTTTGAACCGCCTTTCAAGGACTCATTCAACTTTTTGAGTTCCTTTACTTGCTCTTCTAATTCTGAGTTGCGCTTACGTATTGCATCGTACTCAGATAAATCTACATTTACTACTGCCATAATCTATAATTTTTCTAATTCTTCCTGTAAGTCGTTAATTCTCTTCTCGATTTTGGCGATAACCATCGCTCTCAGTCCTTTGATAACATCATCGCCGAGAATATCATCTGTAATGCGGACATTTTCATGAATGCAATCATCTTCGAAATAAACTTTAATACTCGTATATACGCTATTTCCAAACTTTAAAACTCGCCTTTTATAATCAAGTTGTTTCTTCAGCTCAATAGCTTTCATTAAAACTTCTTCTTTCATACGCTATAATTAAAAAGCCCCATCCGAAAAGATGGCGGTTAGTTATAATTGTATTTTTTGATTAAGCAAATTGCTCTTTGGAAACATCTTTGCTCTTTCTCTGTCGGCTACAGAAATCGCTTCTTCCAAAGTATCGTATGACTTAAAAGAAACACCATTTATTCTAACCCTATATCGTTTACCTTCAATGGTCACATTTCTGTGCTTCGTTGTAGAAGCTAGAGCGGTAGAAATATTCTGAGCATTTTCTTTTCGAGTAACCTCTCTAAGATTACACTTCCTATTATTGAGAGTATTATGGTCTATGTGATCTACAACATTGCTTGGATTTGTCTTTTTAAAAACAATATTATGCAACCACACTTGTTTGCGCTCCAACAATTTTTGAACTTTGGTCTTCACACCATCAATATGTCCACTACGATTGACCGCAAGATTCCAAGTTCCCTTTATAGAGGAAACAATATCTAAATCTTGCTTATCAATATAGCAAAATATCTCGTTACCTTTGTATCGAATAACCAAGGCTATAGTTTCTCCATCTATTTCTATCGCTCTATTCTTCATTCTACTTTAGCTTGCTAATATCCAAAAATGTACTACTATTACCACTAGTTATAACTTGTGGAATTTCACCATCCCACTTCTCAATCCACATCTTCTGCAAGATTGCCGGAGTAAGCGATGCTGTCTTCAATTCATTCGCCTCTCGCTCAGCCTTTGCTTGCACAAGCATCTTCTCAGCCTCAGCCTTCTTTACTGCCACCTCATTGAGTGCACGCTGAGCCTCCTGAATAGCCTTATTTTTCTGATTGACCGCCTCAACTATCGAACTTGGATATTTCAAGCCAGAAGTAAGCTGTTCCAAATGGAAATGCTCATTGGCGAGAGCCTTGCTGAGTTGAGCCTCAATAGCTTTTTCCACCAAATCACGATTGCTGACGATTTGGTCGGTTGTGTATTTGTTCAGCTGAATGCGGAAGGCATCTTTCACGTAGTTGAACAAAGTACCATTCACGATGTCCTTCAACTCCTTGCGGTACTTCTTGAATACCTTTGGCGCATTACCATCCACCATTTTGAGAGAAACCGTAGGATCCACGGTGAATTCAGAGCCATCCTTGGCGTTGATGGTGAATGCCGGATAGTCGATAGTCTGAACATAGGTAGGGTACTCGTACACCTCCTCGGTGAAAGGATTGTACCACACACGACCTGTAACAAGGCTCACATCATCTACGCCTTTATCAGAGCCATAGAGGTTTACCAAGATTCCCTCAGAGCCAGCATCCACACGCTCGCAACAGGAAGTAGTTGAAAACAACGCTGCACCAAGCAGCATAAACAAACACAATTGATTAATCTTTCTTTTCATTGTCTTTCTTATTTTTGAACGTTAAACAATTTGTCGCAACTGAGAACAATATCCATAGGACAAAGCCTAGCACTCCTACAAGGTTCAAAATGGTGTCTGCCTTGCTAACTGCCCTAAGACTTAGGCTGAGAATCATAAGCGTTGAGAGCAGCCAAACTACAAACAACATCACTTTCCATTTAATCTTCTTCATAATCATACGCAATTATTTTTAAGTTTCTGATAAATATCTTTAAGTTTCTCTCTTTGTCTTGCGATGCGCTCCTTTTTCTCCTTCTTTGTCAACTTCTTAATGACAGGATAATCTTTGATTGCATCAATGAGCATATTTCTTATATCATCACAGAACACTTCTGTGTTGCTTATCCTAAGAGTTTTGATGTTCAAACTCAAAAGTTCCTTATCTCGCAAATCGTCTTTCTCTTGCTTTGCAGCATGAGACCAACCATCAACTTCGATAGCGACTTGTATCTTTGGCAGATATATATCAACGAAGTATACATGGTCGTTTACTATGATAGGGTGCTGAATTTTTGCACTCTGTCTTATATTTCGAGGTAATTTGCTAAACAAATACCTCTCTGCCCTTGTTCGAGTAGCGATAAGCTTGCTACGATTATTCTTAATCCACTCATTTAAGTTTTTATTCATAACTATTTTTATTTTTAATGTTAAAACCGCTAGGCTAAGAGCCTTCGGATTCTAGAATCCCCCTTATCGCACACGTATGCGATAGCACACAAAAAATTATTTCCGCTGAGGCAATCACCCCCATCATCTGGTCACTTGATAATCTACATCAGTTAACTTAAGCAGCTTTCGGTGTAGTTACCGCCTTGCTCGCCTTCTGCTATCAAATCCTGCGATGTCGCCATGCGTCCTCTTGCGACTTGGGTTTAAAGTCAGCGTAGCCGAGTGGAGTTAACCGACAAACTACCATGACTGCCAAAAACTCGGGGAAAATAAAAATCCCCAAGTCGTGTGACGCCGACCTAGGGATTTCGTGATTTATATTGAACCTATTGAATACAGGTTGAATATCGAAGTCTTATATCAATCGTCACATTGACGAGTGCAAAAGTAAGAAAAGTATTTGAAACCGCCAAATTTCAACTTTTGCAAAATATAGTTAAAAAGTAATTAAAAATTTGTGTTATAAAAATGTTATCACTATCTTTGCACACGAAAGATAAGTGGCTGATATAGACAGTTTTGTAAGAAATTGGTTGTGACCCCAACGGAATCACTTTTTAGGCGTAAAAACGCAACGTTTAGTCAAGAAAAAATCAAATAAGCAGTCTATATAACGTATTGAATAACAGATACTTATATAGATTGCTTTTTGTTTTTTAAAGAGATATGTCATAAAGATTGATTTTCTAAACTGGTTTAAAACTAGTTTAAACGCATTTTGGGGATAACTATCTGAATTACAACAGTTTATATTGTTCACGCAAATTGTTGAATCGGAAGGTGTGTTATCAATGTGTTATCACCTTGTAAAAAATGTGTTATCAAAATGGCAAAAATTAATTTAAGTATTATTCACAATCGTTTGAAGCGAGCGACCTCAAAACATGAAGTTTCGGTAGAATTATGCTTTTGTGCCAAGCGTCAAAGGAAGTACTTTTCCACAGGCGTAAAAGTGACAACTACACAATGGTCTGATGCGTCAAAGATGGTTATCAAGAGAAAAGATGCGGATGAACTGAATGAAATCATACAGGCATACCGCGCGAGAGCAAACGAAATCATCAGCAAGATGGTTAAGGAAGGCTGTTGTGACTTAAATGTGGTTATCTCACAGATGAACGGAGAAGACGAAGGAACTTCTTTTATCGAGTACTGCGAGAGAAGACGAAATGAGCGCAAGGTGTGCGAGCATACCAAGAAACGCTATGATGTCTTTATCAAATTCCTAAAAACATGGGGAAAGATAAAGTCGTTCCAAGACTGCAATGTGTCGAAGGTGCGCGCGATGGATGAGTATCTACACAGACAGGATAAGGCTCAATGCACAATCTACGACTATCACAAGTATCTCAAGTTGTTCATCAATGATGCGATGATAGACGGACTTATTGAGCAGAATCCTTATAAGTTTCTGCCGTTCCATATTGGCAAGGGAGAAAAGCAGTATGTTGATTGTGCCACAGAAGAGCAGTTTGCTGCCATCAAGAAACTGAAACTCTCAACACCCCATATTCTCCATGCAAGAGATTTGTTCCTATTTCAATGCTACACCGGACTTGCATACTCTGACCTTGCATCGTTCAACTATGACAACTGCGAGGAGATTAACGGCAAGATGTTCTATCACGCTAAGAGAACGAAAACAGATACGGATTTCGTTTTCCAACTTCTCAAACCTGCCCTGGAGATACTGCAGAAGTATGACTTCAAGCTGCCTAAGATGTCGAATCAAAGGTATAATGATTATTTGAAGGTGATCGGGCAGATGGTTGGAGTTGACAGATTGCATTCCCACATGGGTAGAGCGACTGCGGCAACCTTATTCCTGTCAAAGGGAATGTCTATTAGCATCGTGGCAAGGGTGCTTGGACACACTACCTTGCGTCAGACTACTAGATACGCACGTACACTTAATAAGGACGTGCAATCTGCTTTCGATGCTCTCGAAGGCAAGATGTAACACAACAATGGGAGTTTTCGCAAAGAAGGCTCCCCTTTATCGTATCAGCCAACAAGGCTTTTGTCTCTTTCAGCAATTTTCTCGCTGATGATTTGCTTTAACTCCTTAACCACTCCTTCCTGTACTAGCAACTTTACTTTTGTTTCTGTTAGTTCTTTCAGCAGTTTTTCGTCCGTCTGCTTGTCTGCATCGTAAAACATACTGCCTCTGCCACAAAGTAGCCAATCTGCTGATATGTCTACGTATGTAGTCAGTATTCTGTCTATAAACTCCATCGAAGGCTCCTTTGTGCCGTTCAAATAGTTATTCGTAGCAGCAGGTTTTGCCCCGATAGCGTCAGCAAACCCTCTGTTAGTCAGCCTGTAATGGTCTCTTATCTCGTTGATTCTATCTCTTAATCCTTCCATACTGCTAGTGTTTATAAATGTATAAATACGTAAATTAACTATAAATATATGTCTATATCCTTGGATATTTGCCTACAAACATGTATCTTTGCATCCGTAAACGAGAATAAAACTCGTTCTAAACAGATTTATGGTGCAAATATACAAAAAATAATATGAATAAAGTCGTAAAAATAGAAAAAATATTGATTGATAAAGATAAAATTCCTAAAATCATGAAGATTTTTGGTTGTGGCAAGGCTACTGTCTACAATGCTCTAGCTTACCGGAGTAATAGCCAACAGGCTCAGGACATTCGTTCCTGTGCTCTGAATCGCTACGGAGCAGAACCTGTAAAGGTGCCACAACTCAGATAAAGTGTGTTAAGTGTGTAATATTTGGCTGTTGAACTTTTAGATTAGTTATTCAGACAATATGCGTTTGTAAAACTGGTTATGCGTGAGCATAGTTAAACGATTTAAGAAAGTTCTTTTTCTTATTTGCAAAACCTATCTTCAATAGATAGAGTTGGTTACTAGTTACAATTCACTCTTGTGCGTGAGCATAGGAGTGAAACATGGGAATCGAGCTAGCTCACTCGGAGTGAGCGGGGAAACCCGAGCAAAGGCGTTCAACTCGTCTCGAATCCCCCATATAGTTTTGGATATTGTTATTATAACTTTCTTGAAATTGTTAGGTGTGGAGCGGTATAGACCCAGTGGCAATATAAGTTGTTTGCGTTGAATTCATGCGCCACGAACCATAAGGAAATGTTGTGGTCGAGCATTCTACCAGCACCTTTCGTTTTATACCTTATTATATATAGCAGTTTCCGGAACAATCCCATTGTCCGTTTGCGGGCATAAGATCTTTGACATATTGGAAAAGTGTAAAGTCGAATAGTGTTAAGTCATTATAAGGGAATGCGCGATTATTATTTCAATAAGTCCGCGTCCCCGAGCATCAGTCTTTATGACTGATGGCTAAAGCGGTGAGCATGGCTCTTAAATTCATGGTAGCGCATGATGCCGTTATCCACCGATGGTGTAATTGGTTAGCACGCCCGAAACTGTTTTGTGTAAATCCTTAATACATTCTTATCAAATCGGGAAGTTGGGGCCGAATCCCTAAGGTGGACTATTATGTATTTTTTGTTGTGTATAATTTATCCGCTGCAGCGGCAGCACTTAGTTTTCATATAAGAATTTTTAAATTTATTTTCCTGCTCGTCCGTGAGGATAGGCAGGTTTTTCTTAAACTTCAAAATCAATGGCTTATGATAGATTTATCCGAACCTACTCTCCACAAGTACCGGAGAAAGGTTCTCGAAATATACAGAGAACTCGAAAGAAGCCCTTGTGCACCCTTGGGAATCTTCGAGTCAAAGCTGAGGAAAATAAATATCCTCAACTCGAAAATTAAAAATGTGTCCTCAGACATCGGAAAGCCCGAGGGCGAGTATTCAAACTTTACAAATGATAATTACGTGCAATATGGGTTTAAAAAGGAAAACTCCTCTCAAGAGGACACCTATAAAGAAGACTCCTTGGGATAAAGCCAAGAAGGACCAGGAAAAGAAGAAGGCGAAGGCTATTCCATCCAAGCAATCCTTGGTGAAGAAGCTCGATAGAATCTTTCAGCTATACATCAGACTTCGCGATGTAAACGATCAAGGAGCATTCAGATGTATTTCTTGTGGAAAATACAAACCATTCAGTCAGATGGACGCCGGACATTTCATAGGCAGAGCATCGATGTCATTAAGATATTGTGAGACTAATGTGTACGGACAATGCCGTTACTGCAATCGTATGCTGAATGGAAATCTACTAGATTATCGCAAAGCTTTAGTCAAGAAACTCGGAGAAGATAAAGTGGAATGGTTGGAAAATACTAAGCACTCCACCAAACAATACTCAATCTTCGAACTTCAGACTCTCATAGACTACTACACGAAGGAAGTAGAAAAACTTAAAATAGAAAAGCATTATGACGAATGGAAGTGAAATAATGAAACAAGAAACCATGACCTCGCTAGAGATAGCTGAGATTACAGGCAAGCGACACTCTGATGTACTTGAATCTATCAGAAACATGGAACCAGCTTGGGAGAAAATAGCCCAACGGAAATTTCCGCTCGGCTCTTACAAGGATGCCAACAATCAAGACAGACCTTGCTATATACTTAGCAAGACCGAATGTCTGTATGTTGCTACCAAGTTCAATGATGAGGCAAGGGCAAAGCTGATTCTTCGTTGGGAAGAGTTGGAAACCAAGGAAGTATCGGTAACTAAAGTTCCCACTACATTCGCTGAAGCTTTGAGACTCGCAGCAGACCAAGCAGAGAAACTTGAAGAACAGGAAAGACAACTTGCAGCAAGTTCGAAAGAAATTGTTGAGTTAAGTGGAACGATAGCCACCATGCAGCCGAAGGTTACCTATGTTGACAAGATTCTTGCAAGCAAGGAGACCGTCACGACAACTCAGATAGCACAAGACTACGGACAATCAGCCAAGTCTTTTAATATTCTACTCAGAAACTTTGGCATTCAGCATAAGGTAGGCGGTCAATGGATTCTCTATGCTAAGTATCTTCCAAGCGGTTATGTGCAGTCAGATACAATTTCTATCGAGCATAAAGATGGTTCGTCCGGTTCTGTGATGCACACAAAGTGGACTCAGAAAGGCAGACTATTCTTGTATGAAGAGTTGAAGAAACATAATGTTTTACCATTAATCGAGAAGTAAATCATAAACATATATATATAATGAGTAAATTCGGTACAAAAATCAATGTAGAATTGGTAACACATGGGTGTTTCCCAACAAAGGCGTATGAGACGGATGCCGCTTACGACCTTCATTGCAGCAAGGACACGGAAGTATCTCCAAACAAACGCTTTTACGTTCCGCTCGGGTTCAAGATACAACTTCCTTCAAATATGAAGATGCTGATTCAGCCACGTAGTGGCATGTCGGGCAAAGGAATGTTGTTAGATGTTTATTTCCCTTCTTGGCTCCTACATGGCGACTATCTAGGCAAGGTTAGAGCAAATCTTGACGTGATTCTCGGTTTGATTGATTGCGGCTATGGCGAAGAAGTTCATGCCATCGTCAAGTCGGGTAGATGGAGGTTAAAGCATCGCATCATGCGTATGCTCGGTTTCAAGTTTATCATCCCTTATTCCCTACGCATATGCCAAGGCGCCTTCACTTACGTTCCAGATACAAACTTGGAACTTGGCAAAGTAACCGGCACTCGTAGCGGTTTAGGATCAACAGATAAGACTTAGTTTGTTGTTTAATATTTCCCTGCCCATTTTCTCGGTTAACACCCGAGCATGGGTAGGTTTTAAAACAAAATCATGAAAAAGAATATCAGACAGAATTTCTTCAATCATATCAAGAAGGTACTTGATATAGTTGACAAGATGGGGGATGAGGCAAAGCATTTCCGTTGCATCGTCCTCATGGGTGACAGAACCATTCCGAAGGCATACGCATTCATGCACGCATCGCCCGAAGACCTCAAAAACCTTATCTTGAACGCCATGCGCAATAGCGACCAGTTCACCTACGCTACAGCAAGAGCATTCGAGGAATACGATAAGGAACTGAGAGAAAAAGAAGAAACTTTAAACAAAGATAAAAATGAAGAAAATCCTATTCAAGACGCTTAAACTGCAAAATTTCTGTGGCATCCGTGCCGGAGTCTTCGATTTTGGAGAAGACTTAACCGTTATCTCGGGAGACAACGGAAGAGGCAAGAGCACTATCGGCAACGCCATCATGTACACATTATTCGGTACTGACACCAACGGCATGCAGCTCGACATCAAAACCTTCGATGAGAATCACAACATCATCAAGGAGATAGAGCATTCATCCGAGTTGGTTATGTTGGTAGATGGTGATGAAATCTCGTTCAAGCGAGTTCTGACCGACAAGTGGAAAGGTGATAAATGCACCAACACCTTCAAGTACTATGTTGATGGAGAATTGACTACCGCCGGAGATTTCAGCAACGTAGTTAACGGAATCTTCCAAGAAGACCCATTTGCGTGGTGTATCTGTCCTAATCTGTTCCTTGGTATGACTTGGCAGAATCAGCGCGCATTCCTTCAGTCGTTGGCAGGTGACATTTCAGTCGAAGACATCACGAAGGGCGAAGAGAAGTATGATTATCTTGTTGAACTTCTCAAACAGAAAGACATTGATGCCATCCTTCACCACCTCAAGCACAAGCGCACGGAAGTTCAGAAGGAACTCGATGCGGTCCCTATCAGACTTGCCGAACTCGACAAGACCCTTCCACCAAAGCAGGATTGGGAGGCCATGGAGAAAGAAAAGGCTGAGCTGCAAGAAAAACTGATAGAGATTGACAACAAGGTTCAGCAGATTCGCACAGGTGGAGCAGACAGAGTTCGCCTTGACGGAATCCGCAAGAAGATTGAGTTTGCCGAAAAGCGCAAGCGAATGATGGAGCAGGGCGCAGACAAGGAGTCTACCGATAGCATGACCAAGCATCAAAGCGATGTTCTCAACGCCAACGCAGCCTTCAACAAGGCAGAATCTACGGTTGATAACCTCAAAGCCGTCATGAGCGGCTATCCTACCACCGAGGTTCAGATAAACGCTCAGATTGAAGAGTGCAAGAAGAAGGTTTGCGACTTAAACAAGCGTAGCGATGAGATTGCCAAGCGTACTTGGGAATGGGATGATAAGGAAGGTTTCTGTCCTCATTGCGGTCAGGCTCTCCCTCTCGGTGATGTTCAGCTCCTTAAACAGGAATCTCAGAACCGGTTCAATTCTCGCAAGGCAGAGGATATGAATGAACTCAACAATGAGTTTGCCAAACTCCAAAGCGCATACACCGAACTTAACAAAGAGTTGGATAAACTGAATGATGATCGTCAGACCACCACAAACCAGCTTGTCAGGGCTAACCAAGTCCTCAAAGAGGCAGAAAAGCATAAGGCAGATGTTGATGCAGAAGTTCCACGCACCTACGAGCAGATTCTTGCTGATAAGGAGGAATATCAGCAGGTAATGAAAGAGATTGGTGAGTTGCAGGCAGAACTCGACAAACCATCAGATAGCAACGAGGATAACGACAAGTTACTTCAAGCACTCTCTGATGAGCGAAAGCCGCTCGCTGACAGATACGATGAAGTCCTCGAACTCCTCGCCTCAAAAGCATCTTACGACAACACAATGACTCATATCGAAGCAGCACAGAAGGATAAAGCCATCTACCAGGAGCAGCTTGATGATATTGATGATAAACTCAACATTACAAACGAGTTCTATCAGTTGTCTTGCAAGGCTCTCGAAGATAAGGTCAATCAGCACTTCCGTTTCGTAAAATGGAGTCTTTTCCTCCCGAAACTCGATGGCGAGAAGAAACCTTATTGCGAATGCTATCACGATGGTGTACCTTACAGCCGCCTCAATGGTGCTGCAAAGGTGAATGCCGGAATCGACATCGCGCGCACTATCGGTCAGTTCTATGATGTATCGGTTCCTGTTGTGATTGACGAATGTGAAAGTGTTAACCATCCGCTCAGCACAGGCGGCCAGCAAATCCGCCTGGTAGTATCGAATGATGATAAACTGAAGGTTGAGTATTTCGCTCTGGCAACAATGGATTGAAACACATCATGCAAATCAAGACAAAGTTCGATATAGGTGATGCAGTCTATCTGCTCGATGGGTACAAAATCCGACATGCAAACATCGTGGGCGTATTCTTTCAGCAGATAGGCGAGGCACCTTGCTCTATTCAGTATAAGTTCGCAGTTTTCCCAACAAGGAAAGAAAGCGAAGTGTTTAAAACAAAAGAAGAATTAATCAAACATATAAGTAAATAAAAATCATGGCAGAAACTTTAAAATTAGAAATGTTGGTTGACAAAGACCTTATCAAGGGTACTCTAGCGTTAGGAGGAGGCATGAAGGACGGAACGGATTCGAGCCGGATAAAGGAGTGGTTAGATAACCACGATAGCGTAGAGGTTGATTCGAAAGAACTTTTTCCGGAAAGTGGTGAAACCAACCTTGCTTTGGGAACAATAGCTTTGGCAGGTATCGCTAAGGTATTAATCAATCATAAAGAAGAGGAGAAGTAATCATGGCAGAAACAGCAGTAGCAAAGGCACAGCCTTCTCAGAAGGCAGTAGCAGTAAGTAATTTCAAGGCAGTACTCGACAATAGTTACTACCAGGAGCAGTTGAAGAATGTAATGAAGGAGAATGCAGGAACTTTTGCTGCATCCCTCATGGAGTTAGTCACATCGGATGATAAGCTTCTAGCTTGTGATGGTCGTTTGTTGATGGCCGAGGCAATGAAGGCAGCGTCCCTTCATCTTCCACTCAACAAGCAGTTGGGATATGCTTATATCGTACCTTATGGCAATACTCCTACGATGATTGTTGGTTACAAGGGTCTTTATCAGCTGGCTATTCGCTCCGGTCTATACAAGAACATCAATGCTGATGTAGTCTATGAAGGAGAGTATCAAGGTTACGACAAGATTTCTGGTGAACTTCATCTTGATGGTGAGAAGACTTCCAACAGAATTGTCGGATATTTCGCTTTCTTAGAGCTTACCAATGGATTCCGCAAGATGATGTATATGTCTCTTGATGATATGTGCTCATACGCCAAGAAGTACTCTGCAACTCTTCGTAACTGTAAAATGACGAATCAGCAGTTGGCTGAAATGGCTCAGAAACAAGCCGAGTCAGGACCAGGTAATACTGTTGGATGGTATGGTAATTTCAATGATATGGCAACAAAGACGGTCCTTCGTCGCCTTCTTTCTAAATATGGCTACCTTTCTATAGAAATGCAGACCGCAATGACAGTCGATGATGTTCCTACCGCAGAAGCACAGCGTGATGAGGAGTTTGCCGAGGCAAAGAACGTTATAACGGTCAATGCTGACACCGGTGAAGTCGTGAATGCCAAAGAAGTACACGATGAGCAGCCACAACAGGCTCAAAAGTTTAGTTTGAGTTAAGTATGAAGTTGATAGTCGTAAATAGCAATAGTCAAGGCAATAGCTACGTACTGGAGTCTAGTAATGGTCAGCAGCTCTGTATAGAGGCAGGTCGTCCGTTACAGGAAGTAAAGAAAGTTGCAAACCTCAAAACATCAAAATGCGTGGGAGTGATTATCAGTCACTCCCACGGCGATCATGCAAAAAATGCCAAAGACTTTCTGAAAGCAGGAATCGATGCTTACTCTACCGAAGAGTTATCCGAGAAATGCAAGGGAGTAAAAGGCATGCTTAAAGAACAGACCTATCATCTTGGTGCTTTCAGCATAACCCCGATGAAGGTAGAACACGATGTTCCTTGTTTCTCTTTCCTCATTCATCATCCGGAAATGGGAACCATGATGTTCTTCACCGATTGCTACAATATGGAAAATGTAGTTCAAGGGTGCCGGTACTTCTTGGCAGAATGCAACTATGATGATTCTCTCCTAGAGAAAGCCGTAAACGAAGGCAAGACGATAGTCAGCCAAGCCGACCGCATCCGTCTTTCCCACATGAGTCTGGCTCACTCTATCGAGTATCTCAACGAATGCAAGGCAGCCAATACCGCCAAGCGCATCGTCCTCATTCATGGTTCAGCACGCCATCTTAACCCTGATGTTGCCGTAAACAAATTCCAGCAGGTCCTCGGTGTACCAACCGACTATGCCTGCAAGGGTTTAGTAATCAATCTAATGTAATTATAATAATATGAGTGTATACAATCCTAATGATCCTCGTGACTATCTCAGAATCGTGAAGGAAGTCCAGAAGGCTAAAGAATGTGGGTATAAAATCGAACTAAAGAAGTTTCACCCCATTCAGACCGACAGGCAGTCAAGCTATCTTCACTTCATGATTAGCTATCTCGCCCTAAAGCTAGGGCAGACCTTCTATGAAACGCTTCGTGATATTCAGCGCAACGTTTGCAGCTACATCTTCTATACCGAGGAGGTAGACAAGACAGGCAACCGCAAATACAAGCCTCTCACTTCCCTCAACACAGCAGAGGCTAGCAGCGTTATCCGAAACGTGATAGATTACGCAAATGTCCGCAGTATCATGATTCCAGAACCCGATGATCAGGTAGGTTTGCAGTATTGCAAGCGAGAACTCGAGAACTCGGGTGCCGGTTGGGTATAAATCATCAAAATCATATAGCTTATGAAAACGTTAAAGGAAATCCATTCAGAGGCAAATAAATATTCGGAAAGCGAACCCCTGCAGGATGCTTTTGTAGCCGGTGCAAGATGGGCACTTACGGGTAAGTATTACAAGCCTTCTGAGTTGTTCGAAAACAAAGAGATTTTGGACCCGATTTTCGAGGGAGAGAATGATTCCTTTGAAGATTGGTGGAAAATGTACAATAAGAAGCGTGGTAAAAAGAAAGCAAGGCAGAAATGGAATAGGCTCACCGAAAAGCAACAGACAGCTTGTTTGATGGCTACACCCCTTTACGTAGCATCCACGCCCGACCCTGTATACAGAAAAGACCCACTCACTTATCTTAATGGCGAGTGCTGGAATGACGAAATCATCCAAAAGCAAGATTATGAGCAACAACGAAATATCCAACGTTCAGAGCGCGCTGCCCGACTCATCGCGAGTGCCTATCATCAAGGATAAGGCAAACTATCAGCGTCCTGCAACTTTAACTGAGGCGATAAAAAAGAATAAGGAAACCATGTTGGATATTAAGAAACGTGGTGGACTCAGAGACCTCGTAGGATGGGTAACAGGACGGCTGATAGACCTTCTCTATTATCTGGGCGCTTATGATAATGCAACAGATTATCAGATTCAGTTGCTCGCTCAGCGTATCTGTACAAAGTATTTCTACATAACTCCTGCAGAACTTGATTACTTCTTCGTAGCCTTCACCAATGGTGAATACAACAAGCTCATCAACAACGGAAAGACAATCAATCCACAGGATATAATGAAATCCTTGATAGCTTACGAGGCAGACTTGCTGAAGGAGCGTGGAAGGGTAGAGGACGAGCGTAGAAAAGAAGAAGAGCGACAGAAAGCGATAGAGGATGCAAAGAAACCTCATGGCATAGAGGCATGGAGAAATTATTGCAAGTCGAAGGGCTTAGACCCCGATACGCATACATTGCCATCCGTCTACCTACATGATGTCAATAAGGAACTGAACATTCAAAATCCTGGAAGAATGGACGAATTAAGATAAACAATTAAACAAAATGAAGTTATGAATACAATTCAAATAGATGTTATCATCGTGCTAGCTATCCTGTTGTTGGCAGCTATATCAATCATCATAGCAGACCGCATCAAATACCGCAAGTACTATTCTAGTAAAGGTAAGATGGTAGTACTACGCATTAATAATTCCGAAGTAAGAGGTCGCCTCAACTCAGAGGGCTTAACTCTCTGCCAGTGTGCTTACTATAACACGCACAAGTATCTCTACACCATCGAAGGTGATCATATCTGTGGTTTTACCGAAGAATGCACTCATCTGATAGAAGATGCCATCAAAAACAACCAAGAGGTAATTGATTGCGATATTGATGTAAGCAAGTTCGTGAGCGAGGTCAAGAAGTTACAAAAGGAGTATGAAACTAAAGAGGAGGAGTAAGTATGATTAGAGACGATGCAAAGATAATTGTAACACCAACTGGTGTATCACTTAAAGAAGCCTTGACAGAAGAAGAAGTAGTTAAGGCACTCAATGAAGAAGCTTCCATCTATAAGAATTATGAAATCCCAGAAGTAAAGCTTGGTGGCAATCCTCCTAGTGGCAAGGAAAGCCGTAGAACTAGGAGAATGTTAGAACTTAGAAAAAGAAAGGGTAGAATCTAATGAAAACTTTTGTATTTGATATAATGCTCAACGGAAGATTCATCTGCACATTAAAGTATAAATATTGTGCGCTCTTCCCGATTGACTTTGAAGATTTAACAAAGTTCGTCCTCAAAAAGAGACCTACTTTGATAAGGTAAGGATTTTAGAATTGTGTTTTAAGAAGTAAAGCGTATGGAACAGAAGTTTATTATTGGTGATATTGTTGAGTATAACAATAAAATCATGGTTATTAAAGAGCCAAGAGACGGAAGTCACTTTGACTTGTCTTGCCATAAAGAAGGATTGGTGTATTGTCTTGTTGATAGGGAATTAAATAATGAAGATAAGATTGGCTAAAAAGATAATGAAGAAAGTCTATAAAACCAGATATTGGGCTTATAGATTTGGTTATTATCATGGTAAGAAAGATTCCGGTAAAATAGCAGGAGATCATCGCCTTATAAAGGCAATTAAACTAACAAAAAGTAGTATATGAAACAAAGAATATTAGATATGTGTTGCGGATCTCGTATGTTCTATTTCGATAAGCAAGACCCACAGGTACTTTTTACCGACATAAGAGAATATCACGACACATTATGTGATGGACGCAAATTAGACGTGCAACCCGATATGATAGCCGATTGCACTAATTTGCCATTCGAAGATGAAACATTTAATATGGTAGTTTTCGACCCTCCTCATCTGCTAAAAGTAGGACAGAACTCTTGGCTATGCAAGAAATATGGTAAGCTGCCCGAAAATTGGCAAGCATTCATCAACGATTCTATCCATGAGGGCATGAGAGTACTGAAAACAAACGGAACTCTCATTTTCAAGTGGAACGAGCAGCAGATAAAGGTTAGTGATGTGCTAAAGGCTATTACCGATTACAAACCGATATTCGGGCACCGTACCACCATCAAGAATCAAACTATTTGGATGGCATTCATGAAATAAGTAACCCACAATCCCCACCCAGCTATCACAGCCGAGTGGGGATTTCTTTTTGCTATGAAACAATCTACTTAAAACCTAATTAATACAACTAACTAAAAATAAAAAAGTAAAATCTATACCAATCTATCAATATATTCATCTAAATCCTTTTCGTACCAAACTAGCTCGGTCCATCCTTTCCGCTTTTTACCCTTTGGCAGCCTGCCTTCTTTCACAAGCCGGTCAAAGGTAGCCCTCGAAACATGAACATAGCCGCATGCCTCAGCCTTGCTGATAGGTTCGTCCTTGTTGGCGATTTCGTGTAAGAACTTCAACATCATTTTGTTTTGAAGACCACTCGTCAAGCATCTTCCGCTCTGAATCCGCTCATGAAATTCCATCAGGAGCGAATCAATCATCTGCAGTTCTTCGCTAATCTTCGCCATAAGCTAGCACTTTTTGTTTCTGTACCAGAGAGTAAACCCAATCGCGCAAGCCGACAGTATGAACAGAAAGGCAATATAGCATCTGCCCAGCGACATCAGCCTTTGCTCATTCTTCGTCAGTTGTCGCTCTATAGGATAAGGCACGGCGACAGAATCCCTCTTGATGATTGTGTCCGTCTTCACCTTATATATATTATGATACCGGTCCCGATAAACCACCTTGTTATGGAAAACCGTATCACCTTTCTGAAAAACATACACAGAATCCTTCATATAGATACTATCCAACTTAGCAAAAGTGTCTGTTCTGCATACGTATTCAGTTCTAACAGAAGGAACCTTGATATACTCCTTCGTCTTGCATCCTGTAAACATCAATAGGATAGCCCCAATCACAAGCCCGATGCAAGCCAATTTCCATATCCTTACGTCATACCATTTCATAAGCTATATCTCTTTGTATTCAACTTTAGCGTCAAAGCAAGGGCACTCCTTGATTCTCTCCCAAGGATCCACCACGCCATTATGATTCTTGTCGGGCGAAATATCTCTGTGCCCTAAGATTTCAGCATCCGGATATTTCTTCTTTAGCTGAGTGAGCAGCGTAATAAGCGATTTCTTCTGCTCCTCAGTTCTGTTGTCTACCGCCTTTCCCTTCTTGTTGATGCCGCCAACATAAGCCACATTGATAGCCGTAGCATTATATCCCTTCACACCGTTGCTAACCATTTCTACCGGAAGCATCTGGTGAATCCCACCATCAGCAGTAATCACGTAATGGTAGCCTGGGTTGTTCCAGCCTTTGCGCTTAAACTCATCCCAAAGCTCCTTCACGCCCCATTTCTGAGAAGATGCAGTACAATGAACAAAAATTCTCTTAATCAGTCTCATTTCTTCTCCTCCTTTCCCTGTTCCTTCATAATCTCAGCAAAAGCTCTAGCCAAGTCTTCTTTGTTCTCCAGAAAAATGCTTACCGTCTTCTCCTGCTTCCGTATCTCAGCCTTCTGCCAGCTCTTCTCCCTTACGCTTACAAATTCACAGAACACGCAATATCCTGCCCATATCATAGAGAAGACAGGGAAGGGGAGAACCGTGCAGGCTATCAGGTCTATGCAGACAGTCACCATGAAAGGAGAGAAGTATTTCCTTGCCTTGTCGCAAGTCTTCTTGAATCCTGTACTTGTCGTAGCCAGTCCGTTCTCTTTCGCTTTTTTGATGCCAAAGAACAGGTCCACGCCCATAGAAATGATAAGAGCACCCATGCAGATGGCAATAACCAATGCCGATCTGTACAGGTGCTCTTGTAAAAATGTATGTACTATCTCTGCCATATATCATTATTTATGATTAATGGCTACAAAGATAAAAGGCTTTTTAATAGCTTTTGCCGTGTTCCAACTTAGCTGTTCATGTACCACCAGATTTTATCTGTCGGGTGGTTTGTCGATTCGTCACAGAGGAAACTGATAGACAGTTCCGAAATCCTTTTTCTTGTGGTATCTTTGTTCTTCGACCATTTGCCCACCACGTCTATATGGTCAGCATACATCTTATTCATCGTTACCGCAAAATCCCAGAAGTTGTAGTCCGGTATATTCCAAGATAACCTTTCATAGTCCTCCTTCAACTCATCAAACCCGAAGTAAGGAGCATACTTCTTGTGAACATCATTATCGAAATAATAGATGTTGGCGATGCAGGCTCTGCCCAGTTGCTCGTCAAAGTGATGCTTCCTTTCCATCCAGTAAAGAAGATTCCTCTGCACAATCCTCTCTTCTTCCTCAGTAAACCCACACTCATCGTTTCTTAGCATCCCAAAGGCAGATTCTGCTATTCGATAGAGCGATTTTGATAAATCCATAAGCGTAAAGCATTAAAGTGAATATGATAAACACATGGTGCATCTCCAACTGCTCGGGAGTGATGAGCCAGTGCCGATAGTATAGTCTGATAGCGTTGATACCGAAAAAATAGAAGAACGGAATGCGGAATATCCAGCAGTATCTGAAGAAGAAACTTACCGGTATCATGGTCAGTGGCATATAAATGTATGCCAGTACATAAATCCAGATGATGCAGTTCCCGTTCAAATCGGTATCTATAACTGTTGGTCTAGGGATAATGCCCATAGTCCCATACGCCATACCAGTGACCTAACATCAATGGTATGGGTGCCCACTTTGCTAGAAGTTCATAGAACCTCCAAATCTTCCTACTCAATAAGCCTTCCATAACTAAGGCTTTCTCCTCTTCCGAGAGAGGTGTTTCCTGCTTTGTTCTCATTTTGTTATGATTTTATGGTTTAGTTTTACTTTTTGCTAACTTTTTCTGAGATTTGCATCTCATTTTGTTGCAAAATTAAGCTTTTTCTTTCGTAACGCCATGAAAACCAGTCTAATATTAAACTTATTTAAATCTTTATGCTCTTATTTGGTCATATTCTAAATAATATGTATATTTGCAGCATCTTAATGCAGCATTTATATGGCAAGAGCAAATTACGAATTGATTGACAGACAGAGGGATGATCTGATGAAGGCGTATCGGGAGATAGCTCCTAATTGCCATTCCCAACAGGAGGCTTGGGAAAAGGTGGTCCATTCTCCTGCTCCGAGATACTATGTTTCTCCCAAAAGAGCTTGGGATATACTTCGCAGAATGGCAGTCGGCGACTTCTCTAAGGTGGATAGCATGAAGCCGATTCGGCAGAAGCTATACTATACCCTCTTCAATAGGATGAACGAAATGACGCAGCGAAAGGAGTTCGTGGGCAAATCTTTATGGTTTATCTGCCAGTTCCTTGTTTCTGAGCCTGCCCCCGAGTTCTTTATCCAGCCAAGTAATCTCAAATTCATTTTCGCTTACTATAAGAAGTATGGAAAAAATTACAGAGAAATGGACCTTCGTAAGAAGAAACTTTCGAACAAAGCTGGTGCTTAGCATCATCTGCCTCGTTCTTTGTACTTGGCACGTCGGTTTCTATCCCGGTTGCCCATGGCAGAATCATATCCTGTATAGCTTCTTCCATGTCAACGGCTTTCATCTTGCCGTAAACTTTCTGGTGCTTTGGCAGATAAGGAACGATATGAAACCAGTCACTTCTCTGGCTGTTGCCTCTGTCGCTAGTCTGCTGCCCATGTATGTTAGTCAGCCTACAATGGGGCTTTCCGGTTTCCTATTCTCTTCCTTTGGTTTGATGTGGGGTAAGACAGGACGATGGAAAGAGGCATTAAAGAAAGCGATGCCGTTCATTATTTGCACCATGGCCGTGCCGAATGTTAACGGACTTCTGCATTTTTGGTGCTTTATCCTAGGCTACATCGTAGCGTATTGCATAAATAATATCAAAATCAGATAACACACATATAAATAGGTTCATGTTTTTAAAAATGTTTTTCATAACTAATTTTAAAGGCGACCACTCGTGATGAGCAGTCGCCTTTTTCATGTTATCATAAATTAGCGCGTATGAAAGAATTATCTCATTTTGTCTTCTCGTCTGCTTTGTACCTCTACTATACTTCCAGCAAAGGTATCAGCAGCCTTGAAGTTCTGCAGCGTATACTTGAAAGTAAAATATCTCCAAGGCTTGCCGCCGACGCTTGGCAGCTTGCACCAGTGCTTGCAGTCGTTACTTCCGTATATCACCAGTCCAATCGTACCTTCGTCCGAATCAAACAGATGCTTCACCGCTCTCAGCGATTTCAACGTCATGCTGCCACCCAGCTTCAAAGGTCTGGTAGTAAATGAACCGCTATAGCTTTCCGTGTCTTCGTTGATGTCTGGCTTTCCTGTCAACGTAAAGATAGACATGGCAATATCCTGCACAACGTTGTCCGGATAGTCGTTTGCTATTTTATCAATAGGCGCATCTGCTACAGACATACCGAATGTACCATCTACCATATTATATATATAGTATATCTTTTCATTCTCATCAAAGTCCTGCTCTCCCGATTCATTCTTAAACCACCCTTTACTCTTTTTGTATATTCTCAGCAGCGAATCTCTATAGTCATAAGCTATAATACAATTCTTCAAGAAATCTAAGAAACTTTCTGTCTGTAGCTTCTTGAAGTTCTTTGGAATCTTTCCGCTCATTGACGTGCTTACGCATTTTGCGGTACCACCAGATATAGCCATAAGTCCTTTGTCAGATGTAAAGTATACAAGCCTGTCTGTTGGCGTAATACTATCCGGATTGTTACATACTTCTCTTGAAATAGGATGAACGCTTCCATAAAGACCTTCTGATGTTACGCTCATTGCGTATATTCCTTCGTCAGTAAACACTAACAGAGGATATTGACCGAACTGTCCCTGACTCACTGCTTCCGTGTTGGCAACTATTCCTATTATCTTTCCTGTACCTATTGTATTATCGCCCGATGCCTCGAAAACAAATGGATTGTTTACGACAGAAGTAAATATCTGTGAGTTTAAAACCTCAGGAATATTCAGGTTTTTTATCTTTTCCAGAAGTTCTTCTTCCGTTATAGTTTCAAAAGTTGCATCGCCATCTTTTGAAGGAAGGTTGGTAAAAGAATAAGCTCCGTTCAGAAAAGGGTGTTCTGTTAGAGGTATACTCAGATACTTGCCAGAGCCGTACAATATGATTTCTTTTGCATTAGGATCCGGATAATAAAACCAGCCACGCAAGAAAGAGTCACTTATGGCTATTGCGCTCATAGTCCAAGTATCAACCAAATTTGATACAATATGCGTATACATTATATAATTATTATCGCTTGCTAAACCTTCTCTTCCGACGAGCTTTTTGAACCCGGCAAAAGGGTAGCGCTCTACACCATAAAGGTGTAGGCGGTTATTGTAAGTATAAATCTTTTTTGAGGTAAGCTTTGCCCAGCTATAGTAATCGTCTACTTTCAGTTGGCTTTGTGTAGACAGATTGCTTACTACTCCGTCTGCAATGAATGTAGGCTGCCCGTAATGTGTTCCGTTCACAGAGTAAAACCAGTCTCCTGCTTCTCCCAACCCCTTCGTATTGATTCCGACAGAGAATAATTTATAGAATTGCGTCTTACCTTTCAGCTCTTCTATTATATCTTGGTCCGTTTTGTACGTAGGCTGTATCTCGCTATGAGGAATAATTTTCGAAGGGCGGTCATAATTAAATACATCTTCTTTGTATGATGAAAATCCATAGTTGGCAAACGGCTTTCTATGGGTGTCGTTAGGAGTTAAAAAACGCCAGCCTTCACTGATTTCGAACGGAATAACCTGTTCTGTAGCAAAAACGACAATCTCCTTGATGATGTCTTTCCAATCTTCGCTTATCGAACCGAATTTAAATTTAAGCTCACTATATTCAATAAAGTAGAAAATATCGCCTGTACCAGTCATTTGATTTAAATCGGTATAGTATTTGTTTTCAAATGTAGCTCCACTAAATCGGCAATTTCTGTTTACAGTAGGATAGCAGATGATAGGGGCTGTTATTTTCGTATAACTTCCATCATATAGCTTGAATGCACACCTGATAAAAAAAGGAAATGCAAACATATTCTTGCTTTTTACCCAATTAATCGCCTGCATCACATGACCCTGTACGGTTTCCTGGAATTCATTGTAATATTTTGCACCATCAGTTCCATCTGGCTTAATCCAAAAATAATGGAATTGACCTGTTTGGAACGTGCCACTAGGTTCTGTTCCTCCTTGTTTTATAAATGCTCCGTTCGCATCATAATACATCGTCTGGTTTGCCGTATGGTCAACGCAGTTGTCTACATTCATGAGTGTTCTGTCGTACTCATCTGGTCGAAACGAACCTGAATAACTCGGTTTCTCGAAAGTAAACTGATAGGTTAGTTCAGGAAAATCTTTCAGAAACTTGTAGGTCTTAGACTTGTATACAAAATAGTACAACCCGCCACTTGTAGTAACAACCACCGTATTACCTACGCTATTTACATCATAGATTTCAACATCTATTTCAAATGCTTGCCATGGCCCAGACTCGATAGTTCCATCCTCTTTACTTTTAGCAAAGATAATTTCATCCTTTTCACCTTCATAGTATTTGCTTTTTTCGTTGAACATGACGTATATTCTGTAATCAGCGCCCTTGTGAATATATAATATAGGTCTGCCGTTTGTTACATATTTGGGCTTCTGTACCGGCTTCATTTCTCCATCCTTAAAGATAAATCCGTCACTCTCCAGCAGTTCAGAATCATCTGAAAGCAAGTCGCTAGGCACATTCGTCATGCCCTTGCTAAAACTCAAAGTTTGTCTTTCTAAGTTTCTTTCCATAATAATTCAACATTTAATATTGACTTAAATTTTCGCCGCCGTATGAACACCATCGCCACCACGGCTTCTTCTTTCCGCTTTCTTCCAGCTAGGCTTCTCCATGTCCGTAAGACTCACAAAGAGACCGATGCCGGTACTCATTACCACATCATCATGGTTTCCGTTACCAACGATGTTACCCAAGCTGCCATCATCATGTCGCTCATAGATGCGCAACTCATGATACATTTCCTTGTCTGGCTCCTCATACAGATTATCATCAATAAACTCTTCCAAGTTATCAATCACCTGCTGCTTCGTCAGCTTGTTGGTTTGGAAACCATACTTCGCCAGTACGTTGTCTTCCACATTCTCCGAACTGCTCGTTCTCTGATACAGATTATCGTAGTAGTCGGCAATCTCTTGCAGAATAGTCAGAAAGTGATCACCCTCTGTGTTGTTGTTCTTCTCCCGGTCGGCAGTGTTACTCTCTATCACCAGCAGCGCATCATCATAATAGTGGGCTAGGGCAGCAGCCATCCATGCCAGCTTATCATGCCTTACATGTCCTCTGTATCTCGCTACCACCTTTGGCTTGCCCTTCACGGTAGGAATCATACCGAATCGGTCTATCACGGTCATAACGGTATAGTCCGATGTCGTACTCTTGCCGCCAATATCCACGCTCACCAAATATCTGTTTTCCACTTGCAGACAGTTTGGCACAGCCCAAATCTTTAAGTCTCCCTCGCCATCGTCTCTCAGCTTCACCTTCGAGTTCGGAATGGTGTTATCATCCTTCACGCTGATGTTCACCACGATGTCGGCAGTAAACTTAGGGTCTTGCTTATACATAGCCTGCATGTCGTCTATAGAATAAGGATTGAATACCAGTCTACCAGAGTTTCTGAACGCATCTTCCTCATCAATAGGAGCCTCGGTAGCACATGCCGCATGGGTGGTAAACTTGTTTCTATAGTTTCTGTACCATTCTATTGCCTCAAAGCAAGCACCCTTTTGCCACATTCGCCAGAAGAACTTGCCTGTCTCACGATAGCCCTTCGGACAGGTGCTTCGATCTCTGTTCTGCAAAAGCCACTTGGCAAATGCTCTTCTGTTCTCTACAGGAGTCATATCCTTCTCGATGAAGAAACAAGGAATAAAGAGGAACGAATAAGCATCATTATTCTTTGGGTCCATGGCCAACTGGCACTTGTCGTAGAAGAAACCAGAGTTACCTCTACCGGTACTCTCGAATATCTCCACGTTGTCTTCCAATGGGTCGATACCACCGGATATAGAAGAGATTACACCCTCAGGATCATGCTCTGGTGTCTTCTTCCAATAGGCTACCTCCGAATAGTGGGCGCAGTGGAAGTTACTACCACGCACCGAATCGAAGTTCTCGAAGGATGCTACCGTCAGCGTACTTCGTCTGATAGCCTTCACACCATCCGTTACCTGGAAATCGTCAGGAGAATTTTCGTATGGCGAGAACTGGAGTTTTGCGCCCTGATGCCCCACGGTCCACCCCGGCTGCCGCTCCAAAGCTTTTCGGTACATCGCCTTAATCTTCTTGGCGGTATTCTTCTGTTGGGCAAGCACAATAGCATTCCAACCATCGCGCCTATAGTCCTGAATCCATTTGATGTAAAGCTGTGATAGGGTAGAGCCGCCCCACTGACGTGCCTTCAGAATAACCACGAACACCGGTTTGTGGGCATTCCGCAGGTCTTCCATAATCTTCAGTAGCTTTCTCTGAGGATAGTTCAGCTTGAAAGGAATCATCTTACCGGTCTTCTTATCCTCAATCTTATCGGTCACGTATAGGGCAAACTCGGGGTCTTCCATGAACCTCACTCTACAGATGGCAAAGGTAAGCATCTGGAAATGCTGGGCATCATCCTTCTGGTGCAGCACATAGTTGATGTAGTCTTTCAGACTGCCCATTTTTCTCAGACCTCTGAACAGAACAGATTTGGCAGTCTTCTTCGGAACCCACATCTTAGGAATGAAGAAATCAGATAGTTCAATCAGCACACGATGTTCATAGTTATAGCAACCTTCGCCTGTCATAGGGTCGTAGGTGCCATAAATCTCATCGTATCGCTCCTGATTTTCCGCTACGAGATTATCTATTTCCTGTTCAGTTACTAGAGCCATCCGTCAAATCGTTTAGTTCCTCAAAATCTGCATCCTGTATCTCGGGTGCTTTGCTTATATCCAGTACGTCAGCCTCGTCTTCGTCCTCTACTGTTGTCATACCGAGTGCCATGAGCTGCTTGAAGTCTGCATCTATTCCGTGGGTAACGCTTACTTCTGTCTGCTTTGGTATCATGTGCTTGGTAAGGTCTTTGTAGATGGTGACGTATGTCTTAGGATCATACTCTGCCAGTTGGTTCATACAATCCTCAAACTGCTCTTGGCTCCTTGCCAGCCAGTCACGTATATATTCCTTTTGGGCACTCTTTCTTGCAGGGATAAGTTTCTTTACCTTCTCCTTCTTCTCTTTCTGTATCTCCCTTACAGACTTAAATCCATCCATTTCAAAATCTTCCATACGCTCGCTTTTTATTATCCGAAGGGTTTCAACGTGTGAATCATACTGCCCGGCTTGGTAGAGTTGGCGCAGTCTATGATGTCTATCTCCAGTTCGTCCAGTTGGTTCATCTGGTCTATCGTCAGAGGGTCCTTGCTTGTCAATGTGCGCATAAAGTATTCGTATAGCGCACCGGTCACGATATAGTCGTGTATCAGCTTGACGAGTGCATCATATTTGGTATCATCCCAGTAGTCGGGAAATTTCAGCCATATCTCCTTCTCATCCCATTCTTTCAGGGCATTATCTCTTACCCTTCCTTCTGGTTTCATTACATAGGCAGACAGATTCGCTTCCACCTTATTAATATACTTGTCAAACCATCGGTAGAAAAGTGGACGTTCCTGATCGTTCTCGCTTGTCGGAATGTCTTCGCCTTGCGCATCCTTCATGTTCCGTCTTGCTCGTCCTACCATGTTGGTGTTTGCATCAATATCATACCAGAGTTGTGTGGCATAGATAAAGATGTGCTTATCCGTGTAGCCGTGCCCTGCTCTTCGTGGCTTCGGCAAGAAAGGATTTGGCTCGGGCTTCCATCCTCTCTCTCGGATAAAATGTGTTGGGTGTAATTTGTTAAACTCCATCTTATACCTCCTTTGCTACGGTTGCTTCTACTTCCACTTCCAGTTTGTCGCTGTGTCTGGAGAACAGAGTGATGATTGCCACACCTGTATTGATAGGCTTCAGCCAGAAAGCATGTGGCTCCTGACTTCTGTGTACTTCCAGTATGCTAGGGTCGCTGCTTCTTGCCTCAATATCATCAATGGTTCCTTCGTCAATAGAGTAGGATAGGGTAACTTCCATATCGTCAATACGTATGGTTACTGCTCCGTCCTCTTCGCTTCCGTCCACCTTGGCGGTCAGATGTTGTGTGTAAGGAACAGTAGGAACTGCCGGACCACTCAGAACGAAACATCTTCTAATGCTCTGCTCATCAATGGCGAGTGATGCTTGGTAAATCTCAGCCTGTTTCAGATTCGTGGTTCTCGTCCACCATTGGAAGGTCATGTAGTCTTCCACATACTTTGCCACCAGTCTGGCAAGTGTATCGGTCAGCGTTCCGTTGCATCTTCGTGAAGCGTTGATGATAAACTCTACCACATCATCCGTCTTGTTGTCGTAATAGATGATGTTGTCTCCTATGGTCTGTGCGTTCGGCACAAGATACTCGGCAAGAATCGTCTTCACAATCTCCAGCGAAGTATCGAAGTCATGCGTCAGCACTCTTTCGTGTACTTGGTCGTCGCCAGCAGCCTCGTTAAAGCCTACTTTTGCAGCATTGTTGTCTGCCGCAGTATCTATCTTTGCTTTCAGGTAGGTTGTTGCCTTTACCGCTTCAATCACTACCGATTTGATGATTTGAAATTTTATGATCATATCTTTTCCTTTTTAGTCAATGATTACTTCTCCTGTCATATCTGCCAGACTCATGTTGCTGCTTGCCGGTGGAGTCTTATGATAAATCAGCTTAATGGCAGCTGCTATATGATTAGCCATGTCCTCCGCATACTTCTTGGCTAGGTCTGGTTCTGTCATTCCCAACACTGCATTCGATACATAGGCTATCACATACCCGATGAAGTTGCCTTCAAATGGAACGGTAATGCCGTTTTCTCCGTCTGCCCATCTGCTGTTCTCAAACTTAATCACCATCGCGTCTCCGTTCTTGTAATAGGTTACTTGTGGTGCCAGCTCTGCTACAAATGTTTCTGCCGCAGCGTTGATATACTGCTTCATGATACCTTTCTCTTCCGAAGATAGAGTGGTCTTGGCAAACATCGTATCGCCGTTCTTGTCTTTCAGACGTTTTCCGATGAGAGCGAAGTGTTTGTTCACCTCACTCATCACCTTCTCCATTTCTGTCGTTATCTGTACTTCCATACCTTATGCTGCTCTGTTATATCCTAATGCACTCTGTGCCTGTGCTACTGCATTCTGGTCTGCACCCTGCACAATTCCGTTTTCTACCTGACCGCCGCCTTGCTGCTGAGCCATTGCCTGTTGCTGCTGATACATCTGTTCAAGCTGAGCCTGCTGCTCCTGTACGCTGGCAAGCAACTTGTCTGCAAATGGTGCGTTGAGGTTCTGCAGATACTGAATGATGTTGATACCGCCCATTTCAAGAAGCTTGTCAAGCGTATCGTTTTGCATCGTGTTGAAGGCTGCTGTAGCTGCTGCATTCTTGATACTGATCTTGAAGTGAATATCTCTTGCCGAAAGTCGGTCGTACTTGTAAACCGTATTGAAGTTCCGGTCGTAAACCCTTCTTCCGTCTTCGTAGTACTGCTGTATAGTCATGCACTTCTTGGTTGCCAGCTTCTCCGTAAACACGTCCATGTCGGCAAGAATGGTATACAGAGACGTGGTTGCATTCTGGCTTTCCTGTGCATATCTGGCTGCCGAAGTTCCTGCCGATGGAGTCTTACCCTGCAGGGCACCGCTCACGTTGGTAACCTCTCGAATCAGGTTCAGCTCTATCTGCAAGAGTTCATTCGTTCCGATGTTCACGGCATTCGATGTAATAATCTCTGGCTTCGCATTCGGTGTTTTCACCGATGGCTTGTAGAATATCCATCCTTCATACTCTACCGCCTCTTCCATAAACTGCTCTGGTGTTCTGCCGTTAAGCACATTTGTCGGAATCATCTTGAATCCCTTGAAACTGCTTCTGATGGCCATGTCGTTCATCACAATCAGTCGGTTGATGTATCGCTGCTGGTCTATGATGTTGGCAAGGAACGGATGAATCTCTCCGTTGATATACGGATAGAGTTTCATCGTGAAAGGGTGGCTCTTATAATCGTATGGTGTTTCGCCCTGGCAGAGGATAGTTCCGTCTGGCGCCATGTAGGTATAATACCAGTACTTATCTGCAATCTCTTCGCTAGTGATGTACGCTCTGTCTTCTTCCGCTATACCCATTTCGTCATACTGCTGCTTGCGCTTCATATTATCGTTGCGCAGCTTCTGTATCATCGCAGTATCATCCAAATCTATGCGGAAGTAAGCACCGGTTCCTGTAGTTGCAATCGGGTCAAAGCATTGCAGTCTTGGTTTGGTTTCCGTGGTCCACACCTCAATCACTCTAGAGTAATGTCTTCCCTTGTTGCTATGGTCGAAACAGAGATTCTCCAACGCCTTCTCTTCGTTAAACTCATAGCCGTAGTTATTATCATCCAATGGATAAATATCAAAGATGGCGTTCAGATCATCTTCTGTAAGCCCATATTCCTTTTTGGCAAACTTCTGATACAAGTCTTCTCGGCTCACGTCATGCAGCACACCGATAAGACTTATGTCATTGTGCCGTGGATCGCTGCCGCATTCAAAAAACATGTGGTCGGGTTCCATCGCGTCTGTCCATGAGTCGGGCATTTCAAGTTCCTTCGCCTCCCAACTCTCTCTGACAAACATCTGACCGCCCATCAGGTAGTCTTTAATAGCGTGGTTCAGCACATCTTGCATGTACGTTGTCTGCCAATTGCATTGCATCGTGGCACTCATCATGTCGCTCAGTTGTCGGGAGTCGCTGTCTCTTGCAAAGCAGACCGGTTCCGTGCCTTGCTTGGCATAAAGACCGGCAATAGATTCCAGTATGCTCACCATGATGTTGTTGCTCATAGGTGTCTGATTGCGCTTCTCCATATAGGTGCGCTCCGTCATTTCCTCCCAGTAGCCATGATGGTATACTCTGATGGTGTCGCTCCATTGGTCGCCCATGCAGTAGCGCATCGTTCTCGCCCTCGTTTCTCGCACACCGCTAAGGTTATTCCAAGCATTTCTGCATCGGCTGAGTAACTCCTCGTCCTTGCCGTGTTCTTGTCTTCGCTTGCGAGCCTTAACCGAGTCATACTTATGTTGAGGCATCACTTTGCTAAGTGTCAGTATTCTTGCCTTTACCATTTTCTTATACATTATTAATTATAGGCGCAAAAATAGGCAAAAACATGGCTTTCTTTGCCGTGTTCCAACCAACCACCAAGCGCAAGGTTGGAGCACGGCAAAACTTCTTCAATTTATTTGCATTTTTGCCGAAAAGTCTCAAACAGTATAAAGATATGACAAAAGAAGAATTAGCACAGATGAATGAGGAAGGTGGCGCACAACAGGCTCCACCTGCTGAGGCTGCTACAGATGAAGTTACTGTAGAGGACCGCCCTAATCGCAAGGCTTTCTCTGACCGGTTCAAGAAACGCCATGCTGACATCGACTTCGAAGACAAGGAAGCTCGTTATGCGGCAATGAATGATGATGCTGATTTGCTCGGACGATACGAGGAAAGCGGTAAGACGTTGTCTAAGGTGTTTGATAAGCACAAGTGGCTTGCTGCTCTGGCGATGGACATGGAAAAGAATCCGGATGATAATCCGTTTGATGCGATGGCTCGCTTGGGTATTGATGTAAAGACGTTGCTTGATGATCCTGAAGGCGGCAAGAAACTCGCTGAGATTCTCGCCAAGCACAACGAGGACGTGGCTGAACAGAACGAGGCTACCGAGAAGGTTACTGCCAACATGCGCAAGTCGCTTGAACGCTTGATGAAGCTCTACCCCGATGATGCGCAGGATATGTGGTCCCAGATTTACGAGATTCACGACAAGGTAGAGAGTGGTGATATTTCAGATGATATTTGGAAGATGCTCCACAATGCCAACAACTATGATTCCGACATCACTTCGGCGCGTGACGAGGCGGCTATGCAAGCCCGAAACGAGAAGATTCAGAATAAGGTCCGCTCTTCCGCAAACGAGGGTATTCCTCCTTCACTTTCTAGTTCGGGTGCAGGAAACGCACCAGCTAAGAAGAAAACTAAGAAGAGAGCATCCAGCTTCTTTGATGATATTGGTTAACACAAGATTATTAATCCATAAATATATGTATAAAATGAAGAAAGCAATTAATTATTTTTCTGATCGTCAGTTCATCTTTAAGATGATTCTGATGCTTCTTGCAGTTGCTACAGGCGGTGGCGTAATGGCTGTTGGTGATGATGTTGAACCTGACTTGAACGAGCCGGGTTCTAAGCCTGCAACAACCGAAGAGACAGCTGCCAATGAGCAGGTAGATAAGGATACGAACGACATGCTTGCCCCTGGTGGTAAAACTGCTGGTCAGTCTTTGACTGGTACGCAGGCTTCTGCTACACAGATGGACCGAGGCGGTCTTGAAGAGGAAGACTGGGACACGGGTGAGACCAAGTTCCGCCCATATCATACACCTCTCCTTTCTATCGTCAAGAAATTTACCACAACTGTTCCTTGTACTGGCTACAAGAAGAAGCACGCACGCTATGGTGGCGAGACCTTGGACGGTGAGGTTACACAGCCTATTGCTACTGGTGCTTCCATCAAGCTTACCAAAACCAACTTCTCTGGCTCTTTGAAGCCATTCTACGAGGGTTCTACTGCTATCGTTCCTACCGTAGCTGGTTACAAGCGTGGCTCTACTACAGTTCGCGAAGGTCGTTTGGTTCTCTTTGTTACCAGCGCCAATAAGTCAGGTACTGAGGTTACCTTGCAGGCTATCAATGGTAAGGCTAATGAGGAGGGTGCCGATTGCGAGTTCTTGGAAAACATGACTTGCCCGGACATTCCTGTTGGTACAGTTATTTTGGCAGCTTCTACAGCACTCTCAGAGTCTCAGATGAAGGTTCCTGCTGAGAACTACCAGCCACGTTCTGCTGATGTTTATCTACAGAAGCGAGCATTCTCTATCGTCTTCACCGAGGACTTCGAGACCATGAAGAAGAAAATTCCTCATACCGTGAAGGATATGAAGGAAGATGCACTCAACAAGTACAAGATGCGTGCTGAGCGTTCTTATTGGATGGGTATCAAGGCTCGCATTCACTCTACCACCAATGACGGTGCTGATGAGTACACCTACTTCGCAGATGGCATCTTGAATCAGTTGACTAACCAGTATGGTATTGGTGAGGTTTACAAGTACGAGGATTTGACTGCTATCAGTATGTTGATGTTCACAGACTTCTCCGAGTCTGATCACATCTATATGTTCTGTGGTAAGAACGCAATCAAGCGCCTGATGAACATTGAGATTCCAAAGGGTCGCACAGAGGTTCTTTCTACCCACAAGGAAATCGACATTACCTTCTCTCGCTACGTTGATAACTACGGTACTATTGATTTCGTTTGGGATCAAACTCTTGACATGATGCACATGGAAGACTGCATGGTTGGTATGGACTTGAAGGGTGCTCGTCACTACGTGAAGGAGAAGGGCAAGGATAAGACCAACGACATGAGCAAGGATGGCTACGATCCACGTGAGGCTAAGCGATACATGCACATTGAGGCAGATTGTATTGCTCTTCGTGGCTACAACTCTATCTTGGTTGGTCCAGAGGCATTCATCACTAACCTTGGTGTTACTGGCATCGTGAACAGCATCATATCTCTGAAGACTCTCCCTGATACTGCTGCTAAGGGCATGAAGGTGGCTTTAACAGAGGATTACACCAAGGATGAGACAACCTATGAGAAGGGTAAGGTTTACGAGTACGATGGTACTAAGTGGAACTTGTATGCCGGCATGGACGTTGCTGCATAAGGCATCTTTTTCATCTTTAATATATAAAATCACGCAGAGGGGCAGGAGTCAATAGCCCTGTCCCTTTGTTATTAAAATAGAAAATAATGATTAAGACATATAGATATAACGAACTGTGTAATAATGTAAGCCTTACGATTTCCGGTGCTGGCGGTAATTCTATGCGCTACAACTTTACTCATGGCAACACTTACATGCGCAAATGCCCAGAGCTTACTCTTCGCAACAAATATGCGCAAGACCTTTTGGATAACCATGAATTGGTAAGGAGCGGAAAGGTTACTTGTATTCGTACAACTCTTGAAGAGTCGGATATTGTGCAGGAAGAGGCGCCTTTAAATGAGCCGGCAAAGAAGACTACAAAAAAGTCTCAGAAAGAGGAGGTAACAGGTATCCGTACATCAGAAGAAATTATTAATTACATAAACAACCGTTTTGACAAGGATTGCAGAACCCTTGAAACTGCCAAGAAGCATGCAAACAAGGCTGGTCTTATTTTTCCAGATTACGGCAAGGAGTAATATATATAATAAGGTGAAATGAAGGTAGAAGACATTATAAAGGCAGTACGTTGGTGCATAGACGAGGAATCCAACAATACATCGGAAATCACCGATGAGAAGGATGATTTGTATATGGACAACATCATCAAGTCGAAGATAAACGATGCCCTGCATTGGATTGCCATTACTGCTGCATCTTCGCCTGTCCTGTCCGACTCCAAGAAGGTAGATGCAACAACCTCATCTACCATTAAGGTAGAAAGCTTTGACGATACAAGAGGCATTGGAGCAATTACGATGCCTAGCGATACTGAGGTTATCAATATCTTCCGAGTTCGTGGCGAAGGCTGGTTCAAGGCAGTAACGCCAGTAGAAGATACAGACGATGAGGCTCTTATGATGTTCGATGATACAGCAAAGGGAACCGCAGACCGTCCTTTGGCAACAATCATGCGAGAGAATCCTATCCGAATCCTCTTGCAGCCAATACCAGACGAAGCCGTCATTTCCTTTGTAGGCGTTCCAAAGAATGTGAGCATAACTTCAGATACAACCGATGTAGCCATCCCCGATAAACTTTCGAATGCCTTCATCTACTATCTCGCCTTTCTCCTCCTCTCAGCCTACGATGATACCAAGGCAAATCAGATGTACACGATAGCCTTGCAGCAGCTAGGCGTTAGTACAAAGTAGTAGGATAGGAAGACTATTAATTATTAACTTTTAATTATTAACTGTACAAAATGGAGTATGTATCAACGAATTATAACGAGGAAGAACTTGCATGGGTATCATCAGAGATTACTCTGCATCGTGACATCTACTTGATGATTACGCTCAAACACCCGGGCAAACTCATCATCCGGCAAGATAAAGGCGACGGCAAGAAGCCTCGTGTTCCCATCCGTGCCAACAAGAACACAAATAAGTTCTATCTTCGTATGCGAGTTGTCCCAGAGACCGTAAAGATTAAGATATTCACTTCATCAGAACCAAAAGAAATTAAATATGCCTACATTTAGAGACGATATAAAAATAGGTGGTATGGTGCCGATGATGAAAACAGACGACATCAATGACCAAGCCATCACGAAAGACAAAATTCGTGACGGTAATGTTACGACCGAGAAGTTGGCAGAAGGTGCGGTAAGCACAGAAAAACTTCCCGATGGAGCCATCAAGACAGAAAAGATAGCCGACGAGAACGTTACGACAAGCAAACTTGCCGATGGAGCCGTATCAACTTCAAAAATTGCTGATCAGAATGTAACCAAGGAGAAAATCGCCGACCAGTCGGTAGATAACTCCAAACTTTCCCCCGAGGCAGTCACCTACGATAAGGTGAAAAATAAGGCAATCATCACCGAGAAGCTCAACGACCGGGCCGTAACTACAGAGAAGGTAGAGGAGAAGGCTATCACCAACCCAAAGCTGGGAGATCAGTCTGTAGATGGTAGAGTAGTCCGTGAGGCATCCTTGGAATCCAAGCATTTTGCCAACGAGTCTGTAACAACGGAAAAGGTAGCAAGAAAGTCTATCACCAACGATAAGATTGCAGACGGAACGTTGAAAAAGGATAAGCTAGACCCAGAACTTCGTAAGGCGATAGAATCTGCAACTGGTCTTCCTGATGAACTTGTAGAAATGATTCAGAACGTTGACGAGAATCTAGCCAAGCTGAATGATACGGTATATCCAATCATCTTAGGTTTCACAATCACCCCGAATGTAGGTACAATGCAGACAGAGGTTCGCTATTCTGTTTCAAGCGACAACAAGCCACTTGTGCCTGATACGTCAATCATCAGCAAGCAGATTAACGATAATGCCCCTAAGAATCTCTCTGAGACACCATCATCTGGTGGAACCCTATCCACCCCAATCGAAGGAGCAAGAGAAATCTTCAAGTTTGCAGTAACCAAGAAAGGCAGAACTGGCAAGAGCACATCGCAGACTCGCTATCTCTGCTACTTTGGAGGAAACCCAGCAGCCACCATGACCGCAGAAATTCTCAATACGCTCAACAAGGTATCAGCAACAGGAGTATCATTCAATCCAAAAGTAACTACCAAGGATAACGATTACATCTGGCTAGTAGTACCTAGTTATCTCTCTATCGCCCATGTAACCAGTGCAGGATTTGATGTAACCCTTGCTGCTCCTCAGACTGTCACAAATAATCTAGGAAGTTTTAAGGCATACCGCACAATCAATTCTCTCACACCAGCTACATGGAATTTAGTAATATCATAAACGTATAAAGATTATATAATATGAGTATAAATTTAACAGACGAGCTTCTAGCCAAGACCAAGAAGGGTAAGATTGCCTCTGCAAAGCAAGTGTTTCTTGAAGGAGACCAAGAGAACTTGCAGCAGATAGGTGAAAAGACCCATCAGTTGGAGGAGGCCATCAAAGACATCACCGTCTCAGGTGGAGCATCTACTGCCAATGCTGTCTCTTATAACAACGAGATCAGTGGCATGACTGCTATTACCGCCCAAGGAGCAATAGATGAACTTGCTGCAAAAAACAAGGCGCAAGATGCTATCATTGAAGCCAAGGCAGAGAAGTCAGAGGTAGCTACAGAACTTGATAAGAAGTTCAACAAGGAGAACATAGCCCAAGAGTTCGGTGATTCAAAGAATAAAGTAGTCTCCCAGTTTGCTCTTCCATTCCGAGAGATTGAGTCACCAGAGTTCATCAAGGCAATAGTAGATGCAGAAGACTACTTCCTTTTTGGTATTAAGCTTGATGGTTCCATTGAGTGGGGCAAGGGTATTCCTGCACCAATCAGAGCCA